>Ga0164294_10001993_pt1 | contig 18674 bp, 14 predicted proteins | sample GEODES005metaG_FD_111479 | JGI IMG/M metagenome (GOLD analysis project Ga0164294, IMG submission 111479) | Oligotrophic lake water microbial communities from Sparkling Lake, Wisconsin, USA - GEODES005 metaG | ecosystem: Environmental > Aquatic > Freshwater > Lake | place: USA: Sparkling Lake...
AAAGAATGTATATTTACCAATCGTTTATTGATTGTTGATCTATGTTTATTTTCTTTGTTTTTCCTCTCTATTCATCATTAAAACTTAACATATCATGAGTTTTGCCTTGATCACAGGTGCAAGTAAGGGAATCGGAAAGTCAATTGCCACTGAATTAGCCAGCAGAAAATTCAATATTTTGTTGGTAGCTAGGAATAATCAATTGTTGAATGAGCATGCTATAATTCTTCATACGAAGTATGGTATTCAAGTTGATTTTTTTGCCCTTGATCTTACAGAAGATGGTGCTGTTGATAAATTGATGCAATGGCTTGAGGAAAAACTTTATACCGTTAGCATCCTAGTAAACAATGCCGGGTATGGACTCAGCGGATCAATGGATTCATATTCTTTTTTGGAACATAAAAATATGATGACGCTCAACATGGAGGTTCCTGTGGCCCTTACTTATCGCTTAATTCCTATGTTATCAACACAAAAAAAATCTTATATCCTAAACGTTGGAAGCAGTGCTTCTTATCAATCTGTTCCTGGAATGAACATATATGCAGCCAGTAAATCATTCATTTTAAGTTTTAGCAGAGGGCTTTGTTATGAATTGAGAAATACTGCTGTATCCGTTAGCGTGGTGAGTCCTGGCGCAACTGATACAGATTTGCCAATAAGAGCAAAAATTTTTGGACAAAAAGCAATTGATATGATCAAAGCAACGAACATGAGTCCTGAGGCTGTGGCAAGAATTGCTGTTGATGGCATGTTAAGAGGGCAAACTGAAATTGTGGCAGGACTGATAAACAAAGTTGGCGTTCTACTTGCGTGGCTGCTACCAAAAAAAATTATTGAAAAGAGCATCGCTATCATTTACGGGATGTAGTACCGTTTAGCCTATGTACCTAAACCCTCTAAACCCTCTAAACCTTCTAAACCCTCTAAACCTTCTAAACCTTCTAAACCTTCTAAACCTTCTAAACATTTATAATTGACAAATTACAATTTCAACAAATGAACTATTTCAATAAAAATGGGTTTTATATTTAAGTGGATTTTTATCCAAACTGCATGTCGATTTGTAGTTGTTTGAAATTTAAAATCACACCAATTTTAAATAAATGCATCCACCTTAAAATATTTATTTAAAAATGGTTGTTTATTACACTTGATTGATTTTTACTGCCACTAATCAATCAAAAAAGATCTCAAAAACAAAAACATCAAGACACCTCTCTACCTTAAAATAACATCTAAATTAAAGACCTGATATAATGAAGTTTAATCTTATTGCGATAATCTTTTGTCTTTTTACATTGCAAACCTATTCTCAAACCAAGTTTAAAATAAGCGGCTATGTGCGTGATTCAGCTAGCAGGGAAACACTTATTGGTGCCACTTTGCAAATTGTTGAAACCGGTAAATATGTTAGCACCAATCAATATGGCTATTTTTCCATAAACGTGTTGGGGGGAAACCTCACCGTTACAGCCTCTTCAATTGGTTATATTACTCAGCAAACTTCATACAAAGTTGATAGCAATTTAGTGGTTGATATTTTTTTATCATCCAAATCAACACTTTCTAGCGAGATAATTATTTCTGCTACTAAGAAAGATGCCAATGTAAAAAATGCCCAAATGGGACAAATAGACCTTTCTATGGGGAAAATAAAAGCCCTTCCAGTTTTATTTGGTGAAGTTGATCCACTCAAAACACTCCAACTGTTCCCTGGAATAACCAATGCTGGCGAAGGTAACAGTGGTATTTATGTTAGGGGAGGAGGTCCTGATCAAAACTTATTGCTGCTCGACGACGCAGTTGTGTACAATTCTGGGCATCTTTTTGGATTTTTCTCAATTTTTAATGGGGATGCTATCAAAAATATTTCCATCATCAAAGGTGGGATGCCCGCCCAATATGGTAGTAGGTTGTCGTCTGTACTAGACATCGCTATGAAAGATGGTAATATGAAAAAGTTTCAAGGCGAAGGTGGCATTGGAAGCATCGCAGCCAGATTCTCCTTGCAAGGGCCAATTAAAAAAGACAAGTCATCATTCATTCTTTCTGGAAGACGAACATACATAGACGCATTGGCAAAACCATTTATCAAAAAAGGAAGCCAATTCGATGGTTCTGGATATTTTTTTTACGACCTAAACGCCAAATTCAATTATAGGTTTTCTGCTAAAGACCGTGTTTACTTGAGTGGATATTTTGGAAGAGACGTATTTGATTTTGTGAACAATAAGAGACAGTTTGATGTGAACATTCCTTGGGGTAATTCAACCATAACTGCACGCTGGAACCATGTTTTTCAACGCAATCTCTTCGTTAATACCACCTTGTTGTACAACGATTATAATTTTTCTTTTGGTGCGCGTCAAAAATATTTTGATTTTAATTTGAAAAGTGGCATCAGAGATTTTAGTTACAAGTCAGATTTTGATTTCTTTGCATCCAATGAACACCGTATTAAATTTGGCGTTCAAGCAACCCGTCATATTTTTACACCTTCTATTGTTTCAGGCAAACAAGATACCTCAATTTTTAAAAATGACTTGGCTCAAAAGAAATACTCAAATGAATTGTCTGCTTATGTGCAAGATGATTGGGATATCAGCAATAACGTGAAAGTGAATTATGGGTTAAGGTGGAGCGGATTTCAGCAAATAGGACCTTATAAAAATTATACTTCAGATAATTTTGGCAATAAACTAGACAGCATTGTGTACAAATCCAATGAAACAGTTAAGTTTTATAATGGACTTGAACCAAGAACTACAGTAAGGCTGTCACTTAACGAAACCACCTCACTCAAAGGATCAGTTTCTAGAAACCTCCAATACATTCACCTTGTAAGCAATGCAGGAACAACTTTGCCAACTGATATTTGGGTTCCAAGTACATTGAGGGTTAAACCACAAATATCATGGCAGTATGCGACTGGTTTTTTCAAGAATTTCAAGAACAATACTTATGAAACTTCGATAGAACTGTACTACAAATCAATGCAAAACCAGATTGAGTACAAAGAAGGTTATACCCCTTCTTCAAAAGATACAGAAGAAGAATTCGTATTTGGAAAAGGTTGGAGCTATGGAGCTGAATTCTTTGTAAATAAGGCAAAGGGAAGGTTTACAGGTTGGATTGGTTATACTTTGGCTTGGACATGGAGAAAATTCCCTCTGATAAACTCTGGAAATGTATATCCAGCCAAATATGATAGAAGACATGACCTTTCGGTTGTGGGAATGTTTGACCTAAATAAGAAATGGAAACTTTCAACCGTTTTTGTATATGCTACAGGAAATGCAACCACGTTGCCTGAAAAGTTCTTTATAGTTGAAGGTGTTTTGTCTCAACAATTCAGCAACATCAATAAATACAGGTTAGCACCATATCATAGACTCGATCTTTCTGCAACTTACACGCCAACCCCTAAAAAGATTAAAAAAATTACAGGAAGTTGGGTATTCAGTGTTTACAATGCATACAGCAGAAAGAATCCTTATTTCTATTACTTTGACCAAACAGGAAGCCCTTTTGCAGGCACTTTGCAGGTTCAAGCTAAACAAGTTTCCTTGTTTCCAGCAATACCGTCGGTTACTTATAACTTTAAGTTTTAAGTGAAAAAATTTCCCTCACCTTCTCTCGAAGAGGAAGGTGAGGTTTCCTCCTCTTATTTATGCATCCCGTCCCCTTCGGGAGACGGGGATGGGAAAAAAAGAAACTCCCTGTCATCCTGAGTCCTGCGAAGGAACTGCCCCAAGCTCTGCGAGGGGGCTACCGTTTTACCCTAAACCTCACTGCACCACTGGTCTGTTCTGTGGATGTAATATTGATTTCATATCTATTTGTAGAAGTCGTTACAATCATCAAAGCTGTATTAGGTGGAATAGTACCCATGCTTTCTGCATACATGATAAGATCATAAATTTCTTGCCCTTCCTCAACCTTGATGTCTAACACAATAGGGGATGTTGTAAGCTTTTTTGCTGGCACCAATAATTTTTCATTTAAAAAAATACTGACAGTATCACCATCTACCTGTCCATTGTCATAAATTTCTACCTTGAAAGATGGACCAGCAACATCAATTGTTTTTATGAATTGCCTTGTTCTTTCAGTAAGTTTTTCCCTCTCTTTATTGGTGATTTTCTTACTTGAATTCATTTCATCCCTTGGTACTGGTTTTGTTTCAACCTTTCCAATCTCCTTATTTCCAATCTTTTCATTTTGATTGGCTTTTAAAGGTGTTTCATTTATTTTGGGCTGATCTTTCTTTGGCAGTTGATTTCCTGGATCCGATGTTGGTTTTTGTTGCGGAATGTTTAACTTACCAGTATCTCCATCTTTGACTGATCCCTTGCCTTTATTTTCTTCATTTTTCTTGGGAGGGATCTTAATTATCAATTTTCTCTCTAATTCCGTTTGACCTCTTCCGCAGTCACTCCCAACCTCTGTTGGCTTCCATTTACCCATTAGAACTTCTTTATCCTTTTGCTTAAAATATGTAAGCTGGTGTGATTGATGGCAATTCTTGAAATCCTTTGGCGTATTGGTTTTAACAGTTTCAATTTCATTTACCACAAGCGACTTGCTACCTTTATCAAAATTTCCATCAAGCTTACAAATAACATAATAACGCTTGCCAGACATGGAAAAATAAGTATAAGAATATCCACTAATTTTTTTTCCTGAAGTCTCTAACTCAAGTATATAGTCAGTTTTTGACCCAGATTGATCTTCTAATGAATTAAAACTGCCAATCCATTGTCCTTTCATTTCTTGCCCACGAAGTTGAGTTGTACCAAGAAGAGAAGATAAGATGCAGAAGAATAGGGTGGTGGTTTTTAAAGTATTTGTATTCATGGTATAATACGTTGAAAAATGATAGATGGTCCACTTGGTAGACAATCTTGTTTTTTTTTCAATAAAATGAATAATTTCCTTTGGTAAATTTATTTTCAAATAACTGTCTTTTAATCTAATCTGCAAATTATTGCGATTTAGGGTGTTCTATACCCAATACTTCGTTAAATTTGTAAAAGATTCTAGAGACAAACAATTGATTCCAAGAAATTATGATGGTAAATATTCAATTCCCAGATGGTGCGGTGAGGAGTTTCGACAAAGGGATTACCCCAATGCAAATCGCAAAAAGCATTTCAGAGGGATTAGCAAAAAAAGTGATTGCATCGGCTATCAATGGACAAGTAAAAGATGCATCTACTCCAATTAATGAAGATGCTGCATTAAAATTAATAACATGGGATGATGCGGATGGCCGTAGTACTTTTTGGCATTCCTCTGCACACTTGTTGGCTGAAGCTGTTGAAGCTACTTTCCCAGGTGTTAAATTTTGGGTTGGTCCTGCTGTTGACCGTGGTTTTTATTATGATATGGATCTTGGTGACAAAACCATTTCTGAAGATGAATTAGGCCTCTTAGAAAAAAAGATGGTTGAACTTGCTAAAAAGAACAGCTTGTTCGTGCGCAAAGAAATTTCAAAAGCAGATGCGACTGTCTATTTCACAGAAAAAGGGGATGAATACAAATTGGATTTATTAGCTGGACTTCCAGATGGTGAAATTACTTTTTACACACAAGGTGATTTCACAGATCTATGCAGAGGTCCACACATCCCCCATACCGGTCTAATACGCGCCATCAAACTCACCTCCATTGCAGGTGCTTATTGGAAAGGAGATGAAAAAAACAAACAACTTACCCGTATCTACGGAGTTAGCTTCCCAAGCCAAAAAGATCTTGATGAGCATATCCTTATGCTTGAAGAAGCCAAGAAGCGCGACCACAGAAAATTGGGTAAGGAATTGGGAATTTTCACCTTTGACGATCAAGTTGGTCCTGGTTTACCCCTATGGATGCCCAACGGCACCATTATCATTGAAGAGCTTGAAAACCTGGCCAAAGAAACCGAAAAGGAAGCTGGCTACAAGCGTGTTGTTACACCGCATATCGCCAAGGAAAGCCTGTATATTACATCAGGGCATCTTCCTTACTACCAAGACAGCATGTATCCTCCAATGGAACTTGAAGGCGTGAAATATTACCTCAAGGCCATGAACTGTCCGCATCACCATAAAATATTTTCCGCCGAAAGCAGGAGCTACAAAGAACTTCCGTTGAGGCTTGCTGAATATGGAACTTGCTACCGTTATGAACAAAGCGGAGAGTTATTCGGTTTGATGAGGGTTCGTTGTTTGCACATGAATGATGCTCACATCTATTGTGCAAAAGAAGATTTTGCCAAAGAATTCAGGGCAGTAAATGACATGTACATCAAATATTTTAACATCTTCGGAATTGATAAATACGTAATGCGTTTGAGTTTGCATGACCCTGCTAAGCTCGGACAGAAATACATCAATGAACCAGAATTGTGGCTTCAAACAGAAGAAATGGTTCGTCAGGTATTGATTGAATCAAACATTCCTTATGTTGAAGTTCCCGATGAAGGGGCTTTCTATGGACCAAAGATTGATGTTCAAATTTGGAGCGCCATAGGAAGAGAATTTACGTTGGCTACAAACCAAGTTGATTTTGCACAAGGCAAAAGATTCGGACTTGAATTTACAAACAGGGAGAATCAAGCTGAAACACCATTAATTATACACCGTGCTCCTTTAGGAACACATGAAAGATTTATCGGCTTCCTACTTGAACACTATGCCGGTAAATTTCCATTGTGGTTGGCACCCGTTCAGGCTAAAATTTTGCCAATCAGTGATAAATTCAATGATTATGCATTATCAGTTCAGAAATTGATGTTAAAAGCGGGTATTCGTTGTGAAATTGATGATAGAAGTGAGAAAATAGGAAAGAAAATACGGGATACTGAATTGCAAAAAGTGCCTTATATGTTTGTTGTTGGTGAGAAAGAAGTTGCGGAAAACTTGGTTTCTGTAAGAAGACAAGGAAAAGGAGATGCAGGACAATGCGCTGTTTCAGAAATAATAACTACCTTAACATCCGAAATTGAAAATCGGCAGTAATATTAACCCAAAACAAAGAAAATGAAAATCCTTTTCTGCCGTTCTAAGGATTTCAAAATTGAGTATGTCATTAACTAATAAGTCAATTAGCAAACCAGGTTTCAGAGGAAGATTTATTCCAAGAAAAGAAGCCGAGCACAGAATCAACAACCTCATCAGGGCTACACAAGTACGTCTTGTCGGTGACAATGTAACCATGGGAGTTTATTCTACTTCAGAGGCATTGAAAATCGCACAACAATTGGAACTCGACTTGGTGGAAATATCTCCACAAGCAGATCCACCAGTTTGTAAAGTTGTTGAATACAATAAATTCCTTTACGATAAAAAACGTAAGGAAAAAGAGATGAAAGCCAAAAGTAAATCGGCTGAACTCAAAGAAATTCGTTTCACACCTGGAACAGACGACCATGATTTTGATTTCAAGGCAAGGCATGCAGAGAAATTTTTACAGGATGGAAACAAAGTTAAGGCTTACGTTCAGTTCAAAGGACGTGCCATCATGTTCAAGGAAAGAGGTGAACTTGTTTTGCTGAAATTCGCCGAAAGACTTGCGGAGTTCGGTCAACCCGAAGGATTACCGAAGCTTGAAGGAAAAAGAATGTTGATGATCATCGCTCCAAAAACACAGAAGAAAAAACCAGCTACAACAGCATAGATAGTTTAAAGTTTTTGGTTTAAAGTTTTAGAAACAACCGAAAGTTTAAAGTTTTTGGTTTAAAGTTTTAGAAACACCCGGAAGTTTAAAGTTTTTAGTTTAATGTTTAATTAAGCAATCTCAATTAAACATTAAACTAACAACTTTAAACTTTCTTCCCTCTCCACTTCCCACTTCTCATATAAAGGAAAGATAATATCATTATCGTAGACCAATAAACGAACTCAGATCCCCATCCCCAGGTTAGTGAAAGGTTTTTTACCTCCATCACATAATAGACATAAATACAATAGATCAGTATTGTAAAACTTTCGATTGAAAGATTAATAACAGTGTTTCCGCTGCCTGTTACAGCATTCAACCACACGGTTGATACAGACATTAACAAAATTGCAACAGCAACAACTCTTAAAACTGGTGTTCCCATTTCAATAAATGCAGTATCTGTATTCACCATCATCAATAGATTTTTTGAAAAAATCATTACGGGAATAAAAATCAACAATGTGAGGCTTAAACTGAGTGTTGAAATTCTATAAACCAATGGAATCACAAGTCGGCTCTTTCCCTGTCCAATTACATTGCTTACCATCGTATTCGTAGTAGCAGCAAACGACCAAATGAAGATTCCGAAAAAGCCAAATAAGATGCGCATGAGTTGACTAACGTCCATTGCTAACCTGCCATCATGCGCTATAAGTATAAAAAAGAACTCCCAGCTTGTGATGCTAATTGCATACTGTAATATTAACGGGGACGACTGTATCAGTATGATTTTAATAGCACCTAAATCAATCTTCCAGCTTTTAAAAAGTCCAAAGCGGGTATTCATTCCTTTGGCTTGGATGATTCCAAATACTACAACCATTCCAATAAACTCTGCCATTACACTGGCATAAGCAGCTCCATTGAACCCAAGTTTTGGCATCCCAAGATTTCCAAAAATCAATCCATAATCTAATACCACATTGGAGATTGTTTCGGCCAACGTGCCCCATATCAATAATTTACTTTGGTTCGTTCCTACCAACAATGCGTTGCGCATTTGATATAAATATAAAAAAGGCAATCCCCAAATCCGGATGCTTAAAAAGCCCATAGATTGATTAAATAACGCCGGCTCTATGTTTCCTTTGAAAATAATAGGGGCTGCTAAATAGGTAGCTAGAATTCCTAGCAGTGCGATAACCAACGTTATGTAAATGCTTTGTGTAAATAAATTTCCTATTTCCCCTAGCTTATCTTGCCCCGCCCGTCTTGAAATCAAGGCTTGTAATCCATTGTTTAAGGCAAATCCAATTACCGAAAAAATCAAATAGTAAACCCCCGTAATACCTGAGATTCCTAAATAACCAACACCCAATTTGGCCAAAAAAAAGCTATTTATAAGATAGTTGAATTGAGGTACTAAAATAGCAAAACTGATAGGGAGTGACATCTCCAGTATTTGTTTGTAGCTGATTCCAAGTTTAAGATCATCTTTCATAAAAAGCTATATGTGGGCAAACCTACAATTTTGTTTTCGTTCAATATGCAAAATTAAAAGCTGGAAATTACGTATTTTCGTTTTTATGGCAAACCTCCTTCTTAAACCAACATTTGGCAATGCTCACGGCTCTCATGAAGCTTATGAACATAAGTCTTCTAAATTGTTTATTGAATTAGGTCAGCGCCATTTGGCTTCTTTTGTTGTTAACAGCAAAACTAACCAGGTTTTAGCCTATGAATTTTTTCAACTCAATGATAAATTAACGCCATCTCTCCTAAATGGTTATATCGTTGACAAAAACTTCAGTTTTAATGCTTTTGAAGCTGTATTCTTCGTGCACAACCAAAAAGAATTTGCTTTAATTCCTTCAGATTTTCATAAAAATCACCTTGATAAATCCATCTTAGAGACAATACACGGCGACTTAATCCCGCTTCAAACACTTTCAGATGAACTTCCTCAGTGGGAAATTGTGAATATTTTTGGCATAGAAAAATCCATTTATACCTCAATACTTGCGATTTTACCCGAAGCAAAGCATATCCATATTAATTCTATATATTTAAAATCGGCTTTCAAGCAACTGGTAAACATGCACGACCAGTGGATTAAAGTTTACTTTTACCCATCTTTTTTTAATGTTGTTGTAATGAAAGATGCACAGCTTCAAATTATGCAATCATTTTATTATGAAACAGCCGATGATGTGATCTATTTTTTAATAAACCTAACAGATCAGTTTCTCCTTGATGTTACAACATTGCACATGCAGGTTAGTGGACTTATTGAAGAAGGGTTTATTACATTCAAGGAATTGAATAAATATTTTCTAAATGTATCACTGGAACTTAATCCTGAGCTTCATTTTGTGAAAGGTCAGGAACCACATCAGCCCCTTCATTATTTTACACCCTTATTCCTTTCATCACAATGCGTATAATTAGTGGTGAATTGGGAGGCAGGCGGTTTAATCCGCCCACAAATATGCCCTTTACTAGGCCGACAACAGACATTGCCAAAGAAGGCCTTTTTAACATCATAGAAAATAACCTTGACCTCGAAAGTATTAGAACCTTAGATTTATTCGGAGGTACTGGAAGCATTAGTTACGAACTTTATTCAAGAGGTGTTAGAGACCTAACCATCGTTGAAAAAGATCCTACTATGTTTCAATTTATACAAAAAACATCCAATGAATTTGGTGTGAAAGATTGTAAAGTACTGAGGTCTGAGGTGTTTAAATATATATTGGATTGTAAAGAAAAATTTGACCTGATTTTTGCTGGACCTCCATACGCCCTTGGAAATATTGAAGATTTACCTTTGCTCATTTTTAAGCAGGAACTGTTGAAAGAGGAAGGATGGTTTATTCTTGAGCATACCCCAAGAAATGATTTTAAAGGGACTCCTTTTTTTCGTACTGAGCGAAAATATGGAACAACCATCTTTTCTATTTTTATCAACCGTCCTGTTGAATTAGAAAGTAAATGACAAAGCAAGAGATAAGGAAGGAATATATTCAAAAACGAAATGAGTTGTCTGGTAAACAACTACTCATTAATCAAGACCTAATCCTCATTCAATTTCAGCGACTCGCACTGCCAGGAATTCAGTTAATTCATACATACCTGCCTATTCAAAATAACAATGAGCCTGATCCAATGCCTTTGGTTGATTGGTTACATTTTCAACATCCAAATTTAGAAGTTACTTTTTCGAGAATTAATCCCGCTGATTTCAGCATGGACCATATACTTCAAAACGATGACACCTTCTTTGCCCTCAACAGTTACGGCATCCCCGAACCCCAAAATGGATTGATTGTAAAAGAAGTGGATATCGATTTAGCCATCATTCCGCTCCTGGCTTTTGATGAAGATGGCAACAGGGTAGGATATGGAAAGGGGTACTATGACAGGTTCTTGTCGAAATGCCGAAAAGATATCATAAAAATTGGGATTTCATACTTCCCCCCAATACCTAGAATTGAAGATCTGGGTTTGTTCGATAAAAAACTCGACTTTTGCATAACACCAGACAGCATTTATGCATTTTAAAAACATTTACTTGCGCTCATTCAGGATATTCTTATTTCCGATTGCATTCTTGTATGGAATTGTAGTCAAGATAAGAAATCTGATGTATGACAAAAATATCATCAAATCAGTAGAATTCAATATACCTATTATTTGCGTAGGAAATATTTCGGTGGGAGGCACTGGGAAGTCACCAATGGTTGAATATTTGGCTGGGATGTTAAAGACTAAATATCAGATCGGAACACTTAGCCGTGGTTACAAGCGCCGAACTTCGGGATACGTTCTTGCCAATGAATTTTCAACTGCCATTGAAATTGGGGATGAACCGATGCAGTTTCATAAAAATCACCCCGATATTTCAGTAGCAGTTGGTGAAAAAAGAATAGAAGCCATACCGCAACTTTTATTTGATAATCCTGAAATAAAACTCATTATTTTAGATGATGCCTTTCAACACAGGGAAATTCATGCAGGTTTTAATGTTGTGCTCACAGAGTATTCAAATCTATATACTAGGGATTTTTTTCTGCCAACTGGCGACCTGCGAGATCAACGCTCAAGCATGGAGAGAGCCAATATCATTGTGGTTACAAAATGTCCACCCAAACTTTCAGAACATGAAAAATTTCACATCTTAAAGGAACTCAATGCATTGCCGCATCAAAAAATATTTTTCACTGCCATTCAATATGATACACCCTATCACATTATTACAGGAGAAAATTTATTGTTGAGAAAAGAAATGGAGATTCTACTTGTATGCGGAATCGCAAACCCAGCGCCACTTAAAGCGTATATCCATGAACAAACAAAAACCTATGATGCCTTGTTTTTCAGTGATCACCATATTTTCAGCGTAGACGATTTCTTAGACATAAAAAACAGGTTTGAGTATTTGTCGGAAAAAGAAAAAATCATTTTGACTACTGAAAAAGATGCCGTTAGGTTGATTAAATTCAAAGATAAACTCAACGATTTACCATTTTATGTTTTGCCTATTTCACTTGAATTTTTATTCGGGCAGGAAAATGAATTCATTAAAATGATAGAACGTTATCCGAATGAGTTTTACGAAAAGGAAAGAAATTACGTGCAGGAAGATCAGTTGGCCTGATCATTAATTAAATAAAATGCAGCTCCCACAGAGTTGATTAAAAGAATTGTATGGGAAAGAAAAAAGGAAAAAGATCCACTCATCAAGGTGAAGTAAAACTATATAAAGGGAAATTCGAAATCACAAGATCTGGGATGGGATTTGTTATTGTTGAGGGACTGAAGAAGGATATTATCATCAGACCAAATGATTTCAACAAAGCATTTCATGGTGATTTTGTTAGGGTAGAAATCACAAAAGGAGATGTTAAAACAGGACGCATACAAGGAAAAATTATCCAAATTATTGAAAGAAAACAAAAGCAATTTGTTGGGCTGATTGAAGTGAATAGGGATTATGCATTTTTCATTCCTGAATCTGAAAAAGCATTGCCTAATTTTTATGTTTCTCTTTCTAACTTAAACAATGCCAAAGATGGTGAACGTGTTATTGTAGCCATTGTTAAGTGGGATGATGATGATAAACGTCCACAAGGCAAGGTATTGGAAGTGGTAACCCATGAAAATCAGGGAGACCTTGCGATGAAAGAAATTCTCATCAAACAAGGGTTCTCCATTCAATTTTCAGATGATGCTCTCGAAGAGGCTGAAAGAATACCAGACTTGGTAAAAAATGCCGAATATAAGTCCAGAAAAGACATGCGTGATATCTTAACTTTTACCATCGACCCAGTGGATGCAAAAGATTTTGATGATGCTTTGAGTTTTAGAAAATTTAAGAATGGAGATCTTGAAATAGGTGTACATATTGCTGACGTGAGCTATTATATAGAAGAAGAAACAGCTTTGGATCAATCTGCATATGAACGAGCTACTTCGGTTTATTTGCCAGATAGGGTGGTTCCTATGCTGCCAGAGCGGATTTCCAATGAATTGTGTTCTTTGAGGCCCAATGAGGACAAGCTTACTTATTCATGCAATTTTTTATTTGATGCTAAAGGCACAATTAAAGAAAAATGGATTGGCAGGACTGTGATTCATTCAAATCACCGATTTACATATGAAAATGTTCAATCTATCATAGAAACAAAAGATGGTTTATATGACGAAGAGATTCTGCAATTGCATGAAATGGCACAGCAGATGCGGAAACAAAGGATGAAAGACGGAGCGATAAATTTTTCATCACAGGAAGTACGGTTTAAACTCGATGAAACAGGAAAGCCAATAGGAATAGTCATCAAAGAGAGCAAGGAATCTCACCAGCTGATTGAAGAGTTTATGTTGTTGGCGAACAGAACCATTGCCGAAAAGGTTTCATCGATCAAGGTAAATGGGAAAGCAGTTCCTTTTCCTTACCGTGTGCATGACCAACCCGATGAAGAAAAACTAATTCCCTTTGTAGAGTTTGCGAAAAAATTTGGGTATCAGTTCAACACCAGAACGCCTGCAGAAATTGCAAAATCATTCAATGAAATGTTAACGAGGGTGCAAGGATTGCCTGAGCAGCGTGTACTAGAGCAATTGGGTATTAGAACCATGGCAAAGGCCATTTATACAGCAAAAAATATTGGACATTATGGCCTAGGGTTTGAAAATTATTGTCATTTTACCTCGCCAATCCGCCGTTACCCAGATATTTTAGTCCACAGGGTGGTAACACAAATACTCGCCGAAGATGTTCAACCCGATAAGAAAATGGAAGAGCGTTGCAGACATTCTAGCGAGCGAGAAAGGGCTGCCATGGAATCAGAAAGAGCTGCCAACAAGTACAAGCAGGTGGAATTTATGAAGGATTACATAGGAGATACTTTCGATGCGGTTATTGCTGGAGTTTCCAGTTTTGGATATTGGGCAGAAACGATTGAACATAAATGTGAGGGACTCGTAGGGCTCACAGGGTTGCTTGATTATGATGATTTCATTTATTATGAAGCTGAATATGCGCTTATTGGAAAACGAAGTGGGAAAGCCTTTAGGATAGGTGATGCCGTAAAAATTAAAGTGATAGGAGCTAATTTATCAAAAAGACAACTAGATTATGAATGGATTCTTGATGCAGAAGATATTCCAGTAACTCCTCCTTCCAAAAAAAAGAAAAAATAAGGCAATAACAGCTTCATTTATTACCTTAGAGCAATTCTAAGAAGGCTTATATTATGTCGGGAATCGAATCATTGCAAAAATCATTTGAGTTATATTTTAAACACAGGCATTTTCCTGTACACCCCAAATCGTTGTACGATCCGCTAGAGGAGTTTCTCTCCAACAGCGGCAAAAGAATTAGACCCATTCTTTGTCTCATGGGCAATGAACTATTTGGAGAAATTCATGAAGATGCTTATCATCTAGCCGCCGCTGTTGAGTTGTTCCACAATTTCTCTTTGGTACACGATGACATCATGGACAAGGCACCCTTGAGAAGGGGAAAGCCAACTGTTCATTCCGTTCATGGAGAACCTACAGCCTTGTTGGGAGGAGATGTGATGATGGTTGTAGCCTATGAATATGTCAATAAAATAAGCTCAAGCTATATAAAAGACGTGCTTAGGTTGTTTAATAAAACTGCAAAAGAGGTTTGTGAAGGACAGCAACTGGATATGGACTTTGAAAACATCGACCATGTGAATATGGAAGATTACTTGGAAATGATAGGGCAAAAAACTTCAGTATTGTTGGCAGCAAGTTTGCAAATGGGTGCTATAGTTGGCGGTGCTAGCGAAGGAAACCAACAACTGATGTATGAATTTGGCCGAAACCTTGGAATAGCATTTCAAATACAAGATGACTATTTAGATGCATTTGGAGATCCAGAAAAATTTGGAAAACAAGTGGGCGGTGATATCAAAAGCAATAAAAAAACTTTCTTGATGATCCATGCCTTAGAAACAGCATCTGGAGAGCAACTTGAAAAGCTAGAAAAGGCCATCAAAGAAAATCCTGACAATAAAGTAGAACTAGTTTTGGAGGTTTTTAAAGCATGTGGAATCGACAGTTGGGCTGATGAATTGAAAGAACAATATCTTCAAAAGGCCTTACAAAACTTAGATGACATTGCCGTATCAAAAATCAGGAAAGAGCCTCTTCATGCCTTGGCCAATTTTCTCATTACAAGAGACAAATAATTAAATACATAACAATATTCACGTGGGTAATATTTTTAGGAGAAAGAATTTAGAACAAATCATGAATGATGTAGCCATTCATGAAAGCGACACATCTGGGTTAAAAAAAGTACTTAATGTAAGAGACCTGACGCTCATGGGAATTGCAGCCGTAATGGGCGCAGGTATTTTTTCAACAATTGGTTCAGCGGCATTTAATGGCGGCCCAGGAGTGATTTTGTTGTTTGTGATTACGGCTGTAACATGCGGGTTCACTGCAATGTGTTATGCCGAATTTGCATCTAGAATTCCTGTGTCAGGCAGTGCTTATACATATTCATACATAAGCTTCGGAGAGGTAGTTGCTTGGATCATAGGTTGGGCTTTGATCCTAGAATATGCCATTGGAAATATTGTAGTAGCTATTTCATGGAGTGCCTATTTCAACAATATTTTGAAGGCCATGAACATATCGTTGCCAAATTGGCTTACCATAGGCTACCAAACAGCTTATTATGCATATCAACACGCACTTGAAACAGGCGCTTCAACAGCTGGATTGGTATATACAACGGCACCTAAAATTTTAGGCATTCCATTCATAGTAAACCTACCCGGATTTATCATAGTAGTCTTGATTACCATGCTAGTTTATGTGGGCATTAAAGAAAGTAAAAAGACCGCCAATGCCATGGTGATCATGAAAATAATCATGTTGCTTGTTATTGCTGGCATAGGGTTCTGGTACATTTTTACGAATCATACGGCAGACAATTGGACACCCTTTCTACCCAATGGTATGTCTGGTGTCTTAAAGGGAGTATCTGCTGTATTCTTTGCCTATATTGGTTTTGATGCCATATCCACAACAGCAGAGGAATGTGCCAATCCAAGAAGAGATCTGCCCCGGGGCATGATTTATTCATTGATTATTTGCACCATTATTTATATTACAACTGCATTGGTTATTACAGGAATGGTGAAATATTCCGAGTTTGAAAACGTAACCGATCCTTTGGCTTATGTTTTTGAAAAAATCAACCTCAAAAAAATTGGCTTCATCATTTCAATCGGCGCCGTGGTTGCAGCAACAAGTGTATTACTTGTTTTTCAGCTCGGTCAACCCCGTATTTGGATGGCTATGAGCAGGGATGGTTTGCTGCCACCTGCTTTTGGTAAAATCAATAAAAAGCACAATACGCCGGGCTTTTCAACCATTATTTCAGGTGTTTTAGTAGCAGCGTTGGTATTGGTGATTGATGATAAATTAATGACAGACTTAACAAGTATTGGTACTTTGTTTGCATTTGTTTTGGTGAGTGGAGGTGTTCTGTTGTTGCCAAAAATTAAGCGAGAAAAAGGTAGGTTCTCAATACCATACATCAATGCAAAACTGATATTCCCATTGTTGTATGTACTTACAATATTTTTGTTTTTTGACAGGACCGTTGATGCTTTCAAACATTTATCAACCGAAGGTTATCAAGAAATTTTATTTTTAATTTTTGTTTTGTTAGCTGGTATTTTAGCCATTTTGAGCTTTATCAAGAATTACTCGCTAATCCCAGTGTTGGGTGTTGCATGTTGTTTATACCTCATGGTTGAAATTCCTGCAAAAAGTTGGCTAGTGTTTTTAGGATGGATGGCCTTTGGACTAATCATCTATTTCACTTACGGAAGCAAGAACAGCAAGTTAAAGGTTTAGGGTTTTTAGTTGAAAGTTTAAACCTTAAACTAAAAACATTAAACTCTATATGAAATGATGGCTCGTGAGAACGTGTGAACTTAAACTTTAAACCAAAAACCTTAAACTAGAACTATCTTTGTATCATGAAATTTCAGGTGGGTGATAAGATTCTTGTTTTAGCAACCAAGGAATTGGGAGAGATTGTTGACTGGATCAACAAAGAAATGATACTTATAGATGTAGATGGGGTGAGGTTTCCTGTTTATGCAGACCAAATTGATTTTCCATACTACACATCATTTACAGAAAAGAGTAAGGTAATTACCCCATCCAAAAAAAAGCTTGATTCATTTCCTACAGAAAAAAAACCATTGATTGAAAAAACTGTCGATGGTGTTTGGCTTGCATTTTTTCCGGTTTTGGACAAGGATATTTTTGATGATGATGTAATTTCTCATTTTAAAATTTACGTGATAAATAACACGTTGGATGAATTGAATTTCGACCTAAGTATTTATTATGGGTTGAAAAAAGAAATGGACCTCAAAAAAAGCATCAAGTCTTTTGAGGAACTGTATTTGTTTGACCTCCCTTTTGAAAACTTGAACGATCAGCCTTGTTTTCAATTTATTTTTTCCCTTCAAAATATCAACAAAAAGAAAGTTTCTCATTACGAAGTTGAATATAAACCAAAGCCCAAGCAGACTTTCAAAAAAGCAGAGGAGTTATTGAAGGAACAAAAAGCATCATTTAAAACGTTGCTATTTGAAACGATTCCAGACCAACCTGAACATGAGAAATTTGACCTATCAAAGCTTTCATCAGCAGGTTTTAAGTTATATCCTGAAGGGAAAAACCGCTCGAATTTTGCTTCAGCAAGAACATTGATAGATTTGCATATCGAAAAATTAATCGATAGGTACAGTCACTTAGATGCCGTTGGTATTCTTGGCATCCAACTTAATGCATTTGAAAAATTTTACGATGAAGCCTTGATGAATAATTTAACTACAATTACCGTTATTCATGGTGTAGGCACTGGTAAACTCAAAGACGAAATTCATGACATTTTACGCTTGAAAAAAGATGTGAAATCATTTATCAATAGGTACAATGCTTCTTTTGGATATGGAGCAACTGAGATTTTTCTGAAAACGAAGTAGGAGATGAAGAACTAAAAGTATTGAGTTAGTACTTAGGGATGAATAAATCAAAATTTTACTACACAGTTAACTATGTTTACTTGCTTATCAATGATACCCAGAAAAGAAATTCATAACATGTAACTAGCGGCTATAAAATAAATGATGTTAATCTGAAACAACAGTCCAACTACCTTCTTCTATTTCCATTTCTAGTTCATTGGCATCCCAACCGCAGTAACCTAAAAAAAGTTGAATTTCATTTTCTCGAACATCTTTTACATTAATTGCATGGATAACCTCTTGCATAGATCCTCCAAAATACTTGTTGCTGGATATTTCTTGACTTCCTGTAATCAAATCAGGCCTGCTGTGTACAACATAAATATGTTCTTGATCAACTGGTCCACCTTCTAAAAGGGGGAAAGGCTTGCTTTTGCTAAATTCTTTAAGTTCATTCAATGATCTTCCAAACGGACGATTCACTATAAAACC
>Ga0164294_10001994_pt1 | contig 18674 bp, 12 predicted proteins | sample GEODES005metaG_FD_111479 | JGI IMG/M metagenome (GOLD analysis project Ga0164294, IMG submission 111479) | Oligotrophic lake water microbial communities from Sparkling Lake, Wisconsin, USA - GEODES005 metaG | ecosystem: Environmental > Aquatic > Freshwater > Lake | place: USA: Sparkling Lake...
AATGGACCGCTATTTACAACTGCAAATATCACAGAAAAAAATCCTGCTGTTCAGTACAACGAAGCAAATAATTATGTTGTAAAACTCATTGTAAATTCCAAGGGATGCATTGATTCTGTAACACAGGCTTTTAAAGTGAATGGAGCCAATCCCATACCTGCCTTTGAAGTCCTCAAGCCCTTGGAATTGTGCAGCAAAGATTCAATCAGGATAGAAAATAAATCAACCATAGATTTTGACAATGTAACGCGTTTGATTATTTATTGGGATCAAAACGATTTAAGCAAAAAAACAGTTGATGAAAAACCGTTGATAGGAAAGAAATATGCATTTCATTATGGTGATTTTCAAACTCCATTGACAAAAAATAGTACCATCAGGCTTCAAGCTTTTTCAGGAGATGCGCTTTCATGTAGCAAGAGTGTTGATAAAATCATCAACATCAATGCGAGTCCAAAAGTAAGCTTTAGCAACATGCCTGGAATATGTTTAGATGCCCAGCCACGGCAGGTTACAGAAGCTCGATATGATGCCAATGTACCAGGAACATTTCAGTATGTTGGTGCTGGTACAAATACAACTGGACTGTTTAATCCGACGACAGCTGGTGCAGCTACACACCTTATAAAATATTATTATCAATCATCTTCTAGTGTGTGCATGGATTCTGCAAGCAACAGCATCACTGTATGGCCCTTGCCCACAGCGGATTTTAACGTATCTAACTTGAATTGTGAAAAGACACCAATTAAATTCACCAGTACGTCAATAGCAAATGTAGGACAGCTTACAAAGTGGAGGTGGAACTTCAATGATGGCACTACAATATTCACTGATGTAACGGGAAATCCTGTAAATCATATATTTGATTTTTACAACAAATATGCTGTACAATTGGTGGTTGAAACCAGCAATGGATGCATCAGCAAAGAAAAGGTAATCAGCGTAGACGTGCATGCATTGCCAAGACTTTCATTCGAATTACCAGTGGTATGTTTGCCAGAAGGGAAAGCGATTTTTACTAACAACAGCACCATCCCAGATGGTACAGAAAGTTTGATGACGTACTTGTGGAATTTTGGAGATGTGAACAATTCAAATCCATCGGTGCTAAAAAATGGGCAACATGATTTTGTTACAACGGGTCCTTTTGATGTGAAGCTGAAAGTGACCAGCAGCAAGGGTTGTATTGATTCATTGACAAGAAAATTGACAACAGTATTAGAACAGCCAAAAGCTGCTTTTTCAAGTGAAGATTCCATTTGTTTGGGTGATGTAATACGCTTTGCCGATGGCAGTAAAACGAAAGATGGAATCATAAACAAATGGTTTTGGGATTTTGGAGAAAGCCGAAATGGAAGTACACAAAACGAAATTTATAAGTACACCACATCGGGATTAAAAACGATTGTATTTTTTGCACAAACAAACCTGGGTTGTTATACAGACACCATCAAAAAACAGGTAGAAGTTTTTGATTATCCAAAGGTTTCTGCTGGTCCGGATTTATTTGTGTTGGATGATGGACAAAAGCAAATTCAAGCAACGGCCACTGGAAGGGTTATTGCATACAGTTGGGCACCATCAATGTATTTGAGTGCAACAAATGTGTTGAAACCAATTGTTGTTAAGCCACAATCCGATGTATATTATACGTTGAAAGTCACGGCCCGTGGCGGTTGTAGCAGCATAGATTCGGTTAAAGTGGTTTCATTGACACTACCCAAACCACCCAATACATTTACGCCAAATGGTGATGGGGTAAATGATCTGTGGGATATTAAATATTTAGATCAATATCAAGGTTGTGTTGTAGAAATTTACACCCCAGCTGGACAAATCATTTATAAAAATACGGGTTATACAATTCCTTGGGATGGCACAAACAAAGGCGCTAACGTTGCAGCTGGAACTTATTATTATGTGATTGATCCGAAGAACGGAAGGAAGAAAATGGCGGGGTTTGTTACTGTTTGGAGATAAGGTGAACAGCAAAAAATTATCTATATTTATTTCATGCAAAAAATCACGTTCTTTTTTATTTCTGCAATCATTTGTTGCATCAGTATTCAGTCCATTTCTCAAGACAAGTATCTGTTTCCAGAAGGGTTGGCATTGGGAGGCATTCACCAATATGGAAGAGAGGCATTATACAGCGATGCACTGGCGTATAAGTTGTATTCAGGAGAAGTACATCCGATTGCGGGTGAAACTATAGGCAATCTTGAAGGCAGTAAAAAATCTAAGTGGACTCCCATGAGATCAGACACCAGTGGGACCTTTAGTGGTGCGGCATTGGGAAGCGGGTATCTTTATCTCACTTATCCATCAAAGAAAAATCAAGTTGCCGTTTTAGTAGCTACTGGGCATTCAATGCTGTATGTAAATGGGGTTCCCCATGCAGGCGATATGTATCGGTATGGATGGATGAATATTCCAGTGATGCTAAAAAAAGGGTTGAATGAAATATACATACGCGCATCAGGCATGGGAAGGTATGCGTCTGTAAATGCCAGGCTTGAGTTTCCGAAGAAAGCAATTTCGATATTGAAGACCGATCCCACATTGCCGTTTCTTGTAGAAGGAGCGTCAAGCGGAAAAATGTTGGCAGGAATGGTGGTATTAAATACCACACAGCAACAACAAAATCAGTTGAGCGTAGAAACCAGAGTTGACGGCGTTAAAACAACCACAGCATTGTCAGGGCTTTATGCCATGATGAGCAGGAAGGTACCCGTTTATTTTGCATCACCAAGCAAGATTGTAAAAGGCAGTTATGCCATGCAAGTGAAATTATTCAACGGAAGCAAGCTCATCGACAGTACCACCATCGCCATAGCAGCGGTTGAAAAGGGAGAACATGCAAGCCATACCTTCATCAGTAAAATTGATGGCTCGGTTCAATATTATGCCGTAGCGCCTCAGACTATTCCTACAAAAAATCCGTCGCTATATCTTTCTGTGCATGGAGCAGAGGTGGAAGCAATTTCACAGGCAAGGGCGTATGCCCCAAAAGCAGCAGGACCAATTGTAGCACCAACGAACAGAAGGCCCAGGGGCTTTAATTGGGAGGATTGGGGAAGGCTTGATGCTTTAGAAGTATTGGATATCGCTAAACAACGTTATCAGCCAGATTCGCAGCGTATTTACCTTACAGGGCATTCGATGGGTGGACATGGAACTTGGTATCTCGGAGCAACCTATCCAGGCATGTGGGCTGCCATAGCGCCATGTGCAGGTTATCCAACAATGGCAGATTATGGTTCGCACGATGGGAAGGTTCCTACAGAAGGTGCGACAGACATCAAAAAAATGTTGATTCGGTCGAGTAATCCAGGCAATGTAATCAGTCTAGCCAAGAATTACAAGGCCGGTGGCGTGTATGTTTTTCATGGTGATGCAGACCCAACTGTTTCGGTGAATTATGCGCGTCAAATGAAGAAGGTATTGGCAGAATTTCACCCCGATTTCAGCTATTATGAATATCCTGGCGGATCACATTGGTTTGGTAATGAGAGTGTTGATTGGCCTCCGATTTTTGACTATTTTAAATTGCATAAGATACCTGCAAGTGTTGATGCCAATGAAATTGATTTCACGACTGCATCGGTTGGCATTTCTTCAACACTTCATTGGGTGAAGGTTTTGCAGCAGGAACGTGCAATGTTCAGTAAAGTGAATTTGAAGAGAGACATGAAACTGAAATCCATCAAGGGAACAACAGAAAACGTGTTGAGGCTTCAAATTGCGATGGCAGATTTTTCTTTGGGAGATACCATAAAGCTGGAAATTGATGGCAGGTCAATTGTTCATGTAAATATCAGCGCAGCTCCATTGGTTCTTTTAAAGGAAGGGGTGCAGTGGACGAAAAGCAGTGCAGCGGCATCATTTGAAAAGGGAACGCAGCGAAACGGTGGTTTTAAAGAAGCCTTTAAGCACAACATGGTTTTTGTCTATGGTACAAAGGGAACGGATGAGGAAAATGCATGGATGCTCAATAAAGCAAAATTTGATGCAGAAACATGGTATTACAGGGGCAATGGTGCGGTAGAGATTATCGCTGACATTGATTTTGATCAAGCGAAATATATGAATCGGGGCATTATTTTATTCGGGAATATGACCACCAATTTAGCTGCATCCATGTTGCTAAAGGATTGTCCAGTGCAGGTTTCACGTGGTGTAGCAAAGGTTGGTTCTCAAACTTGGAATGGAGATGATCTAGGTGCGTATTATGTTTGGCCCAATGCCTCATCAGATTTTTCATCCATTGCCTTGGTTGGCGGAACGGGGTTAAAGGGTATGCATGCAGCCGATGCAAATCAATATTTTGCGGGAGGAAGTGGTTTTCCTGATTACATGATATTTTCATTGGACATGCTAGAGAAGGGAGATGCAGGTGTTAAAGCAACTGGTTTTTTCACCAATCAGTGGACCTTGGGAGAAGATGGTGTGGTGCAGAAGTGAGCAGTTGATTTTTTCCGATTTAAAAGATCTCCATTTTTTACTAGTTTATTATATTTTGAAATTTCATGAAGCATCCCTTTAATACATTCATTTTCACAATTGTGGCAGCATTGCTGTTGACTTCGTGTCGCACCATCAAACCGATTGCCGTTTCATCAAACAAGATGGAAGCCATCTTCCAAAAAGTTAAAACACCCCATAAGTATGGTGTAGTTTTTCAGCATCCTGATAAGGGAAAGATGATTGACAGTCCCTCTATTTTTCGTTGGAACGGACATTGGTGCATGACCTACATTGTTTTTGATGGAAAGGGTTATGAAACCTGGTTGGCAGAGAGTGAAGATCTGTTGAAATGGGAAACCAAAGGAAGGATAATGTCGTTCACTGATTCAGGATGGGATGCAAACCAGAAGGCCGGTTATATGGCATTGTTGGACATCAAGTGGAAGGGTAGTTATGCCCCAAGCGCATACGAAAATAAGTATTGGATGTCGTATTTAGGGGGAAGTGTAAAGGGCTATGAAGCAGGCAGGTTGGGCGTTGGCATTGCAAATACGGAAGATCCTGGCAAAGCCGTTGAGTGGGAAAGGATTCCAAAGCTAGTTTTATCTGCAGATGATCTTGATGCACGGGGATTTGAAAAAAAGACCATTTATAAAAGCACCATCATCAGGGATAAAAAACAACTTACGGGTAGTCCATTCGTGATGTTTTACAACGCCAAGGGCGATACCGCAAATTATGAAAGCATCGGCATGGCGGTATCATCAGACATGAAACAGTGGAAGCGCTTTGGCGACGGACCGGTAATTAGTCAGTTTAAAAAAGGCACCATTTCAGGCGATGCGCAAATCCTAAAAATTGGGAAGGTTTATGTGATGTTTTATTTCGGTGCTTTTTGGCAAGGGGATAAGCATGCATACGACAGATTTGCTTGCTCCTATGATTTGGTTCATTGGACAGATTGGACTGGGAAAAACCTCATTGAGCCATCAGAATCTTATGACGAGCAATATGCCCACAAGCCATTTGTCATCAATTGGAAAGGGAAAGTGTATCACTTTTACAATGCTGTAGGAAAAAACGGCAGGGTAATTGCTTTAGCAACCTCCCTGCCGTTGAAATAATTTCATTTTATAGTAGCGTTTGGAAAACTTAGTTCGCTAAATCCTTTTCGAGTTGTTCCAAGGAAACACCCTTTGTTTCAGGCATTTTCGTAAGAACCCAAACCAATTGCATAGCCATCATGATTGCGAAGAAAGCAAAGATTGGCCATGGGTTGTCTTTGAAAATTCCGTTGTCTTGGTCGAGAAATACCGGTGTAACCAAGGTTATTAATGCAGCAAATACCCAATGGACGCTTGCTCCCAAGGATTGACCGGTAGCGCGAATCTGGTTTGGAAATATTTCTGAAATAAATACCCAAATCACTGCTCCTTGTCCTACTGCATGTGCCGCAATAAAAATCAACAAAAACGAAAGTAGGAATTCAGGTGAGGCTGATGCGTAGAATGCCCATGCAACCATGGATAAGCTTAACATGTATCCAAAAGACCCAATGATCAGCAATGTTTTTCTGCCCAATCTATCAATCAGGTATAATCCAACAAAAGTAAAAACGAGGTTTGTACCACCGATGGCGATGGAATTGAACAAAGATTCTTTTGCTGCTAGTCCAGCCCTTTCTAGGATTTCTGGAGCATAATATAGAATGAAGTTGATACCAGAAACCTGGTTGAAAAACGCCACCATAAAGGCCAGCCAAATGATGCGTGAATTTTTTGAATTGAAGAAGTTTGCGGTAGAAAGTTTATGGGTTTCTGTTTGTGATTTGATGGATGAAATCACCGATTCGATGTCGTCTGTTTTTAGTTTTTGCATGATTGCTCTAGCTCCATCAATGTCATTTTTTTTGCTGATGAGCCAGCGTGGACTTTCGGGAATTCCGAACACCATGATGGTGTAAATGGTTGCAGGGATTGTCATGATGCCCAACATCCATCTCCAGTCGTTTTCGCCACCAAATCCTTCTAAAAAATAATTTGAAAGGAAGGCGATGAGAATTCCGAAAACAATGTTGAATTGATACATGGCTCCAAGTCTACCGCGGGTTGATGGGGTAGAAATTTCGGAGATATAAGTCGGAGCTGCCACAGATGAAATGCCAATGCCGAGTCCACCTATAAACCTGAAAAACGAGAAGGTGTAAGGGTCTTGTGCAACTGCAGAGCCAACGGCAGAAACGGTGAACAGTATTCCGATCCACAGCAATACTTTTTTTCTTCCGTATTTTTCTGTTGGTCCACCACCAAAAATTGAGCCAACTACTGTTCCCCAGAGTGCCATCGACATGATGAAGAATCCATGAAACCAAGGGGTTGTTTGCCAAAGTTCTTTGATGGGCAGATTAGCACCTGAAATGACTACTGTATCGAAGCCAAAGATGAAGCCAGCAAGGGCGGCAATTAATGAGATACCGAAAAGTCCTTCAGAGAATTTTGTTGGAGTAGGGGAAGTTAAGTTTTGGTTGGTAGACATGTGCAGTCGTTTAATTAAGACTTTAAAATAGGATAAATTTTTGAAAAACGAGCAAGGTTCTATATTGGCATCATTCTTTCAACTTATCAACTCTTTTTGTTCCAGCATACAATTCATATTCAAGCAGCCTGCAATCGATTGTTGCATTATAAAATTCAATTCGTCTGCTTGGTTTGAGACGGATTGATTTTGCAAGGTCTAGGTTTCCTGTGAATACGTAGCCAGTTTTTCCTTTGCATTTGTTTTTGAGGAAGTCGCCGATGCGTGCATAAGTTCCTTGCAGTTCAAATTCTTCGCCCATGCGTTCGCCGTATTCTGGGTTCAACATGACGATGCCATCATCTTCGGGTATTGTGGTTTCTTCAAAGTCGCACACTTGAAACTCAATAAGGTGATCTACTCCAGCCACTTCAGCATTTATTTTGGCAATTTCTATGGCCTTTTCGCTGATGTCTGATGCTATGATTTTTAGGGTAGGAACTTCAATGATTTGCTCATCCAGCTTGGTTCTTTCTTTTTCGTACATGTCCACATCATACCCCAAAATATGCATGAAGGCATAATAATTGCGCAGCAATCCGGGTGTTCTTTTTGTAGCAATCAGCGCTGCTTCGATGGCGAGTGTGCCTGATCCACACATGGGGTTGACGAAGGCATCAGTTTGGTTCCATTTAGTGGATAAAATCGTAGCTGCAGCAAGGGCTTCCAGCATTGGGGCTTTACCGGGTAATTTGCGATATCCGTGTTTTGCCAAGGTTTCGCCTGATGTATCAAGGAATACTTCCGCTTCTTCTTGTTTCCAGAATAGGTAAACAACGGCGCCTGTCAATTCTGATCCTGTGCTAGGACGTTTATTTGTGGAATTGCGCATTCGGTCAACTATGGCATCTTTCACGCGCATGTTGGCAAATAAACTGGTTTGGATGGTAGGGTGAAACACATTGCTGGTTACAGAAAAGTAACCTTCAGGGTCAATCACTTTTTCCCAATGAACACCCAGCAAATGGTTGTATAAGTCGTCTGGATCATTGCTGATAAAGGCTTTCAGCGAATACATGACCTGGCTGGCGCAGCGCAGGTTGAGGTTTAGCCGGATACAATCTTCCACCGTGCCGGTTAGTTCAACTCCCGTTTGGAAAACCCTTTCAGGGGTAAATCCAAGGTCAGTTACTTCTTTTTCAAGTGATTTTGCGAGCCATTTGTGGCAGGTGATGATGATTTTCCGATTTGTAGTAAAGACATCCATAACAACAAACTTAAGCCAATCTTGAAAAGGGAATGAATTTATTTGGGGAAAGCATGAAAGCTGATGAAAAAACACAAATAAGACTCCCCTTCCCGACGCTCGCTTCGCTCGGTCTGGATGAAACACCTTGACAGGAGGGGTGTCTTTTCTGCATCACTTCCATAGCTAGAACCAAGTGTGAGACTTCGGTTCCTTCGCTTCATTCAGGATGACAGAGTGTTACGCAATCCAGTTGAACTTATATTCTAGAGGCGATTTTATGGTGGTTCTTTCTGCGATCTTTCTAAATCTATCAGGCAATGCCATCAAATAATCCCTTCCCTTTTCTGCTGCGCTGTTGAGGCCGCAGATGTTACCGATGTTCCATTCTTTCACCAAGGATTCCAAGATATTGGTATAATCAAGGCTGGTGTAAACACCCAAACGCTGTGCGGCATCGCTGAAATGCGTCCAGCTTTGTCCAATTTTTTCACCTTGCTGGCGCATGAAATGTGCTGGCATGACGATTTTTTTCCTCATCATATCTTCAAATGCAAGTATCATTTCACTTGGGTCCAACTCCATTATCTTATTTACAAAACTTTTGTATGCTTTGGCATGGCGCAATTCATCGGCTGCAATGACACCACAAATTTTTGAAAGTTGCTCGTTGCCGTGTTTTTTTGCAATGGTGGCAGTCCTTCTGTGGGAAATGTTTGTTGCCAATTCTTGAAAAGAGGTGTAAACAAAATTCCTGTATGGATCTCTGGCAGTGCCTATCTCCATCCCATCTGCAATTAAATGTTGGGTGGTGATTTCCATTTGTCGCATGTTCACACGGCCCGATAAATAAAGGTATTTATTGAGAAGGTCGCCATGTCTGTTCTCTTCAGCTGTCCATTTACGGATCCATTTGCTCCAACCTTGGGGTTCTGCTTTGCTGATGCCTTCAATATCAATCAGCCAGCTTTCGTAGGTAGGAAGAGCTTCTTCAGTGATCACATCACCGACTAATACGGCCATGTAGTCGTAAGGAAGTTCCCTGCATTGTTCTTGAATATCTTTGATTTCCTTGGTAAAATCAGGGTGGTTACTTTCCGGTAAAAAATCGGATGGTTGCCAGTTTGTATCGATGTCTTTCAGGTATTCACCGATGAGCGCATCAATATCTTGAGCTAAAAACTGCATTACTTCAATCCTGGTTGTCTTCACTTGTGTTAAGTATTATGGATTTAAATAATAGTTTTTAAGACTAAAAATAATCCGGCTTAATAAATTTTGGATGTGAATATATTCAAATATTTCCATAATCTATTATTGCGTAATTGTGATGAGAGAAACTTTGGTGTATTTCTTGATAAATTGCGTGTAATTGAAGGATATTTCATTGAAAAGCAAGTAATTTAGGGATGAACTTGGAAACATATGGGTTTTGTTTGTTTCTCATATTCAAATTTTCAATCATTTAAGACCATGTATAAAACAGCTGTTGTAATTCTTTTTGCTTTCATTTTTGTGTCGTTCACCCCTCCCCAAAAGGGAAAATGGATTAAGTTGTTTAATGGGAAGGACATCAGTAATTGGACGGTAAAAATCCATCATCATGATGTTGGAGATAATTATGGAAATACATTCAGGGTGGAAGATGGGGTTATTAAGGTAAGGTATGATCAGTATGATCATTTTCAGGAACGGTATGGACATTTGTATTTTAACACGCCTTATTCTTATTATAGGTTGAAGTTTGAATATCGATTTACGGGAATTTGGAGGAAGGATGCACCCAGTTATACCGAGCGAAATTCGGGGGTGATGTTTCATTCACAGGATCCGCGGACGATGCTCAAGGAGCAGGATTGGCCTATTTCGGTTGAGATGCAGTTATTGGCAGGGTTAGATGATGGAAAGCCAAGGCCAACAGGAAATATGTGTTCACCGGGAACAGATGTTGAGTATCAGGGCAAGATTGATCCAAGGCATTGCATCAATTCAACCTCAAAAACATACAGGGGAGAGAAGTGGATTAAGGCGGAATTGATTGTACGCGGAGATTCATTGGTAACACAAATGATCAATGGGAAGGTTGTGTTGGAGTATAGCAAGCCACAGATCGGGGGCGGGGTAGCCAACCGCTATGATCCCAAGATTAAAATTGATGGAAAGATGTTGAAGAGTGGGTTTATAGCGTTACAAAGCGAGGGACAAGAGATCGATTTCAGGAAGATAGAGTTGTTGGATATGTCTGTTGATGAGCGCGATTAGATAGCTAAAAACTTAATGATTTGGATAAATTCTGAGAAGAATATTCGGTTTATATTTACAGAATATATTTATGTAATTTTAAGCTATAAAAATTATCGTATGAAAAATTTGCGTTTTTTGTTATTTGTTGTTTTAGGAATTTTTGTTTCAAGCACTCCATTTGCGCAGCCATCTCAGTCAAACTTGACTGATTACGTAGCCACCTTTAAGATGGCAGAAAATGAGTATTGCAAGCAAATCATTATCACCTTAAAAGATGGTAAGTTATTTGGCAGTACAGATGCGAATCCATCTGATGGAGTTGAATTGATTCCAACCAAGGAAGCGGATAAGTTTACAACAACCATTCAGGGCAATGAGGCCGATGTTATTTTTTCTCGCAAGGAAGGAAAGATCAGCGCCATTAAATTGTCAGCAGGCGGCGGTCAGGTAGTTTTGACTGGAGAAAAAGAGGCTGCTTCATCATCACTTTCTGCTTATGCAGCCACTTACAAGATGGCTGAAAATCAATATGTAAAGGAGATCATGATTGTTGTAAAAGAGGGAAAAGTGTTGATGAGCAGTGATGCAAATCCTTCAGATATGCTTGAGCTTACAATGTCTAAGGAAGCCGATATGTTTACTGCTTCAATTCAAGGTAATGATGCAGAAATTAGTTTCACAAGGGTTGATGGCAAGGTTACTAAGATCAAGATATCAGTTGCTGGTGGTCAGGTGGTGTTGACGGGAGATAGGATGTAGTTGAAAAGCCTGATAATCATAGAAAAATTAATTGTGTAAACAATTTGCAAGGGAACTAGATATTTCATTATTTTTGCAGCCTTATTAGAACAGCGATGTTCTTCGGGCCTATAGCTCAGCTGTTTAGAGCACCCCGACTAAAGTCGGGGGAGGTCCAGGTAATAAGATTCTCTACTCCCTCATGTTTTCTGTTTACATATTATATTCAAAGGATAAGGACTTATTCTGCGTAGGTATTACCCAAGATATTGAATCACGTATGTACAAACATCTTTCCAATCATAGAGGTTTTACATCAAAAGCAAAAGATTGGGTTTTGGTATACAAAGAATTGTGCAATACAAAATCAGAAGCACTTCAAAGAGAAAAAGTAATAAAGGGTTGGAAAAGCAGGATAATGATAGAAAAATTAATTAATAGTGTAAACAATTTGCACGGGAACTAGATATTTCATTATTTTTGCAGCCTTATTAGAACAGCGATGTTCTTCGGGCCTATAGCTCAGCTGGTTAGAGCATCTGACTCATAATCAGAGGGTCCCTGGTTCAAGTCCAGGTGGGCCCACTTGAAAATCAAGCAGTTATGAAGAGAAATCTAATAACTGCTTTTTTGTTTGGAATCAATTTACTATTAACAAGTTTTGTAAAAATCAAATTGTGAAATAGTAAGCTCCACACCACTTCAAAGTCGATAAACCATTTTAGGTCATATTCTTAGAAGGGTTTTCTTTTAGGGTGCACAGAAAGGTAGGCAGTTTTTTAAAGGTTTCTGAAATCTGCTCGTATAAAATAATGTTCACTTATTTACCTTTCAAATACTTATCCAACCATCTTCCTTGCTCCCACAACAAATGCAATACATTTTCTTTTCCTTTGTAACCATGCGCTTCGTAAGGTAAATACACAAATCTAGCAGTACCTCCATGTCCTTTAATTGCGGCATATAATCTTTCACTATTAATTGGGAAGGTACCTGTATTGTCATCCATTTCGCCATGCGTCATTAATAAAGGCGTTTTAATTTTATCAGCAAAAGCAAATGGACTCATTTCTAAATACAAATCTTTGGCTTGCCAAAAAGTACGCTCTTCATTTTGAAATCCAAAAGGAGTTAAAGTTCTATTATACGCTCCACTTCTGGCGATACCTGCTTTAAATAAATTACAATGTGCCAATAAGTTGACGGTCATAAAGGCTCCATAACTATGACCGCCTACGGCCATTTTATTCCTGTCACCTACGCCTAAGTCCACTAACTTATCAATAGCAGCATTTGCATTTAATATCAATTGATTGACAAAATCGTCATTCGGTTTTTTATCCGGAGAACTAGCAACAATAGGCATTTCGGCATTATCAAAAATAGCATAGCCTTGTGTTACATAAAACACAGGCGATCCCCAGCTCAACAAAGTGAATTTATGTTGGTTACCTCTAATTTGACTAGCATCTGCTGCGCTAGTAAACTCTCTTGGGTAAGCCCATATTAAAGTTGGAAGCGGACCATCTTTAACTTTATCATACCCTTTAGGTAAATATAAATCGCCTGTTAAATCAACGCCGTCTTTTCTTTTATATTTAATTTTTTCTTTAGTAACACCTTCCATGCTTACGTATGGATTTGTAAAATTAGTAATCTGATTTTTACTATTATCCTTAATACTTCTGATATAATAGTTAGGCACTTCCTTTTCAGTTTCTCGTCTAGTAATAACTTTTAAATTATTAATATCAATTACTTCCATCACCATTTCTAAATTATCTTCAGAACAACGCCATAAAATAGTATTAGCCTTAGTAGTTAAATCAAAAGATGCTAAATAAGGCAAATCACCTTTTGGAGAAGCGCCTGTTATATTATTCATTAAAATGGATTGCCCATTATTTGTCATGGCAATGACGTCACGGTTGTATTGATTTTTAGTGGTTACTGGACTACCAGGGTTGGTGTAAGCATCGGTCATATTGCCTTGGTATAAAATCGTTAAGGTATTATCACTTGCGTCGTATCTGCTAACTTTATATTGTTGTTTACTGCGCAACATTTCTGTAACTAACGCTACATGTTCATTACCCCAAACAGTTCTACTATATCGAGTTGTTGTCTTAAATAATTCTTTGGGACTGCCAGTAAAAGGAGCAGCTAAAGCCATAACAGCATCGTGAAAGGGTACATTTTTTTTCATGATACCACTATCTAATGGAAGCGCATAGATAATGGTAGCAGCTTCATCATCTTTCCAATCAAATGCTCTTGCCACATTTTGAACATTGTCATAACCGCTTGGCGTAGTTTCTGCAGATGCTAAATCGGCGATTGTTTTTACAATTTTCCCATTTAGGTCCGTTACGTTTACAGTCGTTGCAAAACCATAAACAGTTACTAAATAAGAAAATGGTTTGTTAATAGTACGTGTTAAAAAATATTTTTTATCTGGAGATAAATCAATAGCACTTATTAAGGCAGGGGCACCAATTTTTGTTTCAACACCTGCCTTATTTTTTACCAATTGAGCAGTTGCTAAATATTCAAATGCATATTCATCATAAGGTGATTTAATTAAATCTTGATAAGTAACACTAGGTGCTACCTTGCCTAAACTTTCTTGAATCGTTGGGCCCGCAGGCGTAATGGGCTTTTTGCTCATTTGAGCAGCAGTATGTGTATTTATTTTATACAGTACTGTTGCATCATCTAACCAGATTAGGCTACTACTCAATACAATGTTTGCTGCATTTTTATTTATTTTACTACATGTACTTGTTTTAATATCAATTACCCAAACATCGACAGCTGTAGCTGTAACATTGTAAAAAGCAATTTTATTTTCTGAAGGATTCCAAGTAGGATTCAAGGCAGACATATTACTAGGCAACCCTGCAATTGAAATCATTTTTCCAGTGACTAAATTTTTAAGACTAAGCTGCTTGATAAAATTTTGTCTAGATAAAGAAAAATTGTTTGGATTAATACGTAAACCAGCGATTTTAAATTCTGGTTGACCTAATTCTTCTACAGTTGGATAAATTCTTCTATCCATGACCAACATATATTGCGCTTTTCCATCAACACTAATAGTTGGAGTGGGAGGAGCTAACAATAAGTCGGCAACTTCCTTAGATGGCTTTTGATAACTATTAGATTCCTGTGCTTTTGTAAAAACACAAATAAATGTAAGAGAAAGTAATGTTATTACTTTTTTCATAGTATTAATTTGACCCAATTTAATTAAAAAAACTAGTATCAGCTATTATTTAAAGTATTTGTTAATGTGGTGGAACTAATAGTGGAAAAACAGGGAGTGGAGTATGGTATAGTACTTTGGTCTATGAAAAAGACTAATGCAGCATTGAAATATCATTTATTTGATATAAGCTAGTGAAAAAATCCATAGCTTCAATTACAAAATTTAGCGACAATGTTAACCACAATAATCCTCTTTAGTATATTAGTGATTCTGGTTTTTTTAGGACTAGTAACTGTAAATCAAGGCACAATTGCAATCATTACAATGTTTGGCAAGTATAGAAGGATCTTACAGCCAGGATTGAGATTTAGGATTCCTTTGATTGAAAGTATATTTCGAAGAGTAAGTATTCAGAATCAAAGTATAGAGCTCGAATTTCAGGCTGTTACCATCGACCAAGCGAATGTATACTTCAAGAGTATGTTGTTATATTCTGTTCAAAACTCTGAAGAAGAAACAATGAAAAAGGTTGCTTTTAAATTTATTAGCAATAAAGATTTGATGCAGGCTCTAGTAAGAACGGTTGAAGGAAGCATCAGGGCTTATGTTGCCACAAAGAGACAAGCAGAGGTTTTGACGGCAAGAAGGGAAATTGTTGATTTTGTAAAAGAGCAGATTGATAATAGTTTGGAAGAATGGGGGTATCATTTACAAGATCTTCAAATTAATGACATCACTTTTGATCAAGTGGTCATGGAAAGTATGAGTAAGGTAGTTGCAAGTAATAATTTAAAAGCTGCTGCTGAAAATGAGGGACAGGCATTATTGATTACAAAAACTAAAGCCGCTGAAGCAGAAGGGAATTCAATCAAAATATCTGCACAAGCAGAGAAAGAAGCTGCTCAATTAAGAGGTCAAGGCGTTGCATTGTTTAGGCAAGAGGTTGCTAAGGGTATGACTGAGGCAGCAGAAGAAATGAAACAAGCAAATTTGGATACAAACGTCATACTTTTCAGTATGTGGACTGAAGCTATCAAGAATTTTGCTGAATATGGTAAGGGTAATGTGATATTCTTAGATGGCAGTCCGGATGGGATGGATAAGACGATGAAACAAATGATGGCTTTAATTACAAAAAAAGAAGAAGGTAAATAATAGAGGATAGGGAACATTTTTATTTTGATAAACTGCTAGCTTGCAAAGTCTTGGTTTGCCATCAAATGACAATGTATATCTGCCAATCGCCATGTAATCGAAATGGTGTTTACTAGGAAGTTTAACAAAGTCTTCAAAATTTTGGGCTAAATTCATGTACCTGGCTTTGACTTTTTTAAGGAAAAACAAGGGGTGTTTGGCGGAATAATTGATAATAATTTTTGTACGGATAATTTACGTACATTTGTAAAAATAATCACAATGAGTAATTCTGCAACATCAGCACAAACACGTTTTGACGTCAGGTTGCCAAGAGAACAAAAAGATATTATTGAATTAGCCGCTAAACTTAGTGGGTTTAAATCAAAATCTGAATTCATAATTCATACCTTATTCAAAGAAGCAACTTCGATAGTTGTAAAGCATACTCAAATTTTAGCTTCAGAAAAAGATCAAAAATTATTTTTTGATGCTATTATTAATCCACCTAAGCCTAATAAAAATTTACTTGAGGCTGCAAAGAAATATAATAAATTAGTTGCTAGTAAATGAGCTATATAACAACACTGTTATCAACAAAACATAGTAAAGAAAATTTTACATGTGGTAATGAGATGTTAGATAATTATCTTCATGTGCAAGCCAAGCAAGATGTTAAGCGAAAGTTGACTGCTTGTTTTATTCTTTCAGATAATGAGGTAACTGTGAAAGGCTTTTATACTTTATCTAACACATCCGTGAATAGAGATTTTCTTCCAGAAAGTATTATAAAAAAACTTCCGCCTTCATATAAGCATTTACCTGCAACCTTATTAGGTCGTTTAGCCATAGATATTAATTATAAAGGACAAGGAATTGGGTCAAATTTGTTAATGGATGCTTTAAAGAGAAGTTATTATAATTCTTTGCAAATTGCATCAATGGCAGTAATTGTTGATCCTATTGATGAAGAAGCAATTTCATTCTACAATCACTTTGGTTTTATTGAATTACCTGATAGTGGAAAGATGTTTATACCTATGATACAATTAGGACATATTTTTATTGACTAATACTATTTCATCAAATGGTATCGAATATCAACAGCAATCCTCATCATTAATCGGCTACCGACTATACAGAAAGGGACAACATAAAAAGTAATGATTTACGAGGGTAAAAACTTCATATAGATTATATCTTGATGCAATTTTCCAAATCAATGCAGGACCGAAATCATTGTAGTATTCACCCCTTAGGGCAGCATTTAAAAACCATATCTTAGTGATATGCAAACTGGCATCACTATACACACCCAGATTGACCCTCGAACTCGTGAAAGCATCATCTGCGGCCTATATAAGCGGGTTTAAAACCCTATCATTGATAATTGCGTTGGTGTATTCTTCTATTGCGCCATTAAACTCATTCAAACTTTCTTTTTCCATAGGAACGTAACAATAAACTTCTGCCGAAATTTTGGTTTTTTGTTATAGCTTTTTATTTCCACACATCTATACTGCTTTATTATTCTACAAATCATTATCTTAGGTTACCAAATCAACAATTGCATATGTCAAAAAAGTACTGCTTCATTGTGGTTGCTGCCTTATTGCTGTGCATCAACAGTATAGGACAAACAAAAACCATTACCGGTAAGGTGGTCTCAGAAACCGGAGAACCACTGATCGGCGCCAGCATCACCATCAAGGGAATCACTGCATCAACCCTCACAGGAAAGAATGGTGAATTCAGCATCAAGCCCAGCGCCAAAGCAACTTCCTTTTCAATTTCTTTTTCAGGAATGGAAACCGCAGAGGTCAGCATCGGTAAAAAAGACAACATCACTGTTGTCATGAAAACCCAAGTAACCAACCTGAATGATGTCATCGTGGTTGGGTACGGCAGCATCAGAAAAGCAGATGCAACCGGTGCCGTTCAACGCATCTCCCGAGAAGACCTGATACGCGAAAGCCCACTCAATATTCTTCAGGCCATCCAGGGAAAATTGGCAGGTGTAAATGTTACCCAAAATGACGGAGCACCGGGTGCAGGCCTCAGCATCAGGGTACGGGGATCCAATTCTTTTCTTGGAGGAACAGAGCCTCTCTATGTAATTGATGGTGTTCCTTTCAACAATACCAGCAGCGGTACAACACCTTCTTCTATAGGTGGAGATGAGAAGCAGACCCTCAATGTTATGTCTTTCATAAATCCCAATGACATCGAATCCATTGATGTATTGAAAGATGCGTCTGCCACTGCAATCTATGGATCAAGGGGAGCCAATGGAGTTGTATTGATTACTACAAGAAAAGGTAGGGTTGGTAAGGACAAGGTTGAACTACTTGCCAACCTGGGCATGTCTGAAATTACCAAAAAAATTGACGTCCTCACCCCTTACGAATATGCCGCATACCAGAACCTTTCCTTCCTGAATGCCAACAGGTATGATGGAACAAACTATACCATGCCCTATTCCAATCTTGATCAGTTAAAGGATTTGAATACCAACTGGCAGGATGCCATTTTCAGGAATGGATTCCAGCAACAGTATACATTGAACGTATCAGGTGGCTCTGAAAGCGGAAGCCATAGCCTTACCTTGAACCACCTGAACCAGAGCGGAATTGTTCAGAATTCCAATTTCAGAAAAATCGGACTGAGCTATAACCTTTACAGAAACATTGGCAAAAACATCAAAATTGGCAGCAGCAATACGGTTTCCAACTCCATCACCAATGGTGTGAAAACAGGTACTGATAAGTCAGATGCAGCCAGTGCTGGCGTCATCCGCTCTGCTATCACCTTTCCTGCAACAATCGACTCTGTGGAGGAATATGATGGATCCGGCGAAGGTTTCTTCATTACCAATCCTGTCATTTATACAAAAAATGTACTGAACAAAGTGACGGCCCTCAACATTTTCTCTTCCAATTATATCGAAGCAAGCATTGGAAAATATTTGAAAATCAGGGGAAATCTTGGATTCAATTATGGGTCAAATAGCCGCGACCAATACTATCCAAGAACGGTATATGAAGGATTCAGCATCAGGGGATGGGGATTGAAATCAGACAATCTCTGGAGCAGCATGGTATCAGAAGGATTGCTGACCTA
>Ga0164294_10001995_pt1 | contig 18674 bp, 15 predicted proteins | sample GEODES005metaG_FD_111479 | JGI IMG/M metagenome (GOLD analysis project Ga0164294, IMG submission 111479) | Oligotrophic lake water microbial communities from Sparkling Lake, Wisconsin, USA - GEODES005 metaG | ecosystem: Environmental > Aquatic > Freshwater > Lake | place: USA: Sparkling Lake...
ACATCGAACTCAACCACTCATGGCGCGGGTCGGCTATGCCGCCCCACCCCCCATGTACGATTCACGCGACTTCAGCCACCCCTCGAGCGATGCGACGTAGTACAAGACCGTGTTGCCGATCTTGACCCGCGGAATCTCACCCGCCTTCGTCAGCCGCTCGAGCGTCGACACGCTGATGCCGAGCTTCGCCGCCGCCTGCCGCGGCCGGAGAGCCAGCGGTTCCCGAGCCTCGGGCGAGTCGTCGCTATAGAAGGTTGTGGAATCCATTCCGCACCGTGCGGGCCTGCGTACCGCGACGCGTTTGCCACCGTGGCAAACCCCATCGCGTGAAGCCCTATTTTCTGGTGCGGGGCCGTGGCTCGCCGTCACAGCGGCGTCCACGTCGCGCCTGAGTGAGATCGGCGCCAGCATGGCGCCCTATGCACGCGTCAGGAGGGTGTCCGACGCGGCTTTTTCGCCGTGCGTTTTGCCACGGTCGGGCTCGCGGATCGGCCGGCCGTTTTCTTCTTTACCTGGCGCCGCGTCCGCTGCTTCAGAATCTCCCAGCCGAACGACAGGCCATCGCCCGCGCAGAAGAAATAGATTCGCTTCAGCCCGTCGTTCAGCGACTCTATCGTGCGACGCCGCTGGCTACTATCGCCACCTGACGTGACGGGATCGTCGATCTGCGTCGGCCAGCCACTATCCTCGAAAGCATCGAGAACGGCGATGACGTTCTTGGCTCGTGATGCGTTGCGGATCCGCCGTACGATCTGTCCCTCGAACCAGAGCTCTCGCTTCTCCTTGAGCCATCTCGGCTTGCTGACATTTTCCTTCCCGCCGCCGAGGGCTTCGAGCAACTCGCTGCTCGTCTTGGTGTCGAGCCAATCGAGTGCGTAAGCGATCGCGACGATCGCCTGATCGCGAGACACCTCGCGGACGGCGGCCCACATGCCAGCCGTGCGCCCGTTGTTCTTCCAGGCGATATACGCATCGTCACCCAGCGTCCTCTGCTCGGCGTCGGTGAAGTGCCGTGTCCAGATCAAGGTCGCCGCCGCCACGCCTTGCACCCGTGGCTCGAGTTCTTCGAGCTTTTTGCGCAGCCTCTCCGGCAGATCCGAGCGTCGGACTGTCGCTGGCTGCGTCATGCTGCTGCTCCCGTTCAACCGCCGCCAGCACGAGCCGTGCCAGCGTATCGATCAGTTCTCTCTGTGCTCGGGCGACGGCGATCATCTCGCCGCCCCCGCCATCAGACTCGATTGTACCGCCCTCTGCCGTGGGCTTCGGCTGTTCTCGGTTCGGCTTCATGATTGTTCCTATGGGGTGAAAAAACGCCGATGGCGTGGGCAGGGCGACCGCTCGCCCGTTGCACCACGCCATCGGCCCGTGTGAACTCCTGGTCAGGCCGCCTTCCGTCTGCGGCTGGTGGTCAGGCGCCGGCGCGGCCGTCGGTGTAGCCGCGAGTCGTCGTGGCTGTCCCAATCGACGCCGTAATCGGCCAGATCCACCGGGTCATCATCCCGGCCGTCGGCCACGACAGCGTGCTGCCGACGCGGGCACCGCCCTTCCGGGTCGTAATCCTGGCCGGCAAGATGGAAACCACGACGGCGGACCACGGTGATGGATTCGCCAAGCGCGGCGGCAACGGCGGCGAGAAACTCTTCGTCAGTGTGGCGAGACATGAGCGCATTCCTTCCCCGATGAGGGGCTACGAGTGACGGCCAGCGATAAGAAGCGTCGCTGGCCATGGGAAATGGCATGGCATGGCAACACGCCACGCCAGCCGGGAGAGGTGCCACGCGGCGAGCTCGCCGCGTGACGGTGCAGGATCGTCAGGAGCCGGGGATTACGACCCGAGCAACCGCACGTCCTGCATCAGGCTTTCGAGCATGCGTCCCGTGTGGGCGATGAGCATGGCCCGGACAAGTGGCGGGCATTTTTCATAGGGGGCGAAACGAGGTACGAGGTCGACCGGCTCGCCGTAGGGGCGGCTGGTGTGCTCGTGGTATTCGGTCGAGCCCCAGATAGCAGCACCGATGCCGCCGGGCATGACGAGTGCCGCCTGATAGATGACGAACTCATCGTCGTGGAGAGACGAAGCGCTGGCGGGCCGGCAATAAACAGTTGGTCCCTCGATCTGGAAATCGGTGATCCCGAGCGTTGCCAGGTCGGCAAGGTGCTCGTTGATCGCGGGGATGGTCCGCTCGGCTGTTTCAAGGCCCGACCGGATGGTAGAGGCGAGCCGCACCAGATCGGTGGCGCGGTCGAGAAGGCTGTCATTCATGGGCATTCCTTGGTGAAAGATCGCGACTGATATCGATCCGCCGCTTCACCCTATATGCCCTGTTTTCTTCAAATAATTAGCTGACTTGGCCGCGACTGACCAAGGTTGGCATTTCCGGGTGATATGATCCCCCGCCATGCACCAGTCGCCTCCATCCGCCGGTTCACAACCTGTCTTGGCAGCACCGGCGCAGCGACGCAACGCCGCCTTCTATGCTGCGCCCGTCGAAGCGTTTCTTGCCGCAAGCGACGAGGAGGCCTACGCGCCTCTTGCCGCCCCGCACGGCTACACACTCGCCCCTGAGCAACTCTCCGCATGGCGACTGCAGCTTCCAATACTCCGCACAGCACTCGCGGATCTTCCCGACCGCGCTGTCACCAGCCCCGCCCCCTGGATTCACCTTGAGTTCGATATTCCACGGCTCGGCAGGCGTGTAGACGCCGTGCTTGTCACCGACACTGCCGTAGTGCCGATAGAGTTCAAGGTCGGCGCAAAGAAGTTTCAGCAGATCGACTACGAGCAGGCCTGGGACTACGGGCTCGACCTCAAGAACTTTCATACTCCGAGTCATCTCGCGCCTATTTTTCCGATTCTCTGTGCCACCGAGGCCCCGAAGAGCGATCGCCACTGGAGGCCGCCCCATGCTGACGGCGTGCGGCCGCCGTTTCTCACGAATGCTGACTCGCTTGGGAAAGCGATCGCCCTGGCGTTGGCCGAGGCCGCAGGCGGTTCAGCCAACGCCATCGATCCAGCCGCCTGGGGCACCGGCTCCTATTCCCCCACGCCCACGATCATCGAGGCGGCGCGGTCTCTCTACGCCCGCCACACGGTGCACGACATCACCAGAAGCGACGCGGGCGCTGTGAATCTTGCTGTGACGAGTGCGGCAGTGGAGCGGATTATCGCCGACACACGCGAGCGGCGGCGGAAGGCAATCATCTTCGTCACCGGGGTGCCCGGTGCCGGCAAGACGCTCGTCGGCCTCAACGTGGCCACTCGTCACGGCTCGCGGGACGACGCGGCGCATGCCGTCTTCCTGTCAGGCAATGGGCCGCTCGTCTCGGTACTACGGGAGGCCCTGGCCCGCGATGACCTCGACCGCGCGAAGCTCGCCGACCCGCGGGCCAGAATCGGTACCAGTCGCACGGCGGTCAAAGCCTTCATTCAGAACGTTCACCACTTCCGCGACGCCACGCTCATCGATCCGGCGGCACCCGCAGACCACGTGGTGGTGTTCGACGAGGCCCAGCGGGCATGGGACGCCCGTCAGTTGGCAAGCTTCATGAAGCATAAGAAGGGGCGGCCAGGGTTCACTCAGACGGAGCCAGAATTGCTCATAGGCGCGATGGAGCGGCACGCCGACTGGGCAGTAGTGGTGTGTCTCGTGGGGGGCGGCCAGGAGATCAACACGGGCGAGGCGGGCATCAGCGCGTGGCTCGACGGCATCCGCACCGAGTTCCCCGGCTGGGATGTCTTCATTTCGCCGCACCTGAACGACTCCGAATATGCGGCGGAGGCGGCGATCGCGCGGCTGGCGGGGTCGCGTGCCGACGCCGCGATTGCCACGTTCGAGCCTGCGTTGCATCTAGCCACGTCGATGCGATCGTTCCGTGCGGAAAACCTCTCACGGTTCGTCAAGGCTCTTCTCGATGGCGAAGGCGACCTGGCCCGGGAACTCTTCAAGGAGTTTCGCGACCACTACCCCATCGTGCTCACGCGATCCATGCGCGAGGCACGGCGGTGGATCCGTCGGCAGCGGCGGGGCACAGAGCGGGCTGGCCTCGTGGCCTCCTCATCAGCCCAGCGACTCAAGCCCCACGCGATTGACATCCGAGTGAACATCGACCCCGTGCACTGGTTTTTGAGCCCGCCGAAAGACACTCGCTCATCGCTGTATCTGGAGGACGCGGCGACGGAATTTCAGGTGCAGGGGCTCGAACTCGACTGGACGATCGTCACGTGGGACGCCGACCTCCGGTGGCGCGGGAGCGACTGGAGCTACCACAACTTCCGCGGTGCGAAATGGACCGACGTAAAGAAGCCCGAGCGGCGACGGTATCTGAAGAACGCCTACCGCGTTTTGCTCACGCGGGCTCGGCAGGGAATGGTGATCTTCGTCCCGCCGGGAGCGAAGCGGGACAAGACGCGAAGCCCGGGGTTCTACCAGGGGGTGAGCGAGTACCTCACCGACTTGGGCGTGTCGCAGATTTAGTCGCAGAGGCGTCGATGTTTGATTAGCGGGTGGGCCCCCCCATGAATCGGGTATGCTAATGCCCCAAGCTGGAGACTGGCCACCGCCACACTCCGCCACGACTCGTTGATTTTGTCTCGAGGCATCACGAATCAGCATGGATGAAACGACTGCTGTCACGCTTCCGGCACACACCGCGCTCGAATCACTATTGGCACGCCGCCGCCCCGTTTCTATTGCATCGTGACAGGAGCCACCCGGTGCCGACCGCCCTCACCACCGCAATACGTCACCTCGACATTGAGCACGCATGGCAGCTCGTCGAAGCGTTCCGACGTGAGGACCTGAATCTCAACGGACTTACAGGCCTCGCCGCGGATGTCGCCGCCGTATTGGCCGAACAGGAATGGGTGCTTTGCTTGGATGGCCTCAAAGCAATGAGCGATGACACCGCTCAGGCGTTGGCGGCGCACAAAGGGATCGGGATTTCATTGAATGGCCTAACCACCCTTTCCGCAACCTCAGCATCGGTTCTTTCGCACCCCCGCGCATATCGATGCCTCAATGGCATCGATGAACTCGACCCTGTCGCCGCGGAAGCGATCGCCCAACATGGTGGCGCCCTGTATCTAAGAGGGCTGTCATCGCTGACCAACCTATCGCTTGCCAGAAAGCTTGCGACGGATAACAGTATGTTGTCGCTCGATCACTTGCTGGCCCTAACCGACGAAATCGCTCAGGCCCTGGGTCAGCGCCTCGGGTACGGCCTTTCGCTTAACGGCCTCATCGATCTCTCACCCGCGGCAGCCGGGGGCTTAACGCAGGTTGAGCTCGAACTCAAGCTCAATGGACTCCGTACGCTGTCGGTACCGCTCGCTGAGTCCCTCGCGCGGCACGTAGGCGGACTGGACCTCAACGGTATCATTGAGGCGGCTGATGAGGCCCTCGAGGCACTGGGGCGGCATTGCGGTTCTCTTTCGCTGAATAGCCTAACTCGCCTTACTCTACGTGGAGCCAAAGCCCTTGCCGGAGTAGAAGGCACACTCAACTTGAATGGCGTTGAAAGCATCGACGACGCGGCGTTCCCGGCTCTCGGAAGGCATCGAGGAGAGTGCCTCCGGCTTGACGGGTTGCAGACTTTGACCGTTGCTGGCGCTCAAGCTCTGGCCGCTCACGGAGGCTTTGTGTCGCTGTGCGGACTTGCAGCGATCCAGCCCGATGTGGCGCAGGCGCTTGCTCGTCACCACGACTGGCTGGTTCTTGACGGTCTTACTACTGTCGATCCACCTACGGCAGCCGCCCTGGCAATGCACGACGGCGGTTTGAGCCTAGGCGGGCTTTCGGACCTTGATCCGGAGTCCGCAGCCGCCTTGGTAAAGCATCGAGGCTTCGCGATCACCCTCGACGGCGTCCGCACTTTGTGTGCTGAAGCAGCCACGAAGCTCGCCGCCTACGAGAGCGGACGCCTTTCCCTTGCCGGATTGGAGCGATTCCCGCACGACACGCTACTCGTCCGACTCGTCCAGCAGCCTGGCCATCTCAACCTCAAGGGCTTGAAGCACATCTCTACGGAGGAAGCGAAGGTATTGGCTACGCATGACGGCAGAATCAACCTATCCGGTTTGACGACACTAGATGCGGCGGCAGCCGAAGCCCTGGCGGAACATCGAGAGGCGCTGGTACTAACGGGTGTCAAGCAGCTTTCGGACGAAGCGGCCGTAGCACTTGCGAAGTATCGCGGCGATTTCGTGTGGCTCACGGGCTTGACAACATTGACCGCACGCGCCGCTGACACATTGCGTACGAACGAACGACTACACTTGGCGGAGTCCATTTGCGGATAGCTGCAACCACACTACCGATACGCCCACCCTGACAACAACTACCGTTCGAATATAACTAGCCACCACATATCACACCTCACTAACCTTAACCTGCACGACGAATTCTTTTAACAAGCTACTATCATGAGCCTCTCATTTACGTACAAAGCAATTCAGATGCGGCAATCCGAATCTAGCCGCACTCTTACCGCCTTTGCGGCGAAAGCCACCGAAATCGTCCAATGGGCTGGAATTCCCCAAAAGAAACGTTTCGGCACAGGAGAAGAAACGGCAGGTTTCCAGCGAGAATACAACCCCGCTCGTGTTACCAGCCTAAGCAGCTTCTACCACGACAAGGACAATATTATCCAGAACCCATTACTGTGTGCTATCAGAGACCTGCCTATAGCGTCTGCGAGTTTCGCCCCCGCTCCCGGAAACAGCCCAGACGACCCTCTATGCCATGGCACCGTAACCATTTCCATTCCGGACTACGACTCTATGTCTCTAACCGACGTCATCGGACACGTTCGGGCAACTCTTGAGCGGCGAGTTCCCGAGGTCGCCGGGCGGGCCCCAGACGAAACTACGATCAATGCACTGAAATTAAGAGCTGCCGCGAGCGGACATATTCAAAGTGCAGGCGATGACGCCACCTACCCCGAAGCCCCTGAGGCTCCCGAGAGCTCCGAGGGGGAGGAGGAGGAGGAGACGGCGGAGGCTACCGCCAGTAGGCCCACCGAAGATCCGGCCACATCGGCGCTCTTTGAGGAATCGCATATCGTTGATTTCTGGCAGGAAGTCGCAGCTCGCCACGAACTACTCAAACAGATTGGCAATTACTCCCACGAGGACTTCCTGGACTTTACAAAAGACGCAATGCTCGCCTACCTGCGTCCCATAGTGCTCGTAGATGGACAACACCGACTACAAGGCGCCATCAGCGCTGCACGAACATTCGTTGAGACGGATGAAGCGACCCGCAGATACAGCGAGAGCGAGGTGATGCGAGGCGTCAGCGCTGCCGACTTAACCCCCCGCCTGGTCGACGCACATTGCCGCATGCTACCGGTGTCACTACTGATGTCTGACGATCCCGCGGAGCAAGTCTTCCAATTTGTTGTCGTCAACCAGAAAGCAATGCCGATCGGCAGAGCACTTCTCGGAACTATTGTGTCGACGTCACTCTCCAACGATGAGATTGATAAAGTAGCCACTCGGCTGAAGGATGCAGGGATCCCCCTTGAGGAATCCCAGGCGATAACCTACTTGGTACGCCACCCCGACAGTCCTTTCGCGGGTCTTGTCGAGCGAGGAATGACCGACGACGCATCCGACCTATTGCAGTGGAGCGTGTTCGCCTCGCTAATACGGATCATGAGGGAACTAAAGGGGGGCACGCTTTACCATGGCCGCAGCGACTTTGCACAACTCTGGCGAGACTCCTGCCTTGACGGATCCCAGATAGTATCCACGTATTCAGAAAAACAATTTGACTCTCCTTACGAGTACTGGCGCTCTCTAAATGGCCCATGGCGTGACGTATTTATCGCGTTTTGGAAGGCAGTACGTGACAAGTTTGGCAATACCGACCGCCCAGAAAGCGACGGATTCTGGGGTAAGCCGCGATCCTCGAACTTATTTAACAAGGTGTCACTAACCATTCTGCAATCAGATTTTTTTCACTTTCTCAACGACCGCGCAATATCACTTGACAGTGCTGATAGCGTTTTATCTTTAGTAAACCAATGGTCTGACAAAGTGAAGCCTGGGTACTTCGACAGATCATGGGAACTCGACCGAATGGGGACGAAGAAGGACAGCCCTGGAATCAGAAAGCAGTGGTCGTATCTCTGGAATGATTATCGCCAGTCGGGCGGAAACCTACCGTCGAAGTCGCTCTACCGACAGACTCGCCCCTGAGGTTCACGTGCCCACCTCCCCCGAAGCGGCGTTTCTAAACACCGCCTTAAACAGCACGCTCCCTCCCTGGAGCGACCAGGCTGTCACCGCGCTTGCGGAGCTCCGGATCCCAGATCGCTTCCAAGGCCGTAACTCGCAGATCTTGCGAGCCGACATTCACCGCCAGTGGGCGACGTGGTTTACAGAGAGCATCTTGGACCCTCATGTCCTTGAAGATGCTTCGTATCCTTATGTTTTCGAGGTGGTCTACAACGCCGTAGGCACCCTGTTTCCTGACTGCACTCTCCCGGAACGGCGCGATTTCGCACGAGAGATAGCAACCCACTTATCTGCAATCGCAGTGAGCAATCGACAACGCCGATCTTACGACCGCGACACCCGATCTACACTTCTGGCGTTCGCTGGAAATCCACCGCGTTGCTGGATTTGCGGGGCAAGCTTCCTGACCGCCGCGATCACCGACTTTCTTGACCGAACCACGACTGAGCACGACCTGCCGAATTTTATCGACATCCTCAAACCTCGTGGACTTCAGTCGCGTGACTACGCCATCGAAATTGATCACGTCATCCCTCTCGCCCGTGGCGGAGGCGAGGGCGACAACCTTCGTCTTGCCTGCGGCTGGTGCAATCGCAGCAAGCGTGACTTCCTAACGGTCTACGATGTAGCTGGAGCTCCGCACACGATTCAACCCGTTCGCGGCACTTCGCTGCGGTCTTTACCACGAGCGTTTTGGGTTACACGTATTCTCGCGACAAGAGGAATCTGCGAACACGAATTAGGGTGCGTTAATAACGCACTCACGTCTGAGCTCACGGTTTGCTTGAGGTTTAAGACTGGAGCTGCAAACCCTGTTAACCTTCGCGTGACGTGCCTGGAGCATGACCCACTGATTTCTGAAAAGTTGCTGCCACGCCACACAGCCAGATTGATATGGGATGACGCACGACGCCTGCAGACTTAGGTTCTAGAGACACACAATATATGCAATAACCAGCACTAACAAACCGCGCTCCTGCGTCTAATCATTCGACTTAACGGGCGACGTGACCAGCAATCTCTTTTTCGGACGCACAAACAAGCAGGACGAGCTCTTCCACGGACCTAACATTCTGGATTGCAGAAAGACCTCGCTCCAAGTGACCACGAACGTATTTAGCGATGTCTTGGGGTGCGACTTCGGCAGTTGCGGCCCGCGAAATCGTTAGACCTCCCAGCTCCGCCTTAATTGGGCCAGCAAATGTCTGCCACTCAATCTCCAGTGCAATGTCGCCCTTCTCTGGTGTCTGTGTGGGTTCAGTGGCGATAGCGATGGAATAGCAGTACGCGATCCGACAGAGTGTATTCCACTGCCCGATACCAGTGTATCGCTTGAGCTTGATGAGAATCTCACGTCCGCGAGTGCTGATGCGTACCGCATCAGGTAGCCGCATGCTGGTGCTCAAAATAGCCCTCCTCGATTGAAGTCTCACCCGCCTGGTCTTCGTGTACCAGCCGGTACACTCGCGCGACTGAAGGATTGATTTCAGTCAACCGCGTCCCGATGATCTCCTCGTCGGTCGACAAGAGAATCACTTGGTGGGACGCTCGCGGGAAATAGCCGCGTACCAAGTGCTTCCGGTGAGACGAGTCGAGGCGGCCCAACGGCGTATCGATGATGGTCGGCACCGGTCGGCCTGATGCTCTTGCAAGCCCCCAGAGCAGCGCGGTGGCCAGGAGCTGCCGTTCACCCGCAGAAAGTCTTTCGAAGGGAATCGTTTGGCCGGCGGCATTCAGGAGCGTGACCGCGTATGTCTCAGGATCGATCGAGATCCGATCCGCCATCGCTCGTTTCCGCAGCAGCTGCTGCAGCGAGTCGAGAATCAGGGCCTCAAGACGTGCAACGTGCCTCTGCACGACACGATTTCGAAATGCCTCGAGAGTGTTCCGCACTCGCGCTGAGTGCGAAAGCACTCGATCACGGCTGTCCTGATGCTGCTCTTGGTCAACCGCCGCGTCAGCGCTTCGCTCAAGTCGTCGCTCTGCTTCCGCACGCTGGGTGGACAACGCCTCCTGCTTGAGCACCAGAGTCTCGAGCTCGGCACGCCTTTGCTTGAGCTCCCCTTCGGCCGCGTCGAGCTGTTTCTGGAGGTCCGCCAATGCATCCGCGTCCGGAACTGCCTCCAGTGCTCTCTCGAATCCCCCGATACGCGTGTTGAGCGACTGATGCTCAAGTACAGCGGCTCGCGCGTCGGTGATGTCGGTCGGCAGAATCAACTCTCGCGTGTGGGCGAGAGCGGGAACCGTTTCGGCGGGGTAGTCCCTTCTTTTGTTCCCGGCGAGAGATTCACGACCGCGACGATCGCCTTCAAGGAACCTTGCAACGATATCGACAGTCTGGTCGCCGGCTTTCTTACGCTTCAACTCCTTGAGCAAAGCCTTGTCTCTCGCCTCAATCACGGCCAAGACTTCCGTGGCGACGTGTGACTCCGCCTCTGCCCGAGCCGAGGCCTCCGCCGCTTCCAACTCCGCTGTCACCATCGCCAATGGCAAATGGCCTGCGAGTAGCTCCCTCAACTTGTCGGATACAGCGGCTTCCTGGGTCCGCAGGCCCTCCAGTTCCTTCTCGACCTCAGCTCGTCGCTGGTAGGCCTCACCACCGGCACTCCGAAACCGCTCCCTTGCCGAATTGGCATCCTTTGCCAGCCGTCCAACGACGTTTTCGAGCGAGGCACGCGCACCGCATACCTCCGCCTGCAACGACTCTACGTTCTTGAGATCAAGCTGGGCGCGGGAATAATCTTCAGCGGCCTTACCGTCGAGAACCGCCGCCCGCTTCCTACGCTCAAGAACTTTCAAATCGGCCTGCAGGCGATCGACGACGTCGAGCCCCAACAGGGAGTGAATGGCGGTGCCAAGTATTCCAGCTGCATTTTCCCGTTCGGCGAGCTCCTTGATTTGCTCACCGTCGAAGAAAAATAAATGGGCTATTCGACTTGGTAGGTAGCCTTCGATGAACTCATCCCAGTGCTCTGTGAGCGTAGCGTCATAATCGTCGCCGTCGGTGACCATCAACGTCTCGACAATCCCCCGCGATGTCTCCCGCCACGCTCGCTGGACCTCGCAGGCGATCGCCTGCCCGCTACTGAATCGACTGAACTTCAGGGTGATCTTTGCCCCGACCTCGGGCTTTGCGTTGCGGTTGATGCATGACCGAAGAAACTCGTGATAGCTCTCCCGACCACGGGTCGACGTGCGTGCCCGTGAGCCGTAGAGAACCAGCTGCACGGCATCTAGCAGCGTGGTCTTTCCTCCTCCATTCATGCCACCGACCAAAACCACTGGCTTTCCCGGCAATGGACTCAGCTTCATCTGCTGGGCCCCGGCATAGGCGCCGAAGTTTTCGAGCGTCAGGGAGTCAAAGATCATTCTTCGTCCTCCTTGAACAAGGGTGCGTCCGTCTGATCGCGATGTCCTCGCTTCTCTCGTCGCTTACGCACGACCTCAGCCGCCCGCGACACCGCATCCGACTCGTCAGTGTAGAAATGCCTCTCGAAGGCTCGCTCCAGCTGCGTGAACAAGCCGGATCGCTTTGCCACGTTCTTCTGATTGTTAGTCAAGCTCAGCAGCTCGCGACAAAGCTCGTAATGAAGGCGATCCGTGCCGCATGACTCAGCAAGATCTGCCATCTCGGCGTCGCCCAGCACCATGTCGTCGTCTAACGGACCTCCCGGATAAGGAGTGCCCGTCGCCTCGTGGTAAATTCGCGGCAGAGAGTCCTCAAGCTCGTGCTTGTCGATTACCCATATACGTCGAATCTCCTGCAACTCCGCCATGGAGATCAGTGTGAGATCCGCACAGTCACGTGGTCCGTGCTTTTGAATGTGGACCTGGGCTGCAAGCAGCCTTCTCAGCCAGGATTCCCTCGCGGACTGGATATACGGCCCTGGTATCGGCCTGCCATCAGACATGAGCTGCACCGATCCCGACATACGTCGGAAATCACGAAGGTGCCGATCGGTGCTGTCGACGTCATCACCGCCTGCAACGACTCCGGAGCGAAAATCTAACGCGTTCCGAAGCTCAAGCAGCGGGAGCATCCACTGCTTCTCGTCGTCATTCTGAATCATCGCAGTCATCGATTTGTCTTCGTCGACAAGCGTGCATACCCAGCAACCGAAACGCGAATCCCCGCAGCTTGGTGTGGATGAGTCAACGACCAATGGGCATTCACCATCGGCGGAAGCACCGGCATACATGCCGAGCAACTCGCGATTGCTGTATCCCCAGGGATTGCTTGACTGCATAAGGAAGAACCAGACGTCGTCATTCGTCCAGTCTTCAATTGGCGAGTAAACCAGCGATCCAGGAAGACTTGAGTTTGGGCTGAGCCGATCCCGGACTCGTCGAGCCTCGTGTTTTTTCATGTTGGCCGCACGACGAGAGCTCTCAGCTTTCCGGATTCCCAGCACGAGAATCGCCTCGCCACTTGCCTTCACTACGCTCGTAATGAACGCATTCGACGGCCGAATCTTGAGTCGCTCCGTGCACCACCGGAACTTATGCCGCGGCGCCGGGTAGCCTCGGCCGATGAGATTGACCCAAAACGAATTCGCCAACTCTGGTGCGAGTCGATGGGTTCGAATCGGCATACCGGACGCCGTGGCTGCGTCGCGCATGGTGTCTAGGGACTTGGCTACCCACATCGCGACGATCGGATTTTCAACGAGCGTGTCCGTAGAAATGACGTGTATCTCCTTGGTACGGTCCGCAGGAGGGAGTGACGCTATCGCCGTCCAGACGAGCTGAAGCGTCGCCGTCGAGTCTTTACCCCCCGAATAACCGATGATCCACGGCGTGTCGTCGGCGGTGTAGAGAGTACGGATCTCGTCCTCGAGACCGGCAACAACTTGCTTGAATTGACCGCCAGCAAAGACAGATGCCGCCGCCGCTTTGGAGCCGCCTCCGGCAGACACTTCGACGATCGGCAGAAGGCGATCGCTGCCATCCTGTTCGCTCGGCGAGAGTTTCTTCGATCGCTTCATGCCTTCGACCTCTTCTTGTATGCCTTCTCTACCTTTTCCTCTTCCGGCTCGAGCGGGAGCCGAAGCGACTCTTTCACGACGTTGCACGTCAGCGTCACGTTGGTGGTTGACTTGGACACCTTGCCTCCGATGAGAGCACGACCTTCCCAAAGAGATGCGTTAGTCCGAGACCAATCAATTTTTCCGATGGGAGCCAGGCGTTTCTTCCAATCATTTGGGTGCTTCTGAAGGATCGCATTCCCTGCCCGAGCGATCGCCTGGAGCGCGATCCCGTGAGAGTGGATAAAACCTTCCCGAACTTCGCCAGCTGTGAGCCGACCGCTCCGCACTTGACCCCAAATTGGGAAATGCGGCGCAACGGCCTCCCAGAAGTCGCGGGCCAAGTCAGCATCGGCGTTCAGGTCGCCCGCGGCCAGGCCCTCGACCAGATCAGCACAAGCGTTGTGGAACGCCGATAGTGTGAAGAGCTTCCTCGACCGACGGGCCAATGACGACTTCTCCATGTCCACGATCTCGCGAAATGCATCAGACTTGAGGATGACGAGCTTGGCCAGCTTTGCCTTGGCGTTGCGATGGTCATAGAGCAGGCCGATCGAGCGGCTTGGCCGGATCGCGTGCCGATTGAGATCAGCGAACATCTGCTGGCAGCGTTCCAAACCAATGTCGAGAAAGAAGACGACAGGGATCGTCTCGTGGGCAAGCTCCGGCCGCTGCTCGAGGGCCTCCATGATCGAGGCCCGACGGTGCTGCCCGTCGTTGATGATGAACTTGGCCTCCATCGGTACCCGAAGAATGCCGAGCTTGTCCTGGCCCGGCAGACTATCGAACTGCACGTTCGAGTCGATCGATACCGTCAGCGCAGAGAAGACGTAGTCCGACGGATTGTCCAGAATGTAGTTAGCGATCTCCGGGATGCGGGACTTGTTCAGCGTCCGCTGAGCACGCATCTCCGGAGGAAGCTCGTCCTCGTTGAAGATCGAGACCTGCTTCATCATCCGCAGGCTCCACATCGCCACGTAAAACTCCCGCTGGGCCTGGACGCCCCGAATGACGGGGAACGCCAGCGTTGGGATGGTATCGATTCGCTCGGGGGGAGCCGCAGCCGTTCGGGGGGGTGTCATGCGAGTAGTGTACCTATGTACCGTATCCAGAAAAGGGGCCGGCGGAAAAAGTGGCGGTCGTCTATGCTTTCCGTGCCAGAAATAGCGGGTGTCAGCGGATTTGGCCCCGGAAACCCTGAGGCCTTCCCGCTGACGACGTTTTCTAAACAATCGGCTCCTGTTCGTCAAATCCTAAACGTACATTGGTGATTTTCCCATGGCTGTCTATCTCGACTGTAATGCCACCGCCCCACTGGAGCCGCAGATCGCGGAGATCGTCCGCACCTTCCTCGTGGAGGAATTCGGAAATGAAGGGAGCCGGACGCACGAGTTCGGCACCCGGGCTAAACAGGCAGTGCAGAGGGCCCGCGATCAGGTCGCGGCTCTCGTCGGCGGCAACCGCGACGAGGTGCTATTCACCAGCGGCGCCACCGAAGCCAACAACCTGGCGATTCTCGGTCTGGCCGATCACGGCCTCGCGGTACAGCGCCGACACCTCGTCACGACAGCTATCGAACACAAAGCTGTCCTGGAGCCGCTTCAGGAGCTGGCTCGCCGCGGCTTCGAGTTGACCGTGGTACCAGCCCAGAGCGACGGCACGGTTTGCCCTCGTGCAGTCATCGCAGCAATTCGTGCCGACACGCTGCTCGTGTCGGTTATGGCCGCCAACAACGAAACCGGCGCCCGACAGCCAATCGGCGCCATCGCCGACGCGCTTAACGGCAAGGAACTCTTCTTCCACACCGACGCAGCCCAGGCGTTCGGCAAGGAAATTGACGCTCTCCGCCACCCACGGATCGACCTCATCTCCATAAGCGGCCACAAAATCTACGGGCCGAAGGGCATCGGCGCGCTTGTTGCCCGCCGACAGGGCTACACGAAACCCCCTCTCAAGCCGCTCATGTACGGCGGCGGACAGGAACGAGGCCTACGCCCAGGTACCCTGCCAGTCGCGCTGATCGCCGGCCTCGGAATGGCAGCCGAGATGGCAGGCAAGCAAGCAACCGCTCGCAGCGCACGGTGCAAGGCCATCAAAGCAAAGGCCATCGAAGCCTTCATGCCGCTCAGCCCACGAATCCATGGGCCGGAGGGCAACACCCAGGATCACGTCCTCAACATCGCATTTCGTGGTCTCGATTCGGAGGCTCTGATGGTTGCCCTCAAGGGTGATGTGGCCGTCTCCAATGGCTCGGCCTGCACATCCAGCAGCTACACACCCAGTCATGTGCTCAAGGCGATGGGCTTAACCGACGACGAGGCCAACGAAGCGGTGCGATTCAGCTGGTGCCACCTGACGCCGGAGGTCGATTGGCACCGGCTGGCCCATCGAATCCGGGAGCTGATGTCGTAGCCGGCCGCCGGGTCAAATCGTCGCGTAGACCGAGCTGCGCCAATCGCTCGAAGAAAGCAGGTTTGCCTGGAGCGTTCTCGTCATTCGAGCCCAGCTCCTCGAGCCGCACCCCCAGCTTCGCCAGCCGGCGGCTCACCTGCTCCATGCGCGGCCGGAGCGGGTGGTCGTCTGCAACGAACCGCTCCTTGTAGAAGAGTACCTGCGTAGGCAGCGAGACTCCGTATTCAAAGACCGCCACCTGAAGCCGAGCGAGGTCGACTTTGATCCTAGTCTTCAGCTCCGGAAACGGCATGCGGAAAAAGTCTTCGTAGACCGCGAACGTTACCTTGCGGCTCGCCAGGTGGAGCTTGATCAGATCTGCCTCGTGAGGATCGCCATAGAGCACTGCCCCGCATTCGATGAATACCCGCAGGCGCGGCGGGAGTTGATCGAGCAACGACCGATGAATGACGAAGTGCTTCTCCGCCGGGTCGCGCCAACCGAAGGGCAGCGCACAGGCCGCCTCCCATAGCGAATTCCCATCCCCCAACGACATCAGCAACTCGAGGCCGGCCTCCTGTGCCTTTCCGTAGCTGCCAAAAAAGGCCGACAGGTCCTCCTGGAGTTGCAGGTCGAGAAGCCGTTGCGGAATCCGCTTCTTGAAGCCGGCCATCGCAAGATACACGAGGAGATCCTCCGTCCTCCGTCGTGCCGCTTCTTCGAAGGCTTCCATGCCGTGATGGTTCACGAGGAGCCGATGGACCGTCGATGGTGCGCCGATAGTCTCCCGTAGCTCCCCATCCCGCGCGAACTCTCCGGCTTTCGGAACGCGTCCAAGCTCGAGCGATCGCCTCCAGAATGAATCGAGCAAGTCACCGTGAGTCTCGTAGAGCTGGGCCATCCGCGACTGCTTCACCCGGCGTTTCGTGACGAACCGGCTTCCGAGAGTGGACCAATCGATGGTGCGACGTCGCCGGCTCTCTAGGTACGCCTGCGCTCTGCCCGCTTCCCGAAACAGCACAAAAATGCCAAGGCTCAGGGCGTGAGCTTCGCAGTCAAGCGCCGCCTCGAGCATCCCCTGCAGCTCTCCCTGTTCGAAGTACTTCTGAAACGTTCGGCGAGAGGTGACCACCCCGTCACCGTGAGCCTGAGCGCGGGCGTGCCCCTCCTGACCTCGAACGAGCGTCGATACCACGAGCGTTTCACCGGTGAACGCCCAAGCATCGCGTAGCACTCCGAGCCTTTCGGTCGGATTTTCGATGACGTTGAGCACGTAGCCGAGATTCACTAGGTCGGCACGGGCCTTTGGTTCGTCAGGGAAAAACGCGGGATCCCAGCCCTTCGCCGTATAGCCGAGGTCACGGAGGAACTCGACGTCGGTCCCGCGGCCACAGCCGTAGTCAAAGATGCTCATGCCCTGCTTCAGCAGCCCGGCGTCAAGAGCGAGCCGAATCGGCTTCGAGAGGCCGCTCCGAAAAAGTGCCGTCCGATGCCGATGAATGGGCAACGAACAGCACTCTGCCTCGACTGACAGTCCTGTCGTCACTTCAATCAGATCATGGCCTCGGTAGGCAAGCCCTTTCCCACGCAGCAGCGACTCCCAAACCGCTTTGAAGCCGATCAGCTCGGGCTGATCGTAAAGACCAGCGCTCTCCTCCTGCTCCGTGAGTCGGGCCCATGTTGCCGCATCCCGATCATCCGGTGGTACCAGCAATTCCTTGCGGTGCAGGATTGGCGGATTTCCATCTGCTCCATACCGCAGCCGGGAGACCTTCCCCGTAACCAGCAACACTCGCGTGGACTCGCTGAGCTCTGGATGCGGCCGCTCACGAAACTCCGGATACCGAAGAAAAGAGATGCCACCATCGTGGGAGAACTTCAAAACGTTGAAGTCGCTCGCAATCATCAAGTCCTTGCGGAGCCGCTGGACAAGCTCCGCGAGCTCGATCGGCAGCGGACCGGCCTCCGGGGCAAAGACGTATGTCGCTTGTGGCAGCTTTTTTCCGAAAGGCATCGACTGAACGACGGCCAAATACGCAGACACTTCCATCGGACGCTCCAATTATCTGCTGCGAGACAGAGCCCTCTTTCTTACAATCATTCGGGCGCCTTTGATGCGATCGTGTGCCTCCGCCTGCGAGGCCACGGATTCCTGACGTCAGAATTACCTCCAAGTAAGGATATCCGAATGCCACCTACCCCGGTGATCATCAGGCACAACTTCGTGCCCGACGACTTCATGTGGCTTTGGGCGAAGTACGTGGTTGGCTTTAACGAACGTTACCACTGCACGAACTGCCTCCGTGGCCGCTACTCATCCCGCTTCAGCAAGGCCCGCAACCCCGGGCTCGTAAACGACCGCACGATCACTTTCGACGAGCACGCTGGACATCAGGCAATCTACATCTGTGGCGTCGCCCGGAAGGGATATAGCACGAAAAAAAACTACGAGCACAACGTGCACCTTGCGATACGACCCTCAGCAGGACGACACGCGTCCTTTACGTTTGAACGATGGCACGTCGACATCGAAGGCGGAGAGGCTCTCATGATCCCAAGCCTACAAGAGCTTCAGTATGGTTTTCAGAGGCTATCGGCCGCATACACCACCTGCCGGATCTTCCGCTGGGCAGCATGCTATGAATTTGCCGCCCCAGCGCCGTAGTGACCGGGTTGGATTTCATGTACCAGGCGATATGAGGGTTTAGGAACAGGGGTGACCAAGGGAACCAGCGTGTGCGGCTGGAGCCGAGGCCTTGGCCGAGGCGGAAGCCGCACACGCGGCGGCGAACCTGGCCGGGGTCTGGTAACCCAGCGAGCTGTGTGGCCGCTGGGTGTTGTATTCGTCTCTCCAAGAAGCCGTGAGTGTCCGGGCATCCCGGACGCCATCGAAGATCTCCATCGCCAGGAACTCATCCCTCAGGCGACCGTGGAAGCTCTCGGCGTAGCCGTTCTCCCAAGGGCTGCCCGGTTCGATGTACATGGCATCGACACCTACCTGCCCAAGCCACCGACGGAGG
>Ga0164294_10001996_pt1 | contig 18670 bp, 13 predicted proteins | sample GEODES005metaG_FD_111479 | JGI IMG/M metagenome (GOLD analysis project Ga0164294, IMG submission 111479) | Oligotrophic lake water microbial communities from Sparkling Lake, Wisconsin, USA - GEODES005 metaG | ecosystem: Environmental > Aquatic > Freshwater > Lake | place: USA: Sparkling Lake...
GGATGGCCCATGGCGATCGCACCGCCGTTGGGGTTGACCTTGGCCGGATCGAGATCGAGCAGTTCGAGATATCGCATCACGACAGACGCGAACGCCTCGTTGAGTTCGTAGACGTCGATGTCGTTGGTCGTCATGCCGAGACGGTCGAGCAGCTTGCGTGTCACCAGCGCGGGGCCGGTCAGCATGATCGTCGGCTCGGAGCCGATCGACGCCATGCCGCGGATGCGCGCGCGCGGCTTCAGCCCTGCAGCGTCGCCCGCCTCCCTCGATCCGATCAGCACCGCCGCGGCTCCGTCGACGATACCCGAGGAATTGCCGCCGTGATGAACATGGTCGACCCGATCGAGCTGCGGATAGCGCCTCAGCGCGACGGCGTCGTACCCCTCCGCGCCCATTCGTTCGAAGGCCGGCTTGAGCTTGGCGAGCGACTCTATCGTTGTGCCGGGACGCATATGCTCGTCATGGTCGAGACGGATCACGCCTGCCTGATCGAGGACCGGGACGACGGAGCGATCGAAGCGCTGCTCCTGCCAGGCCAGGGCCGCACGCCGCTGGCTCTCGACCGCGAAGGCATCGACATCGGTGCGCGAGAAGCCGTGCAGCGTCGCGATGATGTCTGCCCCGATGCCCTGCGGCGCGTAATAATGATCGAAAGCGAAGGCCGGATCGACGAGCATCGCACCGCCATCGGCACCGAGCGGCACGCGCGACATGGATTCGACGCCGCCGCCGATCGCGAACCGCGCTTCGCCGGAGATGACCTTTGCCGCAGCGATATTGCAGGCTTCGAGACCGGAGGCGCAGAAACGGTTGACCTGTACACCGGCGACCTCCTTGTCGTAGCCGGCCACCAGCACGGCGATCCGCGCGATATCGCTGCCCTGCTCGCCGACAGGCATCACGCAGCCGAGGATCACGTCATCGACCTGCGAGGTATCGAGATCGTTGCGATCGCGCAGTGCGCGGAGGCTCTGCGCCGCGAGCGACAGGGCCGTGATCTCGTGCAGCGCGCCGTCGGACCGGCCCTTGCCGCGCGGTGTTCGCACCGCATCGTAGATATAGGCTTCGGTCATCAGCGCGGACCCATGCGGATCGCGCCGTCGAGCCGGATCACCTCGCCGTTGAGCATCGGATTTGCGATGATGCTGCCGACGAGCTGCGCATATTCCTCGGGGCGGCCGAGGCGGCTCGGGTGCGGGACCTGCGTGCCCAGGCTGTCCTGCGCGGCCTGTGGCAGGCCCATCAGCATCGGCGTCAGGAAGATGCCCGGCGCGATCGTGACGACGCGGATGCGATGCTGGGCCAGATCGCGCGCCATCGGCAGCGTCAGGCCGACGATACCGCCCTTCGATGCGGCGTAGGCGACCTGGCCGATCTGGCCGTCGTAGGCTGCGACGGAGGCCGTGTTGATGATGACGCCCCTTTCCTCCCCAATCGGTTCCGCACCGGCGAGACGGGCGGCGAAGTGCGAGGACGCGGCGAAGCTGCCGATCAGATTGATCTCGATCGCGCTGCGGAACGCGCCGAGCGGATGCGGCAAATTCTCGCGCCCGACGGTCTTGATCGTCGGCGCGATGCCCGCGCAATTGACGAGGATGCGGGCGACGCCGTGCGCCTGCTCCGCGGCGTCGAGCGCGGCATCGATGCTGGCTTCGTCGGTGACATTGGTCTGGCAGAAGATCCCGCCGATCGCATCGGCATGACGCCTGCCCGCCTCTTCGTTCAGGTCGAAGATCGCGACCCTGGCGCCGCTCGCGGCCAGTGCCGCCGCTGTCGCGCCGCCGAGGCCGGAGGCGCCGCCGGTCACGATGGCGGCGATGGACGAGTCTATGAGCATGATGATCTTTCGTCTGAAGGTCAGGAAAGGCCGTAGACGGCGTTCTCGACGAGCGGATCGAGCTGGTTGTCCGCGCCCGCCTCGATGATCGTCTGCAGCGCATCGAAACCGCGCAGGCCGACCGGCGTCGCGCGGCCGCCCTCGACCATGACGTGCACTGCCGAGACCGCGAAGCCGAGGGCGCCGAGCTCGAGAATGCCCAGGACGGCAGCGGGGGCTGGTTCCCCCGCCCATCCCGCATGGATCAGGGTAACGAACCGCCGCCCTCGCCCGCTGTCGTCGACGTCGGTGTTGTTCCACGCGGCCGGATCGCCCGTCCGCAGATCGTAGGTCGCGAGCCGCGTGGCACCCGCATCGCGTAGGCTGCCGAGGATGGCCTCCTCGTCGGCGCCGTGCGGGGTAACGAAGAGATATTGCCTCTCCCCATCACCCGTCAGCAGCGCTCGATCGGCACCGACGGTGAGATTGTAGAGCAAAGCGCGGCGAAACAGGTTTGCTTCGTCGCGGTGTATGTGGCCGGTCATCGCGCTCGTCGCCAGGCCCTGACGGTCCTCTTCGGAAGCGAAGGTGACGATCGCGATGCCCTCGAACGGCACACCATCGGCGACGAGCGGCGTGACGTGATATTGGGTGTAGCTCTCGAAGCCCGGGATGCGCGCGGCCATGACGCCATGCACGTCGCGCCAATAGCGGCTGAAGAGATCGCGCGACATGCCGGGCTTGCGCTCCAGCAGCGCGACCGTCGTCACGCCGACCATAGACCACCCTCCACCGGCAGGATCGCGCCCGAGAGATAGGCCCCGGCACGTGAGGCCAGGAACACGACGGTGCCTCCTATATCCTCGGCCTCGCCCAGCCGCTTCGCAGGGATGCTTTCGATCATCTGTTCGCGCAGGCCCGGCACCGCTTCGAAGAAACCGGCGGTCATGTCGCTGGGAAAGAAACCCGGCGCGATCGCATTGACGGTGATACCGCTACCGGTCAGGTCCGATGCCAGCATCCGGGTCAGTTGGTGGACCCCGGCCTTGGTGGCACCATAGGCATAGGCCATGCTGCTCTTGGCCCACAGCGCCGCGATCGATCCGATATTGATCACCCGCGCCGGATCGCCGGGCTTCGAGGCGGCCTTGAGGTGCGGCAGCAGGCTCTGCGTGAGGAAGAAGGGCGCGCGGAGGTTGATCGCGAATTCGCGGTCCCACTGATCGTCATCGAGCGCCTCGACCGGGGCGGCGGTGAAGGAGCCCGCATTGTTGACGAGGATGTCGACGCGATCGGTCCGCGATCGGATGGCGTCGGCTGCGGCGCGCACGCCTTCCACCGTCGCCAGATCGTGGGCGAGCAGCGCGCAACGTCCGCCAAGCACCTTCGCAAACGCCTCGTTCTCGGCCGAACCCCGCGCTACGATCAGAACGTCCGCCCCGACATCGGCGAGCGTACGGCTGATCATCGCGCCGACCCCGCGCGCTCCACCGGTGACGACCGCCACCTTGCCCGCGATCGAGAAGAGGTCGGCGGTCGGCGCCTTCACGACGTTCGGCTGGGCTACGAAGGAGAGGCAATTGGCGATGTCGACGAAATGGGGTTCGTCGGGCGCGACATCGGCCAGGTAGCGCGGCTCCGCGAACGCCTGTGCCATCGCTTCCGCGTTACGGAAGCTCAGGACCGCGACCCCATCATAATCGCCCGAGACCCCGAACTGAGCGGCGACGGGCTCCTCCCCGATCGGATGATATTGGACGTAGCTGACGAGATGCCGGGTGAAATCCGCGCAGGACCGCAGCAAGGGGCCGTGGCTCTCGCCCCAGTGCCGCAGGAATTCGGCACGCGACAGCCCCGGGCGCCGCTTGATGCATACGATGAGCGTCGTCATTGCCTCTTCCCCGCTGGCCTCACGCGACCGACCGCTGGCCTACGCCACCCGCTCCCGCATCGTGGAACCTGGCGAGGATCATCGGCTCGAGCGCGCGGACCTTTTCGACATTCCCTTCCTTGACGTGGCCATAGCCCCGGATCTGCGCTGGCAAGCTGGCAAGTTCGACAGCCGCCGCATGGTTCTCGGGCGTCAGCGCCGCCGCGACAACCCGCATCTGGGCTTCGTAATGGTCGATCAGCCCGCGCTCCATCCTGCGTTCGGCGGTGTAGCCGAACGGATCGAACGACGTGCCGCGCAATCCTTTGAACTTCGCGAGGATGCCGAACGCCGTCCCCATCCAGGCGCCGAACTCGCGCTTCTTGAGGTGCCCCGTCTCGGGGTCGCGGCGCGAGAACAGCGGCGGCGCCAGATTGTAGCGCAGCTTGGCGCCATCCTCGAAAGTCGCCTTCAACTGCGCCTTGATCGCAGGGTCGGCCTGAAGCCGGGCCACTTCATATTCGTCCTTGTAGGCCATCAACTTGGCGAAGTTGCGGGCAACCATCACCGACAATGCGGAGCTGCCGTCGAGGACGCGGGCTTCCGCTGCGGCGACCGTGTCGACAAGCTGCCGATAGCGATCGGCATAGGCCGCGTTCTGATAGTCGGTCAGCAGGGTGGTGCGATGCGCGACGATGTCGGGAAGCGCCGTCAGTGGAGCGAATTCCGGCACCGGGCGGTTTTCGGCGACGGCGGCGTCGATCCGCGCCGGATCGATCACCTGCAGGCGCCCGAGATTGAAGGCCGCCTTGTTGAACGGCACCGCGACGGCGTTGATCTCGACCGCGCGCTCGATCGCCTCGGGGCTCACCGGCAGCAGGCCGCGCTGGCTGGCATAGCCGAGCATGAACAGGTTCGCGGCGATCGTATCGCCAAGCAGGGCGAGCCCGAGGCCGGTCGCATCCACGCCGTCCACGTCACACGACAGACGCCCCAGCCGCTTGATGAGCAGCGACTGATCGATCGTCAGATCGGGATTGCGCTGGAAAGCGGGGGTGGGCGTGATGCGCGCGTTGACCACCGTCCGCGTCCGCTCGGGATCGAAGGTGACGGCCGGCTCCTTGGCGAGCGAGGCCACCGCATCGAAAGCCAGCGCCAGATCGGCATCGCCGACGCCCAGCTTCTGCGCACCGAGCTTCTCCGGCGCGGCCGCGATGCGGACATGGCTGAACACGGCCCCGTTCTTCTGGCTGAGCCCCGTCATGTCGAAGACCGAACAGGCCTTGCCCTCGAGGTGGGCAGCCATGGCGAGCAAGGCGCCGATGGTCACGACGCCGGTGCCGCCGATCCCCGAGACCATGATATTATATTCGCGGTCGAGCGGCACGATCGCGGGCGCCGTGAGATCGAGGTTCGCGTCATATGCGATCGTCGACGCCTTCGGCTTGCGCGGCTCGGCATCCAGCACGGTCACGAAGCTGGGGCAGAAGCCTGTTACGCAGCTATAGTCCTTGTTGCAGTTGGATTGGTCGATCTGGCGCTTGCGCCCGAGTTCGGTCTCCAGCGGCCAGACGCTGACGCAATTGGACTGCATCGAGCAATCGCCACAGCCTTCGCAGACGGCCGGGTTGATGAACATCCGCTTCGCCGGATCGGGGAACTTGCCGCGCTTGCGGCGGCGGCGCTTTTCGGCCGCGCAGGTCTGCTCGTAGATCAGGACGGTCGTGCCCTTCACGTCGCGCAACTCGCGCTGGACGCTGTCGAGCAGATCACGGTGAAGGACCGAAACGCCCTCGGCGAGGCCGCTGTTCGATCCGTAAAGCTCGGGCCGGTCGGTAACGACGACGCAGCGGACCGCACCCTCGGCCAGGACCTGCTTGCTGATATCCCCCACAGACAGCGGCCCATCGACCGGCTGGCCGCCGGTCATCGCCACCGCATCGTTGAACAGGATCTTGAAGGTGATGTTGACGCCCGCGGCCACCGCACCGCGCACCGCCAGCAACCCGGAATGGTAATAGGTGCCGTCCCCCATGTTCTGGAAGATGTGCGGCATGTCGGTGAAGTGGGCCTGCGAATACCAGTGCGCGCCCTCCCCACCCATCTGGGTGTTGGGCAGCATCTCCGGCCCGGAGTACATCGCCATGGCATGGCAACCGATGCCGCCCGCGGCGATGCTGCCATCCGGGAAGCGCGTGCTGGTGTTGTGCGGGCAGCCCGAGCAGAAATAGGGCGATCGCGCGGTATCGGCGGGCTTCATCGCGCCGACCGTCATGATCTGCCGCCCCAGCCGATCCGCAGCCTCGAAGACGGCGGGTGCCGCCACGCCGAGGCGACGAAGCCGCTCGGCGATGACGATCGCCAGCTGGATCGCCTCGAGCTGCACATCCGACGGGATCATGAACAGACCGTCCTCGTCGACCTTGCCGACGATCAGCGGTGCGCCCGGGCGCCCGTAAAGTGCCGCCTTTGCCTGGTTTTCGGTGAGCCCCTCCTTCTCCTCGATGAAGAGAAGTTCGGCTTGCCCGTTGGCGAATTCGAACAGCCCCTCATGCTCGACCGGATAGACGCAACCGAGCTTGTAGAAGGAGATGCCGAGTGCGCCCGCCGCATCCTCGTCGAGCCCGAGCAGCGTCAGTGCCTGGCGTGCATCCTGGACGGCCTTGCCCGCAGCCACGATGCCTAGGCGGCGCTCAGGAGCGTCGAACAGGACGCGGTCGATCTTGTTGGCGCGGACGAACTTGCCGACCAGCGGCCAGCGGAAGCGCTTGAGCGTGATCTCCGATTGCAGCCGATCGAGGTGCGAGGGGTAGTTGTGGAAGCCGTTCGGCGGTGCCGGCCCGCGCTCGGGCAGGACGGGGCCGTTGTCGCCGAGCGCGATGGTGATCGTCATCGTCTGCTCGAGCACTTCGTTGCAGAGCTTGAAGCCGGTGAAGAGGCCCGTGTAGCGCGACATCGCAAAGCCCAGCAGGCCGAGGTCGATCACCTCCTGCGCGGTCGATGGCGCCAGGATCGGCATGCCGGCGTGGATCAGTGCCGTCTCGCTCTGGTGCGCCACCGTCGAGGATTTGCCGGCATGATCGTCGCCGGCGACGATCAGCACGCCGCCGTTCGGATGCGTGCCCGCGGTATTGCCATGCTTGAAGGCATCGCACGATCGGTCGACGCCCGGGCCCTTGGCATACCAGATCGCAAAGACGCCATCGCGATTGAAACCGGGCGTGGTCCCCAGCATCTGGGTGCCCCACACCGCCGTCGCGGCGAGATCCTCGTTCACGCCGGGCTGGAAGACGATGTCGTGGCTGGCGAGATGCGCCTTGGCGCGCCAGAGTTCGAGATCGTAGCTGCCGAGCGGCGACCCGCGATAGCCCGAGATGAAGCCGGCCGTGTTCAGCCCATTGCGCCGATCCAGGTTCTTGAGCAGCAGCGGCAGGCGGACGAGCGCCTGGGTGCCGTTCATCAGCACCGTGCCTTCCTCGACGGTATATTTGTCGTCCAGAACGACGGTACGCATCACGGGCTATCCTTGGACGAGGGCGGGCTGCGCGGGCCGATAGGCGGCGCCGCGATCACGGAGATATGGGACGAAATAGGTCTCGAATTCGCCGAGGACCTGTTCGGTGCTGGCGCGTCTGCGGAGCGTCGCATCCCATTGCTCGATGCCGATCTCCGCGATGATCGAGCGATCGAAGACGAAGCGACCGACGCGCTCGGCGATGTCGAGATTGTAGAAGGCGAACAGATCCGCGAGCATCGGGGTTTCGCCGAAGAGAAAGGGCTGCGGGTCCATCAGACGGCGAAGCGCCCCGGTCGCGCGGTCGAGCGTCGCACGTGCCGCCGCAACCGCTCCGGCGCCATTCTCGCCACCGCCGAACACGCCAGGGAAAAGGCTACGCGTCGGCACTTCGACGTACATCTGGACCACGTTGACGATCTGGCGGGCCCGGGCGCGGGCGAAGCTGTCTGCGGGCCGCAGGCTGCTCTCCGGAAATCGATCGTCGAGATATTCGCAGATCGCCACCGTCTCGCCGATCCAGCCCTCGCCGGTTTCCAGCATGGGAATCTTGCCCATCGGGTTGCGGGCGAGGAACGCCTCGTCCTGCGCCGCCCGCGCGATCACGATCTCGTGCGGCAATCCCTTTTCGATCAGCGCCGCGCGCGCGACGTTGAAGTAATTGCTGACCGGATAGCCGTGAAGGCGGAGCAGCGTCATGGTCAGGCCGCTTCCGCCGACGGGGCATCGAAGATCTTGCCGGGATTGAGGATGCCCTTGGGATCGAGCAATTGCTTGAGCTCGCGCATCAGGCCGCGCTCGGTCTCGTCGCGGCTGATCGGTAGCCAGGGCTTCTTTTCGAGGCCTACGCCATGTTCGGCCGATACCGATCCGCCGATCGCCCGCAGCGGCTCATAGACGCACTCCTCGACAGCGTGACGGTCGTCAGGGCCGCCGGCGCCGATCGCGACGTGCAGATTGCCGTCGCCGACGTGACCGAGGAAGGCGATCGCCCCTTCCGCCCAGCGCCCGTGCAGACGTGTTCGGACCTCATCCATGTAGGCCGCCATGTCCCCGACGGGCAGGCTGACGTCGAAGGCGTAGAAGGGCTGGAAGGTGCGGACGACATGCTCCAGATCCTCGCGCACGTCCCAGATCGCCTGACGGTCACGCTCGGACCGCGCCAGCACGGCATCGTCGAACAGGCCGAGCTCCGCGGCGCCGGCAAGCGCTTCTTCGAAGATCGCCGCATCGCGCTCCTCGTCCGAACCGAGTGCTTCGATCACCGCATAGAAGGGCTTGCCGCTGGGCAGAGGCGCGGGATGCCGGCCGGGCGCCGTGTTGAGCGCGTAGAAGCTCTCGCCGATCATCTCGAACGCGCTCAGCGATCCGCCGAGCGCGCCATCCATGTGGCGCATCAGCCGCGCGATCTGATCGAAACTGTCGGCAGAGACGAGCGCGGTGTTGCTGCTCTTCGGCCGCTCGCGCAGGCGCAGCACCAGCCGGGTGATCACGCCGAGCGTGCCCTCGCTGCCGATGAAGAGCTGCTTCAGATCGTAGCCGGTGTTGTTCTTGATCATGCGGTTCATCGAGGAGACGATGCGCCCGTCGGCCAGCACCGCCTCGATCCCCAGAACCTGCTCGCGCATCATGCCGTAGCGGATCACCCGAACGCCGCCGGCATTGGTCGATGCATTGCCGCCCACCTGGCACGATCCCCGCCCGCCCAGATCCAGTGGGAACGTCAGGCCCAGGGGCTCGACGGCATCCTGAAGCGTCGCCAGCACCACGCCGGCCTGAACAGTCGCGGTGCGGTTGACGGGATCCAGCTCCTCGATCGTCTTCATGCGCTCGAGCGACAGTACGATCTCGTCCGGGCGCGTCTGCGTCGCACGGACCCAGCCGGTCATCCCGCCCTGCACCACGACGGGCTGCCCGGTGGCATTGCAGGCAGCGAGCACGCGCGAGACTTCCTCGGTCGTTCGGGGACGGACGATGGCCCGTGCCTCGATCCGGTCCATGAAGAAGCCGGGATAGCGGCTCCCGACATCCTCGCCACGAAGCAGGCCGCCCGGGCCCACGATCGTTTCGAGATGAGCGAGCAACGCATCCGCCCGGCCGAGATCGATCGTCTCGGTCACACGGTAACCATCACGTCGTCACCGTCGATCCGCACGGGGTAGCGCGCGAGGGTGATGCTGTCGTCTTCGAGGCAAAGCCCGGTTTCCAGATCGAACTGCCAGCCGTGCCAGGGGCAGGTCAGCACCGCCCCCTCGACATCGCCCTCGTTGAGCGGGCCTTCGGAGTGGGGGCATTGCCCGTTCGTCGCGACGACTTTGCCCTTGCAGATGAAAAGGGCGACATCATGCCCGCCGACGCTGTGCAGCGTCGTCTCGCCCGCCTGCACGGCCGCGAGCGAGGCGACGCGATGTTCGGTGGGCACGGAGGGTTCGGCTTCGGCCATGATCGATCAGGCCGCAGGGATCGCGCCAAGCTGCTGCAGAACCGGGATCGCGTCCCAGATGCTGCGCTCCAGCACGATCTTGCCGTTCTCGTCCCAGCCCATCACCGTGACGCCACGCGTCTTGGTGACCTTGTTCGCGGCATCGACGCCGAGAAATTCGCCCTGGTGCTTCGTTTCCCAGGTCCACTGGAAGGAACCGAGGCGATTGTCCCCGACGTAATCGAAGACGTCGAAATCGTTATAGCCCTTCGAGCGATCCTCGATCACGAAATTCTCGAAGAAGGATCGCAGCGCCGGCAGATCCTTGTCGATCGTGAGGCCGAAGTTGACGTCCTCGAAATGGAAGTCCGGCGAATAGAGCGTCATCAGCTCGTCCGTCTTCGACGCAAACAGATTGATCCAATATTGTGCCCAGTCGCGGTTCACGAACGGCCTCCCGCCTGTATCGAAAAAATGCCGCCCGTGCCCGCCCGGATGACGGGCACGAGCGGTAGTTGAGTACTAGAAGTGATAGCCGACCTCGGCACCGATGTAGCGAGTCTCGGCGCGCGAGGTCAGCGCGAAGACACCCAGCAGCGGCAGCACCGACCGGTTGTAGCTCTTGTTGAAGATGTTGTTGGAGAAGACCGACACGTCCCACTGCGAACCATGCTTCAGCGTCAGGCGCGCATCGGCGAGATTGACCGGGCTGCGGCGCGTGCCGGGCGTGTTGACGACGTCCCACCAGATCGGACCGAGCCGGGTGAAGGTGAACCGCGGCACGATCGAGAAATAGCTGTCGAGCGGGATGTCCTGCGTGATGCCGAGGCTGAGATTATATTTCTCGGCATTGGGCGAGACATTGCCGACATAAGCGGGATTGGCGGCGAACGCCTTGATCTTGCCGTCGGTGTACCCGAAGCCGCCGAAAATCCGCGGGCCGCGCGGGATCTGCAGCGTGAAATCGAGATCGAGACCGCGCAGCCGCACCTTGTCGATCGACGTCGTCGTCTGCAGGCCGGCCGATGGGAAGAATTCGAACTGCTGCGCGCCCTTCACGGTCGTGTTGAACACGGCGGCATTGAGGGTGAGCATCCGATCGAACAGCCGCAGCTTGGTGCCGATTTCATAGCTTTGCGAGCGTTCGGCGTCGAACGTGTCCTGGACGAACACCGAGCTCGCCGGGATGCCTGCTGCCGCCGCCGAACGGATCAGCGCGGCGCGGCTGCCGATCGGGTTGAAGCCGCCCGATTTGAAGCCCTTGCCCCAGCTGGCATAGACGCTGCCGATCGTCCCGAGGTCCTGCGAAAGGCTGACCTTCGGCTCGAATTGCTTGAACGTCTTCGAGAGATGGCACTGCGAGAAGGTCTGGCCCGTCGACACGATGCAGAGGTTGTAATTCTGGCCGGTGATCGGGTTGATGCGATCCGGAGCGACCTCTGCGACACGACGCTTCTCGATATCGTAACGGCCAGCAACACTCAGGTGCGTCGTCGGCGTGACATCGAATTGCGCACTGGCGAACGGCGCGACGCTGGTCGTCTTATACTGCTCCTGTGCATAGGACACCGTCGCGCCGGCCGTCGGCCCGCCCGGATAATCGATGCCTTCCGTGGTCGGCAGCGTCCCCGTCGTATCCTGGTTCAGCTCGCTGATCTGGCCGCGGCGGAAGTTCAGATAATAGATACCGACCTGCCAGCGGAACCGCTGCGAACCGGGCGAGGTGAGCCGCAGCTCCTGCGAGAAATTCTTGTCGTGATAGGTATAGCCCTGCACCGTGTCCGCGCCGGTCGGCGTCGTGTCCGGTATGTAAGGCGGGCTATCGCCGCCGAAGAACTGGTTGAGCTTGTCGGCCGCCGTCACCGACGTCAGCTTGGCAAAACCGAAATCATAGTCGATCAGCATCGAGGCGCTGACGAGATCTTCCTTCAGTCGCCCACGAATGTTGGTGACGAACGGCAGGTCGGTGCGATCGGCATCGAGTGCGTTCACCGGGTGACCGCCGATCGGAAGGCCGACGAACTGGCTCTGCAAAGCCGTGGCGCCGCCCTTGGTGGAGTGACCACTGACCTTGATGTCGATGCTCAGTCGATCGGCCGGCGTGATCAGCAAGCGCCCCTGACCGAGTGCGGTACGGAGGCGGTAGGGTTTCTCGCCCGTGGTGATGTTGGTGAACGGACCGTCCGTATCGCGGAACGAGCCCGCGATGCTGAACTTGATCATGTCGTTGATCGGGCCGCTGATGCCCGCCTGCGCACGCTTCGTATGCCAGCTGCCGTAGCCCGCCAGCACATTGCCCTGGAAATGATCGGTCGGCTTCTTCGTCGTCACCACGATCGCGCCAGCGGCGGCGTTACGGCCGTAGATCGCGCTCTGCGGCCCCTTCAGCACCTCGATCTGCTCGATGTCGAACAGATCCTGGTTGAACTGCTTGAGGCTCGACAGCTGAACGCCGTCGATCACCACCGCGACGTTCGGATCCGAATTGCGGACCGAGGTCTGGCCACGAATGTTAGTGAAACTGTCGCCCGTGCCTTCGTCGATGAAGGTCACGTTCGGCGTGCTGATCAGATAATCCTGCGGCTTGACGATACCGGCGGCCTGGATCTGCCCGGCGGTGAGCACGGTCACCTGGATCGGCACCTTCGACAGATTCTCGTTCCGCTTGGTCGCGGTCACGACGATCTCACCGGTATCGACCGTAATGCCGGCAGCCTTCTGGCCGGTCACTCCGGCAACGGCGGAGGGATCCGCGGCCTTGCCGGTCGCGGCAGCCGGATCCGGCGGTGCGCCCGCACCCGTCTGGGCGGTGGCGGCTTGTGCGACAAGAACGAGAGCCAGAGTGGTGCTCAGTGATGCGCAGCGAAATAGGGCCTTCCGGTGCATAAAATCCCCTCCATGGGGAGCCGCAGCCTTGCGTGACTTGCGGTCTCCGAGGCTCTGTCATGTGCCCGGCGCCAAGCCGAATGAAGGGCGAGCCGTGACAGGGAGAGGCCGAACGCGACAAATGGCATGTTGCGCAGCAAAAGTCTGAACGTGCCGCTTTGGCACGATCGGCATTTTCGGCTTGACACAGGGGCGCCGCGCCCGTGATCCTCCCGTCCGGAGAGTGGAGAAACGAACATGGTTTCCGTGGATCTGAAGAAATCAGGCCTGACGGGATGGGTTCTGGCGATCACGCGCGCGATGCGGGGATGCGGAATCGATGTCGATGCCGTGCTGGCCGAGATCGGCATGGACCCGGCTTTGCTGCAGGGGGGCTATGGCCGTTACTCGCAGGAGCAGATCAGCCTGCTGTGGCGCCGCGCGATCGAGCTGAGCAACGACAGCGCGTTCGGTTTCCGCGTGGCCGCCGAAGTCCGGCCTGCGACATTCCATGTCGTCGGCTATGCGATGAGTTGCAGCGCCACGCTGTCGCGCGCGCTTCATCGCTTCGCTTTCTATTGCCGCCTGATATCGGATTCGGCGACGAGCATCCTGACGGAAAGCGCCAACGCTGCGTCACTGGAGTTCAATTTCGAGACGGGTGGCGCCCCTCCCATCTATCAGACCATCGATACCGTCCTGGCCAGCACGCTCGGCTTTGCGCGCTGGATCATCGGCGAACGGATCCGGCCGATCGAGGTGCGATTGCGGCACCCCAAACCCGCCGACGATTCGGCCTATCAGGCCTTTTTCGAGGCGCCGATCGTCTATGATGCCACCGAGGATTGCATCATCTTCGACCGCAGCGATCTCGATCGTCCGATCCTGGCCGCGGACGAGGAACTCGCCTCGTTGCTCGACACGATCGCCAACCGTTACCTGGAGGAGAGGATGTCCGGCCGTGTCGCGGTTCGCGTTCGCGATCTGCTCGTCTCCACGCTGGCGCATGGCGCGGTCTCCAAGGCGGACGTCGCGCGGCGGCTCAACCTCACCGAGCGGACCTTGCTGCGTCGGCTGAAGGCCGAAGGCACGACGTTCGTCGACGTCCTCAACGACGTGCGTCAGGAGCTCGCGTTCCAAATGCTGCAGAAGCCGGGCATGACCGTTACCGAAGTCGCCTATCTGCTCGGCTTTTCCGACGAGAACACCTTCTCGCGGGCCTTCAAGCGCTGGACGGGACGGCGGCCCGGCCTGGTCGTGGCCGGCAAGCTCAAGCCGCCTGCCAAGGCGTCGGCAAGCGAACTCCTGGCCGCCTGACCCTCAACTCTGGATATAGGCCACATGCGTGTGGGTATATTCGTAGAGACCGTGCTTGCCGTCGGTGCCGCCGATGCCTGACTTGCGCACGCCGGCATGGAAGCCCTGGATCGCCTCGAAATTCTCGCGGTTGACGTAGGTCTCGCCGAAGCGAAGCTCGGAGATCGCCTTCATCGTCGCGTTGAGATCGTTGGTGAAGATCGACGAGGTCAGGCCATATTCGGAATCGTTGGCACGCGCGATGCCCTCGTCGAGATCGGCGATGGTGTTGACCATCAGCACCGGGCCGAACAGTTCGCGGGTCATGACGCCCATGTCGTCAGTCGTGTTTGCCAGCATGGTGGCTTGATAGTGGAACCCGCCGCCGCGTTCCTCGGCAACGCCACCGGCCAGAACCTGGGCGCCCTTGATGCGGGCGTCCTCGATCAGATCGGAAATGCGATCGACGGCAGCGCGGTTGATCAGCGGCCCCATATCGACGGGCGCTTCACCCAGCGGATCGCCGAACGTGATCGTCCCCATAGCGGCCGCAAGCTTCTCCTGAAACTCGTCCGCCACGCCCGATTGAACATAGATGCGCTCGGCGCAGTTGCACGCCTGGCCCGAGTTGAGCGCCTTGGAAGCCTTCAGCACACCGACGGCGAGGTCGACATTGGCATCGTTGAGTACGATGGCGGGCGCCTTGCCGCCCAGCTCCAGATTGACTTTGGTCAGATTCTGCGACGCGCGCGCCATGATGGCGGATCCAGCGACCGAGCTACCGGTGAAGCTGATCATGTCGATATCGCGGTGCCCGACCAGCGCCTCGCCGGTCGATCGGCCACGTCCGTTGACGAGGTTGAACAGACCGTCGGCCAACCCGGATGCCGCAGCGATCTCCGCGAAGGCATGTGCCGAATAGGGCGTCTCTTCGCTCGGCTTCACGACGATCGCATTGCCGGTGATCAGCGCCGGCGCGACCTTGCGGACCACCATGAAGAAGGGAAAATTCCAGGGCAGGATCGCGCCGACGACACCCATCGGCTTGCGGAACAGGAACATATGCTCGCCGGGGCGATCGCTGGAGATGATCTCGCCTTCGATCCGACGCCCCCACTCCGCCATGTAATCGAGATATTCGGCAGCGACGAACACCTCCATCTCAGCGAGCGGCAGCAGCTTGCCCTGCTCTTCGGCAACGATACGGGCGAGGCGCGGCAATTGCTCGCGGACGGCTTTCGCCATGGCACGCAGCGGAGCGGCGCGCGTGTTCGCGGGCTGGCGCGCCCAGGCGACCTGCGCCGCCTTCGCGGCAGCGACCGCTTCGTCGACCAGCGCATGATCCGCCTCGGGCACCGCGCCGATCACCCGTTCCGTGGCAGGGTTGAGCACTTCGAACGCATCGGCGCCTTCGACGAAGCGGCCGGCAACGAAATGAGCGAAGGCATGGGACTGTTCGGTCATGGGCGTTTCCAGTTGAGAGGCGTCACGCGCGGGGCATCGGGCGGGGGTTGAGGAAATCGGGAGCATCCGCCGCCATGCGGATGTGGCGGCGGCTTACATCGTCAACGGATTGGCAGCCCAGCAGCGCAAGGTCACGGGCGAATTCTTCGCCGATCAGCTGGAGGAAGCGGGCGACGCCGTCTTCACCGGCGGCTGCAAGGCTATAAACATAGGGCCGCCCCATCATCACCGCGCGGGCGCCCATCGCGAGCGCCTTCAGGATGTGGGTCCCGCGGCGAACGCCGCCATCGAGGATGACCTCGGCACGATCGCCGACGGCATCGACGATCTGCGGCAGGAGATCGATCGTGGCGGCACCGCCATCGAGCTGCCGCCCACCGTGATTGGACACGATCACGGCACTGACGCCGGCGCGTACGCCCTCGGCAGCATCCTCGGGTGTCTGAAGACCTTTGACGGCGAACGGGCCGCCCCAATGCTCCGCAAGACGCGCAACCCGGTCCCAGCTGATATAGCGCTCCATCTTGCTGGCGAAGAAGGCCGCCAGCGTCGTCAGGTCCGCCGCACCACCGGCTGGATCGCGCACGTTCGGCAGACTGAACTTTCCGCCGGCGAAATAATCGAACACCCAGCTCGGCCGCGAAGCGAAGTGCAACAGGCTCGCCAGCGTCAGCTTGGGCGGGATGGTAAGCCCCGAACGCAGATCACGCTCGCGGTTTCCTGCGACGATCGTATCGACGGTCAGGCAGATCGCATTGAAGCCGGCAGCACGGGCACGATCGATACTGGCGAGGTTGAGCGCATCGTCTGCCAGAAGATAGAGTTGATAGATCTTCGGCCCGTCTCCGGCTGCGGCCACGGCCTCAATGCTGGCCGATCCCATCGTCGACAGCGAATAGCCGACTCCCGCCGCCGCCGCCGCACGCGCCACGCCACATTCGCCGTCCGAATGGAACATCCGGCTCATTCCCGTCGGCGACAGGATCAGCGGCATCGCGAGATCGCAGCCCAGCACGGTACGACGCGTCTGCAGCGCCCGCACATCGCGAAGATATTGCGGCACGAGGGTGTAGCGATCGAAGGCGCTCGTGTTGCGGAGCAGCGTCACCTCGTCGTCGGCGCCGCCTTCGATATAATCGTACAGAGGCTTCGGCAGCCGCCGCTTCGCCGCGAGCCGAAAATCCTCAGCATTCAGAAAATCATGCCGTCCCGCCATGCGGATCCGTCCCCGTGGATCGGCCGGAGCCGATCATGCCTCTCGATTGGTCGGCCGCTCAGCTGCGGATCTTGAACCGGCATTTCAGATGATGCGGGCCGCGCGCGAAATAGGAGTCCAGCCATTCGACATCGTCGGAGATTGGCTCGAGCACCTCGAAGCGACTGAACGCGACATCCAGCGCCGATTTCGCCTCCATCCGGCTCAGATAATTGCCCAGGCAGAAATGCGGCCCCTGCCCGAAGGACATCAGCGGATATTCGATCTTGCGATCGATATCGAACGTGTCCGGATCGGGGAAACGGTCCTCATCGCGATTGGCGGACGCCAGCAACGGCATGACCGTCGATCCCTTGGGGATCGCCACGCCACCCAGCTGGGTATCCGCCATCGTGTGCCGGAAGATGATCTGCACCGGCGGGTTGTAGCGAAGCACTTCCTCGATCAACGGCACGATCAGCTCGGTATTCTCGCGCACCCGGGCATAGACTTCGGGATGGCGCTTCAGTTCGACCAGGGTCGTGCCGAGCAGGTTGGTCGTGGTCTCGACCCCGCCGATCAGCAGCAGGATCGACATCTGGATCACTTCGATCCGCGACATCTGCTCACCGTCGAGCTCGGCGGTGATGAAGGAGGAAATCAGATCGTCCTGCGGATTGGCCGCCCGCTCGTCGTACAGATCCTCGAAGAACTTGCGGATCTCGTCGGAACTCTTGCGGATTTCTGCCAGCCGCTCCGGGCCGTAAGCGGCGCGGTTCGCGGCTGCGAGGACGTTGTCCACCCACACCTTGAATTCCGAGCGCCGCTGGATCGGCACGCCCAGGACCTGGGCGATCACGGTCACCGGATAAAGCGCGCAAAAGTCCCACGCCCAGTCGATCTCGCCCTCGGTGCCATGCTTGGCGACGATGTCGTCGATCAGCTCGTTGGCGACATCGACGGTCCGCTGCAGCAGGAACTTGATCTTGGTCGGCACGAACGCCTTGTTGGCGAGCTTGCGCAGATGGATATGGTCCGGAGGATCCATCGAGATCATCGGCGGCACTTCGGGTACCGGATCGAACTCACCGAGGAGCGCGGGCCAGAACATCGAGGAGCTGTAGAGCTTGCCGTCGCTGAGCAGCGCCTTCACGTCATCATAACGCGCGACGCCATAAGCCTGGAGCGAAGGCAGCCACTTGATCGGCTCGTTCTTCCGAAGCTCGGCGTAATAAGGATAGGGCTCGCTCTTCACGACCGGATCGAGCGGATCGTAATCCAGCTTCGTATCCGCCTCGAGCGCCGCGATGGCGACCTCTTGCGATGCTACACTCATCTTCGCTCTCCACCCGAATGCTCTCTGTCGCCCAGGCGACGGTGCTTGAAGGCAAGCTACGCGTTCCGGGGCGTCACCCGACAGGGCCGGCCGTGCCAAGCGCTTGCCATTGGTGCCAGCGCCGGCGCTTGGCACGAATGGCCGGTCGATGGCCTTTATGGCTCTGGCAAAATGACGGGATCAGTGCATCTTCCCCATCGAGAGCGGCCGCAAAGCCGTCCATCGCGAGAGGTCCCGAAGAATGCACATCCTTTACGCCAGCCAGGTCGGCGACGAACACCTCAACCCCAGCCAGCAGCGCGTGCTCAGCGGCATCCGCAGCAACATGCTCGCGATGACGGACGGAATGCCGGGCGCCGGCTCGGGCGGACCTCGCCAGCACAAGAATTTCCAGACCGCGCAGGATTGGGTCAGTGCTTTCTTCGACAAGGGCGCAGAGGAAGTCCTCGGTTACTATGCCGACGATTTCATCTGGGAAGATATCGAATTCATGCAGACGATCACGACGAAGGAAGAGCTCTACAAGGCCTTCGTCGTGTTCAACAATTCCGGCCCTGGCTCGCCCTTCGGCGTCCACAAGTTCCAGGTCCTCACCTATGACGGCGGCCCGGCAGGGGAATCCAGGGGTGTGAAATATACCGGGCCGATCCCCGAGGATTGGCAGGGCGCGTGGGAGCCCGCTTACAATCGTTATGCCGACAATATCTTCCTCGGTGCCGATCTCGATTATGACGAGTGGGGCTATATGCAGTGGGTCTGGAAGGCGACCCACAATTCCGATTTCTTCGGCATTCCGGCGGCCGGCAAGACGACCGTCACGCGCGGCACGACCACGCAGATGTACAGGAACGGCAAGATCGTCCGGTGCCGCACCCACTGGAACTTCCGCGAA
>Ga0164294_10001997_pt1 | contig 18666 bp, 15 predicted proteins | sample GEODES005metaG_FD_111479 | JGI IMG/M metagenome (GOLD analysis project Ga0164294, IMG submission 111479) | Oligotrophic lake water microbial communities from Sparkling Lake, Wisconsin, USA - GEODES005 metaG | ecosystem: Environmental > Aquatic > Freshwater > Lake | place: USA: Sparkling Lake...
TCGCAGCAACAGCCGCCACTACACCGCAAGAGCTGGTGGTATCTGGGCAGTCCCAGGTGGAACTGCGCAACTTCATCGGTAGTGTGCAGATAGGCGAGGCTCCCGGCCGCGACTATGTGGTGCGGGTAGTGGGTAGCCAAGTCGGCATTGCCCCGGAAATTCGCGATGGCGGCCGCCTCGTGGTGGTGCGTTGGCCTGCCGCAGTGGCTACCGTCCAATCGCCGCTGGCGCCGCAGATTGGTGGCTGGTGGTTCAAGGGCAAAGTGGATTATGACGGCCGGCGCTATGCCATCCAGCGCGGTCCGCAAGATGTTTATGCAGACGTGACCGTGTTGGTGCCGCGCGGTACCCGCCTCGTGGTCACGCAGCAGTTCGGACAGTTGCAGGCGAACGCTGTGCGTGCCGGCTTACGTCTCGAGACCATGAGTGGCGAGATTGTCGTGGCAGGGTCGCGTGGCGGACTCGCGGTGGAAACCGGTTCCGGCCGCATTCGCGTGCAGGGGCACGAAGGCGAAGTGAAGGCCGAGACTGGCAGTGGCGAAGTGGTGCTCGACCACAACACCGGCCGGCAGGTAGCAGACACCGGCAGTGGTGAGGTGCGCGTGCTGGGCGGGAGCGGTTCGCTTACGGCCGAGACAGGCAGCGGCGATGTGGTCGTGCAGGACTTCAGCGGCGACATCGATGCGGAAACTGGCAGTGGTGCCATCCGCGCGACGGGGCTTAAGGATGTGCACAGTTTGCAGGCGGAAACCGGCAGTGGTGAAGTTCAACTGGAAGGCGAGTTGTCGGGCCTTGAGACCTTGAACATCGACACAGGTAGCGGCAGTGTCAGCGTGGTTTCCACGGGCGTGCCGTCGCTGCGACTGTCCGCAGATACCGGCAGTGGCGACATTGCGGCCAGTGGCGCGGCGCGCCTCGAAGGGGATGAGGACCATCGCGTGGTGGTGGGGGGTGCCGGCACCCACAGCGGCACCATCGACACTGGCAGCGGCAGTATCTCGGTGCGCTTCGGTTTGTGAGCCGCGCCTTCGTCAAAGAGGGTGATGGCGACGACGCATTGCCCGACCTGCCCCAGAGCCCTCATCCAAACTACACCACGCCGGCCGGGCGCGAAGCGATGGCCGCACGCCTGCAGCGCGTGCAGGCGGGCTTATCCGCGGCCTTGGCCGACCAAGCGGCGGGCCGTGTGCCGCCGGATGGTCTATCCGCCGCGCATTGGCGGCGCGAAGTGCGTTGGGCGGAGGCTCGGCTAGGTTCCGCTATCGTTGTGCCGGCGCCGGTGGCCAAGCCGCAACGTGTCACTTTCGGGGTGGACGTAGAACTGGAATGTGAAGACGGCCGCACTTGGCATTTTCGTCTGGTGGGCGAAGACGAGGCGGATGCCGAGCGCGGCGAACTGAGTTGGGTATCACCGTTGGCGAAAGCCTTGCTGGGTGCCATGCCGGGTGATGAAGTACCTTGGCCCCGGCCGGCAGGTGTGGTGATGGCCACGGTGGTGGCGCTGCGTACCTGATAGCATCGGTACGAGTCCCCATGGGAGAGACGCGTGCTTCGCGCCGAGAGTTCACCCGGTGGTTTGTTGTTGCAGCTGGAAGGCGCTTGGCAGGCACCTGCCGCCGCCAATGCCGAGGCCGCCCTGCGGACCGTCGTGCTGCCGTCTGCCGGTACGGTTACGCTCGAGTCGCTGGCGGAAGGCCCGCTGGATTTGGTGGCGGCTTCGCTGCTGCAGGGTTTCGAGCAGCGCTGTCGTGACGCGGGCCTCGCTATCGTTTGGCGAGGAGAACGTCCGCCGGCGCTCGGTATTGTCGACCGCTACCAACCGCTGATACCGCTCGAGGCAGGCATCGCTGGTTTGCATACCTTGCCCGCGGTGGATACGCCCGCGACACTACGTCACCACCGTTATGCTTTGCCCGCCGAGGCGCTAGGCCGCCGTACGCTCGATAGTTGGCGCGGCCTGCAACAGGCCGTGGTGTTGCTGGGCCGCATTGTCGTCGCCTTTGGCCGTGGCGTGGTGCAGCCGCGGCGTCTGCATGTCACCTCCGTGGCTCGGCATGTTTACGAGACTGGGGTGCAGGCCATCCCCATCGTTGCCCTCATCGCTTTCCTCATTGCAGTCATCGTCGCCTACATCGGCGCACAGCAGCTGCGCAACTTCGGTGGCGAAATCTTCGTGGTCGACCTCATCACGCTGTCCGTGTTGCGGGAACTGGGGGTCCTGCTCACGGCCATCGTCGTCGCTGGCCGCTCCGGCAGCGCTTTTGCCGCAGAGTTGGGTGCCATGCGCCTCAATGAGGAGGTAGACGCACTGGAGGCGATGGGCCTTGAGCCGGTCGAGGTGTTGGTACTGCCGCGGGTGCTGGCGCTGGTCATTGCGCTGCCCTTACTCACCATCGTGGCGGACTTCATGGGGTTGGCAGGCGGTGCGGTGTTGTCATGGTCGCTGGTGGACATTCCCTTCAACCAGTTCCTGACGCGCATGGACGAGAGCATTGCACCCACCACGTTCTGGGCCGGCTTGCTGAAGGCCCCGGTGTTCGCGTTACTTATCGCCTTGGTAGGCACCCTGCGCGGCCTGCAAGTACGTGGCTCCTCGCGCGAGCTCGGTCGACTGACCACGGTAGCGGTGGTGCAAGGCATCTTCCTTGTGATCCTCGCGGACGCACTGTTCGCGGTGTTGTACCTGGAGATCGACTTTTGAGCGGCCTGTACGTCATGGCGCCGGTCATTTCCGCGCGCGGCATCGTCAACCGCTTCGGAACACAAGTGGTTCATAATGGCGTAGACCTCGATGTGTACCCCGGGGAAGTGTTTGGCATAGTGGGTGGCTCGGGCAGCGGCAAGAGCGTGTTGCTGCGGACACTACTGGGTTTGCAGCATCCGCGTGCCGGCGAGGTTTGGATTGACGGCCGGACAGTGGTGGTCGAAGGGGACCCTGCAGCGACCGCCCCGCGTGAGGTGAAGCGTCGTTATGGCGTTACCTTCCAACACGGTGCTTTGTTCTCATCGTTGACGGTGCGGCAGAACATCGAAGTGCCGATGATTGAACATCTGGGGTTGTCGCCAGCCGCACGCAGACGTTTGGCCAACCTGCGGTTGGCACTGGTGGGCTTGCCTCTGGCAGCCGGCGACAAGTATCCGGCCCAGCTTTCCGGGGGTATGGTGAAGCGCGCGGCGTTAGCCCGTGCGTTGGCATTGGACCCACCTTTGCTGTTTCTGGATGAGCCAACTGCTGGGCTGGACCCCATCGCCGCTACGGCTTTCGACCAGTTGCTGCTGGAGCTGCAGCGGCAACTCGGGCTGACGGTAGTGATGATTACGCACGACCTCGATACGCTATTCGGTACCTGCAACCGTTTGGGCGTACTGGTGGATCGGCAGATGGTGAGTGGTACGGTGGACGAAATTCTCGCCAACCCGCAGCCGTGGATACAGGAATATTTCGGTGGGCTGCGCGGTCGCGCAGCGCTTGCCGGTAGCGGCCGGCAGTGGCCGGCAGGCCTGCGCACCTCTGCGCAGGCAGGTATTGGAGGATAACCATGGACCGTGAAGCGAACTACGCTGCGGTAGGTTTGTTCGTGTTGCTGGTGGCGGCGCTGGCTGTGGCCTTCGTGCTCTGGTATTCCGATACCGGCGATCGACGCCAGTTCGCTCGCTACGAGGTCTACTTCAATGGCAGCGTCAGCGGTCTCAGTGAAGGCAGTACCGTACGCTACCTTGGCGTGAATGTCGGGCGCGTGGCGAAAATTCGTCTCGACCCGCGCAACGGCCAGCGCGTGCTGGTGCTGGTGGATGTAGATTCCACCGCGCCTGTGAATGCCAAGACGATCGCGCGTCTCAGCTTTCAGGGCATTACGGGTGTGCTGTTCATTGACTTGGCTGAAGACGATGGCCGGGCGGCCATGGCGCCGGAAGTGGCCGCGCAGCAACATCCGGTTATCCGTAGCGTGCAGAGTGACTTCGATGCGTTCGTGAGTGGCTTGCCGGGCCTGGTGGCACAGGCTACGGCCGTGACCACGCGACTGAACCGCTTACTGGCCGATGACAATCTGCGTGCGGTGAACCGCACCTTGCAGCACGTGGAGCAGGCGACTCGTACGCTGCCTGCGACGGCGGAAGAGGCTGGTGTACTCATGCGTGATTTACGCGTTACGGCCACCGAGTTGCACACCGCTGCCGAGGGCGTTGCCAAACTGGTGGCGGCGGCGGGTCCGCGTCTCGAGGACGCTTCCGCGCAGGTGCAGGTGACTGCCGCGAACCTGGCCCGCACCACGGCGCGGCTCGACAAATTCCTTGCCGACCATGCAGGCGATTTGTCGCGCTTCACGGGCCAAGGCTTGGCGGAACTGGAAGCCTTGCTGCGCGAAAGTCGCGAGGCGGCGCGTGAGTTCAGGCGTTTGTCGAAGTCCTTGAACGATGACCCCTCGCGCGTGTTGTATGCGCCGGCTCCGGCCGGCCTAGAGGTGCCGCGATGAAAAAGCTAGGCATGGGTTTGTTGGCCTTGCCGATGTTGGTGGGGTGTTTCGGGGGGTTCGATTCGCGCCAGCCAGCGCCGGATACCTTCGTGTTGGTTGCTGCGGGGAAACCAGTGGCAGCGCCGACGGTACCTGTCTTGGCAGGAACGTTGACGGTGCGTTTACCGCGCGTCCGCGGGGGCTGGGACAACCACGAACTCCCCGTGCACCTGCCGGATGGTCGCAGCGACCGCTTGGCGGGTGCGTTGTGGACCAGCCCTGTCGATGAGGGTGTGGGCACGGTGATGGCCGATACCTTGCGTACCCGCGGCGCGTTCGCTGCGGTGCTGCACGATACCTCCCCGTTCATGGGCAAGTGGACGCTGGAATTGGAGGTAGCGGAATTCGGTGCCCGTTATACCCGCCTCGGTGACGCGCCGCGGGTAATGGTGGTGCTGACGGGCGTGCTCGGCCGCGCCAAGGATGGTGCCGTGCTCGGCACCGTGGAGGGCAACGCGACGGTACCTGCGACCGCAGACACCCGTACTGCTATCGCCGCGGCGTTCATCGAGGCGGTACAAGCGGCCACCACGCAGGTGGCCATGAAGGCTGAACAGCTGGCTTTGGCAGACCACTAGGCCGGTCGCAGGTCAATCTCAAACCAAATTCAGGCCAGTCTCAGGCCAACCTCCGGCCAGTCTCAGGTCAAGTTCAGGCCAGTCTCAGGCCAACCTCAGGTCAAGCTCAGGCCAGTCTCAGGTCAAGCTCAGGTCAAGTTCAGGCGCGTCGCGCCACTAGCGCTTCTACCTGGCGTTCGAACTCCACCAGATCCGTCATGGCACGGCAACGCGCTGGTACTTGGCTTGCCGCAAATTGGCGCACACCGGCGCCACCAATCCACAATTCGGTGCTGGTCGGCAGCATGCGCGCCACTTCCGCCAGTTGGCCGGTGGTGTGGGTGTTGTCCTCGCTCATCACAAAGCTGAGGGTGACCACGGCAGCGTTGGTTTTTTCGCCCAGCAGCGCGATGTCGGCCGCCGGCAGGTCGGGCCCAAGGTACAGGCAGCGTAGTCCGCGGCTGGCTGCAATGAGCGCGCACATCAGAATGCCCAATTCGTGGCGCTCATCGCTGACGGTCGTCAGCACCATGAGCGGTCCGGTGGAAATTCGGTTGTAGGTGTCCAGCACGCTGGCCACCTGCTTGCGTATGGCAGCAGTGATCAGCCGTTCCTGCGCGATGGTAAAGCGTCCCGAGTGCCAACGGTCGCCGACCTCGCGCATCAGCGGCGACAGCACTTCATTCACGACTTCGCTGATGGGGAGCAAAGCGAGCGCCATCGACAGGCTTTGGTCGCACTCATCCGGCTTGTAATGGGTGGCGGCGTTCAGGATTTGGTCAGCGAACCCTTGCGAAGCGTTGGCCTTGGCACCCTTCAGGCCGGGTTCTTGCAGCAGGCGGTTCAGTTCTTCGTCCGAAAGGCGGGACAGTTTGCTAATCGGGTGGCCACGTTCTGTGGCCTCCCGCAGTTTGCGCAAGCGGATGACGTCTTCGGGCCGGTAAGAACGACGACTGTTGGCATCACGCTGGGGCTCGACAATGCCGTAGCGCCGCTCCCACGCCCGCAGTGTCTCGATAGAAAGGCCAGTGGCTTGGGAGACGGCCTTGATGGAATACATGGTTTATACGGCCTGAAGAACAATGATAGCTATTGTTGTCTATGTTCTGTCCAGTAGCAAGTTGTACAGATACTTGACAAGAATAGAGATCGTGTCTAAACTCTCCTTTGTTGAGTTTTTCAGTCTGTTTGACGAGTGACCCCGCTTAGAGGCGGGCCCTTCCCCGGGTCCGCCTTTTTTTATGGGGCGTTTTGGGCTTTTTCCAGCTGTTCCGAGGCTTCCAGCCAAGCCTCTTCCAGACGCGCCAATTGCTGTTTCGCGGCGGCCTGTTCGGCCAGCAACCGGGTGAGGTCTGCCTTGCGGGCTGGCAGGTAGAGGGTTTCGTCAGTCAGGCTGGTTTCCAGCTTCGCCACCACCGCGGCCGCCTTGTCCAACCCTTGTTCAGCTTTGGTGACTGCCTGGCGTAGCGGTGCCAGTGCCTGCCGACGTTCTGCCTCGGCCCGTTTCCGGGCCTGGCGCTGTTCGGCGGTTTCGCTGCCACTGACAGAGTCGCCAGCGGGCTCGCTCCCACCCTCATCCGCATCGCTACCCTTATCGGGGCGAGTTTGCTCGCGACTCGACAGCCAGTGGGCGTAGTCGTCGAGGTCGCCATCAAAGGGCACAGCGCGGCCGCTGTCTACCAACCACAGGGTGTCCGTTACCAGTCGCAGCAAGTGTCGGTCGTGTGACACCACCACCATGGCACCCTCGAAATCCTGCAGCGCCATGGCCAGTGCGTGGCGCATTTCTAGGTCGAGGTGGTTGGTCGGTTCGTCGAGCAGCAGCAGGTTGGGACGGTGCGACACCAGCAAGGCCAGCGCGAGCCGTGCCTTTTCACCACCGGAGAACGGCTCTACGGCCTCGAACACGCGGTCGCCCTGAAACCCGAAGGTGCCAAGGAAAGTGCGTTGGGCTTCGTCGGTGTCTTGTGCCAGCGCGGGACCGCCGCGGCGCTTGATATGCCACAGCGGGCTTTGGCTACCGTCCAGCATTTCGAGCGTGTGCTGCGCGAAGTAACCAATAACGGTGTCTTGCGCGGTGCGCCTGCGGCCAGCGAGCAATTCCTGTGCCCCGGCAAGCACGCGGGTCAGCGTGCTCTTGCCAGCGCCGTTACGGCCGAGTAGGCCGACGCGGTCGCCAGGCGCCAAACTCATGCTGGCGCCACCGACGACGATGCGCTCCCCATAGCCGGCATCTGCCTTCTCTATCGTCAGCAGTGGCCGGGGCAACTTGGTGGGCGTACGGAAGCTGAAGCTGAACTCGCTGTCCACATGCGCCGGGACAATGCGTTGCATGCGCTCCAGCATCTTCACGCGGCTTTGCGCTTGCCGTGCCTTGGTGGCCTGTGCCTTGAAGCGAGCGATGTAGCTCTCCAAGTGCTTCACCTGACGCTGCTGGCGCTCATAAAGCGACTGCTGTTGTGCCAACTGCGCGGCCCGCTGGTCTTCGAAACCGGAGTAGTTGCCGCTGTAGGCGGTGACCCGGCCGTGTTCGAGGCTGAGGATGCGGTTCGCCACGCGGTCAAGGAACTCGCGGTCATGGGCGATGACCAGCAGCGTGCCGGTGTAGGCCAGCAACCAGCTTTCGAGCCACAGCACGGCGTCGAGGTCGAGGTGGTTGGTGGGCTCGTCCAGCAGTAGGATGTCTGAAGGACACATGAGCGCCTGCGCCAAGGCCAGCCTGACGCGCCAGCCGCCTGAGAAAGCATCGACGGGGCGGGTTTGGTCTTCGGGGGTGAATCCGAGGCCGGCCATGAGCGTGGCTGCGCGGCTGCGCGCCGTCCAGCCACCGGCAGCATCGAAGTGCGCGTGGGCCGTGCCGATGCGGGCGCCATCACCACTGCTTTCCGCGGTCGCTACCTCGCGCTCGGCGGCGCGCATGGGGGCGTCGCCATCCATTACGAATTCCACGGCGGCGCGGGGGTCGGGCGGCACTTCCTGCGCCACGCTGGCGAGCACTTGGCTGGTTGGCCGCTGCACGTCGCCGGCGTCGGCATGCAGTTCCCCGGTGACCAAGGCAAACAGGCTCGACTTGCCAGCGCCGTTGGCGCCGACAATGCCGGCACGGTCGCCACGGAACAGGCTGAAGCTGGCGTCCTCGAAGAGGGCGCGTGTGCCGCGGCGGAGGGTAACTTGACGGAAGTGGATCATGCGGCGCGCAGTCTAGCAGCGCCGCCGGTTCGCGCCAGCGTGTGCTGGCAGTGAGGCTCAGCCGAAGTGCTGCGCCAGCACCGGCGTCCCGCGCGCTTGTTCCACCAGCAGTGCCAGCAGGGCTTCGCCGCTCATCGGTGCGCCGAGCAGCATGCCCTGCGCGTAATCGCAGCCCAGTTCGCGCAGCAGCGCCAGTTGCGCGGCCGTTTCCACGCCCTCGGCTACGACGTCCAGCTGCAGGTTGCGGCCCATCTCGATCATGGTGCGAACCAGCGCCGCATCGTCCGGCGTTCCCACCGCGTTGGCGACGAAGCTCTGGTCGATTTTCAAAGTGCCTACCGGCAACTGCTGCAGCATCGACAGAGAACTGTAGCCGGTACCGAAGTCATCGATAGATAGGTGGATGCCGAGCGCATACAGCTCGTCGAGCAGCTTTACGGTTCGCTTGGCGTCGGTCATGAGGGTGGTTTCCGTCACCTCAAGTTCGAAGCAGGAAGGCGATACCCCTACTTCGCGGAACACGGACTGGCAGCGCGTGATGAAACTGGCCTGACGCAACTGCTTCAGGGAAAGATTGATGGAGACTCGACCTGGATCGCTCACGGCCTTTTGCCATTGCGCGTATTCCTGGCAAACGCGACGCAGGACCCACTCGCCGATAGCGAGGATAAGGTTGCTCTCCTCGGCGATGGGAATGAAGTGCGCCGGAGAGATGTCGCCATGCCCGGGCAGGCGCCAACGCAACAGGGCTTCGGCGCCGACAATGCGCCCGCTTTGCAGGTCCACCTTGGGCTGGTAAAGCATGAAAAACTCGTCGTTAGCGAGCGAGCGACGCAACTTGCTCTTGAGCATGAGCCGCTCCACCGCCGCGGTATTCATCTCCGGCGTGTAGAACATGAAGGTACCGCCACCGTTTTGCTTGGCGTGGTACATGGCGGCATCTGCATTGCGTACCAGGTCGACGACGTTTTCGGCGTCGCGCGGGGCAAGTGAAACGCCGAGGCTGGCAGACAGATAGATTTCGTTGCCCTGCAGCCAGAAAGCGCTATTGATGCCGTCCAGCAATTGGCGACAGATGGGGACGATGACTTCGCGCGTATCGGCAGCGGGGAGCCCTTCTACGAAGATAGCGAACTCGTCGCCCGCCAAACGGCCCAGAGCCGCGTCTTTTGGCAGGAGTCGCTGCAAGCGCTCCGTCAAGACTTCCAGCGTACGGTCACCGGCAGCATGTCCGAAGGTGTCATTCACTTCCTTGAAGCGGTCGAGGTCGATATAAAACAGGGCCACCGCGCGGCCTTGCCGCAGATTGCGGGCCAGCGCCTGCTGCAGCAGATGCTGGAACTGCATACGGTTGGGAATCTTCGTGAGCGTGTCATAGCGAGCGAGGTAGCGGATGCGGCGTTCGGCGCGCTTGCGCTCCGTGATATTGCGCAGCACGAACACGTAGCCCCGAAACTGGGCATCATCCCCGTTAAGTGTGCTGCCATTGATGGACACTGGAATGGACTGCCCACCATGGGTTTCCACGACGGTCTCACCGACTTCATTGACGGTCGCCAAGTTGAAGGTGGCACGGTCTACCTCACCGATGATGGCCCGCAGTTCGCGACCCGCCAGCTCGAATTCTGCCCAGCCGAGCAGTTTTTCCGTAGCCTCGTTGGTGCGACGAATGATGCCTTCGGGTGTCGTGACCAGCACAGCGTCCGGCATGCTGTTCAGCACGGAGTCGAGATAGTTGCGGCTGATGGTGGTCACCCTCAGGCGCTGGCGCAGGTAATCTACGCTTTCGGCTAGGTCACCAATCTCGTCGCCACTTTGGCGTACTACCGGGGCTTCATAGTCGCCACCGGCCAAGCGGCGGGTGGCGGAACGAATCTCCAGCACCCAGTGTCGCAGGCGGTAGCCCAGCCAGCCCGACATGGCGAGGACGACCGACATAATCACCAAACTGAACCAACCGATGACCGTTAAGTGGCCCCAGCGGTCGCGTTCGGCGCGTTCCTCGATATGTTGGTGGACCTGGACACGCACCGCTTCGAGGTGTGCCCGCGTGTAGGTCACCACCAGTGTGCCGTTTGGGCTGCCATCTTTGGCAGGAAGCCCTATGTCGAAGTGGCTCGACAGTGCCGGTGAAGGGTTCGCTTGGCCGCGAATCTGCTGTAACAGCGTACCGTCTTTGGCGAACCATTCTACCTTCACCAGTTCCGGGTGCCCGTTCACGAGCCCATTCATCAGGCCGCGCATGATGCTGGGCGACTCGGCGGCTCCGGCGGTTGAGGTTTGGGCGATAGACTGCGCTATGGCCATCTGATGCGTGCGCTGCGCTTCCAGCATGAAGCGCTGGGTGCCGGTCTCCAGCACGTCTTCGAGGCGTTCCACTTGGGCGGTGTGTTCGAGCATCAGGGAACCGGCCAGAGCGCCACAGATGGCAAGCCCTGCTATCGCGCCCCCGGTGAGCGCCTTGGACAGTATTGAACGGTAAAACCACATGACGGAAATGTTACCGACCTGCGTCAATTGAAGGCTGCGCCTGGTTCACAGATTCCGGCACAATCCGGGTATGGCTGCTACTGAATTACCCTGCTTTTCTCCCGAGACTTGCGTTGGGAGCGACCCTCCGTCGCTAGTGGAACTGGAGCCCAGCGGGCGGCATGCTTGCCACGCTGCAGTCTGGCCGGTGTGGCAGGCGCTGGTGGCAGCTGCGGCCAAAGTGGGTATGGAGCTTGCCGCGGTGAGTGCCTATCGCAGTTTCGCCACCCAAGAGGCTATCTGGAACGCGAAGTGGCGCGGTGAGCGGCTGGTGCTGAACCGCGCGGGAGAGTTGGTGGAGATGTCCTGCCTGAACGATGCCGAGCGCATGGCCGCCATCCTCGTCTGGTCTGCCTTGCCCGGAGCCAGTCGGCACCACTGGGGGACAGAGTTCGACGTCATCGACCGCGCTGCGCTACCCAAGGGCTATGTGGTGCAGTTGGTACCGGCGGAATATGCGGCGGGTGGCCCCTTCGCAAAGCTGGGCCGGTGGCTGGACGAAAATTTGGAGGTGCGCGGGTTTCACCGGCCCTATCGGCGGGACTTGGGCGGGGTGGCGCCGGAGCCTTGGCATTTGAGCTGCACAGCGGTGGCCGGCGAGGCTTCGCGGCGGCTGCGCCTCGCGCACTTGCAGGAGGCCATAGCGAGTTCAGCCATGGAGGGCCGCGCCACCGTTCTGGCCGACCTACCCGCGCTTTACGAACGCTACGTGCGCCGCGTGGACCGTCCGCCGCCCTTGCGCAAACGGCTGACGAAATAAGCGGGGAGCAGCCGCTTCAAGCGCCACATCCAGCGCGAATCTGCCGGTAGCGCCAAGTGGAACTTGTCAGCCACCACAGCCTCCAGAACGGCCTTGGCGCATGCTTCGGCGGTGAAGTTGCTAGTTTCCATCCAGCGGCGCGCAGTGGCCATTTCTTTCGCTCCGGCGCGCGCGCTGTCCAGTAGGCGTGTCTGGAAGAACGTGGGCATGACGACCAACGCATGCACCTGCGTGCCGCCAAGCTCGGCTGCCAGTGTTTCGGTGAGCGAGATGACCGCGGCCTTCGAAGCGTTGTAGGCGCCCATCAGGGGTGGTGCAGCAAAGCCGGCCGCCGAAGCGATGTTCACTATGGCACCGCCAGCCGGCGCGGCCTTGAGGTGGGGCAGGGCCAAGCGGCTGCCAGTAGCCACGGCCACCACGTTGATCTCGAGGATCCAGCGCCAGTCCTCGGCCGGGGTGGTTTCAATACGGCCGGCCGCGGCGACGCCAGCGTTGTTCACCATGAGGTCCAGCCCACCGGCGGTGCCCGTGAAACTGTCGAGCGCGGCCGCGAAGGCGGCTTCATTGGTGACATCGCCGAGGTAGTCGTAGATGCTGCCGCCGGCCGCCTTCAAGGCGGGCGCGGTTTCGGCCAAGCGTTGGGCTTCACGGTCGAAACGACCGATGGTCCAACCCGCTTTGGCGAGTTCGGTGGCAAGCGCGAGACCGAGGCCGCTACCGGCCCCGGTGATGAAGGCCCGGCGTCGCGACCAGCGCGCACCGAGCCGTGCAGCGGCTTCAGGCATTCCAGACGTCCTTGAGCTTCCTGACCATCAGGGAGCGGACTTCCGGCATGGGGTTGGGGTCCCGGGTGAACACCGGCGGCTGGCGCCGCAGAAGCGGCCAGTTGCCGGTGCGTAGCACCTGCTGCAGGAAGAGCATCGTCCCGTCGATGGCCTCAATGTACGGGTTGCGCCCAGCGTACAACACTTCCATCAAATGGTACGAGCCTTCGAACGAGCCTTCGAGACGTTCGCGCCGCGTGGCGCTGACGAACATGGGGGTGCGACGCAGCAGATCCAGTCCGGAGGCGTAGTGCACCACCACGCGGCCGTCCGGCGAGCGCCCATGCGCCATGCCGGCGAGTACGAATTCCGGGTAGAGCCGGTCGCGGCATTTTTCCAGGTAGCAGCGATCTGAAAACTGGGCTAGCAGGTCGGCAGTGCCCAGCAGGTGGCCTATCTTGCGGTCGCGCGAGTCCGTGATCTGGATGCGTTCCAGTGGCACTTCGTACCCCGTGTAGTGCACCACTTGCGTGGCTATGTCGACCCAATGAGCCATGCCCGCTGTTGGTAGAAAGCGGCCGAGGATGCGTGCACTACGCGATACATGCGTGCGAGTCAGTTCGGCGCCGTTCTGAGCGGCTTCACCGGTTTCCCGAACGTAGCCAGTGTCATGGAACAACGAGGTAATGATGCCCATGGCCGCGCGGTCTGCCCCGAGCCGCCACTCCATGGGCCGTGATTTCTCCCAGGCCACCAGCAGGCGCGCCATGGCCAGCACGTTGTCGAGCGTGTGTTGGCGGTCGTGGTAGACGGTATCGATGCCGAGATAGCCCGGAATTTCGCCAGCGAACAGCTGTTCGATGAACTCGAAGGCAGCGTTGATGGGCTGGAAGGAAGCATCCGGCCACTGGTTGACATAAAGATTTTCGACGGCTCGTCGGGTGGCGCTGACCGAACTGACCTGAACGGTGTTCGTGACGTCGTAATCGCTGCGCCTGTAACGCGGCGGACCGGGGTTTGCGCTTCCCACGGTTGCCGTCTGAATCGACATCGGTGGAGTCTAGGGGAGTGACTCTTTGCAGAACCGGAACTGGCGCACGGTTTCACTCATCGATTTGAGCGAGCAGTTCAGGGCACGTGGAACTCTGCGACTACTGGCGCGTGATCCGAAGGACGCTCCCAAAGGCGCGGCTCGCGGTCTACATGGCAGCCGGTGCAGGTGCTTGCCAGCGCCGCGGTAGCGAGCACCAAGTCGATACGCAGGCCGTGGTTCCGCCGGAATGCACCCATGCGATAGTCCCACCAAGAATAGCTGGCCGCGGCTTGTTCGAAGCGACGGAATACGTCTTCCAAGCCGAGCTCGAGCAGCGCTGCATAGGCCGCGCGTTCCGGTTCACTCACCAGCACGCCGCCGGCCCATTTCGCCGGTTCATGGACGTCGCGGTCGTCCGGGGCGATGTTGAAATCGCCCACCAGCGCCAGCTGCGGAAAGCGCGCCACTTCGGCGGCGAGATAGTCCTTCAGCCGTGCCAGCCATGCCAGCTTGTAGGGATATTTTTCCGAGTCGAGCGACTGGCCATTCGGCACGTAGACGCAAATGACGCGCACACCGGCCACCGTGGCGGCGATGACGCGACGTTGCGGGTCGTCGTCGCCGGGAATGCCGATGACAACATCCAATAGGGGCCGGCGGGAGACCAAGGCGACGCCGTTGTAGGTCTTCTGGCCGCTCCACACGGCCTGCCAGCCGGCCGCAGCCAGCGCCTCGTGCGGAAAGTCTTTGTCCTCCAGCTTCAGTTCCTGCAAGCCGATGACATCGACCGGCGATCCTTCCAGCCACTGTTGTAGTTGCGGCAAGCGCACGCGCAGCGAGTTGACGTTCCAGGTGCCTATTTTCAGGGTGCCGGTGTTCATGAGGTCGGTGTTCATGAGGCTGCTGTTCGTTGTGTTGCTGTGCTCGGCGTTCATGCGGCCAACCCTTGCTGACGCAGCAGTGCTGCGGGGTCGGGTTTGCGCCCCCGGAAGGCGACGAACGCATCCATGGCTTCACGGCTACCGCCACAGGCCAGTACTTCATCGCGGAAGCGCTGTGCGGTAGCGCTGTCGAACACGCCAGCTTCTTCGAAAGCGCTGAAGGCGTCCGCTGCCAGTACTTCGGCCCACTTGTAGCTGTAGTAGCCCGCCGCATAGCCGCCCGCGAAAATATGCGAGAACGCATGGGCGAAGCGGTTCCACTCGGGGGCTTGCACTGCCGCCGCGGCGGCGCGTGCAGCCGCCAGCGTTTCCGCTACGCGTGCGCCGGCAGCAGGCGAGTACTCAGCGTGTAGTTGAAAATCGAACAGAGCGAACTCCAATTGGCGTGCTCCGAACAGCCCAGCTTGGAAGCGGCGCGAGCGCAGCAGGCGCTCCAGCAGTTCTGCGGGCAGCGGTTCGCCGGTATCCACGTGGCTGGAGAGTAGCGGCAAAGCCTCGGGCCGCCAGCACCACTGTTCCATGATTTGGCTGGGCAGTTCCACGGCGTCCCAAGCCACGCCGTTAATGCCGCTGAGGCTCGGGTAGTCCACACGCGTTAGCAAGTGATGCAGCGCGTGGCCGAATTCGTGGAACAGTGTGGTGACGTCGTAGTGGGTCAGCAGCGCAGGTTTGTCGGCGCTGGGTGGGGCGAAATTGCAGACCACGTTCGCCACCGGCAGCGTGGCATGGGCCTGCAGCGCTGTGCGGCCGATGCACTCGCTCATCCACGCGCCACCGCGCTTGCCGGGACGTGCATAAAGGTCGAGATAAAGCCCACCGATGACGGCGCCGTCTTGGCCCAATACTTCGTGGTAGCTAGCATCTTTATGCCAAAGCGGCACTGCGCGCTGTGCCAACCGCAGGCCATAGAGCTTGCCCAATACCGTGAACAGGCCCGCCATGACGCGCGGCAGCGGGAAGTAAGGGCGCAGCGCTTCTTCGCTGACGGCGTAGCGTTCCTGCTTCAGGCGTTCGGCCTGCCAGCCTATATCCCAAGCCTCCAGCGGCTCCCCCGCGAAAGCGGTGAGCTCGGCGAGTTCCGTTCGCGCGGCCTGCTGGTAGCGTTGTGCGAGGTCCGCTAGGAAGGTGAGCACTTCTTCCACTGAGCTGCCCATCTTCGTGGCCAGCGATAGCTCGGCGTAGTTCCTAAAGCCAAGCAAACCGGCGGCTTCATGCCGCAGCCGCAAGATGTCTTCGATGAGCTGACTGTTGTCGTAGGTACCGGCACCCGGGCCTCGGTCGGAAGCGCGGGTGTTCCAAGCTTCGTAAAAGTCACGGCGTAGTTGGCGCGTAGCGGCGTGCGACATGACCGCCATGTAGGTGGGGCCATCCAATGCCAGTCGCCAACCAGCGATGCCTGCCTCAGTCGCCAGCCCGGCGGCGTGGGCGACCACGTGAGCAGGTAGGCCTGCCAGTTCTGCTTCATCGACCACATCGCGATGCCAGGCGTTAGTGGCGTCCAGCACATTCTCTTCGAACTTGGCTTGCAGTTGCGCCAGTTCCTGCGAGATGTCCTTGTAGCGCGCCTTAGTGGCAGGGGGCAGGCCTACGCCGGCCAGCTTGAAGTCGCGCAGGGCGTAGTGCAGCAGTTGGCGCTGCACGGGGTTCAGCCCAACGGCCGCCGCTTGCAGGCGCTGGTAGGCTGCATACAGTTCTTCGTTCTGGCCAATCTCGGTGCCGTATTCGGCCATGAGCGGCACACAGGCGTTGTACGCGGCGCGCAGTTCCGGCGTGTTCACCACGGCGTTCAGATGGCTGATAGGCGCGAACACGCGCGACAGCTGCTGCTGCAGCGCTTCGAAGGGTTCCACCAACGCCGCAAAGCCCGCCGCCGGCTGGGCCAGTAGCGCTTCGAGACCGGCGCGGCAGATGGCCAACTGGGCCCGCACAGCGGGTTCGATATGGTCCGGGGCAATCTCCCCATAGCGGGGGAGCGCGGTGAGGTCCAAGAGGGGGTTCGGGGTGGCCGTCGCAGCGGCGGGCGCAATGGTTTCGCTCATAGGCGAATGATGGCGCAATTCTCGTGCAGATGCGCGGGGAGTGGAATGTGCGGATGCGCGGCGTGCCTAATGAGTGGATGCGCGTGAGCGAAAACCTGGCTCAGCGCCCGAAGGTCACCAGCCACGCGGCGCTGGCACTGCACAGCACAAACAGGAAAGCGGCCCCGTAGGCCAGCCGCCGTTGGCGCAGCGCTAACTCTTCCGGGGCCATGGCGCCGAGCAAAAAGGGCTGCCCAGACTTCGGTTTACGTAACACATGGGTGGGCCGGTGGGGCGCTGCCGCGTCGGTCCGCACCGTTTCCACCAGCGCTGCTTGCCGGGCGTGTTCCCATTCAGCCAAATCCAGTTCGCCATTCCCATCCAGGTCGAATTCGGCGCGTTTGGCAGGGTCCCGCTTCCACGCGTGTAAGCGTGCGGCCACTTCGCTGTCATGCCCGAGGCCAAGGCCGGGGCGCTCGGTCGTCAGGTGCCCCAAGGCGTGGATGAACGCACCTGCTTCGATGGACTCTTCCGTATAGCGGTAACCGTCGCCAAAGCCGCGAAAGCCTTCGAGCGGCGGTGGTCCGGCCGTCGGCTGCGGGGAGTCGCCGTACCAACTAATGCTGGTGGTACCGCGGAGCTCCGCGCCGTCGGGGTCGATCAGCACGGCGCCGGTGGTATCGACGAGCTCGAAGTGGGCACTGCTGGTGTCAGTGTCCAGCTTTTCCCAGCGTTCGCCCGAGCCGCGGCGCTCTTCAATGCGGTAGCGCCACCAGACGCAAGGACGCCGTGACAGTGGCGCAATGATGGGTTCGCCGGGCATGAGTTGCGCGGCGCCTTCCAGGCGTACGAAGCCTTGTGCGGCGGAGCGAACGAGTGACGTGGGGGTGTCTTCCACCAAGCGCGCCCGGTGCCAAGCGCGGCGCGCGATAGCCAGCGCGACGCACCCGGCCACGGCTATCAGCAGCGCCAGCCAGAGGGAGTCCTCCATGGCAGTGTCAGCTGCGGAAGAGTTGGCGTACGTCTACGTCGGCAGTTTCGCTGGCCGTAAATTCCAGCATCTCAGCGCGCTGGAAGCCACACGCACGGGCAATCAACACGTCTGGCACGCTATCGATGCGGATGTTGTTCAGGTTTACACTGTCGTTGTAGAGCTCGCGACGGTCCGCAATTTGGTCTTCCAAAGCACTAATGCGCGCCGCCAGTTGCGCGAAGCTGACGTCTGCCTTAAGCGAAGGGTAAGCCTCGGCGACAGCGAATAACTGCCCCAGCCCGATGCGTAGCTGGCCTTCGGCCGCGCCCAGCGCGGGGACGTTGCCGCTGCCCTGCGCGCTGGCAACGGCACTACGCGCCTGCATGACGCGCTCCAGCGTGGTCGCTTCGTGCAGCATGTACTGGCGGCAGGCTTCCACCAGCTTGGGCAGTTCTTCGTGGCGCTGCTTCAGTACCACCCCAATATTGGACCAGGCGGCGCGTACGCCTTCGCGCGAACGCACTAAGCCGTTGTAGATGCCTACCGAATAGAGAGCGACGGCGGCGAGCAGGGCGAGCAACAGTAGGTTGGCGAACATGGAGCCTCCGGGATGGCTTTCGACTGTATATCATCGTGCCCAAGCTGCGATGAGAGCGGCGTCACGGGGTTTGGCAGTGGCTTACGATTTCGACTTGGTTTGCATTGGCGGGGGCAGTGGCGGCTTGGCGGCGGCGCAGCGCGCCTACGAATACGGCGCGAAGGCGGCGGTCATTGAAAGCGGCCGGCTCGGCGGCACTTGCGTGAATGTGGGTTGCGTCCCAAAGAAGGTGATGTGGAACGCCGCGCAGTTGGCGCATGGCATCCATGAGGCGCAAGACCATGGCTTCGCCGTGGAAAGCACGGGCCATGACTGGGCCAAGCTGAAAGCTGGGCGCGATGCCTATGTGCAGCGGCTGAACGGTATCTACGCCGGCAATCTCGAGCGCAAGGGCATAGCTTGGTTGCAGGGGCATGGTCGCTTCGTCGATGCGCATACCTTGGAGATCGACGGTCGCCGTGTCACGGCAGCGCAGGTGGTCATTGCCACCGGCGGCTACCCGCTGCGCCCACCTATTCCCGGCGCGGAGCTGGGGCTGGTGTCCGACGATTTTTTCTCGCTCGAGCGCCGGCCGAACAAAGTGGCCATCGTTGGTAGTGGCTATATCGCCGTGGAACTTGCTGGCGTCTTGGCAGCGCTGGGCGCCGAGGTTCACTTGTTCGTGCGTCACGAACGGGTACTACGCACCTTCGATAGCACCATCGCCGAAGCGCTCATGACCCAGATGCAGGCCGATGGGCTGAACGTCGTGACGCACGCTGTGCCTGCAGCGTTGGAAGGCACGCCGGAA
>Ga0164294_10001998_pt1 | contig 18661 bp, 15 predicted proteins | sample GEODES005metaG_FD_111479 | JGI IMG/M metagenome (GOLD analysis project Ga0164294, IMG submission 111479) | Oligotrophic lake water microbial communities from Sparkling Lake, Wisconsin, USA - GEODES005 metaG | ecosystem: Environmental > Aquatic > Freshwater > Lake | place: USA: Sparkling Lake...
ACGTAATGATGGGGAATTCGCGGTGCGTAGCCCAGCGGACCAGATCGCGCTCAGCGACCAAAGCCAGCGGGCGGATGACGATGTGACGGCAGGGGTCACTCATCAACTTCGGGGGCATGCATTTGAGTCTGCCGCCGAAGAACATTTTTAAGAACAGGGTTTGCAAAATATCGTCGCGGTGGTGGCCGAGCGCAATTTTGGTCGCGCCAATTTCATCGGCCACGCGGTAGAGAATGCCCCGGCGCAAACGGCTGCACAAGCTGCACATGGTTTTGCCGGGCGCAATCTTTTCCTTGACGATGGAATACGTGTCTTGGTTTTCGATGCGAAACGGCACGCCGATTTTGGTCAGGTACTCAGGCAGCACATGCTCTGGAAAGCCGGGTTGCTTTTGGTCAAGATTGACCGCGATGATCTCGAAATCAATCGGCGCGCGCATTTGCATCTTCAGCAAAATGTCCAGCATGCTGTAGCTGTCCTTGCCGCCGGACACACACACCATGACCTTGTCGCCTTCTTCGATCATGTTGAATTGCACAATCGCTTCACCGACTTGGCGGCACAGCCGTTTTTCCAGTTTCTGGGTTTCGCGTTCTATCGTCGTCATCACCATTGGCCAGCCTCCATGCGGATTGCCACTTCACAATCGTCAAAAATTTCTAACTTCGCTATTTTCACCCGTACACCGATCACGCCCGGCAACAACATCAAGCGGTGCGAGAGTTTGCCGATCAATGTCTCGAGCAAATTGACATGCTCCGCCGTGCATTCGTTGATGATGATTTGCCTGAACTTGCGGTAGTCCAGCACATGGCTGATGTCGTCATCGCTGGGCAACATGTCTTGGGACCCAAGGTTGAGTTCAGCGTCGACTTGAATCGGTTGGGGTGCATCCAACTCGTGCGCCAATATGCCTAAGTTGGCTTTGAAGCGCAAACCCGAGAGCGACAGTGTGCGGAGGCCGTGTTGCGGTGTCTTCATGTCACATCAGCGAAAAATCGCGCTCGAAAGGCATCAGGTGTTGTCCGCCGTCCACCAAAATGGTAGTGCCGGTGATGGATTGGTTGAGCAACACAAAAAGCACGGTGGCCACCACATCTTCAACACTGGAAGAGCGACCCAACGGCGAGAGTTTGTGCAGGTCTTGGAATTCCTCATCGCTCAGCATATGGCTGGTCAAGGTCAGGCCCGGTGCCACACCGACCACGCGCAGCTGAGGTGCCAGCGCTTTGGCCAACACGGTGTTGGCGGTTTCTAACGAGGCTTTGCTCAGGGTGTAGCTGAAAAAATCAGGGTTCAGGTTCCACAGTTTCTGGTCCAGCATGTTGACCACCACGCCGCTGCCATCGCGTTCGCATGCATGCGCATGGAGTTTTTGCGCCAGCATGATGGCTGCAGCCGTGTTGGTCAACATGTGTTTTTGCAGCATGGCGTAGCTGAAGTTGTCGGCGCTGTCGTGTTCAAACAAAGCGGCGCTGTTGACCACCGCATCCACATGGCCCATGCGCTCAGCCACCGTGTGCACCAATGCTTTGGTTTGGTCTTCATCGGACAAGTCAGCGGCAAAGCATTGCGCGCCCGCACACAAAGCGGCACATTCAGCGGCGGTTTGCTCGGCTTGGGCGGCTGACTCGCGGTAATGCACCGCGACCCGCCAGCCTGCGGCAGCCAGTCCCAACGCGATGGCGCGGCCCAGGCGTTTGCCCGCACCGGTGACCAGCACCGTCGGCACAGAGGAAGGGTTGACAGCGGAGGACATGTTGGACAATAGGCGCAATGAATGAACAGCCAGTGAGTTTAGCGACAGACCTGCACCGCCTGTTACAGGCGCGTTTAAAGGCGCAAGCGGGTTGGCTGCCGTTTGACAGGTTCATGGCCTTGGCGCTGTATGCGCCGGGTGCCGGTTATTACAGCGCCCGCAGTCGTCCGATTGGACGTATGCCTTCAGGCGGCAGCGATTTTGTGACAGCGCCTTTGGTGTCGCCTTTTTTCGGCCGGGCTCTGGCGCGCAGCGTTGACGAAGCCTTGCAGCATTGCAAACTTCAAAAAGTGATGGAGTTCGGCGCGGGTGATGGCAGCCTGGCTTTGCAATTGCTTGAAAGCCTGGGCGACAGTCTCACGCGCTATGACATCGTTGAGGTGTCTGCGCATTTGCGGGAGCAACAAGCCGACAAACTCAAACCCTATGCGCACAAAGTGCAATGGCTGGATGCGTTGCCCGAGCAAATCAACGCAGTGGTCGTTGGCAACGAGGTGTTAGACGCCATGCCGGTCAAATTGCTACACAGAATAAATAGCGTTTGGCATGAACGCGGCGTGAGCTGGGACGCTAGCCAACAGCGCTATGTCTGGCAAGACAAACTCACCGACCTCAGGCCGCCTTGCCCCATTGAGGGTGACCATGATTACCTGTGTGAAATCCATCCGCAAGCGCAAGCTTTCATGCACAGTCTGGGCGAGCGTTTACAAACCGGCGTCGCTTTTTTCATGGACTATGGTTTTCCTGAGCATGAGTACTACCACGTGCAAAGACACATGGGCACGCTCATGTGCCACCAAGACCACCGCAGCGACGCCGACCCCTTAAGCGATATCGGGCGCAAAGACATCACCTCGCATGTGGATTTCACCGCCATGGCCTTGGCCGCGCAGGACGCGGGGCTGCATTGTCTGGGCTACACCAGCCAAGCGCATTTCCTTATCAACAGCGGTTTACTGGGTTTGCTGGAGAATGCATCGGTGGTGGAGCGTCAGCAGGCGCAAATGCTGATCCAAGACCATGAAATGGGTGAGTTGTTCAAAGTGATGGCGCTGGGGGCGGATAAGCCTTGGGAGCCTGTGGGTTTTGTGCAAGGCGACAGATCGCACCGTTTATAGGTTGACACATGATTCGCTGGGTATTGGTGGTGTTTCTGGTGCTGTTGCTGATCCAAGGTGTGTCGCCTTGGTTGAATAAACTCGGTTTTGGCCGTTTGCCGGGCGATTTCCGTTTCAAGATTTTCGGCAAAGAGTTTTTCATTCCCCTCACCACCACACTCATTTTGAGCATGGTGTGCGCCTTGATCGCGCAGGTTTTCTGACAGGGTTCATATGGTTGTCCATTTTTTTTCACGGTGTTGCTGACCCATGTCTTTCATTCAATCTTTGCGTTTCAAACACCTTGCATTCATGGCCGCTTTGGTGCTGGTGGTGGGCGTTTGTGTGTGGCGCTTTGCAGATATTCAATCGCTTTGGCAACAGTATGTGCTTGGCGCCAGCAGCGCCACGGACAAAGACGCAGACAACACCAAGGGCAAGTCCGGCGATAAATCGAAATACAGCGGCGGCCGACCCGGCAACAAAGACATGGGCGACGGCGGCGGCAAGCCCACACCGGTGAGTACCGCGCAAGTCAAACGCATGGACATGCAAATCACGGTGCAGGCGCTGGGCAATATGACCGCCATGAACACGGCGGTGGTGCGTTCACAGGTGGACGGTGTGCTGAAAATTTTGCGTTTCACAGAAGGACAGCAGGTCCAAGCCGGGCAATTGCTGGCCGAGATTGATTCACGCGCTTTCGAGTCCCAACTGAACCAAGCGCTGGGTCAGTTGGCGCGCGACAACGCGCAATTGCTGAACGCTCAACTCGATTTACAGCGTTACCAAGACTTGCTGAAAAAAGACGCTATCGCGCGCCAGCAAGTGGAAACACAAGCCGCGCTGGTGTCGCAATTGCAAGGCACGGTGCAAGCCGATCAAGCGCAAGTGGACGCGGCACGTTTGCAGTTGTCCTACACGCGCGTGACCGCACCCATCAGCGGACGTTTGGGTTTGAAGCAGGCCGAGTTGGGCAGTCTGGTGCGCGCGGGCGACGCCAACGGTTTGGTCACCATCACCCAGACCCAGCCGATGGCCGTGGTGTTCGCGGTGCCGGAAATGCATGTGCCGTTGATCATGCGCAAACTCAAATCTGGTCAGGCTTTGGCGGTGCAAGCCTGGGACAGAGAGCACAAACAAAAGTTGGCCGCAGGCCGTGTCAGCACCACCGACAACGCCATCGATCTGGCCACCGGCACCTTGAAACTCAAGGCCACGTTGGACAACCGCGACGGTCAGTTGTTCCCCAACCAGTTTGCGCAAATCGAGTTGCAACTCGACACTTTGAAAAACACACTGGTCGTGCCCACAGCCTCCGTGCAACGCGGTTCACAAGGCAATTTCGTGTTGGTGGTGCAAGACGACGGTACCGTCAAATCGGTGGCGGTGCAATTGTTGGCTGTACAAGAAGACCGGCAAGCGATTCAGTCCGATGAATTGAAAGAAGGCGACAGCGTGGTCACCGACGGCGCTGACCGTTTGCGCTCCGGCAGCAAGGTCGAGGTGGTGAAAGCCGCCAAGCCATGAACCTGTCGCGGTTGTTCATACTGCGACCGGTTGCCACGTCGCTGTTGATGCTGGCTTTGTTACTCACCGGTGCTTTGGCATACCGCTTGTTGCCAGTGGCCTCGCTGCCGCAAGTCGATTACCCGACGATACAAGTCAGCACCTTGTACCCGGGCGCGAGTCCGCAGGTAATGACCGCGTCTGTCACCGCACCGCTGGAGCGGCAGTTCGGCCAAATGCCGGGCTTGGCCTTGATGACCTCGGTCAGTTCGGGCGGTGCGTCTGTCATCACTTTGCGTTTTTCGTTGAAGCTGCCGCTGGATGTGGCCGAGCAACAAGTGCAAGCCGCAATCAACGCCAGCGCCAATTTTTTACCGGCGGACTTGCCCATGCCGCCGGGCTACAGCAAAGTCAATCCAGCGGATGCACCCGTCATGACGCTGGCGGTCAGCGCCGACGACATGCCGATGACGCTGATTCACGATCTGGTGGAAAACCGCTTGGCCATGCGCTTGTCGCAAGTCAGCGGGGTGGGACTGGTCAGCATTGCCGGTGGACAACGCCCTGCGGTGCGTGTGCAGGTCAACCCGCAAGCCTTGGCTGCCGCAGGTTTGTCGCTGGAAGATGTGCGTAACGCCATCAACCTGTCCAACGTGAACATGGCCAAAGGCAATTTCGATGGCGCGGCGCGCGCTTCCAGTTTGGATGCGAACGACCAACTGCGTTCACCCAAAGAGTACGAGCGCATGGTGCTGGCTTTTGTCAGAGGAAACCCGCTGCGACTCGGTGATGTGGCCGACATTGTGCAAGCCCCAGAAAACAACCGGCTCGCGGCCTGGGCGAACGACAAGCGTGCCATCATCGTCAACATACAGCGCCAGCCCGGTGCGAATGTGATTGAGACAGTCGAGCGTATTCAGCAACAACTGCCATTGCTGCGCGAGGCCATGCCGCCGGGCGTGAAGGTGCAGGTGCTGACCGACCGCACGGTCACCATACGCGCTTCGGTGCGTGATGTGCAGTTCGAATTGCTGCTGTCTATCGCGCTGGTGGTGATGGTGATCTTTTTGTTTTTACGCAGTGCGGCTGCTACTTTGATACCTGCGGTGGTCGTGCCTTTGTCGCTGGTCGGCACATTCGGCGTCATGTACCTGGCCGGTTTTTCCATCAACAACCTGACCTTGATGGCCTTGACGGTGGCCACTGGTTTTGTGGTGGACGACGCTATTGTGATGATTGAAAACATCGCACGCTATTTGCAAGACCCGCTCAAACCCATGCGGCCTTTGCAAGCGGCATTGGAAGGCGCGAGACAAATCGGCTTCACCATCATTTCGCTGACGTTTTCGTTGGTAGCGGTGTTGATACCGCTTTTGTTTATGGGTGATGTGGTGGGGCGCTTGTTCCATGAATTCGCCATCACGCTGGCGGTGGCGATCCTCATTTCAGCCGTGGTGTCGTTGACCCTCACACCGATGATGTGCGCTTATGTGTTGCGCCCGGCGACCACTGTGAACGCGCAAAGTTTGCACACACCGGCTTGGTTGCAATGGTGTATTGACCGTTACGCCTCAGGTTTGCAGCGTGTGCTGGACAGACCGTTGCAAACTTTGGCTGTCTTTGGTTTGACGGTGATGATGACCGTGGCTTTGTATGTGTGGATGCCCAAAGGTTTTTTCCCAGTGCAAGACACGGGCGCGGTGCAAGTAATCACCGAGGCCACGCAGTCGACCTCGTTTGCCGCCATGTCTGAGCGCCAACAAGCGCTGGCAGTTGTGCTGCTCAAAGACCCGGCGGTGCAAAGCCTGAGTTCATTCATCGGGGTCGATGGGCCGAACACCACTTTGAACACTGGGCGCATGACTTTGAATTTGGTGCCCAAATCGCAACGCGATGCGCCGCTGGCAGACATACTGCAACGCCTATCGCAATCAGCCGACGGCATCAGCGGCATGCGTATCTATTTGCAGCCCTTGCAAGACCTGAGTTTGGAAGACCGGGTGGCGCGCACCCAGTACCGTTTTTTGCTCAGCGGCCCGGACAACGAAGCGCTGGGCTTATGGTCGCAACGACTGCTGGCGCAACTGCGGCAACACCCTTCGCTGGCAGAAGTCGCCAGTGATTTTCAAGACCAAGGTTTGCAGGCGTATGTGCGCATAGACAGAGATGCCGCCAGCCGTTTGGGCGTGAGCGTGGCGGCCATAGACAACGCGCTCTACAACGCTTTCGGTCAACGTTTGGTGTCGACCATCTTCACGCAAAGCAACCAGTACCGCGTGGTGCTTGAAGTCAATGCCAAAGAACGCATGGGGCCACAAGCATTGGCGCGATTGACAGTGCCGTCTGTCAGCGGTGTGCAGGTGCCGCTCAGTAGCGTGGCGACCCTAGAAGAACGTGCGGCGCTTTTAAGCCAGGTGCATGTGAACCAGTTTCCGGCGGTGACTTTGTCGTTCCAGCCTTCGCAGGATGCCTCACTTGGCGAGGCCGTGGCCGCGATTGACCAGATCTGGCAGCAAATGCGCGAGCAAGACAAAGTGCCCAACAGCATAGAGTCGCGGTTTGAAGGTGCGGCGCTCGCGTTTCAAGCATCGTTAACCCACAGTTTGTGGCTGGTGCTGGCCGCAGTGGTCACCATGTACATCGTGCTTGGTGTGCTGTATGAAAGCTATATCCATCCGGTGACGATTTTGTCCACGCTGCCCTCTGCTGCTTTGGGCGCGTTGCTGGCGCTGTGGTTGGCGCGACTCGATATCAGTTTGATCGCCGTGATCGGCATTATTTTGTTGATAGGCATCGTCAAGAAAAACGCCATCATGATGATTGACTTTGCGCTGGATGCGGAGCGCCGTCAAGGCTTGTCACCGCGCCAAGCGATTGAGCAAGCCTGTTTGCTGCGGTTCAGACCTATTTTGATGACCACCTTGTGCGCCTTGCTCGGTGCGTTGCCGTTGATGCTGGGTACGGGTGTGGGTAGCGAATTGCGGCATCCGCTGGGCGTGACCTTGGTCGGCGGCTTGATCCTCAGTCAATGGCTGACCTTGTTCACCACACCCGTCATTTATTTGATGCTTGAACGCTTGGTCTCCAAGCGTTCAGCGATTGATACACCATGAATCTGTCGGCGGTGTTTGTTGCAAGACCTGTGGCCACCACGCTGCTGAGTTTGGGTGTGGCATTGGCCGGTGTGTTGTCTTACCGTTTGTTGCCGGTAGCACCTTTGCCGCAAGTGGACTACCCGGCTATTTCAGTGCAGGCCAGTTTGCCCGGCGCCAGTCCCGAGACCATGGCGACGACTGTGGCCACACCACTTGAACGCGCCTTGGGCAGCATCGCTGGAGTGAATGAGATGACCTCCACCTCATCCCAAGGCAGCACCCGCATCAGCTTGCAATTTGATTTGGAGCGCGACATCAATGGCGCGGCGCGCGATGTGCAAGCCGCCCTCAATCTGGCGCAAACTCTGTTGCCCACCGGCATGCCCGGACGACCCACCTACCGCAAAGTCAACCCGGCGGAAAGCCCGATGCTGATTCTTGCGCTGACTTCGCAAAGCCATTCGCGTGCGTCTATGGTTGACTTGGCTTCAACGGTACTCGTGCAGCGCTTGTCGCAAGTTGATGGTGTCGGTCAGGTCAGCATCGGCGGCGGTGCCTTGCCTGCGGTGCGCGTGGCGGTGCAACCCGAGCGCATGTCGTCCTATGGCATCTCACTAGAAGACGTGCGCCAGACCTTGGTGGCAGGCAATGCACACCGACCCAAAGGTATGGTGGAAGACGAGCACCAGTCCTGGCAGATTGAGGCCAATGACCAGGCGCGCACACCCGCTGAATACGCAGGCATGGTGATTCGCTACCAGAACAACCGCGCGGTGCGTGTGCAGGATGTGGCTCAAGTCACCGAGGCCATGCAAGATGTGCGCACCGATGGCATCTCGCAAGGCAAACCGGCGGTGTTGCTGGTACTGTTCCAGCAACCGGGCGCGAATGTGATTGAAGCCGTGGACGCAGTGCGGCGCTTGCTGCCTTCACTGCAAAAAGATGTGCCTGAGGGCATGAGCATGGAAGTGGTGTCAGACCGCACACCGACGATTCGCGCCTCGTTGAACGAGATTCAAAAGTCGCTGGCCATTTCCACGGGCTTGGTGATCTTGGTGGTGGCTTTGTTTTTAAAGCGCTGGCGCACGGCCTTGATACCGGCGGTGGCAGTGCCGCTGTCATTGGCAGGTACTTTTGCTGTCATGTATTTGATGAAGTTCAGTTTGAACAATCTCAGCCTGATGGCCTTGACGATTGCAACCGGTTTTGTGGTGGACGATGCCATCGTGGTGCTCGAGCACATCACCCGATTGCGCGAGCGCGGCATGCCTTTGCGTCAGGCGGTGTTGCGTGGCACGCGCGACATTGGGTTTACCGTGGTCGCTATCAGTGTGTCCTTGGTCGCTGTCTTCATTCCCATTCTTTTCATGGGCGGTGTGCTGGGGCGTTTGTTCCATGAATTCGCCGTCGTCATGACCTCGGCGATTTTGATTTCGTTGTTGGTGTCATTGACCACCACGCCGATGATGTGTGCTTTGCTGCTGCCTGCACAACCGGCGCCAGCGGCCAAAAAACGCGGCACAACTTTGCTGGCCAGAACCTACCGGCACAGCCTGGCCTGGGCGTTGCGACACCAATGGTTAATGTGGCTGGTGTTGATCGTCACCATTGGTTTGAACATCAGTTTGTACCGCGCCATACCCAAAGGGTTTTTTCCGCAGCAAGACACCGGGCGCATCAACGGCTACATACGCGCCGATCAAAGCTCGTCATTTCTGGCTATGCAGCAACGTTTGCACAGCATGCTGGCGATTGTGCAAGCCGACCCGGCGGTGTTGAACGTCACAGGCTTTACCGGCAACAGCCAGCGTAACGCAGCGCAAATGTTCATGACCTTGAAACCGCGCCATGAGCGTGACGCCAGTGCAGACGAAGTGGTGAAACGCTTGCGCGCGAAATTATCCAAAGAACCTGGCGCGCGCTTGTTCATGACGCCGGTGCAGGACTTGCGCATAGGCGCGCGCAGCAGCGATTCGCAGTTCGAGTACAGCATCAAAGCCGACGAGTTGTCCGAGTTGCGCGAGTGGGAACCGAAAATCCGTCGCGCCATGGCCAAGCTGAAAGAACTTGAAGATATCAATAATGCTTACGAAGACCGTGGCATACAAACCTCCTTGGTGATAGACCGTGATGCGGCAGCCAGGCTGGGTTTGAGTATGCGCAGCATAGACAACACGCTGTCCAATGCTTACTCGCAACGACAGGTCAGCACGATTTACAACCCGTTGAACCAATACCGCGTGGTGCTTGAACTCGCCGCCGAGTATTTGCAAAACCCGTCTTCGCTGGACAGCTTGCAGTTCATCAATGACAAAGGGCAAGCCGTGCCTTTGCGTGCGTTTGCGCAAGTGGTGATGAGTGGCACATCGCTGTCGGTGTCGCATGATGCAGGCGTGCCGTCAGACACTTTCAGTTTCAGTTTGGCGCCGGGTGTGAGTTTGTCGCAAGCCACTGAGGCCATCAACGACACCGTCGCCCAATTGCATTTGCCGGTGTCGGTGCGCGGCAGTTTTGCAGGCACGGCGAATGCCTTTGAGAAATCTTTGAAAACCCAGCCTATGTTGTTGCTTGCTGCTTTGGTCACGCTTTATCTGGTGTTGGGTGTGTTGTATGAAAGCTTGCTTCATCCGCTGACGATTTTGTCCAGTCTGCCGTCTGCCGGTGTTGGCGCTTTGCTGGCACTGATGTTGTTTGACACCGAGTTCAGCGTGATCGCCATGATCGGTATTTTGTTGTTGATAGGCATTGTCAAAAAGAACGCGATATTGATGATTGACTTTGCTTTGCAAACACAGCGCGGCGGGCGCAGTGCAGCGCAATCGATTTACCTGTCTGCCCAACTTCGCTTGCGCCCGATTTTGATGACCACAGCAGCCGCCATGTTGGGCGCGATTCCTTTGGCGCTGGCTTATGGTGACGAGGCAGAGATGCGTCAACCGCTGGGCTTGTCGGTGCTGGGTGGCTTGTTGCTGAGTCAATTGCTGACGCTCTACACCACGCCGATTGTGTTTGTCGGACTCGAGCGTATGCGCGCGCGCGTACTTGGTCCGCGTGTGCCAACCACAGACAGGCACAATCTCACACCTATGAACGGACACATGGCATGAACCACCGACTACATCAGCTCAGCCTGCTCAGCGTTTGCCTGACGCTGGCAGCTTGCAGCAGTTGGTTCAAGCCCGCAACATTACCCGCTGCGCCCGCCATGACCGAGATGCAAAACCAGCCGGGTGCCGAGATAGACACGCAGTGGTGGGCCTTGTTCAACGACCCCGAACTCAACCGTTTGATGGCGCAAATGGAACAAGGCAACTTGAATATGCAGTTGATGTCGGCCAAAGTCAAACAAGCGCAGGCGGCATTGGCCGGTGCGCAAAGCAGTTTTTCTCCCAGCGTGTCTTTAAGCCCAGCGGTCACGCGTTCGCAAACTGCTTCCAACAAACAGTCCAATACCGTGAGCATCGCAGCGCCCGTCACATGGGAGTGGGATGTCTGGGGCCGTTTGGATGCCTTGGCCACCGCAGCCAAAGCGGGTGCGCAGGCCAGTCAGAACGACTTGGCGCTGGCGCGTTTGTCAGCGCAGGCCAGTCTGGTGCAAACCTATGTCGCCATACGCGCAGCCGAGCAGCAAGCGCATGTATTGACGCAAGCGCAAACAGCTTATGAACTGGCTTTGCAATTGACCCGTTACCGCTACGAAGCCGGAGTGGTCTCAGCCGCTGACGTGGCACAGGCGCAATTGCAATTCAGCAGCACACAAGCCCAACTCATCGATGTCAACAGCAGTCGCCAACAATTGCTGAACGCCTTGGCGGTGTTGAGCGGTCAAGCGCCAGGAGACTTGAACCTGAGTGCCAACGCGAAACTGCCGGCGTTGCCCGCCTTGCCCGAGGTGGTACCGGCCGCGTTGTTACAAAGACGCCCGGATGTGCGCGCTGCCCAGCAGCGGGTACTGGCGGCACAAGCGAATGCGGGCGCGGCCCAAGCAGCATTTTTTCCAAGCTTGAGTTTTGCGGCAAGTGCGGGCTATAGCAACAGCAGTTTGAGAGGCTTGATCAGTGCGTCCAATTTGTTGTGGTCATTTGGTCCCAGCTTGGCTTTGAATTTGGTGGACGGGGGTCAGCGTAAAGCGACACAAGCTGGTGCACTCGCCGCATTGGAAGAAGCGGGTATCGCGTATCAACAAACGGTGCTGCAAGGTTTACAGGAAATGCAAGACAACTTGGTGGTGGCTTACCAATTGCAATTGCAAATACAGGCGCAGTCTGAAGCGGTGGCAGCGGCCCGACAAAACCTGAACATCAACGAAGCGCAATACGCGGCAGGCACCGTCAGTTATTTGAATGTGGTGACGGCACAGACAGCTGCCTTGTCAGCCGAACGCAATTTGCTAGACATACAAAGCCGCCGCGTGTTGGCAGTCACGCAGTTGATGAAGAATCTGGCTGGGCGTATGGAGTGATAGCGTTCTGGATTGACCGGCGTATCAAGCTGTTGAATCCGCACGCAACACAGAGTTCTGAGAAATCGCCTTGACTCGCGCATGTTCGATGCGTTTGCCCACGTCCATGCCCGACAGACCTTGCTGCATGGCTTGCTCGGCAATCCAAGCTGTATCAACATCAAGTGCTTCGTTCAATAAAGCTTGCAAGCGCGCCGATTGCGGGTAGTCGCGTTGCTGCAACCCCAAGCGACCGCGCGCATCGCACTCACAGGCTTGCAGCACCAGCGCAAAACGCTCCGGGCGACGCAGCGCATCACACCTTGTCAAAAGCCGCAAGACAGCTTCTGCACCCAACGACTGCGACGCGTGTATGTGGCCGTGTTCACGTGCCACCACTTCGGCCAGCTCTTTGCAATGCACCGGCACGCGCCAGCGTTCACACAGTCTGCGCAATAACTTCACACTGCGTTCCTCATGCCCGATGTGACGCGGCAGTTTGTCAGTTGCAGTTGTACCTTTGCCCAGGTCGTGACACAGCGCGGCAAACCGCACTTCTATAGGCGCGTTGATAGCTGCGGTTTGGTCCAACACCATTTCCAAATGCACACCGGTGTCAATTTCCGGGTGGTGTTCGGCGGGTTGTGGCACGCCGTACAAACGATCCACTTCAGGCAACAATTTTTTCAATGCACCGCAGTCGCGCAACACTTGCAACATGCGCGAAGGTTTTGCGGCCATCAATCCTTTGGACAGTTCCTGCCAGACCCGTTCGCTGACCAAGGCATCCACTTCACCGGCGGCCACCATGTCTTGCATCAGCACCAAGGTGTGTTTGTCCACTTTGAAATCGGGAAGGCGCGCCGCAAAACGCGCGACCCGCAGTATGCGCACCGGGTCTTCGCGAAACGCCTCAGTCACATGCCGCAGCACTTGGTGTTGCAAATCAAGTTGACCGCCATGAGGGTCTATCAATGTGCCGTCCTCGGCTTGCGCGATGGCGTTGATGCTGAGGTCGCGCCGCGCCAGGTCTTCTTCTAATGTGACCTCGGGGGACGCATGCACCACAAAGCCTTTGTAGCCGGGCGCGGTTTTGCGCTCGGTGCGCGCCAGTGCGTACTCCTCGTGGGTACGCGGATGTAAAAACACGGGAAAGTCTTTGCCCACTGGTGTGAAGCCTTGTGCGACCATGGCCTCTGGTGTGCTGCCCACCACCACCCAATCGCGATCCGAACCTGTGATGCCCAGCATTCTGTCGCGCACTGCGCCGCCCACGAGATAGGTTTTCACAACTGAGGCTCGCGTGTTAAAGCATGCATAGGGTTTGATATGTATTTATCGCAAAGGAAACACACTTTGCAGACTGGCCGGTGTGGTCACACCGAGTTCAGCCAATCCGGGTAAGTTGCCATCGCTGACATTGTCAACCTGCATGGAGGCGAGGTTATCTCTGCTCATCAACGGTGCGCCCGGCATCATCTCCATCACCAAGGCTTGCAGATAAGCCAATGGCCGCGGCAGACCGAAAACCAGTCTGGGGTGACCTGCCCATGCGCCCGCGTGTTCCACCAATTGTTTCAAAGTGTAGATATGCGGACCGGCGAGTTCGTAGACATGACCAATGGTTTCACGGTGCATCAATGCATACACCAGGGCTTGCACCACATCCTGCACCCACACCGGTTGAAAACGCGTTTCAGCGCCTGCCAATGGCACCACAGGCGCCACCGATTGCAAACGCGCAAACAACTGTATGAAAGCATCGTCCTCTGCAAACACCACGCTCGGGCGCAGCACCGTCAATTGCAAACCGTGCACCACTTCAGATTGCAAAGCGGCTTCGCCTTGCGCTTTGCTGCGTTGGTACAAGGACGGTCCGTGTTGGTCAGCACCAAGTGCACTGACGTGCAGCATGCGATTGACACCGGCTTGCACACACGCATGCGCAATCTGACGCGGCAATTGCACATGTACTTTGTCAAATGTGTGTCGGTCACCATGCAGTATGGCCACCAAGTTGATGACTGCATCATGGCCGGGCAGCAATGCAGCCAGCGCTTGCGGGTCATGCACATCAGCTTGCACCACCGTGACCAGAGGCAACATTTGCACCGATCGCGCCGGCAAGCGCCGCGTCACCACAGTCATAGAGACACCGGCGCGGTTGAGCGCTTCACACACATGTGTGCCGATAAAACCGCTTCCACCTAAAACAAGAACATTTTTCATAAGTAGGAATGTAGCTTGTCCTGTGTGTGGTTTGCTGCAAGCCTGTTTGACAACCGTGGCGATAATCGGGGCATGAACCAATTAGACGCGTTAAAACTGTATTCCACGGTGGTGGCCGACACCGGTGACTTTCAACAAATCAGTCGGTTTCAACCGCAAGATGCCACCACCAACCCGTCTTTGATACTCAAAGCCGTGCAAATGCCGGCCTACGCGCAATTGCTGCAAGACACGCGCGCGCAACATAAAGGCGCGCCCTTGGATGTGGTGATGGACCATTTGCTGGTGCGTTTCGGTTGCAGCCTATTGGCTTTGATTCCGGGCAGAGTCTCAACCGAAGTCGATGCCCGACAAAGTTTTGACACCGAGGCCACTGTCGCACGTGCGCAGCGCATCATCGGTTTGTACCAGGCTGCGGGCATAGACAAGTCACGCGTGTTGATCAAGATTGCCGCCACATGGGAAGGCATAAAAGCGGCGGCCAAGCTAGAGCGCGAAGGCATACACACCAATTTGACTTTGTTGTTTTCATTTACACAGGCGCTGGCATGCGCTGATGCCGGCGTGAAGTTGATCTCGCCGTTTGTCGGACGCATCTATGACTGGTACAAAAAATCTGCCGGTGCGCAATGGAACGAGGCAGCGCAAGCAGGTGCCAACGACCCCGGCGTGCAAAGTGTTTGCCGCATCTATAACTATTACAAAAAGCACGGCATACACACCGAGGTGATGGGGGCGAGTTTTCGCAACACCGGTCAAATCATCGCGTTGGCAGGTTGCGATTTGCTGACCATCAGTCCCGAGTTACTGGCGCAATTGCAAAGCACAGAGCTTGAGGTGCAACCCGCTCTAAGCCGGGACAAAGCGCTGCAAATGACTTTGCCCGAAGTGCATTTGGATGAATCTTCATTTCGCTTTGCGATGAACGAAGACGCGATGGCCACTGAAAAATTGGCCGAGGGCATCCGCGCCTTTTGTGCGGATGCGCACAAACTCGATCAACTGTTGTCGGCTTAAGCAATCAAGTCCACTTGTACGCCTTTGTCAAACGACAGCGCCGGGTGCTTGACCCGAATGATGCGTTGTCTGACTGGTGCGGGTTTGGGCAACAGCCAATGTCTGGCCGTCGGCGGCAATATGCACGCGGTGAGGCACAGTTCTGCGTCTGCGGCAGAAGACAGATTTGGGTATGAACGCACTTCTTGCAGCGCGATGGGCTTCATTCAGGTGGCTTGTAGGTATTCAGTTGTCTAAATAGTAGCAAGCAAACCAAAAATTGAATACCTAAAAACTAATTACAGAGGATAATTTTGTTATAAAACCACAAAAGTATTCACTTTTTCCTCGGACTCAGACAAGAGTCTGGGCATTGTTGCGCAGAGGTCACCCAGACAAAATCAGCTCAATACCGAAGATCAGCGGCAGGTGCCGGATTGACAGGAATGGAAGATTTTTCGTAGGTGATTTCTTTGGCAAGCTCAGGGTAATCAGGCAACATACTCACACCGTACAAGGGCTTATAGGCACCCTTGTGGCAGGTGGCACATCCCACCTTGGGGTAGTCGCCTTCTTCACTTAACCGGTAGGGCGGAAACAGGGGCGCTAATTCGGTCAGGTAATTGCTGTTGATATCGCGCACCATGCGGATGCCATGCCAAGCCGTTACACGCTGAGGCGTGCTGACATTCCAGTCACCCATGGCACGTGTGTTGTGGCAATACGTGCAATTCACGCCTAAGGAGGTTGACATATAAATCATCAGCCCGTAAGAGTGCTCGGCCTGTTTGATAGAACGGCGGTTCTGACCCGCCAGGGCTTGAGTACCTTGTATGCGGATGTTGTTGTCTCCATTGACCAAATAGCTGCTGAGAGGGTTAAAGGGCAGGGAAGAATTGGCCACTTCAGTCATGGTGGGTGTGTTTTGCCCTGCTTTTGCACCCAGCATATTTCCTTGTGAGTGCGGCAGTCCAGGGTTGTTAAACCAATCGCCACTGGGCACCGCTTGACCACGGTGGCAGGTCCAGCAGGTCACACCCGTGTCTTTAACGTGGGTTTTCCACTGGTTATTCAAATTGCGCGTCATTTGCAACATGCGTCTGGCAACGACCTTGGTGTATTTTTCATCTGACGCCAGATTTTTGGTGTTATGGCAAAACTTGCAGCCCTCGTCAGGTGCTACCCAAGTGGACATGGCGGCCATCAAGCGGGAAAACTCCAACGCTGACAAGTCATTAAGCACTTGAACGTTTTCGTACAGCTCATTCACTGATTGGGCATCAGGCTCGGGCGGGTCTACTGGTTCAGGCTCGGGTATTTCGTGAATAGCAGCATTGGCGGCCAGCACGCTGGGCTTGTAAATTTGCAGCATGCCAGTGCCTCTGTAGCCATGCTGCACCGAGGCAGGCCCCTCACAGGCGGTTAACAGTAAGAGCATGCTGATCCATAAACACCAGTTCAAATGGATACCAGAAAGTGAGCAAGATTTACCAAGACGATTAAACATGGACAACCCCCCTGCGGATTGGCGTTTCAGTGAAAACAAGATAGTTCAAACAGAGATCGTGTGTCATGATAAGTTGACACTTTATAAAGTCAATATGTAATTAAAGAATCAAAAATTGTTTTTTTATATAGGAGATAACTAAATATTCAATATCACGACAACCCCCAGCCGCTGAGGGCTGGCGCTGGGGGAATGTGCTCAGGCGGCAGATTTGTTCAGCTTAAAGTTTTTACACCATCCGGCTGCGGGAACAATGCGACCGCCATAAAAAGAGCATTCGCCCTCAGTAGCACTGCCTTCATAGAGTTGGCATCTGCTGCAATATTGCTCAGCGGTGTGTCGTGGATAACGCGTTTTATCTACGTTTTTGGATTCCAATTTGAAGCCCATAGACTTGGGGTATGAATCGGCTTCCGAGAGTCTTTCGCCAGGAGCCGCTGCTTTCATTTTCTTATCTGATGCGGATACCTGAGTGGCCAGAGTCGCGCTTGTGAGAGCGGCTGAATGAATCAAAAAGATGCGTCGATTGAGATTTTTCATTGAGATGGAGGAGGAAGGGTTAGTGAAGTTTCCGAACCAATCGCACAAAATGCGACTCTTCGGGATGTTTTAACGAGACACCAGAAAAGCCAAAATCCATTGTGAAAACATATGGATCAAAGTCATTAACGATGCGTGTGTATCGGCTCCAAAAAACACCAGGAGGAAAGTTTGGAAACAATTCCAACCTGACGCGTGGATTGCGGCAGTGCTGCTCGGCGATGAAAGCCAAATCTTTCAGATGAGGTAACTTCCAGTCATTGAAGCCGTCAATACTTTGCCGGTTCAGCTCGGTCACAGTGCTGATAGCCTGAAAATAAGTCATAGCCTCAGCATTGCCGACGCATTGCTGGTTCACCCAAGTTTGTCCAATCGCACACCTTTGCCACTGCAAGCGCGCTCGGTAATCAAACACCCAACCTCGTTCGTCTGCCTGAATGTGCAAAGGAACATCAGTGAGTGGTTGATCACAGATTTGCTGAGCAAAAACCAAGTTTCCCCAAAAAAGTAATGATGTCCAAACAGCATTGAGTGAGCATGAGCAAAATACTTTGATGAGGTTCTTGGTGGGTTGCAAAATGATGAAAGTTGGGAGTTACTTGGTGTCAAAACCAATGCCAGAGGGCTTGCTTGGGAAACCTTTACCGTAGTCAACTTTGACCGGTTTGGTTTGCCGACTTGCAAGCCCCGGTTCAATGGGTAATCCACGATGAAGATTAAAGGCATAGGCTTCAATGGCAAGCATTTCAGGCCCGCTCACATCCAATGCCTTGCCACCTTGGGGATTTTGAATACACCAATTGGCCATTTCACGCCAAGTGACCACTCTGTCGAAGGCCGTGTGGTATTTGGGGAAAGTTTGCGGGTTTGATGCCGCCGCATCTGGATGGCAGTTGCCACACGCCAAACCGTTGTTTTGCGTCGTTGGGTTACTACCGTGCCATATGTTGTAGCCCTCTTCTACTGCTGCCAGAAGCTTTTTTTCTTGTGCTTTGAGTTCCTCTTTGGTGAAAGGCTCTCGGGCGCTGGCTTGAAAATACACCGCTGATGTGGCGATCATTAACAGGACTGAACCAGTCAAGGATCTGAGGATATTTTTTGTTTTCATGAAAGAAACGCCTCCTTTTATGGGTTAACCGAAAAGCGGCCCGCCATACTGCGGGCCCCACCATGCCAATGTGATTAGATTTTTATGCCATTCTTGAGGAATGGAGTCAGTGAGTCAGCGAAAGGCAAGTGCTGTGCTTTGCCTCCGCTTGCACTGAATGAAGCTTGCAAAGTTCCCATGCCGTCTTGTTCGTTACCTGGGTCAGCACGGTATTGCTGGCTTTCTGGGTATTTGACATTGATAGGCGGATAAGGCCATGGCCATGATGTGCTCATGGCACCAATGGAAGTCATGTTGCCGATCTTGTTGTAAATGGTTTGATGGACATGGCCGTGGAACGATGTCACATTCACAAACTTAGACAGAATCTTGCGAATTTC
>Ga0164294_10001999_pt1 | contig 18661 bp, 10 predicted proteins | sample GEODES005metaG_FD_111479 | JGI IMG/M metagenome (GOLD analysis project Ga0164294, IMG submission 111479) | Oligotrophic lake water microbial communities from Sparkling Lake, Wisconsin, USA - GEODES005 metaG | ecosystem: Environmental > Aquatic > Freshwater > Lake | place: USA: Sparkling Lake...
AGCACCGTGCAGATCCGCGTGATGGAGAATCGCGATCCGCCGCTGCGGATCGTGTCGCTCGGCCGTGTCTACCGCCCCGATACGGCGGATGCCACGCACTATCCGATGTTTCATCAGGTCGAAGGGCTGCTCGTGGAGCCGGGCATCACCATGGCCCACCTCAAGAGCGTGCTGCGGCTGTTCGCATCGAGTTTCCTCGGAGGAGACGTCCACGTCCGGTTTCGCCCCTCCTTTTTCCCGTTCACCGAGCCGAGCGTGGAGGTCGACATGGAGTGGGGCGGCCGCTGGGTCGAAATGGGGGGCGCCGGCATGGTCGACCCGGCGGTGCTCGAGGCGGTCGGCTACGACCCTGACACCGTCTCCGGATTCGCCTTTGGGTTGGGCGTCGAGCGGATCGCCGCCCGTCGGTATGGCGTCGACGACATCCGCGATTTCTACCGCAATGACGTCCGGTTCCTGAGGCAGTTCTGACGCATGATCATCTCCACGAACTGGCTGGCCGATTACGTGCAGTTGCCTGGGACGGTCGATGACCTCGTCGAGCGGCTCCTGATGTCGGGGCTCAACCACGAGTCGACGACGAGCGTGGGTGACGACACGGCGGTCGAGATCGAGGTCACGAGCAATCGTCCTGACTGCCTCGGGCATGTCGGGGTGGCCCGCGAGGCGGCCGTGTTGTTTGGCAGGCCGCTCCACGTGCCCGACCCGCGGCCGCTCGAGGCAGGTGGTGACGCCGCCCAAAGCATCACCGTGGAGATCCACTCCCCCGAGATCTGCCCCTGCTACGTCGCGCGGGTGATTCGCGGCGTGCGAGTGGGGCCGAGTCCGCACTGGCTCGTCGACCGCCTGGCGACGGTCGGGATCGCGAGCGTGAACAACGTCGTCGACGTCACCAACTACGTGATGCTTGAGAGCGGTCAGCCGCTCCACGCCTTCGATCTCGCGAAGATCCGTGGCGGGCGGATCGTGGTGCGGCGGGCCGTCGATGGAGAGGCGTTCACCGCCATCAATCACAAGACGTACGCGCTCACCGAACGGATGTGCGTGATCGCCGATGCCGAAGGGCCGGTGGCGCTCGCAGGCGTGATGGGGGGCGCCGAGACCGAGATCACGGTGTCCACGACCGACGTGCTGCTAGAGTCGGCCCAGTTCGCCCCGCTGCCGGTGCGGGCGGCCGCCCGCGGCCTGGTGCTGGCGAGCGGTTCGTCGTATCGCTTCGAACGCGGCCCGGATCCGGCGATGGTCGAGTGGTCGAGCCGCCGCGCCGCCGCGCTGATCCTGGAGATCGCCGGAGGGACGCTGGAGCACGGCCGCTCGGTGGCCGGCGAACTGGCCTGCGCGCCGGCGATGATCCGGCTGGCGGCCGAGCGGGTGGGCGAGATTCTCGGGATCGACGTGGCCGACGCCCGGCAGAGACAGATCCTCACCGCGCTGGGATTCGTCGAGGAGCCCGGAAAGGCGCCGCACGACCACCGCTGGCGGGCCCCCACGTGGCGGCGGGATTGCTGGCGGGAGATCGACCTGGTGGAGGAGATCGCTCGGATCGAGGGCTACGGCCGCGTGCCCGAGGATGCCACGATCCCGGCCCGGCCGAGCGAACTCTCTTCCCGTGAGCGGACGGTGCGCCGGGCCGACGAGGTGCTCGTCGGGGCCGGACTCTGCGAGGCGATGACCCGCAGCGTGGTCACCGAATCGTTGGCCGCCATGCCGAGCCCGTGGGGCGAGTCGGAGCCGCTCACGATCTCGCCGCCGCTCGTCCGCGGTGCTGACCGGCTCCGCCGCAGCCTGCTGCCGAGCCTGCTCGAAGCCCGCGGCGGCAATGTGGCGGTGGGTGTCGCCGATGCGGACCTCTTCGAAATCGCCCGGGCCTACATCGCCTGGCCCGGGTCACAGTCGGCGCCGGCGAGTCCCGTGGAGGAACCGCTGCTGCTCGCGGTCGTCGTCGGCGGTGACTTCGCGCACATCAAGGGTTTGGCCGAGGGGGTGTTCACCGGCCTGGGCGTGTCTGGCGGTGCCGGTGGTTCCGCCGGCGCGGGGCCCCGGCTCCGCTACCGGCCGCTCGACCTCGAGCCCTTCGTTCGCGGCCGTGCCGCCGAGGTGATGCTTGAGCAGGCCGGCCGACCCGCCGAGCGGGTGGCGGTGATGGGCGAGGTGTCGGCGGCTGCCGTCGACCGCTTCGGCCTCGCCGGGCCGGTGGTCGCCGCCGAGTTGCGACTCGACCGGCTCGAGTTCGCCGTCGCCTCCGAGTTGTCGCTCGTGAAGCCGAGCGATTTCCCTGCGGTGCAGCGAGACGTGAACCTCGTCGTCGATGAGGCGGTCGCCTGGGGCGACGTCGAGGATGCGATTCGGCTGACTGCCGGCGACGTGCTCGAAACCTGCCGGCTGGTGCAGGTGTGGGAGGATGCCGATCGCCTCGGGGCAGGGCGGAAGAGCTTCGTCGTCGCCCTGACGCTCCGCAGCGGTTCGGGCACGCTGTCAGGCGAAGAGGCGGGACGGGTGGTCGATGCGGTCGTGGCGGAATGCGGTCGCCGTGTGGCCGCCGTTCTCCGCGGCTGAGTGAACAAGCGGTTGGCCAGAGGCAGGACTGCGAGTGGTGGCGATCGATGCGACGTGACTCGAGATCGAGGAGATCGGCATGACGAAGCACAGCCCTGATGCAATCTGGAACCGACGGGCATTTCTCCGCGCCACGGCGGCAGGTGCCGCCCTCGGGCTGCCGGCCATGGCTCGGCTGCCGGCGGCTCCGACCAGCTCGAACGAGAAGATTCGACTGGGCCTCATCGGTCTCGGATGGAGAGGTGGCCAGCACCTCGACGCCCTCCTCAAGCGGGATGACTGCGAGGTGGTCGCGCTCTGCGATCCGGAGTCTACGTTTCTCGACACCGCCCGCCGCAAGGCCCCGAAGGCGACCTTCTCCGCCGATCTGCGGACACTGCTCGACCAGGCCGACGTCGACGCCGTCGTGATCTCCACGTGCAACCACTGGCATTGCCTGGCCGCCGTGTGGGCCTGCCAGGCGGGCAAGGACGTCTATGTGGAGAAGCCGCTCTCGTACACGCTCTGGGAAGGACGGCAACTGATCAACGCCGCCCGAAAGCATGATCGGGTGGTGCAGGTGGGCACGCAGCAGCGCAGCGACCCCGTGCAGCAGGAAATCCGCCGGTTCCTGCACGAGGAGAAGGCACTCGGGCCGATCGAGTCGGTAGCCGTGATGCGGTTCGGCGTCCGTGAGGGGATCGGCAAGCGGGAGACGCCCCTGGAGATGCCGAAGACGCTGGAGTACGACCTCTGGCTCGGGCCCGCCGCCGACCTGCCGATGTACCGGTCGAAGGTCAACTACGACTGGCACTGGGACTGGAACACCGGCAACGGCGAATGCGCGAACTGGGGCGTGCACGTGCTCGACGACGTTCGCAATGTCGCCTTTCGAGACAGCGTGTCGCTGCCGTCGTCCGTCGTCTGCGGCGGCGGTCGTGTCGTCTGGAGCGACGCCGGGCAGACGCCGAACCTGATGTTCGCCTTGCTCGAGGCCGGGGGTGTGCCGGTTGTGTTTGCGCTGAGCAACCTGCCGGATCGGCCGGGGTCGAAGGCGGCGTTGCAGTATCAGGACACGCAGAGCGGCTACATCGTGCACGCCGCCGGGGGCTCGTACCATGGCCGCCGCGGGGGCGGCGTGGCGCTCGATCCCGCGGGCAAGGTGATCCGCGAGTTCAAGGGGACGACCGGCGGTGCGGAGCACTACGCCGACTTTTTCGACAGTATCCGCACGCGTCGCCGGCCCGCCGCGGACGTGGTCATCGGCCACGACTCGACGAACTGGAGCCATGTGATCAACGCGGCGTGGCGATCAGCGACGACGGACGGCCTCATCCCCGCCAGTGAATTCGCGGGAGGTGAGCCGACGGCTGACGTTGCCCGGCTGCTCAGGGATCAGGTCACCGCTTACGGTGCGGAGATTCCGGCCGCCGCCCTCCGCTCGAGCCGGCTGCTCGCCATCGATGCCAGCCTCGAGGCTTTTGTTGGCGAGGGCGCCGCTGCGGCCAACGCGTTCTTGGGCCCCCGGGAGTTTCGCACGCCCTACGTGCTCGAGGCGATTGCCGGAGCCTAGAGCACATCCAGGGTATGTGGAACGTCGTCTCCGTCAGCGAGAGCGGGTAGGCGAAGGGGGTCGGCGAAAGCTCGCGGAGCCTTGGGCGTATCCTCGCCCGGCGACGCGACTTTTGCCGCCCCCAAGCCGGCGAACCACGGAAGTCGAGAGCGGGTAGGCGAAGGGGGTCGGCGAACGCTCGCGGAGCCTTGGGCGTATCCTCGCCCGGCGACGCGACTTTTGCCGCCCCCGAGCCGGTGATCCACGGAAGTCGGATGCGGGTAGGCGAAGGGGGTCGGCGAATGCTCGCGGAGTCTTGGGCGTATCCTCGCCCGGGCGACGCGACTTTTGCCGCCCCCGAGCCGGCGAACCACGGAAGTCGAATGTGCTCTGGCATTGATCTCAGGCGGGGACTCGGGCTGATTCGACCTGCGTTCGTTGGGCCGCATGGCACATTGCCGTGCGGGGCTGTTTAATACGCCTCCCTTGTGGCCGCCATTCGCGAGCCGGGGGTGGGGACCCTGTGCGGCCGATTTTCCCTTCGAGGTGCCACGAGCATGCCCGCCATCGCCTCCCGGCCGACCAATGTTCGTTGGCTGATCTGTGCCCTGCTCTTCTTCGCCGCGGCGATCAACTACATCGACCGCCAGGTGATTGGCATCCTCAAGCCAACGCTGCAGGAGCAGTTCCACTTCGATGAGCAGGACTACGCCGCGATCGTGTTCACCTTTCAGGCGGCCTACGCCATCGGCCTGCTGCTCTCAGGGCGGATCATGGATCGCATCGGGGTCCGCCGCGGGTTCGCGCTGGCGGTGGTGGTCTGGAGCATCGGCGCGGTGATGCACGGGGCGGCCGACTGGCTGCCGTGGCTGCGGATTCCAACGCTCTCCATCGACCCGCCGGCCGTCGTGTTTCTCGGCGGGGCGACGGCGGGGCTGGCGCTGTCGCGACTCGTGCTCGGGCTGGGCGAGGCGGGCAACTTCCCCGCCTCGATCAAGGCCGTGGCGGAGTGGTTTCCCAAGAAGGAGCGGGCCCTGGCGACGGGCATCTTCAACTCCGGCACCAACATCGGCGCGCTGGTCACCCCGCTGGTGGTGCCCTGGATCACGCTGGCCTACGGCTGGCAGTGGGCGTTCGTGATCACGGGCGTGCTCGGCTTTGGCTGGGTGATCTGGTGGTTCGTGTCGTATCGCGATCCCGACACGCATCCGGGGGTGAACGCCGCGGAACTCGCGATCATTCAGAGCGATCCCGTCGAGAAGACGGCCGCGATTCCGTGGAGCCGGCTGCTCCCGCATCGCCAGACCTGGGCTTTCGCGGCCGGCAAGTTCCTCACCGACCCGATCTGGTGGCTGTATCTCTTCTGGGTGCCCGACTTCCTCAAGCGGAACCACGGGCTCGACCTCAAGACCATGGGCCTGCCGCTGGTGGTCATCTACCTGGTGGCCGACGTGGGCAGCATCGGCGGCGGCTGGCTGTCGTCGCACCTGATCAAGCGGGGCTGGTCGACCAACGCCGCGCGGAAGACGGCGATGCTCGTCTGCGCCCTGGCCGTCGTGCCGATGCTGGCGGCGGCGCAGGTCAAGAGCCTATGGATGGCGGTGGCCCTCGTCTCGATCGCCGCAGCGGCCCACCAGGGCTGGTCGGCCAACCTGTTCACACTCGTCTCCGATATGTTTCCCAAGCGGGCCGTCGGCTCGGTCGTGGGCATCGGCGGCATGGCAGGCTCGGTGGGGGGCATGCTGATCGCCTTGGTGGTCGGCGCCATCCTCCAAAAGACCGGCAGCTACGTGCCGATCTTCGTGATGGCCGCCTCGGCCTACCTGGTGGCGCTGGTCATCATCCAGCTGCTCGTGCCGCAGCTCGCGCCGGCCGACCTCGATACCGACCCGACGACGTAACCGACGCGGTGCATGGCTCGTCAGCGGTCGTCGTACACCCGCGTGACCTCTTCCTTCGTGATCGGTGCGGCGTTGTCGGCACTCGTGAGCTGCACCTGGATCCGCTGGTCGCCGGCGCGACGTCCTCTGGCCCGCACCCGAAACACCGCCTCCTCCGCGGGCGCGAGCTTGGCGAGCGGCTCGAAGGCTACGGTCAGGTTCTCGAACCGATGGCCCCCGGGGCCCTGCGCCTCGACGGGCTCCAGGTCGCCGAGCAGCGTTGCCACCAGCCGCACGCCCGTGGCCGGCTTTGTTCCCTGGTTGCCGACACGGACCACGTATTCCGTGATGCCGTCGACCTCGATCGGATCCTCGCTGTCGACCACCTCGAAGGAGAGGGCGGCCAGGCCTTCGACGTCGCAGGTGTGGGAGACCTGATCGGCGAGGCCGTCGGCGCTGCGAGCGGCGAGCACGATCTTCTGCGGGCCGAGTTCGATCGGCATCACCACCACCTCCACCATGCCGGTCTCCCCCGGGGGCAGCTCCTCCAGGTTCCAGAGCACGCGGTGGGTGCGGTCGTCGTGCCAGCCGGCGTTGTTGGCCTTCACGAACTTCATGCCGGGGGGCAGTTGGGCGGCCAGCTCGACGGACCGTGCAGGGGCCGTGCCGGCGTTGACCATCGAGATCGTGCAGGTCGCGGGCCGCTGAAGAAATCGCCGCAGCGGCATGTCGACCGCGAGTTCCAAGGTGGGCGCGGTGACCTCGATCGGCAGCTGCTGCGTCACCTCCACGCCGCCGTCGGCGCGGGCCGCCAGTCGGGCCGCATGCACGCCCGGCCCGCGGGTGCCGAGCACGAGATCGATGGTGCGGGATTCGCCAGGCCGGAGCTGGCCGACGTCGAACTCCAGTTCGCGGCCGGACCGGTGGGAGACATTCTCGGGCAGGAAGCCCTCGAGCACCACGCCGGTGGCGACACCCGTGCCCGGGTTGGTGATCGTGAGCGTGACCTGCACGTCACGGCCGATGAGCACCGGTGCCGGCGGCGAGCATTCGATCCTCAGGTCGGGCTTCGTCGCGCGGGAGCGGACCGAGGCGTCGGCGCGAAAGCTGACGCTGGCGACACTGCCGATCTCCCCTTCGACCTGTGGCATGACTTCCATCGTGACCGTGGCCTGGCCCCCAGGGGGAAGCGTGCCCAGCGACCAGACGAGGGCCGCTTCATCGTCGCCCGACGCCTGGCTGAGGGGGCTCGCGGGAGGCGTGGTGGTGACCAGCGCCGTGCCCTGGGGTACGGCGTCGCGGAGCACGACGTCGTGCGCCGTGGCGCTGCCGATGTTGCGGACGATGATCTCGTAGCGGACCGGCTTGCCGACGGAGATCTCTCTGGGGCCACGCTTCTCGACCGAGACCTGCGGCGTCTGGATGCCCTCGAGCTGCATCGGGCCGGGTCGCCCCTGACCTGCGACGAGCTGCGGCCGTGCGGGGGGTGGCGAGGCCGATGGCGCGCGCTCCGGGTCGGCATCACCGATGCCGTCGGCCATCACCGGCGGTGCCGATGCGAAGGGAGGCATGGGCTGTGTGTGCGGAAGGTCGGCAGCGGACGGCATGGCGGCCGCCGTGGCGGAGATGACGGCTGGCGGCAGGGTACCGGCCGGCGGCAACGGCGGCGGAAAGGGAGCCGGCGGCCCTGACGACTGGACGAAAGCGGGAGGGGCGGCGCCGAAGGCTGCGGCTCCCGGAACGTTCGGATGAGCCGGAGCCACCGACTGGGGAGCCGGAGCCGGCGGCAGCGGAGGGAACGGAGCCGGGGCTGACCTTGGAGGGGCTGACGCCGCTGGCAGCGTGGCGGGTGGCAGTGGAGGCTCAGGAGCCGCCGCGAAGTCACCCGGATCCTCAGGGAGAGCGCGTTCTGATGCCGCCGGCGGTGGGGCGAGTGCCCGCGGCGCTGCACCTGGCGACGGGTCCGACGGCGGAGCGTCCGAGGACATGTCGGCCGCGGGCCCGGTACCCGGGGACCCAGCGGCCTGCTCCGGTGCCGCGAGCGACTCGCGCGGGCTGCCCCCGGCGTCGACCGGTGCCCCGGTGGTGGGCATATCGATCGATGGATCGGGGGGCGGGGCTGCGTCGGTCGCCGCTGCGGCCTCGTCGGCCGGCGGGAGGTCGGGGGAGGAGAATCGCGACGCATGCTGCGGCTCAGGGAGTGATGCACCCGACACGGGGATCACAGTATCCGGCAGCTCCAAGGACGCCGGACGCTCGGGATACCGGTCCCCTGCCGGGGCGTCTCTCGGATCCGGCTCATGTCCCACAGGCCGCGCCCGCCAGCGATCTGCCGGTGAGGTTTCCTGTGCGGGCAGGGCGTCGTCGGTCGGCGGCAGCATGCCGGGCTCGCCGAGCGGATTCGAGCTGCCTGCATCGGGTCTCGGGCGACTCGCACCGTTGTCGACGGCACTGGCCACCGTCGCCTCACCGAGGTCGTCATGGGGTCGCTGTGTCCGGCCGATGCCGAGGGCCCACACGAGGCCAAAGCCCACTGCCGCGCAGACGCAGGCCCCGATCACCGCCGGGAGGCTCGACTGCCGCGGAGGCACCACCAGCTCCTGGCGGGATGGCGTGGCCGGGCGTGACGAAGCGTCTGGCCGTGACGACACCTCGACCCGGGGAGGGCGGGGCTCTGCTGTGGACTCGGACATGCGACGACCCTCGTTGATCTCGCGACACACCATGGGCGGGACGGAGCCCCGGCGCCGGTATGGGGGAGTAGCAGAGCGCGGAGCCTCGGAGAAGGGCAGTCGGTGGTCGCGCGAGGCGGCGGGGGCTGCGAGGTTCAGGCGAGCTTCATCACCTGGTGAAGGTGGAAGTGGAACCTGCCCAGCTTGCCGCCGTAGTTGCCCGCCGAGATCGCCGGCACGTCTGGCCCCACGGCGGCCCGGATGCCCGCGGCCATGGCCGCGGCCACGGCCTGTTCGTCCACGCCGTCGATGACGATTTCCAGGCAGCAGGCCGCATCGGGGTGGAGGCTGGTGGGTTCGCGGCCCATTAATCCAGGGCAGAAAGCCTCGTTGGTCGATGCCCGCAGCAGTTCGTAGCGGGAGCCCACCTTGCTGCCGGAGCGGACGACGCCTCCGGGGAACGGCGTGATCGTGCCCGGCACGGCCGCCACCGCCTCAACGGCCCGCCGGGCCGCGTCGAGGGCGGTATCCAGCGACCTCCCCTGCACGATAAAATTGCCCCCGCCAATGCCTTTGGCGACGCCCGCGGTCTCCTCGACCAGAAACTCCCCATCCATCACCGGTACCCGCCAAAAGCGGCGGCCGAAAATCACCTTGGTCTTCTCGTGGCCATCGCCGAAGAACCGCACGTGGCTGCCGACGGCGATCCGCTCCTGCTCGGCCGGCATGGCGTCGAACACCGCCGTCGTCGGGCAGGTCAGCAGGCACTGGGCAACGCGGTTTGCCACCGCCTTGCCCACCGCTTCGGTCGAGAAGGCGAACAGGCTGACGAGCCCGCCGGGCCGGCCGTCGGGGGTGTCGCCCGCGTCGAGCAGCCGCTCGGTCCCGACTTCGGCATCACAGCCGATCACGCTGGTGCCGTAGCCGGTCACCGCCCGGAGGGCGGCATCGAGCCAGTGGGCGTCGTGGGCCGTCACGAGCAGGCGGGCAAACCGCAGCCGGAAGGCCTCCGCGAAGGTGTCGACGATGAGCGTGGTGTTGATAAACACGCGGGAGAGCTCCTTGCAATCAGGAAAGCGTACGCCGCGGACATGATTCCCGAAACCGGTGTTCCCACCGGTGGGGGATCGCGTATCTTTACAGTCCACCGCCGCGGTCCGGATCGCGGCGAGCAGCATGTCACGCCCGGAAGGATCCCGCCGATGCTTGCGCTGTTTCTCTGGCTGATGCCCCGCCGCCCCTCGTGCCTGCCGGCTGGACGCCACACGATGCTCGCTGGCCTGATGGTCGTGGTGTCGGCGATGGCCGCCGCCGACGAGCAGGCGGCCGGTCCGCTGAAACGTGCCGATCTCGGCGTGGCGCTGGTGCCGCACGATGCCGCTTTCGTGTCGTCGTCGCTGCGACTCCGCGAGCAGTACGACGCACTCGTGAACAGCAACGCCTTCAAGGCGATCACGGCGCTGCCGGCTGTGAAGCGGGCCATCGACTCCCTCGAGGAACAGCGGACGACGCCGGGCAGCCCGTTCTCCACCTTCGACACGTTCATGCAGCTGCCGGAAAACGAGGATGCGGTCGAACTGCTCTCCGACATGGTGTCGACCGACACGTTCGTCTACGGCGAACCGTCGTGCGTATCGTTCTGGCTCTTGGTCCGCAAACTCGCGGCGGCCCAGCAGCGGATCGGACTTCCCGACGCCGATGAGGTGGCCGACCGGGACATCATCGTCGAGGAGATCGAGGAGGAAGACGGGGACGGCCAACGGCCGGCCGCGGAGGCGACGGACATCGAAGGCCGGCAGGCCCGACTGGTGCTCGAGGCGCTGGCCGACAACCTGGATCTCCTCGTGGTGCCGGACGTCGTCTGGGGCTTCAGGACCACCAAGGGAGAAGTGGCCGTCGACCAGCTCAAGCGGATCGAGGTGCTCACCACCCTGATGCTCCAGGGCGATCCGGACCTGGCCCGCTCCATGGAGCGGCGGAAGGTCGCCGGCGGCGAGATGCTCACGTTCACGCTCGACGGCAAGCAGGTGCCCTGGGGAGAAGTCAAGGAGACTGCGATCGAGATGACCGGTGACGCCGACCGAGTGGCGAAAGTCTTCGGTCGCCTGGAGGAACTCGACCTCGTGCTCGGTATCGGGCTGGTGGGTGACTGGGTGCTGGTTTCGATCGGCGACTCGATCGACCACCTCGAGAAGCTTGCCGTGCCGGGGGGCCAGCGAAAGGGCCTGCTCACGCTGCCGGCCCTCGAGCCGCTGGTCGACCACGCCGATGAGCGGCTCACGGGCATCGCCTACATGAGCGAGTCGCTCTGCGAGGCGGTGAGCTCGTCACGGTCCGACATGGAGTCGTTGCTGGCCGTCGTTGACCAGCTCGACGAATCGGACGGCCTTCCCGCTGGGGCGAAAGATGACATCCGCGGTCTGGCGGAGCGGGGCATCGATGAATGGAGCAAGCGGCTGCCTGAGCCCGGGCCGTGGATGGGCTTCTCGTTCCTGGGCGACCGGGGCTACGAGGGCTACTTCTGGAACTGGGCCCGGAATCAGCCCTTCGACGGGGCGAAGCGGCTCGATCTTCTCGAACACGCCGGCGGCGCTCCGCTGGGGGTGATGGTGACCCGGTTCAAGAGCGACCCGGCCGGTTTCGACGTGGCTGTCGACCTCGTCAACGGGGCCTGGACCCTCGCGCAGAAGTATGGTCGCGGCGAACTGAGCGATCAGGAAGGGGAGAAGTTGGATGCCTTTGCCGAGCACATCGCCCCGCTCGGTGGTCGGCTGGCCTCCATCCTCCGAGACAAGATCGCGAAGTCACTCGCCGACGGCCAGGTCGGGCTGGTGCTCGACGCCAAGGGACGGACCAAGCGGCTGCAGGAGGCACTGCCCGCCTCGGCCGAGCCGCTGCCGCTTTTCGAGCCGGCAATCACGCTGCCGATCGCTGACCCCAAACTTTTTCGCGAGGGTCTCAACGACCTGTTCGCGCTCGCCGATGAACTGACGGATGCGGTCCACGAGATGAACCCCGACGCCATGCCGGCCGGCTACCGGATTCCCGAACCCGAAAAGTCCAAGCTCGACGACGGGTCGGTCTGGTCATGGAAGCTCGACCGCAGCGGAACTGACGAGCAGATTCGTCCGGCGATCGGTGTCGGCGGGCAGGTCGCGGTGCTGTCGCTAGTGCCGAAGCAGGCCGGTCGCATGCTGGCGGAGAGCCCGCTCGAAACCGGTTCGCAACTGGCGACATTCAACGAGCCACTCGCCGGTGCCATGGCGCTCGACGTGGCCGGCCTGATCGACGCCGTGGAGCCCTGGGTCGTCTACCTGACCCGCTACGGCTGCGTGCAGGAGCGGGATGGATCGGTCGATCCCGAGACCGAACTCACCGCTGCCGACGAGAACGAGCAGGCCAAGGAGGTGCTCGCCCACGTGAAGGTGGTGCTCGAGGCGATGAAGTCGCTTCGCGTGGCCGTGGCAGAGACGTCGTTCCGTGGCGACGCCCTGGTGACGCACTGGCGGAACGTCATTCGCGACATGCCGGCCAAGTGACAAGATAGAGCGCATTCGACTTCCGTGGTTCGCCGGCTCGGGGGCGGCAAACGTCGCGTCGCCGGGCGAGGATACGCCCAAGGCTCCGCGAGCGTTCGCCGACCCCCTTCGCCGACCCGCCCTCGGTTACGAAGACGACGCTCCATAGAAACTGAATGCGCTCTAGCCGCGTCAGGCGATGGTGCCGCGGACGAGGATATCGCCGCCGGGGTGCGACACGTCTTCGATGCACAGCCGCCGGACGTCGGGCAGAGGATCGAGGGCCGCCGCCGCCCCGCCGAGAATGCTCGGGGCCACAAACACCCAGGCCTCGTCGACCTCGCCTGTGGCGAACAGCGTGGCATGCACGTGGGGCCCTCCCTCGGCGAGCAGGTTGGTGAGCCTGCGGCTCCCGAGTTCGTGAAGCAGGGCTGTGGTGCGGGCCGCGTGGTCGAGGTCGTCGCCCTGCCAGATCTCGCAGCCCGCCGCGGCAAGCGCAGCGGTTCGCTCCGGCGGAGCGCCGGGGCCGACGGCGACAAGCAGCGGACACTCCCGCGCCGTGCGGACGAGCCGGCTGGCGAGTGGCAGCCGGGCCGCACTGTCGAGCACGATCCGCAGCGGTCGTCGCGGACCGGCTGCGGAGCCGGCCGCAGTCCGCACGGTGAGCAGGGGGTCATCGGCCAGCGCCGTGCCGATGCCCACCGCGACGGCGTCGATCCGGCTTCGTAGTTCGTGGACGATCGCCCGCGATTCGGGGGACGAGATCCAGCGATCCTGACCGGCCGCCGCGGCCATGCGGCCGTCGAGGCTCAGCGCCCACTTGGCGATCACCCACGGCTTGCCGGTGGTTAGTAATTTTCGAAACGGCGCAGTCAGCCGGGTGGCCTCGGCCGAGCATAGTCCCACCTCCACCGTCACGCCGCCCCGCCGCAGGGCCTCGAGGCCGCGGCCAGCCACGGGCGTGAACGGATCGCCCGCCGCGACGACCACGCGGGCGATGCCGGCCGCGAGGATGGCGTCGGTGCAGGGGGGCGTCTTGCCGTGGTGGCAGCACGGCTCGAGCGTTACATAGAGCGTCGCCGCCCGTGCCCGGCTTCCGGCGGCCGCGAGCGCCATCACCTCGGCATGCGGCCCGCCGAACTCACCATGCCAGCCCTCGCCCACGATCGCCGCCGGGTGGCCGCGGGTCGCCACCACCGCGCCCACCTGCGGATTCGGCTCCACATGGCCGCGGCCGAGCGCGGCGAGCTCGAGAGCTCGGCGCATCGCCAGTTCGTCGAAGGCCGAGAACGCCATGTGGTCTTCAGGTGGGCGTCCAGATGACCTTCTTCTCGCCCGCCGGCCCGGAGGACTCGCCCCCCGGAGTCCAGAGCTTGCCGGCTGCCGCCGCCGAAGCGGTGCCGGGCGACGAGGCGGCGCCGCCGGGAGCACCCATCGCGGCCGTGCCCGGCGACGAGCGTCCGGCAAGGGCGGAGAGGTCGACGCCCGCCTCCATCATCACCTCGGCGAATGCCTGCAGCACCTGCTGATCGCGGGCATGCTCGCGGCGGACGTGCTCGAACAGTCGCATCACGTCGCCCTCGTCGCCCCGCTGCATCCGCACCCGGAGTTCGGCCACGTCGAGCATGCCGTCGTTGGCCTTGAGCACCGGGGCGAGCCTGCGGAGTTCGGCGATGATCTCCAGTTTCCGGACGCTCGAAGCCGCCCGGTCTTCGAGGACGCCAAACGCCTCCCAGCGGTCGGCAGGCGTGGCATCGGGGCGACTCGAGACCGCTTCGGCGGCCCGTTCGGCGGCCCGCTCGAAGCCGGCATCGACCGCAGTGACGAGCACGCCGCGGAGTTCGTCGAGGCTCAGTCGGGCCATGTCGAGACGATGCCACCGGAGGGGCGGGACGCCGTCTTCGAGCGGCCGCATCGATTCGACCGGCGCGGGCGCCGGCAGCCCGACCCGCTCTCGCATCGCCGTCCAGGCGGCGGAGGCATCGGGGCGGCGGGACGTCGCTTCCCCTTCGGTGATGATCGCCTCCACTCGCCGGGCGGCCTGAGGATCGCGGACCGCCTCACGGGGTGTCTTGCCAAGGAGTTCGGGGAGCGGCGTGTCGGGCCAGATCGCCAGGAACCGGTTCCAGAGCGCGGCCCGCTGCTCGTCGAGCAGGCCGTCGACCATCGACGGCTGGCCAGCCGCTGCCGGCGCCGGTGGCGCGGTCGGTGGCTGCATGCGAAACTGGCTGCCCATCAGCCAGTTGGTGGGCGTGGTGCCGGGCAGCGTATCCCCGCCGGTCTCGCCGCCAAAGGTGCAGCCGAGTAACGGCTCCACGATCGGCCGGGCCGCGTCGACGTCCGGAGCGAACCCCTGCAGCACGGCCTCGGGCTCGCGATCGGTCTGCCGGGCGAAGATCAGGAGCGTCGCCAGGAGCCGCGCCGGGCTCGAGCCGTCGAAGACCCGCCAGGCAGACCGTGGTGGCACGGCGTTTCGAGAGACCCACTGCGCCCGGTCGAAGGCGGTCTGCTCGCAGCTGCCCGTGTGCCGGAGCTTGTCGTCGAGCAGGTCAAGCGCCGTCGCCCCCGCCTCGCCGCCCGGCACGACCAGCGGGGCGATCCGGCTGGCAAACCGCACGAGCGGCGAGCGGTCGGGATCGGCCTCGGTCTCCAGGGCGATCGTCCGGCCGATCGCCTCCACGGCGTCGTCGGCTGGGGTGCCGCCCATCCGCGCCACCGCCGCCCAGGCCTCCGAGGCCTCAAACGGTTTGGCGAGCATCTCGCAGATCACGGCGATGTTGGTGAACAGTTCCCGCGAATCGCCGGCGATGCCCTTGAGGCCGCGGAAGGCCGTCAGGGCCTTGGCGAGCCGCCAGTGGCGGGCGTGCACCAGCGCCGTCTCGAAGTCGGGCCGCCAGGCCGCATCGCCGACGGGCTCCTCGAGCCGCACCCTTGTCCGCAGTGCGGCCGGCACACCCGATGAGCCGACGATCGCAGCCATGAGCCGCCGTTCGTCCTCGGAGCCCAGCGACCGGTCGATGAGCCAGTCGACGATGCCCTGCGCGAAGCCGACATGGCCGAGCTGCGCCGCGACCTGCACCAGCGTGCCGGCGATTCGCACCAGCTCCGTCGCCACGTTCCGGCCCTCCTCCCCCGCAGCCTCGCCGGCCACCTCACGGGACTTGTCGAACGCCGCGGCGGCCTCCTGCATCCGGCCCGCGATCGCGTCGGTGATCGCCGACTGCCCGAGCGCGAGCGGGTTGGCGGGGAAGGCGTCGAGGAAGGCCCGGCTGCTCACCGTAGCCTCGGCATACTGCTTCGCCGCGAGTTCGAGTTTCGTGCGGGTGGCCATCAGGCAGGCCCGGCCGGGCGTCTTCGCCTCCAGCCGCTTCACCTGATCAAGCGCCGCGGAGATCTGGTCGCCCTCGATCAGCGTGTCGAGTTGCTCGAGGTCCCCGACGAGGTCGGCGCAGCAGAACTTGATCTTCTTGCCGGTGCCGCCGGGACAAGGGGCATAGGTGTCGATGGCCATGAGGGAAAGCCGCTCCGAAGCCTCGGGAAATGCCAGGAAAACTGTCTGGAATGTAGCAGAGCCAGAGGGGGACGAAAGCCGCGCGGCGGGTTGCCCTGCGGTGCGGTCACTTGCATACTTGTCGCCGGAGACGCACGGTCGGCGGCCGTCGCGTCTGAGGCCCGTATCCGTGCAGCAGCCCCGCATCATCATCGTCGACTCCGCCGGCGCATCCGCCCTGCCCTATGCGCGGCTCGTGGCCCGGCTCCAGCCGCTCGAGGTGCGAGTGGAAACGGCGCTCGACGGAGCGCTTGCCTCACTCTCTCGCGATTCGTGGGATCTCGGCGTGGTGACCGCGCGATCCGGGCCCACGGCCGACGTGCTCTACGCGGCGCTCCACAAGGCCGATCCGCAGCTACCGATGGTGGTCATCGACCCGAAGCCGAGCGTTGATACCGCCCGGGCATGCCTGCATGCGGGCGCCGGCGACTACCTCGACATCGCCCGCGTCGAGACCGACCTGGAGGACGCCTTGGAGCGGCTGCTCAAGACCTCTCGCCGTCGGGCCGCCGAGGAGGTGCTGCGGCGGGCCGTCGAGCGGCCGTATTCATTCGCCGACTTTCTGGGCGAGAGCCCGGCCATGCAGCATGTCTACTCGATCATCGAACGGATCGCGACGAGCTCCGTCGATGTGTTGGTGACGGGTGAGACGGGCACCGGCAAGGAACTCGTGGCCCGGGCGATTCACACCCGTAGCCGGCGGGCAGAGGGCCCGTTCGTGCCGGTTGATTGCGGTGCGATTCCCGACGCGCTGATCGAGAGCGAGCTCTTCGGCCACGAGCGCGGGGCCTTCACGGGCGCCGATGCCCGCCGGATGGGCCTCGTCGAGTTCGCCGACGGCGGCACGCTGTTCCTCGACGAGGTGGGCGAACTGCCGCTGCCGCTCCAGGCCAAACTGCTCCGCGTGCTCCAGGAGCGTCGGGTGCGTCGCGTGGGCGCTCGCCAGGAAAACCCCGTCGACGTCCGCGTGGTGGCCGCGACTTCCCGCAACGTCGACCAGATGGTGGAGCGTGGCGAGTTTCGCCGTGATCTCTACTACCGGATCAACGTGGTGCGGATCGATCTGCCGCCCCTGCGGGTGCGGGGCGACGACATCGGGCTGCTCGCGGAGCACTTTGCCAACAAGGCGGCCCACGAGATGGGCCGCAGTCTCGGCGGCCTGTCGACCGATGTCTACCAGGTGCTCAGGGGCTACCACTGGCCGGGCAACGTGCGAGAACTGCAAAACGTGGTCCGTCGGGCGATCGCGATGACGCGGTCGCCGATGGCCGGGATCGACGACCTGCCCGACGACGTGGTGGCGGCGGCAGGCCGCACCGCCGGGGCGGAGGCCGGGGCCGTCGGCTTCTTCGCGCAGCGGGCTGAGCAGGTCGCCAGGTTCGAGAAGCAGTTTCTCACCGACCTGCTCGCCCGACATCTCGGCGACGTGTCGGCGGCCGCCCGCGAGGCACGGCTACCCCGCGGCACGCTCTATCGGCTGATGAAGGGGCACGGCCTCGATGGGGCCCAGTTTCGCGGAGCGAAGTAGCCAGTTTCGCGCAGCGAAGGAGCCAGTTTCGCGGAGCGAAGGAGCCAGGGTGAACGTGACTTCGTGCCTGGCGAGGCCGACGGCTCACGGCCGCGTCGCGTGCACCGTGCCGTGAATCCGGCCTTTGGCCCGGCTGCCGTCCTCGGCGGCGAGATCCCAGCGGAGCTCGTAGCAGGTGGTCGGCGCGAAGCCCTCGATCGAAAGGCGGGCGGTGAGGCCGTCGCTCGACAGGTCGACCGCGGTGATCGCATGCCCGCGCTCGTCGACGTGCTCGGAGCCATAGTTCTTCGACCGTTCGAGGGACCACGACGTGTAGCCCCACGACGCAGGATCAGCGGCCGGCGACCGCGCCAGCGGCGCGGAGAACGTGATCGTCAGTCCGGTCTCGTGGGCGGCGAGCGCCACCGGCATCCGCAGCATCGCGGCGGTGCGGCGGACCCGGAAGAAGCCGCCGGGCGCCGTCCGGTTACCGGCCCAGGCATGGAGGCCGCAGGCATACAGCTGCCGGTCGGTCGGATGGAAGCGGCCCCGCATCACCCCGGTGGGCAGGTCGTCGATCGGCAGGGCCACGAGGCCTCCCTGCAGCATCGGTTGGCCCGGCGTGGCGGAGGGCAGCGACTCGGGCAGCACGAGGTGGATCCGGCCCATCCCATAGGAGAGTTCGAGGAGGCCGCCGGAGAGCGGCGACCAGACGTCGGCTGGCACGCGGACGAGTTCCGCCGGGGAGCGATCGAACTCGTTGGTGATCCAGGCGAGCGGCTGCTCCATCGCGTCGTCGCCCGGATCGGTGACGTCGTGGTAGCCGTAGAGGTTGCCGTAGAAGCCGCCCGGGCGGACGTGGTTGATCCGGTTCTTCGGCGTCCAGTGCCCCTCCTGATCGGTCACGAAGAACGTGCCGTCCGGCTCGACGCACACGCCGTTGGCCGCCCGGAAGCCGGTGGCGAGGATCTCGGTCGCCGATCCGTCGGCGGCCACCTTAAGGAGTGTGCCGTGGTGCGGCACCACCGCGGGCAGGGCGTGCCGAGCGCTCTTGGCGTAGTACAAGTTACCCGCGGCGTCGGTCTCGAGCCCCATCGCGAACTCGTGAAAGTGCTCGGTCACCTGATGGTCGTCGTTGAAGGTGTCGTAGCGGTCGGTGCAGCCGTCGCCGTCGAGATCGCGAAGCACGACGATCCGGTCGCGGCAGCCGACGTGGATCGAGCCGTGGATGACCCTGATCCCCAGCGGCTGAAACAGCCCCGAGGCGATCCGCCGCCAGGCGAGCGCGTCGGTCGCGGAAGCGAGACCGCCGCAGGTCCAGACGTCGCCATCCCAGGTGCAGAGCACGGCGACGTCGGGGGTGAGGAAGTCGAGACCGCTGAACCGCAGCTGCGCCTTCCAAGGATTGGCGGCCGGGGAGGTGAGGGTGTCGACGGCGAATCCCGCG
>Ga0164294_10002000_pt1 | contig 18660 bp, 17 predicted proteins | sample GEODES005metaG_FD_111479 | JGI IMG/M metagenome (GOLD analysis project Ga0164294, IMG submission 111479) | Oligotrophic lake water microbial communities from Sparkling Lake, Wisconsin, USA - GEODES005 metaG | ecosystem: Environmental > Aquatic > Freshwater > Lake | place: USA: Sparkling Lake...
AACAGCCAATTGGATACGGCCTGCTCTGAATTGGTAACCTTGCTGGTGGGAAACGCGCCGCAGTCGGCGTGAGTGGTCACCGGCCACCGACTCGCACCTTCAATCCGCCAGGAGAATGTCCACGTGACTAGCAATTCGGATCATTACGATCCGGCCCCCGGTGCCGCCACCGCCTATGACACCCCACTGGGTATCACCAACCCACCGATCGACGAACTGCTCGACCGAGTGTCGAGCAAGTACGCCCTGGTGATCTACGCAGCCAAGCGGGCGCGCCAGATCAATGACTATTACAACCAGCTGGGTGACGGCATCCTCGAGTACGTCGGCCCGTTGGTCGAGCCGGGCCTGCAGGAGAAACCGCTGTCGATCGCACTGCGGGAGATTCACGGCGACCTTCTCGAACACACCGAAGGCGAGTAGCCGCGGCCTGCGCGGGTGTCCCCATGAGCCCCAAGCGGATCATCGTCGGCGTCGCCGGTGGCATCGCGGCCTACAAGGCCTGTTCGGTGGTGCGCCAACTCTGTGAGTCCGGCCACGAAGTCCGGGTGGTTCCCACCGAGTCTGCGCTGCGCTTCGTCGGCGCCGCGACCTTCGAGGCGCTGTCCGGACACCCCGTGCACACCGGGGTGTTCGAGGATGTTCCCGACGTCCCGCATGTTCGCCTCGGTCAACAAGCTGACCTCGTCGTGGTCGTTCCGGCCACCGCCGATCTACTGGCCCGCGCTGTCGTCGGCCGAGCTGATGATCTCCTGACCGCCACCTTGCTGACAGCGCGATGCCCGGTGCTTTTCGCGCCGGCGATGCATACCGAGATGTGGCAGCACCCCGCGACCGTCGCCAACGTGGCGACCCTGCGCCAGCGTCACGCCATCGTGTTGGAGCCGGCATCAGGACGGCTCACCGGCTCCGACAGCGGCGCAGGCCGCTTACCCGAACCCGAGGAGATCAACACCTTCGTCGAACTGCTGCTGGCCCGTTCGGACGCGTTGCCCTATGACCTGGCCGGCACCAAGGTCCTGGTAACGGCCGGCGGCACGCGCGAAGCGCTGGATCCCGTGCGGTTCATCGGGAATCGCAGCTCCGGCAAGCAGGGTTACGCGGTGGCCCGGGTAGCCGCCCAGCGCGGCGCTGATGTCACCCTGATCGCCGGTAACACCGCCGGACTGGCCGATCCGGCCGGAGTACACGTTCTGCATGTGACCTCGGCCGCCCAGATGCACGAGGCGGTCGCCAAGCACGCCCCGGAAGCGCACGTGCTCGTCATGGCTGCCGCGATCGCCGACTACCGGCCCGCTCACGTTGCCACCAGCAAGATCAAGAAAACCGTCGACACCGCACCCACAGTCGAGTTGGTGCCCACCGAGGATGTCCTGGCCGCAGCGGTGCGCCAGCGTGCCGATGGACAGCTGCCCGCGATGCGCGCCATCGTCGGGTTCGCCGCTGAGACCGGTGATGCACAGGGCGACGTGCTCTTCCACGCCCGCGCCAAACAGCGCCGCAAAGCCTGCGACCTTCTGGTGGTCAACGCGGTGGGGGATGGGCGCGCCTTTGAAGTGGACAGCAATGACGGCTGGCTGCTGGGTGCCGACGGCACCGAGTCGGCGCTCGAGCATGGTTCGAAGACTCTGATGGCGAGCCGTATTGTGGATGCGATCGCCGCGTTGTTGCGCGGTAGCGGGGGATAGCGCCCACGCTCCGCCGGTCGCGTTCGACCGAGCGGTAGGACATGTTTTTCCACCACGTATCGAAGGGGTTTGACACTGTGAGCGATAACGGTCGGCTGTTCACCAGTGAGTCGGTGACCGAGGGACATCCCGACAAGATCTGCGACGCGATCAGCGACTCGGTGCTTGATGCACTGCTCGACCAGGACCCGCACTCGCGTGTCGCGGTGGAGACGTTGGTCACCACGGGGCAGGTTCACGTCGTCGGTGAAGTGACGACCTCCGCCTATGCCGATATCCCGAAGATTGTTCGCGATCGCATCCTCGATATCGGCTATGACTCCTCGACCAAAGGGTTCGACGGCGCCTCCTGCGGCGTGAACGTCGCCATCGGCGCGCAGTCGCCGGATATCGCCCAAGGTGTGGATGAGGCCTACGAGGCCCGGGTCGAGGGCGAGCGCGATCCCCTCGACGCGCAGGGCGCCGGCGATCAGGGTCTGATGTTTGGCTACGCCATTCGCGACACACCGGAACTGATGCCCCTGCCGATCGCGCTTGCGCACCGGCTCGCGCGCCGGCTGACCGAGGTCCGCAAGAGCGGAGTGGTCGGTTACCTTCGCCCGGACGGCAAGACCCAGGTCACCATCCAGTACGCGGGTAACACCGCGATCCGGCTGGACACCGTGGTGCTGTCGACCCAGCACGCCGAGGGCATTGATCTGGTGAAGGAGTTGACGCCGGACATTCGCAAGCATGTCGTCGACACTGTGCTGGCCGACCTCAACCACGAGACCCTCGACGTCTCCGATTTCCGGCTGCTGGTCAACCCGACCGGAAAATTCGTCGTCGGCGGCCCGATGGGGGATGCCGGGCTTACCGGTCGCAAAATCATCGTCGACACCTACGGGGGCTGGGCCCGCCACGGTGGTGGCGCGTTCTCCGGTAAGGATCCGTCCAAAGTGGATCGGTCCGCGGCCTACGCCATGCGCTGGGTGGCCAAGAACGTGGTCGCGGCCGGCCTTGCCGAACGCGTCGAGGTCCAGGTTGCCTACGCGATCGGCAAAGCTGCGCCTGTCGGCCTGTTCGTCGAAACGTTCGGCTCAGAGACGGTAGACCCGGCCCGTATCGAGAAAGCCATCACCGCGGTCTTCGACCTGCGACCGGGTGCGATTGTCCGCGACCTTGACCTGCTGCGACCGATTTACGCTCAGACCGCAGCCTATGGACACTTCGGCCGGACCGATATCGATCTGCCGTGGGAGCGCCTCGACAAGGTCGAGGATCTCAAGAGTTCGGTCTGAGTCAGGCGCTGAACCGGTAGTCCGAGAGCGGGAAGCGGCGGCTACGCCAATACGCCTGCGCGGTGGTGTCGGGACGTAGTGGCACATCGCCGTGCTTGTCGAAGTAGTAGCTGTTGGCCAGCTTGCAGCTGTCCTGCCAGAAGATCTGGCGGTGCCGCTTGCTCAGCATCTCGGCGAAGAAGCGGTCGTTGGCCTCCAGTGTCACTTCGACGCGGTTGGCCCCGCGTCGGCGTGCCTGTGTCAGGCACCGCACGATGTGGTGGCTCTGGGTCTCGATGAGCGCGAAATAGGAGGAGCCGACGTATCCGTAAGGGCCGAAGACGGTGAACATGTTCGGAAAGCCCGGGACGCTCACACCTTCGTAGGCCTGCAGCCGATTGGTGTCCCAGTACTCCACCAGAGATCGCCCGCCCGCACCAGTCACCGGGTAGGTGCCGCTGTCGATGTCCATCACCTTGAAGCCGGTCGCCAGGATCAGCACGTCGGTCTCATGAGACCCGCCATCGGCGGTCACTACGGCGGTCGCGGTGATGTGATCGATCGGTTCGGTCACCAGCTCGACGTTGTCGCGGTTGAAGGTCGACAAATAGCTGTTGTGGAAGCCGGGACGCTTACACCCCACCGCGTAGCGCGGAGTCAATTTATCTCGTACGACAGGATCGTGAACCTGCTTGCGTAAGTAGGCTTTTCCGCCCTCGTCCATCCGTTTGGCAAATGGGTTGAGGGTAAAGTAGTGCGCAGCGATCGGGAAGGTCAGCTCCACGTAGGCCTGACTGATCCAGCGATGCAAGGACTTACCGCCGGGGATCCGCATCGCCCATCGTGCGGCGCGTGACAGCGGAACGTCGAACTTGGGAAAGCACCAGATCGGAGTGCGCTGGAACACGGTCAGGTTCTCGACCGTCGGCGCGATCTCGGGAATCACCTGCACAGCCGAGGCCCCGGTGCCGATGATCGCAACCCGCTTGCCGGTCAGATCCTGGCTGTGGTCCCAGCGCGCGGTGTGCATCGTCACACCGGTGAACGACTCCACACCGTCGATTTCGGGCGGCTTCGGGATGGTCAGCGCGCCGCTGGCGTTGATCAAGAATCGCGCGGTGACCGTCTCTCCGGAGTCCAGGTCCACCCGCCAGAGGGCGGTGTCATCATCGAAGGCCGCCGCGAGGACCCGCGTGCTTAACGCGATCTTGCTGCGCAGCCCGTACTTGTCGGCGCAATGCTCGGCGTAGGCGCGCAACTCGCGACCCGGGGCGTAGGTGCGTGACCACTGCGCGCTCTGCTCAAAAGAGAATTGGTAGGAGAACGACGGAATATCGACGGCGATACCAGGGTAGGTGTTCCAGTACCAGGTCCCGCCGACGCCGTCGCCGGCCTCGATGATCCGGTAATCGCCGAGTCCGGCCCGGTCAAGGGAGATTGCGACGCCGAGTCCGGAGAACCCGGCACCGACGATCAGAGTCTCGACGTCCGGCCGCACCACAGCTAGATCCTAGTGGCTCAGCCGCCGATGAACTGCTCGAACGCCCACTGGAACTGCGCCGGAACCACCTGCACACCGCACTGCTGCTGCAGGGTGCCCAGCGGTGCCAGGATCTGCTTGAAGGCGGCGTACTCCTGCGGGTTCGAGGTGGCGTAGGCACGCAGTGTCGCCTCGGCCTGCGGACGCGGCTGCAGTGCCGCGGTCAACAGAACCTTATTGCCATCAGGGTGGGAATCCATATACGCCTGGGCCTGCTGGCCCACGGTCTCCTTGGTGGCCTCCACTGTGGCGGGGCTGCAGTCGGGTGCTGCCGACGCCACTGGAGCGGCGAGACCGGCCAGGACGATGCCGCCGACGAGGCTGCCGATACAGAAACGGGCGATGCGCGCGGCTTCTCCGGATGTCATAGGAATTCTCCAAGCTGTTGTGTCGTGCGTGTGGTGTCGTGGGGATTGTCGTTTCCCAAACCACCAACGTTACCTGTGATCGTCGCTTAGTCAGCTAATTGCTGGTCACCGGTGTAAAGCCGCCCGCAGAGCGGCCAGGCCCCGATCGGTGGCCGCGGTAGCGGCGGGCACCACACCGGCGTAGCCCAGGTAGCCGTGCACCAGCGTCTCGGCATTGTGCAACTCGACGTCGCCACCAGCTTCTGCCAGCAGTTCGGCATAGCGAACGCCGTCATCACGCAGCGGGTCATGCCCGGCGACCGCCACATAGGCCGGTGCCAGTCCGGACAGATCGGCCGCGCGGCCGGGAGCCAAGGTGGCCGGGAGTTCCGTCAGGTCGAGATGGCCGGCGTACCAGTTGGTGAAGGCCTCCATGGCGGCGCCGTCGAGCACCGGCGCGTCGGCGTTCTCGGTGAATGACGCCAACGTGGTGTCCCACATCGTCGACGGGTACCAGAGCAACTGGAACGCCACCTCCGGTCCGCCCTCGGCGGATCGGCGCGCGTCCCGTGCCAGTTGGGCCACGACCGCCGCGAGGTTGCCGCCGGCCGAATCACCGGCCACCGCGAGCCGTGCGGAATCGGCGCCGAACTCACCGGCATTGTCGGCCACCCAGCGGGTCGCGGCCCAGGCGTCCTCGACCGCGGCCGGGTAGGGGTGTTCGGGAGCCAGCCGATAGTCGACCGATACCACCACCGAGTTGGCGCCGACGGCGTGCTCACGGGCGGTCACATCATGGGTGTCGAGGTCGCCGAGCGCGAATCCGCCGCCGTGGAAGAACATCGTCACCGGGTGGGGGCGAACTCCGACTTCTTCGTCTGGGGCCTCTTTGTCTGGGGCGTGTTCGTCCGGCCAGTACACCCGCACCGGAATCGGTCCGGCAGGTCCGTCGATATGGTGATTCTCGACCCGGAGGTCGGGATGCAAAGGGCGCCGGGGTAATTCGCGCAATCCGCGCCGGGCGGCTTCGACGCCGTCGCCCACGGTCAACCGGAATGGTACGGCGTCCAGTACCTTCTGCAGAATGTCGTCAATGGGTGGTCTCTCGCGGGATTCGGCCATGGGATCACGGTACGCAGGTGCCCCGCGCCCGGTGCGATTGTGGTGGACCGCCGGGGTCGCGGCCGCCGTGGGTTACGGGATTTTCCTGGTGTTCGCCACACTGAGGCTGCCGGACGGAGCCGTCCTCACCGGGCAGTTCTGGGCGCAGCCGGCGGCGAAGGCATCGATGGCCGTCCTGCTCGCGGTGGCGGCGTGGTGTCATCCGATCGCCCGGGAGCGCCGCTGGTTGGTCCCGGCTCTACTGTTATCGGCTCTGGGCGATTTCTTCCTCGCTATCCCGTGGTGGACACCGGCCTTCGTGTGCGGTCTCGGCGGATTCTTGGTGGCGCATCTGTGCTACCTGGGCGCACTATTGCCGTTGCGCGGAAACTTCGGCCGGACGCGGCTGGCGATCGCAGCCCTGGTTGTCACGGCCTGCGTAAGCATGCTGGTTCGGTTCTGGCCGACGCTGGCGGCCGACGGCCTCACGGTCGCCGTGACGGTCTACATCAGTGTGCTGGGGGCGATGGTGTGCGCCGCGTTGGTCGCCCGGCTGCCGACGGTGTGGACTGCCGTGGGCGCGGTGGCATTCGCGGTGTCCGACGGCATGATCGGCGTTGGACAGTTCGTGCTCGAATCACCGGCGCTGGAGTTACCGATCTGGTGGGTCTACGCGGCATCCCAGGTGTTGATCACCGCGGGCTTTTTCTTCGGTCGGGTTCGCGACTGAATTTTTCTGTCAGTACCTGTGGTTACCCTTCGAACACACGACCAATTTGAGGGGGAAATACCATGACAGACAGCACAATCACCCTGATCGCAGCCCTGCTGGACCGGTCCGGATCGATGCAGGGCATCGCCGACGATATGCGCGGGGGATTCGACGCCTACATCGCCAAGCAGCACGGTCAACCCGGGTCCACGCTGGTGACCCTGGCGCAATTCGACGACGAGTACGAGATCGTCTATCAGAACTCCGATGTCGGCACCGTGCCGCCATTGGCATTGGAGCCGCGCGGGTGCACGGCGTTGTTCGATTCGATCGGGCGGTTCGTCACCGAGATCGGCAGTGGGCTTGCTGCACTTCCCGAGGATCAGCGCCCCGGCGATGTCACCGTATTGGTAATGACCGACGGCTATGAGAACGCCAGTACGGAGTGGACCGTCGAGGCCGTACGCGCGCTGATCACCCAGCAGGAGACCGACTACGCGTGGGATTTTGTGTTCCTCGGCGCCAATATGGATGCCGTCGATATCGGAACTAACCTGGGGTTTGCCCCGGGCAAGTCGTTGACCTGGGATGCCTCCGGGGATGGTGTCAAAGGTGCGTTCGCGGCGGTGTCGGGTTACACCTCGCGTAAGCGGTCCCGGGGTGCCGTGCCCCTCGGCTCGATAGTCTTCGAAGATTCTGAGCGTCGCGCGGCGCGGAAGAAGCGGCAGTAACCACTCCGGCCGATCCCGGGATCGGAGGTTCGACCGCCAGTGAGGCGAGGAATGATCGGGCCATGACATCGGAGCAGCGGCGAGTGATTCTCGCGATCTGCATCTCTGTCGGGTTGACCTTCCTCATCGGAGCAAGCCTGGCCTTCCTCATCGAGCCGATGTCCGAAGATCTTCGAACCGTCGCAACACCAGCGGACGGGAGCAGGTGATTACCACCGGCCGGCACGCCGCCGAACACGAACCCGTCGCCCGGGTTCTGCCCATGCTGTCGGTACCGCACCTGGATCGCGAGTTCGACTATCTGGTCTCGGCGGAGCAGTCCGATGACGCTCAGCCGGGAGTGCGGGTGCGGGTTCGTTTTCACGGCCGACTCGTGGATGCGTTCGTGCTCGAACGTCGCTCCGATACCGACCACGTCGGCCAGCTGGGCTGGCTGGATCGGGTGATCTCCGCCGAGCCGGTGCTCACCGGTGAGGTGCGGCGGCTGGTTGATGCAGTCGCGGCGCGTTACGCCGGCACCCGGCCTGATGTGCTGCGGCTGGCCATCCCGCCCCGACACGCGGCGGCGGAGAAAACTCAGCGCGAGGTTCCGCTGCTGCCGGTGATCGAGCCCGTCGATCCGGCGGGGTGGGGTCGCTACACCGGCGGCGGAAAGTTCCTCGATGCACTGCACGAGGGCCGCGCGGCCCGGGCGATATGGCAGGTGTTGCCCGGGGAGCGCTGGTGCGACCGCGTGGCCGAAGCCGCGGCGGCTGCGGTCAGCGGCGGCCACGGTGTGTTGATCATCGTTCCCGACCAACGCGATATCGACGCGCTGCTGCCGGCTGCCACCGCGCTGATCGACGAATCCGCGGTGGTGGCGCTGGCGGCAGGATTGGGGCCGTCGGCCCGGTACCGGCGGTGGCTGTCGGTGCTGCGTGGGCAGGCCCGGCTGGTGATCGGCACCCGCAGTGCGGTATTCGCGCCGGTGGACAAACTCGGTGTGGTGATGGTGTGGGACGACGGTGATGACAGTCTGTCCGAACCACGTGCGCCCTATCCTCATGCCCGGGAGGTCGCCATGCTGCGCGCCCACCAATTGCGCTGTGCGGCACTCATCGGTGGTTACTCCCGCACGGCGGAGGCCCAGGCCTTGATCGCCAGCGGCTGGGCGCATGATCTGGTCGCGGCCCGGCCGGCCGTCCGCGCCGAAGCACCCCGCGTCGTCGCACTCGATGACACCGGGTTCGCCGAGGAGCGCGACCCCGCCGCACGGACCGCCCGGCTTCCGTCGGTGGCGCTGCAGACCGCCCGGGCCGCGCTGGAACGCGGGACACCGGTGCTCGTCCAGGTGCCTCGGCGGGGCTACGTGCCCTCGGTGGCGTGTGGGCGGTGTCGCACGATCGCGCGGTGCCGGCACTGTATGGGTCCGCTGTCACTGTCGGACCGCGGCGCCGACGGCGCAGTGTGCCGGTGGTGCGGTCGTATCGACATCGGTGTGAAGTGTCGCCGCTGCGGGGCCGACGAGGTCCGCGCTGTCGTGGTGGGGGCGCGGCGGACCGCCGAGGAATTGGGCCGGGCGTTCGCGGGAATCCCCGTGATCACCTCCGCCGGTGACTCGGTCCACACCGAGATCGCCGCCGGCCCCGCCCTTGTGGTGGCCACCCCGGGGGCGGAGCCCAGGGCTCCGGACGGGTACGGCGCGGCGCTGCTGCTGGACAGCTGGTCGCTACTGGGCCGACAGGATCTGCGCGCCGCGGAGGACACGCTGCGCCGCTGGATGGCGGCGTCTGCTCAGGTGCATTCCCGAGCCAGGGGCGGAGTGGTGGTCGTCGTCGCCGAGTCGGCAATTCCGACTGTCCAAGCCTTGATCAAATGGGATCCGGTGGGCCACGCCGAGGCGGAATTGGCTGCCCGAGTTGCGGTCGGTCTGCCGCCGGCTGTCCACATCGCCGCCGTAGACGGTGCCTCGGATGCCGTCACCGCGCTGATCGGGCAGGCGGCGTTACCGGATGATGCCGAACTACTGGGCCCGGTGGATCTCCCCGCCGGTGTCCGCCGCCCTTCTGCCACCGCCGCCACCGACAGCGTCATCCGGATGCTCATCCGGGTTCGTCGCGAGGAGGGCCTGGCGCTGGCGGCCTCGTTACGGCAGGCGACCATGGCCGCCAGCGCCCGACATGACCACGAAGCAGTGCGCGTGCAGATCGACCCGTTGCACATCGGCTGAGACGTGCGCCGACGCTAGGCTAAGGGCTGCAACGGCGCGCGGGGAGGTCGCATGAGGGCAGTCAGCCGAGTCTTCGCGCGCGTGGTTCTGGTGCTCTTCATCGTCCTGGGCCTGCTCTGGCCGGTGGTGTTCAGCCCCATCCCCGACGACAGTGCGGTGTACGACCCGGTGGTGATCTCCAGTCTGCGGGCTGAGTACACCGTCGATCGCGATGGGCTGATGCAGGCGAACGAAATGATCACGGCCGAGTTCCCCAGCGGGCGGCACGGCATCTTCCGGTTCTGGGATGTGGCCAACACCAACAACTCCCACCTCCGTCAGGTACCCGAGATCGTCGCGATCTCGATGGACGATTGGCCTGTGCCGTTTGAGGTGATGGAGCAGGACAATGACCGGTTCCTGGTAGCCAAGATCGGCGATCCTGATAGCACCTTGACTGCGGGCACCCACGTCTTCGGCATTCAATACCGCATCGCCGGTGTTCTCGATCCCGGCGATACCGGCGCCGGCAAGCAATTCGCCTCATCGACCGGCGAGGCCTCAGCACCGTCAGCGTTCTTCTGGAATGTGATCGCGCCGGGCTGGAACAACCAGATCACGTCGGCCGAGGTATCGGTATCGTTGCCCGGACCCGTACCGGGTGCGCAGTGCTCGGTCGGTGCCGGTGTCGGCAGGGCTTGCGACGGGCTGAGGGTATCCGGTGACACGGTCACGTTATCGGCCGGCGACCTGCCACCCCGCACCCCGATCACGGTGCGGGCAGGCGTCGATGTCCCGACCCCACCACGGGCCGAGGTGCCCTGGTCGTGGCAGTGGGATCCGGTGCTGGGCCGGTCGGTTCCGGTCGTGCTGTGGCTGCTCGGACTGACCGCCGCGGCCGGACTCGGGGCGTTTCTGTGGTGGCGATCCACGGTCGAACCCTCGCCGGGTTTCCCACTGCAATACGCCCCGCCGACGGGCCTCGGTCCGGTGCAGTGCGAATACATCCGCACCGAGAAGGTGCCCGAGGAGGGCCTGACCGCCACCCTGTTCTATCTGGCTGACCGCGGACTGCTCTCGCTTGATCAGGATGGCAAGAAGAAGTGGAAGGTCCACAGTGTGGGCGATTCCGGCGCGTGGGCAGAGGTGGATCCGGTCAGTGGCGCGGTCAGTTCAGCACTCGGGCTGGAATTTCACGGAACGATCTTCCACGCCAACGGTGGCGTCGCCGCCGGCCGTAAGCTCACCGCCGCCAAGCAGGAGATGGCGGTCGCGGCGAAAGAGTGGGCAATAGGGCAGGGACTGATTGCCAAGCACCCCTCGGAGTTGTGGCTTCGGGTCGCCAATATCGCGGCTCTGGTGCTCGCGGTCGGCGGATTTATCCGCCTGCTGTTCCCGATCACGTTGTGGGGGCTGCCTTTCGCCGTCTTTTTCCTGCTGTCGCTGCGGGCCTGGACTCCGGGAATCGGACTGCGGCGCACCGGCGCCGGACGCCAGCTGTGGTCGGAGGTCGGCGGCTTTCACCGCATGCTGGCCACAGATTCCGCGGAGTCGCGATTCGACTTCTCCGCCCGTAAGGATCTGTACACCGCCTATATCCCGTTCGCGGTCGCCGGTGGAACCGCCGCGTTATGGGCGGCGAAGTATCAGGCCTCGACCGGCCAGCAGCCGCCCCAGCCCGGTTGGTATCACTCGTCGTCGAGCACCGGCTGGAGTTCGTCATCGTCGGGGGGTGCTAGTTTCGACAGCTTCGAGTCGGCACTGTCGTCATCGATCGGCGCCTACACCGCATCGCAGTCGTCATCCTCGTCAGGTGGTGGCGGTGGCGGTGGTGGCGGTGGTGGCGGTGGCGGCGGTGGCGGTGGCGGAGGAGGAGGCGGTTCATGGTGACCTTTGTCTTGGTTCTCGCCTTGGTCATCGCGGTGGCGGTGCTGATCGGGTTCGTCGTGGGTTACAACAAGCTGCGTTCTGCTGACGTGCAGGTCGATGAGGCACTCGGCGGCATCGACGTCCAACTCACCCGGCGTGCGGCGTTGATCCCGAGTCTGGTCAGCACGGTCGGCGGGTACGCCGCCCACGAGAAGGCTGTCCTGACGCACATCGCCGATGCTCAGACCGCCTTGACCGCCGCCACGTCGGGCACGTCGGTGACACAGCGCAGCTCAGCCGAGCGCCAGTTCGACACCGCAGTCGGGCAGGTTCTCGCCCTCGGACAGACCTACCCGCAGTTGAGTTCGTCGAACAACTTCCTCAATCTGCAACAGAACCTCGCCGATACCGAGGACAAACTCGCTTTTGCCCGGCAGTACTACAACGACTCCGCGGCCACGGTCAACCGATTGCGCACCACCATCCCGTGGATGTTCGTCGCAGGGATGGCGGGGGTTTCTGAGCGTGAGTTCTATCAGGTGCCCCGATGAGCGCTTGCGCGAAGAGCCGACTAGCCCCGATGAGCGCTTGCGCGAAGAGCCGACTAGCCCCGATGAGCGCTTGCGCGAAGACCGAATCACCGAAGGACTGAATGCGCATCGTCTTCGCGGGCACTCCGATGCCGGCACTGCCGTCCTTGCAACGTTTCATCGACTCGCCCCGCCATGACGTGATCGCCGTCCTCACCCGTCCCGATGCGGCGGCGGGTCGACGGGGGAGGCCGGCACCGTCGCCGGTGGCGCAGATGGCGCTCGACGCCGGGATTCCGGTGTTGCGGCCGGACCGGCCCAACTCTGTCGAGTTCGTCGCCGAGATGACGGAACTCGCGCCGGACTGCTGTGCCGTCGTCGCCTACGGCGCGTTGCTCAGCGCGGACTTGCTCGCGGTGCCGGCGCACGGATGGGTCAATCTGCACTTCTCGTTGTTACCGGCCTGGCGCGGGGCCGCTCCGGTACAGGCCGCCATCGCTTCCGGCGACACCATCACGGGCGCGACGACATTCCTGATCGAACCCGCGCTGGACTCCGGGCCGACATACGGACTGGTCACCGAGACCATTCGCTCCACTGATACCGCCGGCGATCTGCTGGACCGGTTGGCGCTGTCGGGCAGTGTGCTGCTGGAGGCCACCCTGGACGGCATCGCCGAGGGATCGCTGACAGCCGTTCGACAGCCCTCCGACGGAGTCAGCGTGGCGCCGAAGATTTCGGTGGAGCAGGCGCGGATCCGGTGGGATCTGCCTGCTGCGATCATCGACCGCCACATCCGGGCGATGACACCGCATCCGGGAGCCTGGACCATGATCGGCGATATGCGCGTCAAAGTCGGTCCGGTCAGCGTCGAGACTGCCGATGGGCCGCTGGCGCCCGGGATCATCCTCACCGAACGGGCCCGGGTACTGGTCGGTACGGGCTCAGATCCGGTCCGGCTGACTCACGTTCAACCGCCCGGCAAGAACCTGATGGCCGCCGCGGACTGGGCGCGCGGGGCACGTCTGGATGCTGGAGTGCGGGCATCGTGAACGGCCGCGGACGTCAACGCCGCGAGCAGTTGGACCCGGCGCGGCGCGCGGCGTTCGACGTACTGCGCGCAGTCTCCGAGCGTGACGCCTACGCCAACCTGGCGTTGCCCGCACTGCTCGCCGAACGCGGTATCACCGGCCGTGATGCGGCGTTCGCCACCGAACTCACCTACGGGACGTGCCGTACCCGTGGTCTGCTTGATGCCGTCATATCCGCTGCGGCCGGTCGGTCGATCGATCAGATCGACTCCGTGCTGCTGGACCTGTTGCGACTCGGCAGTTACCAACTGCTCCGTACCCACGTGGCCGGACACGCGGCGGTCTCGACCACCGTCGAGCAGGCCGGGATCGAATTCGATTCGGTACGAGCGGGTTTCGTCAATGGCGTGCTGCGGACGATATCCAAGCGCGATGAGCAATCGTGGGTGAACCAACTGGCGCCGGATGCAGCCACCGACCCGATCGGTCATGCCGCATTCGTACATGCCCACCCTCGCTGGATCGCCCAGACGTTCGCCGATGCGCTCGGCGCCGACGCCGGTGAACTCGATGCCGCCCTCGCAGCCGATGACGGCCGTCCGGCGGTGCACCTCGCCGCCAGGCCCGGAGTCCTCAGTGCGGTCGAACTTGCTCAGACCGTCGACGGTGAGGTCGGCCGGTACGGTCCGTACGCGGTGTATCTCGCCGGCGGCGACCCCGGCCGGCTGGCTCCGATCCGCGATGGTCAGGCGCTGGTTCAGGATGAGGGGAGCCAGCTGGTCGCCCGGGCACTGACGCTGGCCCCTCTGATCGGCACCGACCGCGGACGCTGGCTCGACCTGTGTGCGGGGCCCGGCGGCAAAACGGCGCTGATCGCTGCGATTGCCGCTCAGCAGGGAGCAACCGTCACCGCGATCGAACCGAATCCGCGCCGGGCCGAGATGGTCGAACAGAACACCCGCGGGCTGGCGGTCGAGGTGCTGCGCGTCGATGGCCGTGACACCTCGCTGCCGGCCGGCGGTTTCGACCGCGTCCTCGTCGACGCGCCCTGTACCGGCCTCGGTGCGCTGCGGCGGCGCCCGGAAGCTCGGTGGCGGCGGACCCCGGCCGATGTTCCGACGCTGGCCACACTGCAGCGCGAACTGCTCGCGTCGGCGATCGCTCTGACCAGACCCGGTGGCGTGGTGGTGTATGCGACCTGTTCACCACACCTGGTCGAGACCGTCGGCGTGGTCTCCGACGCGCTGCGGCGCTATCCGGTGACCGCCCTGGACGCCCGGAGCTTGTTCGAGCATGTCGATAACCTCGGTCCCGGGCCGTACGTGCAACTGTGGCCGCACCGGCATGGAACCGACGCGATGTTCGCCGCGGCGCTTCGAAAGGATGCCTGAGCCGAAGGACTTAGAGTGATAGCTATGGCAAAACCCACTCGGCCGATGATCGCGCCCTCGATCCTGTCCGCAGACTTCGCCTGGCTCGGCAGGGAGGCCGCGGCCGTCGAAGGAGCCGACTGGCTGCACGTCGACGTCATGGACGCCCACTTCGTTCCTAACCTCACCCTCGGCTTACCGGTGGTCGAGAGCCTTCTCAAGGCGACTGATATCCCGATGGACTGCCACCTGATGATCACCGACCCGGGCCGGTGGGCACCCGGGTACGCCGAGGCCGGCGCCCACAACGTGACCTTCCACGCGGAGGCCACTGATGATCCGGTCTCGGTGGGTCGCGATATCCGTGCCGCCGGTGCCAAGGCGGGGTTGTCGGTCAAGCCCGGCACTCCGATTGAGCCGTACCTGGAGATCCTGCGCCACTTCGACACTCTGCTGGGGATGTCGGTGGAACCAGGATTCGGCGGGCAGAGTTTTATACCCGAGGTGCTCACCAAGGTCGCCGCCGTGCGGAAGCTGGTGGATTCCGGTGAGCTGACGATCCTGGTCGAGATCGACGGCGGCATCAACGCCGACACGATCGAGCAGGCTGCGGCGGCCGGTGTGGACTGCTTTGTGGCCGGCTCGGCGGTCTACGGTGCCGCCGACCCCGGCGCCGCGGTCGAGGCACTGCGTCGCCAAGCTGGACTCGCCTCACCGCATCTGCTGCTGTGACCGCACAGGCACAGGTAGCCGCTGCGATGGGGCTGGCGATCGAGCAGGGGCAACGGGTGAAAGGGTCGACCTACCCAAATCCTCCTGTGGGAGCTGTGATCTTGAGCGCAGCCGGCGAGGTCATCGGGGTGGGTGCCACCGAACCACCCGGTGGTCTGCACGCGGAGGTGGTCGCCCTGCGGGCCGCGGGGGAACAGGCAGCAGGCGGTACGGCCGTGGTGGCTCTGGAGCCGTGTAACCATCAGGGCCGCACCCCGCCCTGTGTCGACGCACTCCTGGCGGCTGGAATCGCGGCCGTCGTTTACGCGGTCGCTGATCCCAACCCGGTCGCGGCCGGAGGTGCGGCCCGTCTGCGTGCCGCCGGTGTCGCGGTCACCGGCGGCGTGCGCGCCGAGGATGTCGTCGGGGGCCTGCTTCGTGAGTGGGTGCACAAGCAGCGGACCGGTCGGCCACACGTCACATGGAAGTTTGCCGCCAGTGTCGATGGACGAAGCGCCGCTGCAGATGGATCCTCGCAGTGGATCACCGGTGAGGCGGCCCGTGCCGATGTGCATCGTCGCCGTGCTGCGGCCGACGCCATCGTTGTGGGCACCGGAACGGTGTTCGCCGACAACCCGAGTCTCACGGCCCGCCTACCCGATGGCAGCCTCGCCGAGCATCAACCGCTGCGGGTGGTGGTGGGCAAACGAGAGATTCCACCGGAATCCAATGTGAGCCGGGGTGATTCGCCGACCATGGTGTTGCATACCCGCGACCCGCATGAGGTCATCAAGGCGCTTACCGACCGCACCGATGTCATGGTGGAAGGTGGACCCACACTTGCGGGGGCTTTCCTGCGAGCGGGTGTGGTCGACCGGATCCTGGCCTACGTCGCACCTGTGCTGCTGGGCGGGCCGTTCGGGGCCGTGGATGATCTCGGCGTTTCCGGGATCGCCGGCGCGATGCGCTGGCGCTACGACGGCGTTGAGCGGATCGGGCCGGACCTTCTGCTCAGTCTGGTTCCGCCTGAGGTGTGCTGAATCAGCTCTCGCGGTGTAATGCCCTATGCACGATGAGGTCTCGTGATCCGATGGATCCCAGAAGTTCCCGGAAGCCCTGCACCGTGTAGCTGACCACGGTGGCATCGGTGCGGGCCCGAGCGGTAGCCGATCGGGGCAATGCGAACAGCGGACCCATTTCACCGAAGTAGTCACCCGGTCCGGCAACCTTGATGACGATCTCGTCGCCGCTGTCCAGTTCCCGGATCATTTCGATATCGCCCGCGGTCACGACGTAGATGGAATCTCCCATCGTGCCCTGCTCGAACAATGTCTCGCCGGCCGTCAGGGACATGGTCTGGGGCTCATGTTCGGCGGCGTCGAGGTGGGGCACGAGTTCCACGACACGGTCGGCCAGTGGCAGCATCCGGGTGTCGTGGGTGGCCACCACCACCACCCGGTCACCGGAGGCCAGTTCGCGGATGAGCGTGAGCACTTCTTCGACCTGGATGTAGTCCAAATGGGCGGTCGGCTCGTCGGCGATCAATAGCGGCGGGTCGAGCGCGATCGCCCGGGCCACCGCGACCCGCTGCTGCTGTCCGCCGCTGAGATCACCGGGCCGATACGCCATCCGGTGGGCAAGCCCCACCCGGGCCAGCAGTTCCTCGGCGCGCTGTTGCGCCTGCTGGCGTGGCATCCGGGCCGCCCGCAGTGGCACCATGACGTTTTCCAGCGCGGTCAGGCTGGGGACCAGATTGAATGCCTGGAACACGATGCCCACGGTGTTGCGTCGATATTCCGACAGTGCGCGCGTATCGAGTGCGGTCACATCGATATCGCCGAATTCGATACGTCCGGCCGTCGGGCGCAGAATTCCGCCCAGGCAGGACAGCAGGGTTGTCTTCCCACATCCGCTGGGCCCCAACAGAATTGCCAACGATCCGGCGGGTACGTCCAGACTCAACTCGTCGATCGGGCGCACGGACTCTTGGCCGCTGGCGTACTCCACCACGAGGTCTTTGATACGTAGGTCAGCCATCGACTCAGGGTCCCCCGAAAGCCAGTGCAGGGTCCACGGTCACTGCTCGGCGAAGCCCGGCAATGCTGGCCAGAACCCCGATGCTGATTGCGACAACCGGCAGCAGCAGGAATGCGATCCTAGGAATATCGACCCGCATCGGGAATAGTGGCCCCAGCAGAACCGACAGCACGCCGCCCAGCAGTGCGGCCAGAACCGCGACGATGATGGCCTGCATGGCAAGTCCGGCCAGAATCGACCGCGTCGGAACGCCGACCGCTTTGAAGACGGCGAAATCGCGGGTGCGCTCCAACGCGGACATATAGATCATCGAGCCGACAATCAGCGCGGCCACCATCCACAGCAGTCCGGCCATCAGGGTCATCGCTTGGCGCGCTCCACTGAGAGCGCGCAGCAGGTCCTCGATCGCTCCGGCACGGTCGACGATACGAAAGCCGTTCGGGGTCGTGCCAGGTGTGCCCCGTAGTCCGATCGAGGTCACCAGCGATTGCCCGGAGAACAGCAATTTCTGGGCACCGGCGGTGGTCAGGAAAACATTGGGTTGCCCGGCCAGTGCGGTCGAATCATCGACTAGTCCCACGATCCGCAAGGGCCGCGAACCGATTTCGACGGTACCGCCGATCGGTTCGTCCATCGTGTTCGACACCGCGACCTCGTCGGTGGCCGAGGGCGGCCGTCCGCTGACCACCACGGGGATCCCGGGGCCGCGCTCAGGTGCGCCGAAGACATTGACGCTGCGCGCCGACCCACCCGAAGGCACGGTTGCGCTGCCGTAAATCAGCGGGACGGATTCGGTGACGCCGGGCAGTGCCAGCAGCGTGGGGGGGAATGCCGACGAACCCAGGAATGGTCCGGTGGCACCTGACTTGACCAGGAATGCGTCCAACTGCAGTGAGTCCACGGTCCGAGTGGCCTCCACCCGGAATCCGTTGGCCAGCCCTGTGAGTACCAGGGTCATCGCGAAGACGAGTCCGGTTCCGACGATCGCGATGGCGAACCGGCGCTTACGCCACTGCAGATCGCGCAGGGCGGCGATCAGCACGTCGTTCCTCGCATGGTGGCGAGGTTACCGATAGGGGGGTTGATCGGGTGCGGGCTCGCCGCGATTCGTCCCAGAAACGATGCGACGGGCTAGGTCCGTGCGGTCGCGGACAATTCGGCCACATCGTCGGCATGCGTCTGGCGGCCCCCGATGAACAATGCGAAAACCGCTCCGGCCAGGCACACGATGGTGGTGATGAAGAAGATCGAGCCGTACTGCATCGCGAATGCGGTGCGACTGTTCTTAGCGACGCCTGTGGCGATCTCCATGATGCTGCCGGTCGGCTTGGGCAGCGTCGCGACTATTTGGTTGAACCGGTACAAACCCCAGGCGCTGAGCCCCGCGACGCCGATGAGCATGCCGGTCATCCGTGCCACCACGACCAGCGAGGAGGCGATGCCATGCTGTGCGGCGGGCACCACCCGCAGCGCCGCCGACGTCAGCGGACCGATCACCAGGCCCAACCCGAACCCGGCCAGCGCCAGGTCGGTGCCGAAAACCGGC
>Ga0164294_10002002_pt1 | contig 18646 bp, 17 predicted proteins | sample GEODES005metaG_FD_111479 | JGI IMG/M metagenome (GOLD analysis project Ga0164294, IMG submission 111479) | Oligotrophic lake water microbial communities from Sparkling Lake, Wisconsin, USA - GEODES005 metaG | ecosystem: Environmental > Aquatic > Freshwater > Lake | place: USA: Sparkling Lake...
CGGTATTTCGTTCTTCACGTTCCAAGCGATCAGTTATGTGATCGACATCGGCCGCGGCCACTGGCGCGAGCCGTTGTCGCTGCTGGATTTCGCTGTGTATCTCTCGTTCTTCGCCCATCTCGTCGCCGGGCCGATCGTGCGGGCCAGTGAGTTCGCCCCGCAACTCGATCACATCCCGGATCCCCGCTACGTGAAGTCGGCGGAAGCATTCATGCTCATCTTCCGGGGTCTGTTCAAGAAGGTTGTGATCTCGAGTTTCCTCGCCACGCAGATCGTCGACCCGGTGTTCCGCCTGCCGGGTGCCTACGGGCGGTGGGAGGTTCTCTGGGCCATTTACGGCTACGCGATCCAGATCTACGCCGATTTCAGCGGTTACACCGACATCGCCATCGGCATCGCGTTACTGCTCGGTATCCAGTTCCCGCTCAACTTCGATTCCCCATACGCCGCCACCTCATTGCAGGATTTCTGGCGGCGCTGGCATATGACCCTGTCACGTTGGTTGCGTGACTACCTCTACATACCGCTCGGCGGGAACCGCGGCTCGAAACTGTTCACCTATCGGAACCTGTTTCTCGTGATGCTCCTCGGAGGTCTGTGGCACGGGGCGAACTGGACCTTCGTGGCGTGGGGTTGCATCCACGGCGGATACCTCGTCGGCGAACGGGTTGTGAAGGAGCGCTGGGTCGGTCACGAGCTCGGATTGCCAGCCAGGCTTGTCACTGCACTGCAGTGGTTCCTCACCTTCAATGTCGTGTGCCTGGCGTGGGTGTTCTTTCGGGCGCAATCGATCGGTGGCGCGTTCGAAATTCTCTGGCAGGTTGTGGCCGGTTCGGGAACCAACAGCGGTGTGACGGCGATGCTCATCTTCGTGATCGTGGCGAGCGTGGCATCGCAGTTCGTGCCGAATTCGTTCCCGCGTCGGATCGAGCTCTGGTTCGGCCGCCTCGCACCGATCCTCCAGATCGCCGGGCTCGGATTCGGACTGTTGCTGATCGACGCACTCGGCCCTGAGGGCGTTGCTCCGTTCATCTACTTCCAGTTCTGAGACCACAGCGACCACCTCGGTCCGGTTCCGACCTCTACGCTTCCGGCCATGACCTCTTCAGGCCGGCCGGGTTCGCCGTTGCGCCCTCCGAAGCGCCAACAGGAGGGATTCATCCGGCGGGTCCTGCTGCGACCATTTCGGTCCCGTCATCCGGGCACCATGCCGGCGGGCATCATTCTCGTGATCATGGTTCTGGGGCTTTCTCTCGCCATGGTGCTCAACGCCGATGCCACGCTGCGCAAGAGCAATGCGAAGGGTGATGGCTGGCGCAACGGCGTGGCCACGGTGATCGCCACGGTGAGCGACACCTTCCAGTTCACCTTCGCTCGCAGCAAGATCGATGCCGCTCTGGGCAAGAACCAGGGAACGAGGATCGATGCTGGCGAACTGGTGCGTCTTCAGCAAGAAGCTGAGGCGGCGCAACAACAGGCCAATGAGGTCGAGGCTTCCCGCCAGCCTCCGGTGGTGACTCCGCCGACCCCGACATCGCCGGTGCATCTCTGGGTCGGTGGCGATTCCATCACTCAGACGCTCGGCGCTTCATTGCAACGGGTGATAGCCACCACCGGTGTCTTCACGTCCACGCTCGACTATCACGTGTCGACCGGTCTTGCCCGCCCCGACTACTTCAACTGGCCCGAGCACCTCGTCAAAGATGTGCTCCCCAAGGATCAACCATCAATCCTCGTGATGATGTTCGGGGCCAACGACGGCCAGAACATGACCGACCTCCAGGGTCGGGTACTTCAACTGGGGAGTCCCGAATGGCTCACCGAATACCGTCGTCGCGCAGCAGCAACCATGGATCTTCTCAAATCACCGACCAATGATCGCCTCACGATCTGGTGCGGACCCCCGCCGATGGGACCGGGTTCGAAGGTGCGAGGGATGGATGAGATCAGTTACATCATCGCGACCGAGGCGCGCTCACGGCCCTGGATCCAGTACTTCGACACCTGGCCGTTCTTCTCCGATGCCAATCTGCAGTACACGCTCGAAGCCCCGAATGCCGATGGCGTGAGGCGTGTCCTGCGCCAGAAGGACGATGTGCATATGACCGTGGTCGGTGCCGACCGAGCCTCATGGGCGATTCTTGGCCGCATCAGCAATCTCGTCGATCTTTCGGCCGGACGCATCGCACCGCCAGCATCGGAAGCTGCGCCCCGCGAGATCACCGAACGAACCGAAATACCGCCCACGATGCCCGGGGCGGAATAGGGCGCTGCTCCTGCGTTCTATGGATGAGAAGCGGTGACCGTGGTGGCGATGCCACCACGCACCTTCCAGATGGTCTCGACGGTCATACGACGCGGCATCGTGGCCCGCAGAAGATCGTCGAGGATCTGGTTCGTAACCGCTTCGTGGAACGCTCCCTCATTGCGAAAGCTCCACAGGTACATCTTGAGACTCTTCAGTTCGACGAGAAGATCGTCGGGCACGTACGTGATGCGAACCGTGCCGAAATCCGGCTGACCAGTGACCGGGCACATGCAGGTCATCTCATCGGTCTCGACCAACACTTCGTAGTCCCGCCCCGGATCGGGGTTCGGGACGGTGATGAGTTCCTTAGACGGCTCGCTGGGCACGGTGCTGTGGCGCTGGATCAGCCGCGACCGGCGTTGGGCTTGGTGCCATGATTGGCGGGCTTACGGCGGGCGTTGGTCTTGCGCTTATCGGTCTTCTTTGACATAGGAATGTGACGTTACCCGCCACGGCCACCGTGCTCCCAACCGACCTCGGCCACGACCACCCGATGGGGGTACCGATCGGCGCCGACTACCCTTCACCCCGATGGAGAAATTCGGATTCGTAGGACTCCCCAACGCGGGCAAGTCATCGTTGTACAACGCTCTCTCGGGGGGCAGCGCGCTCGCGGCGCCCTATGCCTTCGCCACCAAGGACCCGAACGTGGGTATGGCGAAAGTTCCGGACCACCGCCTCGAGAAGCTCGCCGCTATGAGCAACTCCAAGAACGTCATCCCGGCCAGCGTGCAGTTCGTCGATATCGGGGGGCTCGTCGAAGGCGCCAGTACCGGCGAAGGACTCGGCAACAAATTCCTCGCCAACATCCGCGAATCCGACGCCATTGTGTTCGTCCTGCGGGCCTTCGAGGACGACGATGTCCCCGGCCCCTCCGATCCGCTCGAACATCTCCGCATCGTCGAGATCGAACTCGCACTGGCCGATCTCGAGACCGTGGAGAGCCAGATCGAGAAGCGCCGCAAGGCGGCCAAATTCGACAAGACCGTGGCCGATGAGGTCGCAGCGCTCGACCGGGCCTACGCGGTGCTCGCCGAGGGATCGCCCATTTATCGCAGCAATCTCGACGAGGAGACCCGCACGCTTATCAAGAGCTATTTCCTGCTCACCAACAAACCTGTGCTGGCCATTGTCAACGTGAGCGAGAACGATCTCGACCGTATCGATGAACTCGCCGCTCCGGTCGCCGAGGAACTCGGCGGTTGTGGTGAGGTCATCGGCATGTGTGTGCAGCTCGAAGCGGAGGCTGGCCAACTCGATGCCGATGAGCGAGCAGAGATGCTCGAGGGTCTGGGTCTGGGCGAGGGGGCACTTCCCCGATTCCTCAACACCGCCTATCGCATGCTTGGTCTCCGCACGTACTTCACCACCGGTGAGAAGGAGAGCCGGGCCTGGACCTTCCGTGCCGGCGCCAAGGCTCCTGAATGTGCCGGAGTCATCCATTCGGATTTCCAGCGTGGGTTCATTCGGGCCGAGGTCATCCATTGGGATGACCTTCTTGAGGTGGGTTCTTGGTCGAAGGCGCGTGATGCCGGCATCCTGCGGGTCGAGGGCAAGGAGTACGTGGCCGCCGACGGCGATGTCATGGAGTTCCGGTTCAACGTCTGACCGAGCCGTACCATTGGGCCATGCCCGTGACCGATCAATCCCCAGCGGCATGGCTCGTGTCCGGCGACACTGTGCTCGCGTCGCTTGAGGTTGCCCGCACTCATCGAGAGCGCTCACGGGGACTCCTCGGTCGCGACTCCATCACCGGTGCACTTCTGCTGAGCCCGGCACGATCGGTGCACACCTTCGGCATGCGGTTCCCGATCGACGTGGCTCACCTGTCGAAGGACCTCGAAGTGCTGTCGATCACCACGATGGTCCCGAATCGCCTCGGGGTGCCCCGTCTTCGTTCGCACGCAGTCGTCGAGGCCGCTGCTGGCGCATTCGACCGCTGGTCCGTTGCCGTTGGTGATCGTCTCGAGATCCGATGAGTTCCGGTCTGCTCACCCTGGTGGGGACACCGATCGGCAATCTGGGCGACCTCTCCCCGCGGGCCATCGAGGCATTGGGCGCGGCTGATGCTTTGGCCTGCGAGGACACCCGTCGGACCGGACGCCTTCTCGCCCATATCGGCGTTCGGGTGCCCGTGCTGATCGTGATGAACGATCACACCGAGGCGGAGGTCATTGATCGGATCATCGGCCGCCTCGAGGCTGGCGAACGAGTAGCAGTGGTGAGCGATGCGGGTATGCCCGGCATCTCTGATCCCGGTGAGCGACTCGTGGCTGCAGTGAGTGCGCGAGGACTCCGCATTGAGGTGGTGCCCGGTCCGTCTGCTGCGGTCACTGCCCTTGTCGGTAGTGGTCTGCCGGCCGGCCGGTTCGTGTTCGAGGGGTTCCTGCCCCGGAAGGGCTCTGGTCGTGGCGAACGACTCCGAGAGCTCGCCACCGAGACCCGAACGGTGCTGCTCTACGAAGCCCCGCATCGTCTCGAAAGAACGCTCACTGATCTCTCGGTCGCCTGTGGCGCTGATCGACAGGTGGTCTTCGCCCGGGAACTCACCAAGATGCATGAGGAATTCTGGCGGGGATCGTTGGCCGAGGCGATCGAGCGATGCGGTGAGGTCGAACCGCGGGGCGAGTATGTGTTGGTGCTCGCCGGGGCAGCCGCGGCCGAGCCCGCTGACGACGCGCAATTACTCCGAGCCCTCCAGGAGGCCCGCGACTCGGGAGCCTCCACACGCGATGCCGTGGCTGCGGTTGCCGAACGGTTCGGAGCCTCGCATCGACGGGTCTATTCGTTGGCCACGGGTAAGCAGCGATAAATCTGCCTTCGCAAACTTTGAGGCAACATTTTGTGAGGTCGGCTTGGCAGAGGACGTCGACCGTCCTCTGCCGAGTCGTTCCTAGGAATCGATCAGGCGGCGGGTTTCGCCGGAACCTGTGAAAGCGCAGCGAACCCGAAGTAGAGGGCGGCGATATCGCTTCCCGGGTCACTCTCGGTGGATTCGCAGTTCGGGGGCAGGTCGTAGCCCTCGGTGTCTGTCGCTGGTGCGACGATTCGCAAGCCACGCACTGATCCGGTGGGGCAGGTGGGAATGTTCAGGTTGGCCACGGTGTCGTGCTGGAGGGTTCCGTTTTCGATGGCAACCCGGTTGTCTTCGAACCACTGAAGGACTCGTATGACCCCAGCGGGGAAGTCGAACGGTTCCACGAGCGGACCCTGACTGGCGGCCAGCGCCGGGATCCCTCGCTGTACGGCGGCACGGGCCGCGCCCACAGTCCCTGAGAGTTCGATGGCCGGGCCCATGTTGGCGCCGGCGTTGATGCCGGAGATCACGAGATCGGGAGTGAACGAGATGCCCTTCTGATCAATGGCCCAGACGATCGTGTCGGCCGGTGTGCCCTCTACGGCTTTGGCCTTGAAGCCGCTCTTGGTCTTCACATCTGATGCCTTGAGTTCCCCGCCGCTCACGGCGCTGCCCTTGCCACTCTGGTTCGTGGCCGGTGCGATCACGGTGACCTTCACGCCGTCGATGCCGCGCAGTGCCTCAACCAGCGCGTCGATGCCGTCGGCGTCGTAACCATCGTCGTTGGTCACGAGGATCTGGATCCCGCTCGTGTCTTCTGCTCCGGTATCGGATGCGGTTCCGTCAGCAGATGAACCCGACGCGTCCTTCGCTGAATCCGAAGAGTTGGATCCACAGCCAACGGCGAGGGTGAACAGCAGCAGTGCAGACATGAGTGCGGCCAGGATGCGCTTCATCGGTCCTCCGTGGATCATTGTTGGGGTGGTTCTATTCGGATCGGAAGGCGAAGAGTAGCGAGTGACGGTTGGGCGGTGCGACGCGAGCTTGGCGGCCGGCGTTCAGGAGAACGCAGGAATGACCTCGCGGCCGAACAATCGGATCATGGCGGAAATGTCGTCGAAGCTGCCAAGCGAGGCCTGACCGCTGTCGGCTGGCAGTCCGGCACCGAACGCGGCGTGCACATGGGTGCACCCGGTGGAACGTTCGTACTCTCGAATCTGACCGATGACCCGCTCGGGGGAACCCCAAAGCAGGCGATCGGCGGCGATGTCCTCGGCACTGATGGCTTCACCGGCGTCGAGTCGAGCGAACAGTTCGAGTTCCTCTGCCTCCTCAGCTGACTCGCGCCAGTGCTTCATGAGGCCGTCGACGTAGGTGGGCAGCACCTGGGTGCGCACCTGCTCATCGTCCTCGCCGACCCACGCATAGCGACGCAGGATCCAGTCGGCGGAGCGACCTACGTCGGCACATGCCGGGTTGTAGGTATCGAGGCAGCGCAGGCCAGCGGCAAGGGACTGCACCGGACCCCAGATCCACTCATCGCCCAGACGCGCCGCTCGATCGACCGCAGCGGGAGCAACGCCGGCCACCCACAGCGGAGGATGGGGTTGCTGGACGGGACGAGGCTGCACCGTGAGTTCGGGAAACGACCAGAAACGCCCATTGAATGAAGTGTTCTCGTTCTCCCACACAAGACGCAGGATGGTGAGCGCCTCTTCCATACGGGCGCCGCGCTCTTTGAAGTTGGAGCCGTGCACCTCGTACTCGAGGGGCCACCAACCCATGCCGACGCCGAGCGAGACACGCCCACCAGAAAGCTGATCGATGGTGGCGACCTGCTCGGCCACGCGCACCGGGTTATGGATCGGGAGTTGGAAGATCCCGGTGCCGACCCGGATGGTGGAGGTGCGGGCAGCAACGGCGGCAAGAAACGTGAGCGGATCGCTCATGTTGCCGGGCATGAAATGGTGATGTCCGATGGTGGCGGTGTCGAACCCCGCCTCCTCGGCGATGACGGCGAGTTCGAAGGTCTCGCGGTAGGGATCGGCGGCGCCGGAGTCCTTGAGCAATGGGAGCGACAATGAAAATTTCATAGTTCGAATTCGCCCTTGCCCATCTGATCGCGCACGGTCACGACTGGGGGATTGGTGAGCGATCGACGCTGCCAGTTGGCGCCATCGACGACCAATGTGTGCCCGCTGATGAAACGGGCATAGGGCGAGGCGAGGAACGTGGCTGCCCAGCCCAGTTCGCGGGGGCGTCCGACGCGCAACGCGGGCTGGCAGATGTCCTTATCGTTGGTACGAGCGAGGTTGCCCTGAATATCAGCGGTCATGTCCTCATGAGGGAACAGCCCGGGCACGAGCCCGTTCACCTGTATTCCGTAGGGGCCCCACTCGACGGCGAGAGTCTCAACCATGTTCTTCACGCCGGCCTTCGCCGCCGCGCTGTGCGCAAAGCCCGGACCACCGGTCCACGCGTAGGAGGCTCCAACGTTGATGATGGAGCCCGGAGTACTCGCAGCAAGATGACGACGGGCGAATTCCCGGGCGCAGAAGTAGGTGCCGTTGAGCGTGATGTCAACCACTGTGCGCCAGGCGTTCGGACTCATGTCCTCAGCCGGCACCGGGAAGTTGGCTGCCGCGTTGTTCACGAGAACATCGGGCAGTCCGAATGCCGCCTCGGCTGCATCGAAAGCCGCCGCGATCTGCTCGGGCTCGCGAATGTCGCAGGCCACGGTGAGCACGGGAGCACCGAGTTCATGCATCGCGGCCTCGGCGGCTTCGAGGTGCTCGGGCTTGCGACTGGCCACAACGATGCTGGCGCCGAGACGGGCGAACTCGGTGGCGATGGCCCGGCCGAGACCGGTGCCGCCGCCGGTGACGAACACGACCCTGCCGCCATAGGTGCCAGCGGGAAGCGCCATATCGCCGAGCTCCGGAGCATCGGGCAGGCCGATCGGTTCTGAGGTGGACATGTCAGCTCCCCCGATAGTTCGGTGTGCGATCTTCAGCGCGAGCAGCGCGGAACTCGGCAAGATCATCGGACTTGTTGATGAACGTCTGGTAGATGAGTTCGTCGGCCATCGAGGAACGCACGGCAGTGTCCGCGAGATGCGAGATGACTCGACGCGCCATCTTGATGGTGACCTCCGGCGCAGCTGCGATCTTCTCCGCCATCTCCCGTGCTGTGGCATCAAGCTCATCACGGGGAACGATGCGCGAGATCACGCCGAGGGCGAGGGCTTCGCTGGCATTGAGCGAACGACCGGTGAGGACCATGTCGCTCACGACGCCATGCCCGCACATCTGGAAGAGACGGCCCACACCACCAGTGTCGGGGATGACGCCGTGTGTGGTCTCCGGGAGCATGAATCGCGCATCATCGGATGCGATCCGGATATCGCAGAGCAGGGCCCGTTGGAACGATCCGCCGATGGCCCAACCCTGGATGGGAACGATGATCGGAATGTCGAGATCAAGGATCTGCAGGATCCCGTTATGCCCTCGACTCATCAATTCATGGTGGGTGAGCTCGACCTGCTGCCCGCCGATGGCCGAGACATCGCGCCCGCTCGACCAGGAGTGTCCCTCGCCGCGCCAGATGACGCAGCGCAGTTCACGACGGGAACTGATCTCGCCGAGGATGGCGAACAGTTGCGCATCCATCGAATCGGAGAACGCGTTGCGCTTCTCCTGGTTGTCGTTCGTGATGGTGGCGATTGGTCCGTCGAACTCGACGGTGACCTGTCCGCTCATGTTTCCCCCTGGCGCGTCTTTTGCGAAGTCAGTCTTACCGATGAGCGGACTCGGGGTGAAGGTCGCGGCCTGTGCGCTCGGATCGTGCTACCCATAGCTGGAACAACTGATGAGAGGGAGAAGTCATGACGTGGAAAATCGGTGAGGTCACCGTCACGAAGATCGCCGAGATGGAGCAACCGCTGCCGTTGGCCGGGCTCCTGCCGAATGCCACCGTCGAGGCACTCGAACCGCACAAGGAATGGCTCAAGCCGCATTTCATTGATGACGAAGGCATGGCAACACTGTCGATCCACGCTCTGGTCATCGAGAGTGACGGATTGAAAATAGTGGTTGACACCTGCGTCGGCGATCGCGATGTTCCCGGCATTCCGGGTTTCCACGGCGACCCGACCTTCCCTGATCGACTGGCCGCCGCCGGTCATCCGGTGGAGTCGATCGACATCGTCTGCTGCACCCACCTTCATTTTGACCATGTGGGTTGGAACACCCGGCCCGAGGGTGATCGTCAGGTGCCCACCTTCCCGAACGCCCGGTACCTCTTCTGTCGAACAGAGCATGACCACTGGATGAGCGTCACTGATGACTCGTACGCCTCGACCATTGCCGACACGGTCACGCCGATCATGGAAGCGGGACTCGCCGATCTGATCGAGCCCGATCATGTCGTCACATCTGCGGTGCGGTTCATCCCCACGCATGGGCATTCACCCGGACATATGTCAGTGCTGATCGAATCGAACGGTGAGCGAGCTCTTATCACTGGCGATGCCACTCATCACCCGGTGCAATGGGCGCAGCCGGGCTGGGGCATGGCCGCCGATTGGGACGGCGCAATGGGGACCGCCACACGGGAGCGCATGCGGGCCGAATTCGGCGGTGAGGAAACCCTCGTGATCGGAACCCATTACGCCTCGCCGAGCGCCGGTCACATCGTGTCGGTTGATGGCGAGTGGCAGTTCCGGGCGCTGGTCTGATCTCGCATGGAGATCCGCACCTTCGACGAGGGTCGTGCCGCCATTGCCCACGGCGTTCCTGTCTCCGACGCCGCCCGTTCCATCGTGGCGGGAATGTCCGCCGACGAGAAGCTCTGGTGTCTCGACGGCGATGCGCCGGTCTGGGCTGGCCTGAGCCATCTCGGAGCCGACGGCTATCACATGGCTCCATTCCCGGCGGCCGAGGTGGAGCGGATCGGACTTCCCGGGATCCGGTTTGCCGATGGGCCACGCGGGGCAGTGGTCGGTAATGCCACGGCGTTCCCCGTCTCGATGGCCAGAGGTGCCACCTGGGATCCCGAGCTCGAAGAGCGGATAGGTGATGCAATCGGGCGGGAGCTCCGCTCCATCGGGGCCAACCTCACCGGAGCGGTGTGCGTGAATCTCCTGCGCCATCCGGCGTGGGGTCGGGCGCAGGAGACCTACGGCGAGGATCCCCATCACGTCGGCGAACTCGGCGCCGCGCTCACCCGTGGATTGCAGCGTCATGTGATGGCCTGCGTGAAGCACTTCGCCTGCAACTCGATGGAGAACGCCCGCTTCAGTGTCGACATCGAGGTCGATGAGGTCGCGCTCCACGAGGTGTACCTGCCCCACTTCCGTCGCATCATCGACGAGGGTGTCGCCTCGGTGATGTCCGCGTACAACAGCGTCAACGGCGAGTGGGCCGGGCAGAACCATGCCCTGCTCACCGAGGTGCTGCGCGACGAATGGGGGTTCGAGGGATTCGTCATCAGCGACTGGATCTTCGGGATGCGCGATGCCGCCCTATCCGTCAACGCCGGTCTCGACATCGAGATGCCCTATCGCATGGTGCGGTCCCAGCACCTCCCGGCCGCCATCGAACGCGGTGAGGTCCCGTGGTCACAGGTCGATCGCTCGGTTGAACGGATCATCGCCACGCTGTTGCGGTTCGACGCCGTGCTTTCCTCGCCGACACCGTCGCTCGATGTGCTCGGCGCTGCTGAGCATCGACGTCTCGCCCGCGAGGTCGCTGCTCGTTCCATCGTTCTGCTGCGCAACGAATCCGTGGGTTCGGCCCCGGTACTTCCACTCCCTGTCACCAGCCGCGTGGCTGTGCTCGGCCGACTTGCCGATCGCATCAACCTCGGCGACGGCGGTTCGAGCGATGTCTGGGATCTCCACTGCTACTCCGTCCTCGGTGGCTTGGCGGCCGCCTTCGACGATGTCGTGCATGACGATGGCGCCGATATCGGGCGCTCCGTCGCGATCGCGGCTGCTGTTGATGTCGCAGTGGTCGTGGTCGGGTACACCTATCTCGACGAAGGGGAGTACATCGGGGCGACCGATCCGTCGTTGCCGATGATGTTCCCGGCCACCGATGAACCCGACGTCGTTGCTCGGTTCGAAACATGGATCTCCTCGCAGCCACCTTCGGTGAAGCCACCCCATATCGAGGCCCGACCGAAGGGGTTCGCCGCCGGTGGCGACCGCTCCTCGCTGCGACTTCCCGATGCCGATGTCGCACTGATCACCGCAGTGGCAGCGGTCAATGAACGAACGATCGTGGTGATCCAGTCCGGCAGCGCCGTGATCGCCACGGAGTGGATCGAATCGGTGCCGGTTGTCCTGCAGGCTTGGTACGGGGGCTCCGAAGCCGGGCATGGTCTCGCCGATGTGCTGCTCGGACGGGTCAACCCCTCGGCGCGTCTGCCCTTCAGCGTTCCGGCTGCGGAAGCAGATCTGCCGGCCTTCGATCGCGACGCCACGAGTTTCCGCTACGACCGCTGGCACGGTTGGTGGCATCTCGAGCGCATCGGTGTGGTCCCGGCATTCCCGTTCGGTTTCGGACTCTCGTACACGACCTTCGAACTGGGCGGGGCTTCGGCTTCGTCGCACCACGATGTTGTAACGATCTCGGTGAATGTCACCAATACCGGCAAGCGCGATGGTGCCGATGTCGTGCAGGTCTACGCGGCACTGCCCGATGACGACGCTCCGTCACGGTTGGTGGGTTTCGCGCGGGTCGAGGTTCCCGCCGGTGGCGAACATGCCGTCACGATCGAAGTTCCCACTGAACGACTGGCCACCCGCGATCCAGTGGCACACCAGTGGCTTGCAGCGAGAGGATCACATCGATTCGCAGTGTCGCGATTCGCCGGAGATCCGGATTCCATCCAACTGCTGGTGGAACTGTCATGACGTTCGACGTTGCGGTGCTCCTATGACTCTCACCCCGGATCTGCGCCTCGACGGGCGCGTCGCACTCGTCACCGGTGCGAGCCGCGGTCTGGGCCGCGCGATGGCCCTCGGATTCGCGGCTGCGGGAGCCGACGTTGTGGTTTCGAGTCGCAAACTGGACGCATGCGAGACCGTGGCTGATGAGATCCGCTCGATGGGACGCCGGTCCATCGCCGTGTCCTGTCATGTCGGTGATTGGAATGCGTGTGCGGCGCTCGTCGAAGCATCGATCACGGAGTTCGGTCATATCGATGTTTTGGTGAACAATGCCGGGATCGCCCCAGTGCCGCCGTCGATCGCCGGCATCACGGAGGAACTGTTCGATCGCACGATCGCAGTCGATCTCAAGGGTCCGGTTCGACTCACGGGGCTGGTCGTGGCTCATATGCCGGCTGGTGGGTCGATCATCAACATCAGTTCAACGGCCTCGGAGCGCAACACCCCATTCACAGTGGTCTACGGGGCGGCCAAGGCAGCGCTCAACAGCTTCGGACAGGCCGCAGCGCTGGAACTTGGGCCGAAGGGAATCCGCGTCAACACCATCGTGTGCGGTCCGTTTCTGACCGACAGCTTCTCAAAGGTGGTTCCGACGCCCGAGAGTGTGGCCACATTGGCCGCGACGCGCCCGTTGGGGCGCATCGCCGAGCCGGAGGAGATCATCGGGACTGCGCTGTTCCTGGCCTCGGATGCATCGGCCTATATGACCGGTGCGTTGCTCGCGCTCGACGGCGGTTGACCATGGCGAACTCTGCTGCTGGCGATCCACTCGTCAATGTCGGGGCGTTGGGGCGGTGGATGGATTCCCGTTCGCTTGCCCCGGGTGAGGAGTTGACCATCTCGCCGATCAGGGAGGGGACCTCCAACGCGATGTACCTGCTGGAGCGCGGGGGAGAGCGATACGTGCTGCGCCGGCCGACCCGGGTGGCGGTGCAGCGCGCCGAAGAAGGGCTCGTCCGCGAGTTCCGGATCCTCACTGCGTTGGGCGGTTCCGCTGTTCCGCATCCGGCGGCGGTGGCGCTGTGCGAGGACCAATCGGTTCTGGGATCCACGTTCTTGCTGATGGAACATGTCGCTGGGTTCAATCCCATGCCACCGCTCGCCCCAACCATCAATACTCCGGCCGCGAGAGGGCAGACCGCGTTCGCCATGGTTGACGCGTTGGCGGCCATCCACAAGTTCGACTGGCGTGGTCGCGGGCTGGCTGATCTGGGTCGTCCCGATGGTTTCCACGAACGTCAGGTCGCCCGGTGGACCACCCAACTGGCCTCGTACGAGGGACGGGAGATGCCGGGCATTGATCGCGTGGCGAGCTGGCTCGAGCAGCAACTTCCATCGCATTTCGAACCATCGCTGATGCATGGCGACTTCCACATGTTCAACCTTCTGGTCACCGAAGAGGCCCCGTATCGGGTGGCCGCTGTCGTCGACTGGGAGACCGCCACCATCGGTGATCCACTTCTCGATCTCGCCGGATTCTGCGAGATCTGGTGTCCGATCGCTGGCGCTGACTGGCCCGATCGCAGCGCACTACAGGCCAGATATTGCGAGGCGCGCGGCATTGATGACCCCGGTGAGCTGCGCTACTACAACGCGCTCTACAACTTCCGAATGGCCGTACTGCTCGAAGGGATCCATCAGCGTTCGCTGCGCGACCCCACGCGCCCCGACATGGTGGAAATGGGTGATCGGGCCACGGTGAACCTGGATCGCGCACTCGCGGTGATCGGTTCGACCTGAAAGAGGGGTTCGGTCGTGGTGATTGCTCGACGGCATCGCCGCTATCGAAAGTGGTCGTGGGGGTGCGGCTGCGGGCCGTAGCCTGAAGGGGTGTCCAACCCCTTCTACGTGACCACGCCGATCTACTACGTCAACGACGTCCCTCATATCGGCCACGCCTTCACGACGGTCACTGCCGACGCACTCGCTCGTTGGCATCGTCTGCTGGGCGACGAGGTCTTCTTCCTCACCGGCACCGATGAGCATGGCCTCAAGATCCAGCGCACGGCTGAGGCCAATGGCGTCACGCCTCTTGAGCAGGCTGATGCCACCAGCGCTCGCTTCCGTGAGGTCTGGGAGATGCTCGACATCAGCAACGACGATTTCATCCGCACCACCGAGCCCCGTCACATCTCGTCGGTGCAGTCCTTCATGCAGGCCATTTTCGACAACGGCTTCATTCGCAAGGGCACCTATGCCGGTCAGTACTGCGTTCCATGCGAGGCCTATTACAACGATGCCGATCTGGTCGAGGGGAACTGTCCGATTCACGGCCGGCCCGTCGAATGGCTCGAGGAGGACAACTGGTTCTTCGAACTCTCGAAGTTCGAACAACCCTTGCTCGATTGGTACGCCGCCAACCCTGATTGCGTGACGCCCGGCGGGAAGCGCAACGAGGCTCTCGGTCTCATCAAGCAGGGCCTCGAGGACGTGTCGGTCTCCCGCACATCGATCGCATGGGGTGTTCCCGTTCCATGGGATGAAGGCCATGTCTTCTACGTCTGGTACGACGCCCTCATCAACTACGCCACGGCCATCGGTTATGGCTCCGACGATGCGCAGTTCGCGAAATGGTGGCCGGCGGTGCATCACCTTCTCGGCAAGGACATCCTCCGCTTCCATTGCGTCTACTGGCCAGCCATGTGCATGGCCGCCGGACTCGAACCCCCGGCCAAGCTTGGTGTGCACGGCTTCTTGCTCGTGGGCGGTGAGAAGATGTCCAAGACCCGCCTGAACCAGATCTTCCCCGCCGACCTGGTGGCTGATTTCGGTGTCGATGGATTCCGGTATCACTTCCTGCGCGACAACTCCTTCGGTCCCGACGGCGACTTCTCCTACGAGTCGATGGTCACCCGTTACAACACCGACCTCGCCAATAACTTCGGCAATCTGCTCTCACGGGTGGCCACAGTTGTGGGCAAGAAGTGCGATGGCATTGGCCCCGCTCCGGCCCCGGACTCGCCGCTCGCTGTAGTGGCCGCCGAGTCGCTGCGTGATGCCACCGAGGCGTGGGCCCAACTTGCCCCGAGCGTTGCCCTCGAAGCCACATGGCGCCTCATCGGTGCGGCCAACGCGCATCTCGAGAACAACGAACCATGGAAGATGGAACCCGGCACCGAGCTCGATGCCGTCATGGGAGATGCGCTCGAGGTCATCCGAATCGTTTCGATCATGGCGACACCGGCTATGCCGAGCACCTGTGCCCACGTGTGGTCGAGGATCGGTCTGCCCGGCACACCCGATGAGCAGCGGCTTCCGGAGGCAGCGTCCTGGGGTGGCTATCCCGGAGGTCTCCCGGTGATCAAGGGCGATCCACTCTTCCCCCGCATGAAAGCGTCGGAGTAAGCCCGATGACGCTGCGCTGGATCGACGACCACTGCCATCTCGATCGTTCCGACGACGGATCTCCGTCAGTCGACGAGTTGCTTGTCGCGGCGCGAGCGGTTGGCGTGGAGCGCTGCATCACGGTGGGTTGTGATCTCGTGACCTCGCTCGAGGGCATCGAGGTCGCTCGCTCGCATGAAGGTGTCTGGGCCACCGTCGGGGTCCATCCCCATGAAGCAGCCGGTGGACTTGATGGAATAGAGGAACTGCTGGCCGCTCCCGAGGTCGTGGCGGTGGGGGAGTGCGGGTTCGATCTCCACTACGAACATTCGCCCCGAGATTCGCAAGCTGAGGTGTTCGCGGCCCAGATCGCTCTGGCCAAGGCCCATGACCTTGCGCTCGTCGTGCACACCCGCTCGGCATGGGCCGAGACCTTTGCGATGTTCGATGAGGTGGGAATGCCGGAGCGAACGGTCATCCACTGCTTCACCGGTGGGCCCGAGGAGGCTCGACGATGTCTCGACTTGGGCGCATTCCTGTCGTTCAGCGGAATCATCACCTTCAAGGGTGCACCCGAAGTACGTGAGGCGGCGGCGCGTTGCCCGCTCGATCGTGTGCTCGTCGAGACCGATGCACCTTGGCTCGCTCCGGTGCCTCATCGTGGTCGTCCCAACGAGCCCGCGTTCGTGCCGCTCGTTGCCGAGACGCTCGCCGATGCCATGGGAGCACAACTCGGAGCACTGGCCGAGGCCACATGGGCCAACGCTGCCCGGGTCTACCGGCTTCCCATCTGAGTCAGTTGCCGCAGTTGGGGCAGGCCGCGACCTCGGAGCGCAGGTCACACTCCTATCCGTGAGCCTGCATGATCATGCAGCCAAAAGTTGCGAACATGTGACAGTCCTCCTACGGTGATCGTTGGCTCCGGGCGGAGTCATGGCCTTCGCTTCTCGAGCGTTCGTGTCATCGGCCCGTGGCATGTCCTGCTCCCCATCAAAGGCCGCACCGCTGACTTCCACCTCTCCCTCCCCGACCCAGCGTTCGTTCACCGTCGCAGTCGTGGTCACCATCGTGTGTCTGCCACTGCTGATGCTCGATCTGATGTGGTCCGGAGGGTCCGGCGCACGATCCGTCTCTGAGGCGGGCGCCGAGGTGACCATTGCGCCTGCGGTTGACGCCACTGCAATCCCCGGCGAGACGGCCACGACTGTTCCTCCGGCTGCTGCGGCCCCTGTCGTTGCCGAGGCCCCGGCCAGCACGGTCGCCGCGCCGAAAGCGGCGGTCGCTCCAGCGGTTCCCGCCAAGCGTTCCGCCGCTCCTGTCACGACCAAGCCCCCGGTCTGGTCACCTCCGCCCACCACGGTCGCCCCCGCACCGCCTCCGCCAATCGTGTCGAGTTCGGACGCTGCATTCCTCGCGTGTGTTCGCTCCCGCGAGTCGGGCGGAAATTACGCCATCGTGGACAGTTCCGGGCAGTACATGGGCGCGTATCAGTTCTCGCAGTCCACTTGGGATGGCATCGCCAGCCGCAGCGGCCGCTCGGCACTGGTCGGGGTACACCCGAACAACGCGTCGCCCGCTGATCAGGACGCCATCGCCTACGCCACCCTCGCCATCAGCGGTCGTTCTCCCTGGGGTGGGATCTGCAACTGAGCCCGTCTCGCCGAGGTGCGATGCTGGTGCAGTGACCCTGACCCATCGCGAGATCACAGAACTGCTCGAGCGACACGGTCTGAGTCCCAGCCGTGCACTCGGCCAGAACTTCGTGGCTGATCCCAACACCGTGCGTCGGATCGTGCGCCTAGCTGGTGTCGGAGAAGGCGACCCTGTTGTCGAGATCGGGCCGGGTGTTGGATCGCTGACAACAGCGCTCTGTGAGGTCGGGGCTGAGGTCCTCGCTGTCGAACTGGATCGTCATCTGCTTCCGGTGCTGGCCGAGGTCGTCGAGCCGCTCGGTGTGACGGTGGTCCACGGGGATGCGCTCGAGGTTGATTGGCCGGTGCTCCTCGCCGCCCATGATCACTGGACCATGGTTGCCAACCTTCCGTACAACGTGGCCACCACGATCGTGTTGCAACTGCTCGACGACGCCCCGGCGATCACCACCATGCTGGTCATGGTGCAGCGCGAAGTAGGGGAGCGGCTCGCGTCACCACCGGGGTCGGGTACCTATGGGATTCCCTCGGTGAAGCTGGCGTTGTCGGCCACCGCGGAAGTTGTGGCCCGTGTCCCGCCCACGGTGTTCATCCCCCAGCCGAGGGTGGAGTCCGCCCTCGTACGCATCACTCGTCGGGCCGAGCCGGTGGTCAGCTGCGACCACAACGAGATCATGGCACTGGTACGCACCGCGTTCGGGCAGCGCCGCAAGATGCTCAGACGATCACTCAGTGGGCTCGTGAACGCCGAACAGTTCGCCGTGGCCGGAGTTTCCCCCGAAGACCGCCCCGAACAACTCGGGGTGGCGCAGTGGGATGCACTCACCGCCGCCGTGCTCGCCGATCGGGACACATCACCACCCGCGGCACCACAATGGACCGATGACCACTGAACCGGCCGACCTCAGCAGTGAGGGCAGTGATGTCTTCCCCGCGACCCTCTTTGCGCCGGCCAAGCTCACGCTTTCGCTACGGATCACCGGCGTTCGTTCCGATGGGTACCACCTGATCGACGCCGAGATGGTCACGCTGGACTTCGGCGACGATCTGCGCCTCTCGGCTGGCGATGGCCTCGAGGTCCTCGACCCGGCAACCGGTGAACCCATCGACATCGGGCCTCCGGAGTCCAATCTCATCACCAGGGCGCTGCGAACGGTCGGACGGCGATGTTCGGTGTCAGTGCAGAAGCGGATCCCTGCGGGTGCCGGGCTCGGCGGCGGGTCGGCCGACGCCGCTGCGGTACTCCGGTGGGGAGGGTCGACCGATCTTGATGCTGCTGTGCGGCTCGGCGCTGATGTTCCGTTCTGTGTGATCGGAGGCCGGGCCCGCGTTCGAGGCATTGGCGAACTCATCGAGCCACTTCCGTTCCGCGCTCGTACCTTCACCCTCTGGACTCCTGCCCTTCGGTGCTCAACCCCAGAGGTCTACCGGGCGTGGGATGACATGGGTTCGCCCATCGGTGACCATGGCAACGACCTTGAACCGGCGGCACTGGTCGTCGAACCCCGGCTCGCCGAATGGCGCGATGAGTTAGCTGCGATCAGCGGCCAACGCCCTCGCTTGGCGGGGTCAGGGTCGACCTGGTTCGTCGAGGGTGAGTTCCCGGGCGACGA
>Ga0164294_10002004_pt1 | contig 18627 bp, 19 predicted proteins | sample GEODES005metaG_FD_111479 | JGI IMG/M metagenome (GOLD analysis project Ga0164294, IMG submission 111479) | Oligotrophic lake water microbial communities from Sparkling Lake, Wisconsin, USA - GEODES005 metaG | ecosystem: Environmental > Aquatic > Freshwater > Lake | place: USA: Sparkling Lake...
GGCGCAGTTTGAGTCCGAGCTGCTCGGCAGCACCCTGCCCGTGCTCAAGCAGCAGGTGGCCGAGCTGGCGGCGCTGGAGAAAAAAGCCGCCGCCGCCCGCGATTACGATGCCGCCATCGCCATTCGCACCGAGCGCGAGCGCATCGAAGTCGAGATCAGCAGTCAGGCCAAATTGCTGCTACTGCTGGAGGCGCGGCAGCAAAGCATCGCCAGCAAGCCCCCGGAGCGCATTCTGCTGAAGCCCTCGGAGGCCCAGCTCAGTGGTGTGCGCCATGATCCCACGGCTGGCGTGCTCACCGGCTGGACCACCGCCGGAGCCACTGCTGTGTGGCGTCTTCCAGACCTTCCGCCAGGCGGCTACGAGGTCATTCTGCGCTACAGCTCCGGTCCCCTGGAAGGCGGCAGCGTGCGGGTGCAGGAGTCGTTCTATTCCCTCAACGCCGACCTCGGCACCACGCTCAAAGGCTTCGATGACCACAACGTTGGCACTCTGCGCGTTCGCGACGGTGCCGGGCAGCTCAAAATCAGCGCGGTGAAGGTGCTGAAGGACAACCTCATGCAACTCCAGTCGGTGGAACTGGTGCCCGCCAACCGTTGACCCCGCATGAGACGCCCGCTTCACCTGCTGCTCCTCGCCGCCTGGCTTCCACTGGCCCTTCCCGCGCAGAGTCCACCGGCGGTCCCGGCCTCGCTGGAAGAGCTGCGCCAGAGCTTCCACCAACGGGTGCGCCTGGCCTCCGGCTCCCTTAACGACTACTACGAGAAGGCGCTGGCCAGCCTGGAAACCTCTCTTGCCGCGCTGGGCGACTACGAGCAGGCGCGCGCGGTCAAAGCCCGGCGCGCTGATCTGGCCGCCCTCAGCGCCAGTGCTCCCGCGTCTTCCCCTGGGCTCCCCCTGCTGGTCGAGAAAGCCCGGCTCACCGGCTCCGTTCTCGCCACGAGCGACTCATTGCAAGGCTGGCGCACGAGCAGTTGCACGGCGGAGTGGATCCTGCCCCGCTTCACGCCTGGGCTTTATCAAGTGCAGCTCAGCTATTTGATGGCCCCGAGAAAGCCGACCCCGCCTTCCTCCGGCACCGCCCCGGCCCGCGTGCTGGACGCCCCGCTGGAGCAGGTGCCTTTCCTTTTCCGCGAGTCCTCCCTGCTGGCCAGCGCCGCCAGGAACAGCCTGCCCCTGGCGCTGGAGATGACCGCCGCTAGCGAGTTCAAGCTCGTCACGCTGACCGGCAGCATCGAACTCACCCGCGCGCCGGTGGTCCTGCAACTGGTCTGCAAAGCGGCGTGCCCGCAGAACGAGATCATCATCCGCGAGATCAGGCTTGTCCCCATGCCTGCCGCTGCGGCCACGACTGCCGCCGATGCCGCCGCAGTTCCAGTCCTTCCTTTGCTGGAGGAACTCAAGCAGCTGCAGGCCGCCCAGGCAGGCAAGATCGCTGAGGCTCAGAAACCCGTCATTGAAACCTACCAGCGGTCGCTGGCCGCCCTCAGCGCCCCGCTGCCAGAGGTGGCCGAAGCCATCGCCCAGGAGCAGCAGCGCGTGCGCAAACTGCTGGAGGGCAAGGCGGCCAAGCGGCTCTCCGGGCTGCGGCTGGACAATTTCGAGGAGGTGTCCGAGGCCCGCTTCGTGCCTGATCCCGGCAACACGGGCGATACCTTCCTCATTGAGCACCAGGGCCAGCAACAACGCGTCCGTCTGGCCTGGATCAGCTGCGCGCCCCTGGACCCCGCCGAACAGCGGCCGATGAAGCTGGTGCTGGATCGCTTTGGCATCAGCGCCGCCGCCGCCCCGGCCCTGGCACGGGACGCGCAGGAGTTCACCGCGCTCTACCTGGAAGGCCGCCCGCTGCGCCTGCTGCTGCGGCAGGATCGCAATGACCGCGACGCGACCCCGGCGCTGCTCTTCATCGAAGACATCGGCTTGTTTCAAAACGTCCTGGTGGACCATGGCCTAGCCGTCGTGGACCACCCGGCGGGCAAGGAACGCAACGCGCTGGAATCCGCCCTGCTCGCTGGCCTGCAAGAGCGCGAGGCCAAGGCCCGCCAACAAAACCCAGCCCCTGGCGGCTGGGGACTCCGCCCCCCGCCCTGACCCATGTTGATTCGCCGTTTCATCGTCCTCGCTTTGGTCGCGGCTGCCGCGTCAGGGTCCAGCGCACAAACGCCTGCCCCCGCCGCGTCTCAGACCCGTTTGCAAAAGCTGGAGCTGACTTACCAGGACAACCTGCGCAAGGTCCAGGCGCCCCTACTTCAGCAGTATTTGACCGAGTTGAAAGCCCTCCAGGCCAAGGCCGCTCCGTCCGAGGCCGCCGCCATCGAAGCCGAGATCGCCCAGGTGCAAAAGCTGGTCGCCAGCGGCGGTCTGGTGGACCTGCTGCCTGCCCGCCCCGACGCCACCGACACCAAGGGCAAGTCCCCCGGCATCGTCTTCACGCTCGACCCCCACGAAGCCCGGCCGCCCCAGGTGGGCGACGCACCGGTGCCTGTGGGCGAGGCTTCCTGGAGCCTGTCCCGGCTGCCCGCTGGCAACTACGACCTGATTGCCCACTACGCCTGCCCTGCCCTGCCGCCCGGTGCCACGATCGAGATCAGCTTCGGCGATCAAAAGGTCACGCGAGAGATCAAGCCCAGCCACATCACGCTCACTGGCGACACCTTCCGCGTCATGCGCCTGGGCCGCCTCAAGGTGAGCGCCGACACCCTCGGCCAGGCCATCGTCATCAAGTCCTCCACGCCCGGCGAACCCTGGCTCTTCATCCGCCAGGCCCTCATTGTCAAAGCCGGGTCCTGAGGCTCCGCGATCTTCACCCTTCATTCACCACGCTCATCATGACCCCTTCCACCCTCCGTCTCGTCCTGCTCGCCACTCTGACCGCCAGCACGCTGCTCGTGGCCCAGGATGAAGGCCAGCCCAAGCCCATCACCGCCGCACAGGCCCTGAAGCTGGGACCCGAGAAGCTCACCGACTTGACCAATCCCAGCGAGGCTGGCCAGGACCAGGCCACCATTCTTTACGCCACCGCCAAGCGCCTGCAGACCGAGAACGCCCTCGCCAAACGCGACCTGCAAGCCGTGCTCACCCTGGAAGAATGGCGCACCGCCATCCAGCCGTGCCGCGAGTCCGCCTTCAGCCTCGCTTACATCATCAATGGCGGCGGCACCATGTATTCACACGGCTCGGCCCGCGACACCGCGGAGGTCGAGGACTTCCTGGCCGGACTCGCCAGCAGCCTGCCACTCGCGGAAGGCGAAGGCGATGCGAAGGCCACCCAGCAGATCGACAACGCCATGGCCTTCCTCAAGAAGCTGAACGTCGGCGACCTCGGCGATGCCGACGCCACCAAGGAAGCGCAGAAGAACCTGAAGGAAGAAATCGAACGCATCATGCCGCACTGGGAAGGCCTGAAGTCTATGATCAGCGCGGTGCCAGCCGCTGAAGCTAAAAAGATCGCCACCTTCACCGTGAGTTGTCTGAGCTGGCTCAAGGACGAGTAGACCCGCTTTTTGGTTTCCAACCCCGTCCAGAAATGGCATGGGCGAGCATGACCAGCCTGCCGCTCTCCACCCCGTCGTTGCTCTTCCCGGCGATCTCCCTGCTGATGCTGGCCTACACCAACCGCTTCCTCGGCCTGGCCAGCGTGGTGCGCAAGCTGCACGAAACCTGGCGCGCCACGCAGGAGCCCCTGCTGCTGGCCCAGATTCAGAGCCTGCGCCGCCGCATTCAGATCATCAAGCACATGCAGACCATGGGCGTGCTCAGCCTCATGACCTGCATCCTCAGCATGTCCGTGCTCTGCTTTGACTGGCAGCCCGCCGGCCAGATCACCTTCGGCCTCAGCCTCGCCTTCATGTTCGCCTCCCTTGCCCTCGCCTTGCAGGAAATCCAGATGTCCGGCGGTGCACTCGACCTGCTGTTGAAAGACGTGAAGTGCCGCGAGCACTGAGCCGCAGGCACGTCCCTGCCTACCAACGAACGGCCAAGCACCCCAGCGGCAAGGAGCGACAGCACCTTGCCGTCGCACCCGCAGCGGAACACCAAGCCCTCCTCAGCCAGTCCTGCGCCTCGTTCCTCGCTTATTCACGACTCACCATGGAACCTCCAGACGCGGCTTCGCACGGCAAAGACATCGCTCTTTGTCATATTCTAACAGTGGATTGACCCTCCTATGCCGGGCAAAACCCACCTTTTCGCGTGTCTGATGACGGGATAGGAGGGTCATTCGATAGGCGTGAGGAAGAAGCCTTATCATCAGACAATAAAAACGATGGTTATAAGGTTGCTGACCAACCGACAAATTTGTCAATGATCACGTCGTTCGCCGATACCACCCCACCTAAGTTTCCTCCGTGCGATAGGAGTATTGTTTGAGTCGAATGGCTCCACGCAATGGATCTTCGAGTTTCATGGTCATATTCAACACACTTATATGACGCGTATAAGCGTCATATCCTGCAAAAAGGTTGCCGATCATGCTATTTGGAGGCAAAAGCAACAGCGATGCATCCGCAGTCACGTTCCTATTTAACAAAATTGTTGGCCATAATGATCGGGACAAACACGACAAAATTGTTCATGATCCAATAGTTGGGCCGACGTGCTTCATGGATGTGATCGTCGCAATAGACACGACCAGCGCGAACGGCTTCCACGCAACCCTCTGGACCGCATTTCGTGGCGAGTCCGTAGTAGCCATTACATCCACAGACTGCGCATTCGGAGGTGTAGAGGTCTCCGAGATTGACCGTCAAAAACGGCCCAACAAGCGGATGCAGCGAACCCACAGGGGCGGCTGGCAGTATGCCGGATTCTTGCGCTTCGGCGTGCGCTTCTTGGTTTGCAGTGCTCATTGTGGTTATGCCCCTGGGGTTCGCTGATCCTTGACGTTCGCCTAACCAACTGAGCGTCATACACAATGAAGTTGCCTAAACACACATGGAAGGTCGTCGAATGGTTTGTGGTCTGCGTTGTCGCGATAGTGCTGTCCAGAGTTGGTTACTTTCTCCTGGATTCTTTCACTGATCAGAACTGGTCGGATTGGCGCGACCACGGTTGGGTATTATGGTCGTGTGGCGTCTCCGTTGCGACATGGACGGTTATTTGGCGTGACACCCGAGGACACTCGCCGGGTGTGTGGATGTTCATGGGTGCCTTGAGCCCTCTCTTTGGCTGTCTCTTCTTCTTCCCAGCCACACCTTTCGCGTTCTCCGCTCTCATGAGTTATTGGCATATTATTTTTCCCATCGGCATTCTTAGCGGTCTGATCTTCCACACCGTCTTGTCGATTGTTGACCGCTTTAGATGCCGATCCATCGAAGATCGTCCAGTCTCATGATCATCTACCACACAAGGACCAAGGCGAACAAAACGGATGCAGGCAACGGCTCGTATGGCATCTGTCGTGTCTTCCACGCCTCCCGCTCGCCGTCGCCTGATCCGAGTCGTTCGGCAAAGAAACAAATCGCCAGCAGGAAACCGAAAACCACCTTGCCACGTTCATGAGCAACTCACTCCCGCACCTGAAACGGTCCTTCATCCGCTTCTCCATCGCCTTCGTCATGGTCAGTTTGGCTCTGGCCAAGCCACCCGTGGTGAATCATGAGATTGGCAAAACGCTCAATGTAGCCAGGAAAAAAGACAAAATGGGCATCTTCATCTTGGGAACAAGCACCTGCTCGCGCTGCAGGGGATTGAGAAAATACATTGATGAAGGCGAGGTCTCGATCTCTGCGGATTCGTTTGTGATGGCCGATCTCAATTCCAATGATTCGAAGATTGTCACCGCATTCTTTGAGCAGTTTCACCTCGATAGGAGTGCCGAGTGGAAAATTCCGTATGTTGTAATAACCGACGCCAACGGAAAAGTGCTCGTAACTTGGAATGGTGGGAGAAAGGCACCAATAGTCGATGAGATGGTGCAAGAGGCAAAGGATAGGGCGGGCAAGAAATGATGATCCACGGCCGAGCAAAACGGATGCAGGCAACGGCTCGAATGGCATCTGTCGTGTTATCGACGGTTGCCGCTCGCCGTCGCCTGTTCCGGGACGTTCATGACAAGCCCCCATTCGTTGAACGCAGCCCGAAAAGCCTAGGCGACCAGCACCCTCAAGCTCGAATGGGCAAAAGCTTGGCGCAGGGTCTCGAGTTCCTGGGCTGACAGCTGACGCAGCACGGCGGGGACTTTGGCAGAGCCGCTCATGAAGTGCTGCAAGGCACTGAGGAAGATCTCTGGCTGGGCTTCGACCGCCACGGGCATTGATTCGGGGAAGGCGGCATCGAGCAGGGTGATGCCATAGTCTGTTTCCTCGCCCAGCTCTTGCAGCCAGCGCAGGATTGTGTGCGCGGCGGGTGCCTGGGGGAAGCGCTTGGCCACCATTTTTAGCAAGTCGGTGCGTGTCGGCACGTTCATCAGCAGGGCGAGGAAGAAGCGATGCTCGGGCTCGGCGATGGCGCTGCGCAGATTCTTGATCCCGTCGCGGCGGACACCTTCTTCCAAGGTCGCCACCACGGCGCTGGTGGTTTTGCTGCCGTGCTTCTTGCGGAAGACGGACAGGGCGACCTTCCAGCGGCCTAGCTCATGCAGGCGGGCCATGCTGTTTTGCAGGATGAAGAAGCCGCGCTCCAGATCGAGGTCGGCTAGCATGTCACACACCAGCCCGGCATAGTCGGGCGAGTCCACCTGCTCCAGCACGTCCAGCAACTGCTTGCGCCGCATGGTCAGCGTGTCGCTGTGCATCGGGTCAATCGCCAGGTGCGGCGGCAGCAGATTGAACTGCGGACCGGTGCCGGGATCATGCTGGGTGCGCACCACCACGGTGACGGACGGGGTATCGAGATGGAACAGCGAATGGATGCAGGCCGGGCCGGAGATGATGGGCACGGTGCGCCCGGTCTCCAGCAGCTCGATGTGTCTCATGCGCACGTCTCCCACCTTCAGATGCGGGGTGATGGCGCGGCCGTTGTCGAAGTCGTAGAGCGCATGAATGCTGGATCCATGCATCACATGAAACGCGCCGGAGAACTCGTGCTGATGGATGTCGGTGGTGCCATCCATCCAGAACAGCAGCTGAATGTAGAAGCGCGGATGTTCATACGCGATGATCTCTGGCTGGCCGAAACCGGACTGCGATTGCAGCGGCTGCTCGTCGTTGAGCAAGAACTCGCGCATCAACGTCGGCAGCTCCACGTGCTCTGACGGAGGCCGCTCCTCCAGCGCGGTCCTGGCAATGGCAGGGAACTTCTCCAGCGAGAAGTTCACGCGCTTCCACCGCTCCAGCACCGTGCCGCCGAGGTCTTTGAAAAAGGAATCCATGGGCATCCATTCCCCACGCTCCGGCTCGGGACAAGAAGCAATCCTTGCATCGCTGCCGTGACACGCTCCTTTCGACCATGAAACCATTCCTCACCATCGCCGAAGCCCGCACTGCCGACGGTGCTCTGCTCTCCCTGCACGAGCGCGATGGGCACTACTTTCTGCGGCATAACAACCAGCCGCTGATGGGCACCAGCGAAACGGAGTCCGAGACAGTGCTGGCCGAGCGCGCCTGTGCGAAGCTGAAGGGCGGGCAGCCTGCCCGTGTGCTGATCGGCGGCCTGGGCTTTGGCTTCAGCCTGAAGCGCGTGCTCTCCCGGCTCGGCGCTCAAGTGAGTGTCGAAGTCGCCGAACTGCTGCCCGAAGTCGTCGCCTGGAATCGCGACTACCTGGGCGCGCTCAATGGTGCGCTGCTCGACGACCCCCGGGTGCAGATCCGTATCACCGATGTGTTTCAGATGATCTACCGCGCGCCCGCAGGTCACTACGACGCCATCCTGCTGGACGTGGACAACGGCCCCATCGCCATGGTGCAAGGCGGCAACTCCCGCTTGTATCAAAGCCGGGGCCTGGAAGCCATCATGCGCGCTCTGAAACCCGGCGGTCGTGTCGCCTTCTGGTCCGCGAGCCAGGACACCGTCTTCGCCAAGCGCCTGACGCAAGCCGGGTTCAATGTCAGCATCGTCGGAGCCAAAGCCCATGCTCATGCCCGACGCGAGGCGCACACGATCTTCGTGGCGGACCGCAAGAAAGCATGAGGCCGCGCATCAAAGCCATTGATCCGTGCTCCAGCCAGCCCTAGGACGCAGGCAACACCACCTTCACCCACGAACACACGCCCATGAAATCCAACGACGCCCGCAAAGAAAAGAAGAAGGCTCCGCTGAAGACCGCCAAGGAAAAGAAGCAGGCCAAGGCCGAGAAGAAGAAGAAGCGCTAAGCCAGGCTCATCCCTCCTCCCCCTGTTATGAGCCAGCCCGCCTGCCCCATGTGCGAGATGAACGACGTGGCCGCCCACGCCGACAAGTATGAATGCATGACCTGCGGCCATGAGTGGCCGCTCGAAGCCGCCGCCGAAGCGCCTGATGGGGAGCGGGTCGTCAAGGACGCGTATGGCAACGTGCTGGTCGACGGCGACATCGTGGCCATGATCAAGGACTTGAAGCTCGGCGGCACCTCGCAGGTGCTCAAGGTCGGCACCAAGTCCAAGCCCATCCGTCTCGTGGACGGCGACCATGAGATCTCCTGCAAGATGGACGGTCTCTCGATTGCGCTGAAAGCCTGCTACGTGAAGAAGGTGCAAGGTTAGCCAGCCAAGTCGCACGAGCCTTTGTTAAGGCGGGATGAGTTTTGTGAAGGAACGGTAAAGCCGCTTGGGAGCCGGGCAAAAGCCCTCAAGCTTGGGACTGCCAGCCACAGTCCTCTCCCTCCTTCCATGAAGCTCTCCCCTTGCCTTGCCGCCCTCTTGCTCACCGCTCAGCCGCTTGCCTGGCTTCACGCGGGTGACGGCGTTCTCGACCTCACCTCGCTGCACAACTACGCCGGGCAAACCGTGCCCGCTTACATCACGCGCAACAACACGCCCGGCAACAACACCATCACGAACGCGGGCGCGACGCTGGGGCGGGTGCTGTTCTACGACAAGCGGCTGTCGCGCTACGACACCATCTCCTGCGCCTCCTGTCACAAGCAGGAGTTTGCCTTCAGCGACACCGACACCGCAAGCACGGGGGTCGCTGGAACGACCGGACGCCATGCCATGCGGTTGATCAACGCCCGATTCTCCCAGGAAGCCAAGTTCTTCTGGGATGAACGCGCGGCCAGTCTGGAAGCCCAGACCACACGCCCGATTCAGGACCACGTGGAGATGGGCTTCAGCGGCACCAATGGCGATCCGGCCTTCGCTGATCTGGTGACGAAGCTCTCGGCCATCTCCGAGTATCGGGTGCTGTTTGCGCAAGCCTTTGGCAGCGCCACCATCACGGAGGCTCTGGTGCAGCGCGCGCTCGCGCAGTTCGTGCGCAGCATCCAGTCCTTCGACTCGAAGTTCGACACCGGCCGTGCCGCCACTGGAGCCAACAATGCCAACTTTGCCAACTTCACGGCCAACGAGAACAACGGCAAAACCCTGTTCTTGAATCCACCCAACCAAGGGGGTGCCGGCTGCGCAGGCTGTCACCGGCCACCGGAGTTCGACATTGATCCCAACAGCTTGAACAATGGCGTCATCACCTCGCTCACTGTGACTACGGATACAAGCAACACGCGCTCCCCCACCCTGCGCGACTTGCTCGGGCCGACGGGCCAGACGAATGGCCCGTTCATGCACGACGGCAGCTTGGCCACGCTGGCGGATGTGATCAATCACTATGCCGCAATTCCTGGGAACAACGCCAACTTGGACAACCGGCTTCGCCGTCCTGGTGGTCAGGTGCAGACATTAAACCTCAGCCCGCAGCAGCGCAGTGATTTGGTGGCCTTCCTGGCCACGCTAACCGGCAGCGCGGTCTACACCGATGAGAAGTGGTCTGATCCCTTCACCGCGAGCGGCGAGCTTGAGGTTATCATCATGCCAGCTGCCACTAGCGGGATTCAGAATCTCGGCAACGGCACCGCCACCATCACCACCCAGGCGGCGGCAGGACTGACCTACACCTTCGAGCAGTCCACCAACCTGAGCACCTGGACGCCGGTGGCCACGTTGACGGCGGATGCCAATGGCATGCTGAGCCGCACGGTGAGCGTGGTGCCTTCCACCTTTTACCGCTTCACTTACACACCATGAGGCGGCGCGACCCAGCAGCGGCCAAAGCTACTCCTTCTTCTTGACCGGGTAGCGTGAAGGGGACCGCTCAAAGGTGGCCATGCAGTCCGAGCAGCAGAAGGCGATGAAGCCCTGCGGCGATTTGACGCGATAGATCGGACGGGCCGTCTTGCCATCCACAGGGCAGATGTCATTGATCGGCCAGGCGGCAAGCACGGTGGTGGCGGTCAGCAAGCTGAGAAGCAGGGGAACGAGCGTGGCTTTCATGGGATGTGTGAATTCAGGATTCACCGCATCCAACGTGGGCCAGGAGCGCCATCATAGGCCTTCGCAAGACGCGCCCAGTGAATGGCAACCCAGGCGCACCGGGGTTGCCAAGCTTATGCCGCTTACTTGTCCTTGCTGCTCAGCTCGGTCAGCATCTGCGCGTTGTTCGGGTAGCGCTCCAGCAATGAGAGCACACGCTGAACGGCCTCGATCGGCTTGTGCCCGGCGAGGCCGCGACGCAGGAAGTGAATCTTCTCGATCTGGAAGGGCTGCAGCAGCAGCTCCTCGCGGCGGGTGCCGGATTTGAAGATGTTCACCGCCGGGTAGATGTATTGCTCGGCGATCTTGCGGTCGAGCACGAGTTCCATGTTCCCCGTGCCCTTGAACTCCAGGAAGATCAGGTCGTCCATGCGGCTGCCGGTTTCGATCAGCGCGGTGGCCAGGATGGTGAGGGAGCCTGCAGTGCGTGTGTTGCGCGCGGCGGCGAAGAGGCGGCGTGGAATCTCCATGCTGCCCACGCCCATGCCGCCAGACATGGTCGCGCCGTTCTTGTTCATGTTGTTGAAGGCACGGGCCAGACGCGTGATCGAATCCATCAGCATGAAGACATGATCGCCCTGCTCGACGAGACGCTTGGCGCGCTCGATGGCGAGCTGGGCGATGCGGGTGTGGCTCTTCACATCCTGGTCATTGTTGCTGGCGAAGATCTCCGCCTGCGGCAGCGAGCGCTTGAACTCGGTCACTTCCTCCGGGCGCTCATCGACCAGCAAGATCATGAGATGCACCTGCGGATAGTTTTGAATCATCGCCTCGGCGATGTGCTGAAGCATGGTGGTCTTGCCCGCGCGAGGAGGTGCCACGATCAAGCCACGCTGGCCACGGCCCACGGGCGTCATCATGTCCACCACGCGAGTGGTCATGCGGTCGGCACGGGTTTCGAGCTGGAAGCGCTTCGAGGGATTCACCGCCTTGAGTTCTTCAAACAAAGGCAGGTCACGCAGCTCCTCCGGCTTGCGGCCGTTGGCTTCGGTGACCTCGGTCAATTGCAGGCCGCGATGCCCGCGCTGGGCCTGGCCTTTGACATACATGCCATCGCGCAGGCCGTTCTTGCGAATGACCTCGCCGTGCACAAACACGTCGGTCGGCAGCTGCGCCCAGTTCTTGTCTTTCAAACGCAGGAAGGCATGGCCCTTCTGCGACAGCTCCAGCAAACCTTCCGCAGGCTCGGGCGGCCCTAGGGTCATGGACGATGAGCGTTCGACATCGTCTTGATCGCCATGGGCAACAGGAGCATGGGCAGGGGACGCGCTCTGCGATGGCGCAGAACCGCTGCCGCCTCCACCCGCAGGTGCGCCACGAGCGGCGGCACGGGCTTGACGCTCCAGCTTGCGCTTCTCCCACCAGCGCAGACGACGCTGCGGGCGGTCACCGACAGCGCCGCCTTCGCCATCCGTCGTTGCAGCGGAAGGTTCTGCTCCCGCTTCTGCCGGAGCCGCATCGGGGGCTTCGGCCGATGGCGCGGGAACAACAGGCTCAGGAACCGCAGCCTCAATCGGCGTCTCCACGGGGGCCGACTCTACTGGCGCAGGCGCTTCTTCAGGCTCGGCCTTGGCCTTGCTTTTGGTCGATGCACGCTTGGCTTTCTTCACGGGTGCTGCAGGTTCGACAGCGATGGGTTCTGGCGAGGCCGCCACGGGAGCAACTTCAACAGCCGGTGCAGCTTCGACGACAGGCGTGGCTTCTACCTCCGGCTCAGTCTGGCTCATGGCCACGACTTCGGCCAGGGTTCGCGGGGCTTTCTTTTTCGCCGCCTTCTTGGTGGCGGCTTTTTTGGTGGCGCGTTTTTTGGCAGGCGCGGGATCGCGTTCAGGTGCCGGGGGAAATTCGGGAAGGGAATCCTCGCTCATAAATCAGGACAAAAAGGGGTCAGGAAAGCGCGGCAGCGGCCGCATCGGTCAGTTCAAAATTGGCGAACACGTTCTGCGTGTCGTCGTAGTCATCTAGGATGTCGTAAAGCTTCACCAGCTGCGCGGCGATGGTGGGATCATCAATCGTGATGGTCGTGGAGGGCAGGTAAATCAATTGCTGGGACTTGGCCGTGGCCTGCCGCTCCTTCAGCGCCGCCGCCACAGGGAAGAGCTGGTCCATGGCGGTGTAAAGCACCCAATCCTCGTCTTCAGCCACCACATCATCCGCCCCGCACTCCAGCGCCAGCTCGGTGGCTTGGTCTTCGGTCAGGCTGCCCTTGTCCAGACGGATTTCGCCACGGCGCTGGAACAGGTAAGCCACGCTTCCGGCATCCGCGAAGGTGCCGTTGTTCTTGGAAAACAAAGTGCGCATGTCCTGGGAGCTGCGGTTGCGATTGTCCGTCGCCACCTCCACCAGCATGGCCACGCCGCCGGGGGCATAGCCTTCATAGACGATCTCCTCCATGGCCGCGCCGCCGAGTTCGCCCGTTCCTTTCTTGAGCGCGCGCTCAATCGTGTCGTTGGGCATGTTCTGCGCCTTGGCCGCCAGGATGGCGGAGCGCAGACGGGCGTTCATGTCGGGGTTGCCGCCGCTCCTGGCCGCCAGCGTGATCTCCTTCGAGAGCTTGCTGAAGATGCGGCCGCGCTTTGCATCGGCGGGGCCTTTGGTGTGTTTGACCTTGGACCACTTGTTATGTCCTGCCATGTCGCTGAAATGAGGTTGGGGAGAGAAAGCGGGAGCCCGGCGTTGCTGGGCAGGAACGGCACTTGCCCGCCCGCCACGGGCCGCAGGGATCGAAGAAACGATGAGCAGGGCCTGGGAGCCATGAGAGGGTTGCACCAGAAGGCTTCAAACGGCATGGCAGGCTCGCTCTGGAGCACTGCAAGAAACCTTGGCTGGACAAGCCGGTCGCTGCATCAGCGGGTAGAACGGCGAACCGGCTACCGAAGAAACACTGAGGGAGAAAGCCTCTGCGCGCAAGGTTTTTTTCGCTTTGATGTCGACGCGGTCTTCCACCCGGGCTGAGACCAGCCACGCGGGGATTGAAGCCCGTGTTGCGCAATGTGTTATCTTTCCGGTGACGAAATTGTCCACTCGCGAACGTTTTGCCCGGGCCCGTTCTGTGCCATTGATTGATTCCCCGCATGCCGATCGCCCACAGTTCCAATGACTCGCACTGGAAACGCGTCACACGCAGCTTCCTGATCGACGCGGCGCTTCTGCCGCTGGCGTTCAAGGTGGCGGCCGTGATCCGGTTCGAGGATCTTTACAGCAGCAGGGAAATTGGCTACCTGCCGGCGATCATCTGCGGTGCGATCACGCTGCCTTCGTTGCTCTACATCCGGGGTTTTTATGTCTCGAGCAAGATGCGCCGGGACCGGTCGGAGGAGGTGCTTCAGCTGCTCGGAGTTCTGGCTTTGACGACGCTGGTGGTCATGGCCATGGGCACGCTTGTTTACTCCGCCCGCGTGGGCCGTGGCGTGCTCGGCATCGGCATGGCGCTAACCGCCGTGCTGGTGATGGCGCGCCATCTGATCGGCTCCAGAACCCGCAGGTTCCCCAAAACCGTGTTCGTGGTGGGCAACGCCCGTGACGACCAGCTGGCGCGCACCTTTAACCAGACGCTCGGCAAAGGGCAGAGCCTGCTGGGCGTGTTCACCGTTCCAGGCTTCACCTCCACCTGTGCTATCCCCCGGCTGGGTTGTTCCAAAGACATCGACTTGATGGCCGAGAGCCTGGGCATCGAGTGCGTCATGTGTGATGAGCGGCTGGTGGATGCTCCGGCCCTGGGCCCCAAGCTGCGCAAACTGCGCTTCCAGGGGGTTAACGTGTCGACCCTGATCCAGGCGTTCGAAGAGCAGTATCAAATCGTCCCCCTTGAACTGGTCACCGAGCGCTGGCTGCTCAACGCCTGCACGCAGCCCCAGCTGCTCTACATCCGCAAGCTCAAGCGCGCGTTTGATCTTGCCGCCGCCTCGCTGCTGTTGCTGCTGCTTGCGCCGCTTTGCGCCGTCATCGCCGTCATCGTGAAACTGAGTTCGCCCGGCCCGGTGATCTACCGCCAGACCCGCTGCGGCAAGTTCGGCCGGCCCTTCCAGGTTTTCAAATTCCGCAGCATGAGGGCCGATGCCGAGCACGACGGCAAGGCCCGCTGGTGGTCGAAGAATGATCCCAGGGAGACCTTCTTCGGCCGTTGGATGCGCAAATACCGGATCGACGAGATTCCCCAGCTGGTGAACATCCTGCGCGGCGAAATGTCCTTCGTGGGCCCTCGTCCCGAAAGGCCGGAGTTCATGGACGTGCTGTCCAAGGAAGTTCCCTTTTTCATGGAGCGGACCATGTTGCTGCCCGGACTTACCGGCTGGGCGCAGGTGAATTACCCGTATGGATCGAATGTCGAGGACGCCGCCCGCAAAATGGAGTTCGACCTCTACTACATGAAGCACATGAGCCTGGTTCTGGATGTCTTCATCATGCTGGACACTCTTCGCACTGTCCTCGGCGGTGGAGCCCAGGCAAGGCAGACCGGCCGGGAGGCGCTGGCAGGACTGGGCCAAAGCACATCGGCACCCGCCACCCCGCTGGTCAATGCCGCCTGAAGGGGCAATCCTCAATCCGAGTTTTTTCTCACATGACCGCTCACACACGCCCGTCTTGGACAAGGGTTTTCTTCGTCTTGCCCGCCGCCCTGATCAGCCTCAGCCCCTTGAATTTGCCAGCCGAGGACCTGTTCAAGACCGGTCCGGCCTGGGGGGTGGGCTGGCCTTACAACACCGTCGCCAACCGCAAGGCCCGGGGCACCGCCATCGGGCGTGTCGACATAGACTCGGACTTGGATTACGACGGCGTTGTTTCCAATGACGGCAAACAGAGCGGCGATCAAGAATCTACCCCGCCGGGCTTGGTCATCGGGCACAAGCAGATGGCCAAGATCGTCTTCCGCGTCACGCCCTACGGGGCGACGGGCCTGGCGGAGACGGATGCCTCCATGCTGGTTTGCAGCCTGGAAGTGCGGGCACTCAACCAGTCCCGCAGCAACGGCCAGTTCGCCTCTGAAGAAGCCGCCACCAAAGCCTCGGGTCATCTGCGGATATGGGCCGATGACAAGCGTTCCCGGCTGCTGCTCGACAGCCGCGACAAGAGCAAGTGCCGCGTTGAATGGAAAATCAACGCACCGGACGCCCCTGCTTTCGTCTACGCCGAATGCGCCGAACCCGCCTCCGTCGAGGCAGTCTTTTCGCTCATGCTGAGCATCGATGACACGCGCGGCAAAACCTACGCCGCCAGCAAGATCAACCCTTACGCCAGCCGTGATTGGATGCTCATCACCGCCAGATCCCAGCCCCAGGAAATCAAACAGGCCAGCGACGCGGCCAACGCCCGACGGTTGCCCGGCCATGTCAATTACTACAGCTTCTCCAAACAGGACAAGGACGGCCTCAACGTGTGGGTAAAGGATTGAGTCCGGCTTCGCCGCCCTGCCTCACCCCATCGGCGGTGGCGCATACCGGCGGGTATACATGGATTCGTCAAACTCGACGGCTCCGTCTTCGAGCGCGTGCAGCACATTGACCATCTCTCGGGCCGTCACGAAATGGACCGGCACCGGCTGGTCCTGGACAAACTCGCGGAAGGCTTTCATTAGCGGCCCCAGCAGCATGTCACAGTTGGGCGGAGGCGCGCCGTGTGTGTGCAGCTTGACGAAGGCCCAGTCCGGCCTGCCCGCGACGCGTGGCGCGTGACGAAGCCAGAGCCGCCAGCGATCCGGCGTGGGTGGATTGGCCATGGTCAGGTCGCTGTTTTCCAGACGCGGCAGCAGGCCCCACTTGCGCCGGGTCCAGTTCAGCGCGGTCACGCCGTGCACCAGCAGCAGGTGATCCCGCGCCTCCCGGCAGGGCGGCACTTTCGCCGACTGCAGACCGACCCCACCCGCCAGTGTCCGAGGATCGCCTGTAGCCGGTGTGTAGTAGATCGCATTCACACGGCGTGGCTGGGTCGGACTGGGAGCCGAGGGAAAGGTGAAGTCCGCAATGCAGCCCGCGTTTCTCAGCACCTCAATCTCCTCCGGCACCCCGCAGTGCTTGCCCGCCGGGTGGCAGTTGGCCAGCGCCCAGTCGCCGTGGATGAAACAGAACCGGGGGGATCCGTCCGCCGCGCGGCTGAGCAATCCATGGCTCATCAGAGCCTCCCGACCGCGCTGCAATCCCGCCCGCAGTGTCGCAGCGGTGTCATCGCGGTGGTGCAGATGCACCTCGACCTCAGAGCCCGTCTCACGGCACACATCCGCCAGCCGCCCGACCACCTCTGCGTCATGCTGCTCGACCGGGTAGAAAAACGTGTGACGCGGCTGGCGACCCGTCGCGTCCGCAAAATCTTGAATACTGGCCGGGAACTCGCGCTGCCAGCGCTGCATGCGCTCGACAGCCGTGCTTTGATCGGCGTGATGGAACGGCTCAAAGTGATCCGTGACAGCAAGAAACACACGGCTCACACTCTCCGGTGGCCAGGCCCGGGCGGTCATGCATGGCCAAAGCCAGCGGTCAGCTCCACGCATCATGACAAGTCAACGCCACCCCCGGTTATGAGTTCCACGCAGCCACGATGCCAAGCCCTTCATCACGCACCATTGTAGAAACACAAAGCCAGCGGGCCAGGAAAAACACTTTGCCTTCCACCCTGGCCGGGCCAGGCCGATTCCCGCGAGCAAGGCAGCCGGCCCGTGAGCCGCTGCCGCTACCTGGAAGAAAGGCCGATCCAGCAGCGCAAGAGAAGCGGCCAGCGTCAGCATCAGCAAAAAAGGTCCCGCGAGCCGCAGATACTTGTGCAAGACCAGCTGCCACCACAGGCGGTGGCCTCCCGGCAACATCCAGGCAGGGTAGCGCGCCAGCATTTGGAAATTGCCCGCCAGTGTGCGCACTTTCCGGCGCTGCTCCAGGGCTCCGTCCAGTGTCTGCGGGTCATAGGCGAGCGCCGTGGCGTCAAAGCGCACCCTCTTTCCCTGCGCCGCGATCAGCATGGGCTCCACCACGTCATCGAGCAGCGTGTCTTCTGGCAGCGGCTGGAAGCAGGCGCGACGAAGCGCGTAAACCGCGCCGGTGCAGCCAACGGCGGAATCGAGATCGGACTCCATCTGGCGGATCAGCTTCTCCAGCCGCCAGTAAGCATCCACCCCACGGCCGCTGGAGCTCTGCGAGGATTCAATCTCCAAAGCACCACTCACCGCCCCGGTGTCAGGGTCGGCAAACCATCGCAGCAAGCGCGGGATGGTCGACGACTCGAACCTCTGCCGCGCGTCGCAGAGAACGACCACATCCGCCGTCGCGGCCTGAACGCCGATGTTCAAACCGGCCGGCTTTCCCCGGGGTTCTGGAACTTCAATGACTTGAATGGCGGGATGCCCCGCTGCCTTCGCCACAGCAGCGGTGCTGTCCGAGCAGCCATCGCACACCACGATGATCTCCCGGGTCTCCACAGTGCTGTCGAGCAGGTTGCGCAGCCTAGCGTCCATGCGTGCCGCCTCGTTGCGAACCACCAGCACCACTGCCACGCTGCAAGCGGGGGGATCCGCGCTATCGGCGAACGGCGCGGCGCGTCTTCCCGAGATCCCCCTGAGCAGCAGCGGATAGCCGGGATACGCGAGGAACAGAAGCCCCGCCGCCGCCCAGAAAACCAGCATCCAAATAGAGTCCGGCATAAGGAGTCATCTCTTGGCCTTGCGCAGCACATGCACGCCCAGCAAGCCCAGCGACGCCATCGCGGGCACGCATAAAAAATGCAGGAAAACAATCAATGCGTTCGCATGGTTCAGGCCTGCAAACCGGTTGGCCGCCCACTGCACCACCAGCCACAGCACCACACCACTCAGAGCCATGAGCAAGGCCAGCAGCAGGAAGAACAAGTTGGCCTCGTGCATGTGGATAAGCCTGCGGGTAAAAGCCAGGGGCCTATCCTGGCTGCGCAAAAACAGCATGCAGCCCAGCAAATACATTTGCACCCCGATCAAGGCCGTGAGGAGCAGCAGAAGCTGGCTGTGCAGGTCGAAAATGTTCATACCGCCCAGGTTCACAGGCCCGGTGAATGCGCCCACGCCCTGCAACAGCGAGGCTGCAACCACCATCGTCAGCCCAGCCACCTCCGGCAGCGCAGGCCGCTCCGACAAAATGAACAACAGATGCCTCATGCCATCACGCCACGTTTTCAGATGCGGCTGGCGGTCCACCGGCGCGGGACGCAGACCGCTCGCGATCTCCACCGTGCGCGCGCGGTTCTTCAATGCGTTGATCAGCAGCTCGCTGGCAAACTCCATGCCCGTTGCGCGCA
>Ga0164294_10002006_pt1 | contig 18618 bp, 15 predicted proteins | sample GEODES005metaG_FD_111479 | JGI IMG/M metagenome (GOLD analysis project Ga0164294, IMG submission 111479) | Oligotrophic lake water microbial communities from Sparkling Lake, Wisconsin, USA - GEODES005 metaG | ecosystem: Environmental > Aquatic > Freshwater > Lake | place: USA: Sparkling Lake...
AATTTGGAAGTTGAGTTCTACAAGAGAGATACTAGAAACATGTTGATTAGTGTACCTTATGCGTATACTTCAGGATTTTCAAGCATCACTTCAAATGTTGGTACTTTGACAAACTCTGGTATTGACGTAACTTTTGACTTCGATTTATTAAGAATAGATGCTAAAAAAGCGTACATCACTCCGTATTTGAATATCAATTACAACAAGAACAAGATCAATGAACTTTTCCAAGGAAAAAACTACTGGATCATTCCAAACACAGGCGTAAGTTGGGCAATTGGACAACCAGTATCTTATTTCTACCCATTATTCAGTGGTATAAACCCAGCAACAGGTCAACCTGAGTGGTATAAGCCAAATACAGTTGCAGATAAGATTGTTGAAACACAGAAAGATCCAAACAGTGTAACTTCTACGTTCAATACTGCAGCATTGCAGCAAAATACAGGCATTCAGCGTTATCCTTGGTTAAATGGTGGATTTGGACTAAGTGGTGGATTTCAAGGTATCTATGTGCAAGCTGACTTTAGCTTTTCAAAAGGAAAATACATGATCAACAATGACAGGTATTTCTTTGAAAACCCAAATCAGTTTCCTGGATTTAACCAAAGTGTAAGGATTTTGGATTATTGGAAAAAACCAGGTGATGTAGCCTTGTTCCCTAAATATGGCACGCAGTTCACACAGTTTGATTCAAGGTTGATTGAAGATGCTTCTTTCATCAGGTTGAAAACGTTAAGTGTTGGTTACAATGTTCCTGAGTCTATCATCAAACCTACCAAGATGATTAAAGGAATGAAGATCTATTACATAGGCCGTAACTTATTAACTTATACCCGTTATTTAGGTCCAGATCCAGAGGTAGATACCAATGTTACGCTTGGTGTTAATCCAAACACAAAACAACATTCATTAGGTATCGACTTTAGGTTCTAATTAACTAACTGATATACCTCAAAAAATAATAAGGAAATGAAAAATTTAAAAATAGGTTTAATAGCCGCAGTGGTTTTAACAACCCTCTTTTCATCTTGCAAAAAATTGGATTTGTTTCCATACAATTCAATTGAACAATCGCAATCTTTTAAAACAGTAAAAGATGCAAAAACATGGAATGCTGGTTTATACGCAAGCTTCAGAGGAAGGCAATACGGTTCTTACATGTTTACAACTGATGTTCAGGCTGATCAGCTAAATGCATCTTTAGATTTTGGAAACAGAAATGGCAACCCACACCGTTGGGGAACATCTTTTCTTGCAGATGATGGAACCATTAGAGATCAATGGGCTGCATATTACAGTGCGATTGCCAATATCAATGTAGCAATTAAAGGCCTTGAAGAAGTTAAGCCGTTAGATGCAACTGAAGCAGCAAGCTTAGACCGTTATAAGGGTGATGCTTATTTTGCAAGGGCATTTTACTACCACCAATTGGCATTAAGGTGGTCTAAAGCATACAATCCAGCTACTGCAGCTACCGAATTATCTGTACCATTGATTACAGTTTATGATGTAAATGCACAACCTTCTAGGGCTACCTTAAAGCAAGTTTACGACCAAATCAATTCAGACATCACCCAGGCTAAGAAATTCCTTGGACCTGTTGCAGGTGCGGTTGGAACCAAAACATTCAACATTGATGTTGTAACGGCTTTGGAAGCAAGGGTTAGGCTATGCATGCAAGATTGGGCTGGCGCTTATGCTGCAGCGAATTCATTGATCGTTGCAAATAAGTACAGACTTACAACAACTGCAGCAACATTAAGAGCTTATTGGCATACAGATGGCAACCAAGAATCCATTTATGAGTGCTTTGTAAACAAGCCTAATGAGTTGGCAAATACCAATTCAATCTATCTTGGGTTGATTCCAGCAACAGGTCGCTTTACTCCGGATTTTATTCCATCAATATGGGTAGTTAATGGGTATGATGCAGCTGATTTCCGCAAAACTATTTACTTTGAGCCAAAAGCATTGACTGTTTCAGGATTGTCATTCAACAACATATTCGTAGTAAACAAATATCCAGGAAATCCTGCTTTGTTTACAGGAGCCACCACCAACTATCAACATGCTCCAAAGGTATTCAGGATTGCAGAAATGTACCTTATCGCTGCTGAAGCTTCTGCTGAAAGTGCTGGTACTGCAAATGCCTTAACAGCATTGAATGCCTTGCGTGTAGCAAGAGGCTTGACTGCCTTGACTGGTGTTTCAGGAGCTGCTTTAATTTCAGCAGTTAGGGATGAGAGAACAAGGGAATTGGCTTTTGAAGGATTCCGTTTGGATGACCTAAAGCGTTGGAACCTTGGATTTACAAGGTCTGGAGCTCAAGATGTTAACACCATCAACGTTGGTTCTAACTATAATACTTTATCAATACAGGCAAATGATCCTAAATTCGTTTGGGGATTACCTGCTAATGATGTTACCATCAACAAGAACCTTGTTCAAAACCAAGGTTGGTAAAATAAATAAAAACAAAGATTGAAAAGCCGTCTCAGATATAAAATTCTGAGGCGGTTTTTTTTGTGCACTTCGATCTCACTATCGCCAACTTGAAGAAATGATTACTCACTCTTTAATGGGAAAGTTAAGGAAAAAGAAAGGGGTTACCATGTTATGGCAACCCCTTTTCAATTATCTGTTTAAACTATGATTACCCTATTTCAAAAACTTAGCGAGCGCTAATTCTAAATCATTACCCCTTAAATCTTTGGCCACAATCATACCTTTTGGATCTACTAAAACATTAAAAGGAATGCCCTCAATGTTGTATAGAGGCACAACCTCACTATTCCAATATTTCAAATCACTTACATGCTGCCAAAGCAACTGATCGTCTTGAATTGCTTGTATCCATGAAGATTTGTCTTTGTCTAAAGAAACCCCTAAAATGGTAAAATTTTTATCCTTGAATTTCATGAATGCCTTCACTACATTTGGGTTTTCCATTCTGCACGGCTTACACCAGCTGGCCCAAAAATCTACCAATACGTACTTCCCTCTTAGTGATTTTAAGGAAACATTCTTTCCGTTGATATTTGGCAGGTTAATTTCGGGAGCTTCGGTACCAACAAGTTCACTGCTAGGAGCGGCTTCACTTGGGATTGCACTAAAGGATGCAGATAGACTTTTTATGCGGGATGAGTTAGGGAAACGCTTGGCCATGCCTTCAACTACTGGCATGATAATGCTGTCGCTAATATTATTCCTACCCATTGCTATAGCATAAACAGCCACAACTGGAATGGTCGTAGTGCTAGCCACATCCATCAAATAGCTGCCAGTTCCTTCTGTCAACTTCAAATAAGCTTTCTCTGCAACAACCCGACTGCTATCCATAACATCTTGATGCTCCTGGATTACATTTCTTAACATATTCATAGAATCTAAACGAGCATTAAAACCCAATAGAATACCTTTAAATTCATTACTAGCAGGTGAATTTGTAGTGTATGTTTTAAAAGTTTTTACATCAACGTTCAATTCAATATCATATTGATCAGGTACGAAAAAAAGAGCATCATTGGTGTTGGCAAATCGTAATCGATACAATGCCTCATTGTCAATTTTACCACCTTTAAAGTTTGCTAGGGTCGTTCCCTTATCTATTATCACAGAATCCATGATAACAGGAGCAGCTCCGTCCATTTCAATAACCTCTAAGTATACAATTTGCTTTGCAACACTGTTACTCAGTTTAACTTGAACTTTTACGGTAGTGTCTTTACTTTTACAGGCACTAAAAGCGAGCAGCACGCTAACAAAAGTGGCAAATATTGAATTTTTCATGTACTTTATTTATTGTTTAAAAATTGAGTAAGCAGTTCTGTGGCGATTCTAGGATCAGCCTTTCCTTTTGAAACTTTTTTTACTTCCCCCACAAAAAGTCCAATCAATCCCTTCTTTCCTTTTCTATATTCCAATACTTTGTCTGGCATTGAGTTGATGACAAATTCAATCCATCCTTGGATTTCATCCTGTCCGGCATCTTGAATAAGGTCGTTCTCTTTGGCTATGATTAGCGGATCAGCATCAACGTTTTCAAGCATTGCAGGAAGAATTCGCTGGGCTGCAACTGAAAAAGATATCTTACCCTCAGCCACCAATGACAACAATTTATCCCAATTTTCCGGTGTTATTTGTAAAGAATCCCAAGTTAATCCGGCAGCATTCAGGCAGGAACGAACAGGGCCAAGTAAAAAATTGGCCAGATGCTTTTTGTGATTAGTTTTTTCAGCAATGACGTTGAATAAATCACTTAATATTTTGTCATCGACCAATTGCTCGGCATCGTATTCACCTAATCCAAAATCTTCAAGGTAATGAAGCATTCTCGCCGCTGGTAATGAGGGGATAGTCTGTTTTATATCATCAATAAATTGATCTGTAAAATGAAATGGCGCCAAGTCGGGTTCGGGAAAATACCGATAATCATCTGCATCCTCTTTGCTTCTTATGGCAAAGGTAGTTCCATTGTCTGCATCATAGCTTCTTGTTTGCTGAACAATGGTTTCCCCTTTTTCAACCATTCCAATGAGCCGTGCAATTTCTATTTCAATGGCATGCTTTACGTGTTTAATCGAATTCAAGTTTTTAACTTCCACACGCGTACCCAACGTTTTGCTTCCCCGCAAACGAACAGAAACATTGGCATCACAACGCAGACTCCCTTCTTCCATATTGCCATCGCAGATGCCAATCCAGCGCACCGTTTTTCTAATTGCAGTAACATAGGCCGCAGCTTCTTCAGCAGTGTGAATCACTGGTTCTGTAACAATCTCAATAAGAGGAACTCCAGCTCTGTTATAATCCAATAATGTCAAAGAATCATGTTGATCATGAATGCTTTTACCAGCATCTTCTTCAAGGTGAATTCTAGTTAGTTCAATATTTTTTTCGCCTACATCTGTTTTTATTTTAACGAAACCTCCAATGCAAATAGGTGTTGTATGTTGTGAGATTTGATATCCTTTGGGAAGATCTGGATAAAAGTAATTCTTGCGGGCAAAATAATTGTACTTGGCTATTTCTGAGTTGCAAACAATGCCCATTTTGATGGCATACTCAATTGCTTTTTTATTCATCTTAGGCAAGGTCCCCGGGTGCCCCAATGTGATTGCACTAACATTTGTATTGGGAGATGATCCAAAAGAATTTGCATCACCTGCAAATAACTTGCTTTTTGTATGAAGTTGGGCATGAACTTCTAATCCAATTACTGCTTCATATTTCTGTGAATACTCAACCTCCATCAACAATTAATTTTACTGCAAATTACCCAAACAAATTGTAACCTGAAATGCAAAAAGGCCCAATCTATAGACCAGGCCTTATATTTTATAATTTAAATTACTTAAAGTGATGCTTTTTTCAATGGACGAGGCATTTTAAATTCAATTTTCCTTGGCTTTCCCTCTCTCAGGATATCCATGATAGCATTGCCTTTGATTCCTTTCAATGACTCTTTGGCATCAGAAACTGAAGTGATTTTTTTTCCTGAGATCGATAAAATAAGGTCATTCATTTTTAAACCAGCCTTTGCAGCAGAGGATCCTTCTTCTACTTCCAACACTTTTACACCATTTTCGTCTTCTGTCTCCTGAATCTCGATACCAAGCTTTGGTTTTTCTTGCATCAATTGCTCAAAAATGTCAAAAGCTTCTGGTAATTGTGATGCTTTCCCATCAATTCTCCTTTCTTCAAGTATTTGGCCAGGAAGGGTAAATGTCTTGGATTTCGAAATCGTCATTTTTCCGCCAAGCTGTGCGGTAACCTTTTTAGCAGCCCCATCACGTAATAACTGAATATTGACAGCATTACCAGGTTTTTTTGACTGAATATATTCCACCATAGCTTCTGGTGCTGTTATATTTTGCTCATCCACAGCTGTAATGATGTCATTTACTTTTATACCGGCTTTTTCAGCACCTGAATTTGGCACTACTTCTTTAACCAATACACCTTTGTCACTCCTTTCCATCAAAATGCCCAATTTAGCACCAAATCCTGACTGCTTAGCTTCGCCTAAAGCTTCATTTATCATCAGTTCTATTTCTTCAGAGCCAATAGATGAACCTTCGCCAGCGTCATCCTTGAAAATCCTTACATGCGGCTGTTTATTTTCTTTGCCATCTATTGTAATTTCTACATTTTCACCATCGCCTGATTTTTTTCTTTTGATGATGAAATTATTTTTTTCTTCTCCGGTTACCTCTTTTCCATTAACAGTAACCTTATCACCATTTACAATAACAATCATCTTTTTGGTAGAATCAACACCTTGGCGAATGATGATTTCTTTTTTTTCTTTCTTTTCGGTTTGAGCAAAAGCAAACTGCATTGTCAATATAGACAATACCAACAAACTGAATTTAAAGCACCTATTTTTCATTGTATATAAATTTGAGAACAAAAATATAACAGCTTTTATGTTAAAAAAACAACATAATTGTTAAAAAGGATGAATGGTTTAAGAAAGGGCTTTTTTGATGGATTGAATGGCAGACGGCAAACCCGAAGGTTCCTGCCCCCCTGCTGTAGCCAAAATCTTTTGTCCACCCCCACCTCCTTTTATTAGTGGGGCAACCAATGTTTTGATTAATTTTACAGCGTCTAACTCGTTGTCCGCAGAAAGATTATCAGAAATTCCGATGGCGAAAGAAACTTTTCCTGCATTTGACGAACCTAACACTACGACTGTATTTGAATAGCTATTTCGAAGGTCGTTACAAAGCTTTTTTAGTATATCTGCAGAAGAGACATCAACAATTTCTCCAATGAAGTTTATCCCTTTGATTTGTTCTGATTTTCCGATCAATTCTTTTTGAAGATACTTCGATAATTTACCTTCAGTCTGCTCCAATAATTTTTTTACAGCCGTATTTTCCTCAGTCAATTGTTCAATCGACTTTATGATATCACGTGGATTTTTTAGCGTATTCTTTATGAAGCTCAATTGTATCCTATCATCAACATCTTTTTGAGATGCTGCAAAGCTGCATAATGCTTCAATCCGCCTAACGCCAGCGGCTACGCCGGATTCGGCAACAACGATGCAATGACCAAGTTCTCCAGTATACCCCACATGAGTTCCACCACACAGTTCAACAGAATAATTAGGATCTATTGTTACGACTCTTACGGAATCTCCATATTTTTCTCCGAAAAGAGCCATGGCGCCCAATGCCAAGGCTTCATCTTTCCCCATTTCTTTGATAACAACAGGTATGTTTTCACGGATTTTTTGGTTCACAATTTTCATCACCTCTTCCAACTCTTCATCAGTCATTTTTGCAAAATGGGAAAAATCGAATCTCATTCCTTTTTCATTAACCAAAGATCCTTTTTGAGCAACATGTGCACCCAGAACCTGCCTAAGTGCGGCATGCAGTAAATGAGTTAATGAATGGTGTGCTGTAATTTCTTTTCTTCTATTGGAATCTACAGTTGCTGTAACTGATGTTAATATTGAAACAGGTAATTCATTAACGATGTGAATAATGAGGTCATTCTCCCTTTTGGTATTGATAACTTCAATTTGATGATCCCCCATGGTTATGATTCCAGTATCACCAACTTGTCCACCACTTTCTGCGTAGAATGGTGTATTTTCCAGCACCAACTGGTACATGACACTTGCTTTGGTGGTAACCTTTCGAAACCGAGTTAGCTTTGTATCACATTGAAGTTGGTTATACCCAATAAAGGCTTTAGAAATTTCATCAGATTTAATCAACTCAGTCCAGTCGTCAACTTCCGAACTTGTGGCAGCACGGCTTCTGGTCTTTTGTGCCAACATTTCTTTTTCAAATCCAGCTTCATCAACAGTTATTCCTTGTTCTTGTGAAATCAATCTTGTAAGGTCAATTGGGAAGCCATAGGTATCGTACAATTCAAAAGCTGCAGCACCCTCGATGATGCCTTTAGCCTTTGCATTTTCGATAATATCATCCATTTTTTTCAACCCTTTCCCGAGTGTTCTCAAGAATGTATCTTCTTCTTCCTTGATAACTTTTGCAACAAAACTTTGTTGAGCTTGGAGTTCAGGAAAAATATCGCTGAACTGCTTAGACAAACCAGGAATCAATAAGTGAAGAAGGGGTTCACTCACGTCCAAATATGAATAGTAATACCTTACTGCCCTTCTTAGGATCCTTCTGATTACATAACCTGCACCTGTATTTGAAGGCAATTGTCCGTCTGCAATTGTAAACGCAATGGCCCTGATATGGTCTGCTATAACCCTAAAAGCAACATCTTTTTTAGAATCTCCAGATGTATATTTTTGCTTAGCTATTTTTTCGGTTTCTTGGATTGAACCCATGAAAATATCCGTATCGTAATTGGATGACTTTCCTTGCAATACCCTTACTAAGCGTTCCAATCCCATACCAGTATCTACATGTGTAGATGCCAAGGGCTGCAGGCTGCCATCTTTTAAACGGTTGTATTGCATGAACACGTTGTTCCAAATCTCAATTACTTGAGGGTGATCTTTGTTGACTAGAAGATGTCCAGGTACAGTAGCTCGTTCTTCGTCAGACCTACAATCTACGTGAATTTCACTGCAAGGACCGCAAGGACCTGTATCTCCCATTTCCCAGAAATTATCTTTCTTGTTACCGAAAACAATATGATCGACCGGTAACAATGTTTTCCAAATTTTTAAAGCAACTGTGGAAGCAGGCAGGTTTTCTTTTTCATCTCCTTCAAATACGGATGCATAGAGGCGATCTTTAGGGATTCCGTAAACTTCTGTTAGTAGTTCCCAGCTCCATGTAATGGCTTCATCCTTAAAATAATCACCAAAGCTCCAATTTCCAAGCATTTCAAACATGGTATGGTGGTAAGTATCTACCCCAACTTCTTCTAAGTCGTTGTGTTTTCCACTTACGCGCAAACATTTTTGGGTATCTACAACTCTTTTATAAGTGGCCTGCTTGTTTCCAAGAAAAAAATCCTTGAACTGGTTCATCCCTGCATTGGTGAAAAGCAGTGTAGGATCATCTTTCAAGACAATAGGTGCGGATGATACAATTTGATGTCCTTTTTCTTCAAAAAAGTGTAAAAACTTATTCCTGATTTCTGTAGCTGTCATTTATTGATGCTTTAAATGTAACTGATGTAGTGTCAATTATTTATCTTTACACCGATTAGTAGGTGCAAAAATACATCATTTGATAGATGTTACGCTCCTTCTACATAACTCGGTTGATGACTAAGCATGAAGAAAATTAAATATTATTACAATACAAACACGTTGCGCTATGAAAAGCAGGTGATACCACTAAGGGTAACTCTCTTGCGCATACTGGCTTTTATTTCTGCTGCATTTGTTACAGGATTGGTTATTGTAGCCATTGCATTCAAGTTTTTAGATTCCCCCAAAGAAAAAATCTTGCGTTTACAACTTGAAAGGACTCAAGAGCAAAATAAAATTTATACCGAACGGGTAACCGAAATTGACGAAAGACTAAAGCAGCTTGAGAAGAGGGATAATGAAGTTTACCGGTCAATTTTTGAAGCAAGTCCTATACCTGATAGTGCAAGGGCGAAGCAAATTGAAACAAAAAAAGAACGCCAGATGTTGGCAGGAATGGATAATGAGGAACTTACTGAAGGTCTTTTTAAAACCTTGAATGCCCTTTACAACAGGGTCATGCATCAAGAAGTTTCTTATAAGGAAATTGAGGGGATGATTAAGAACAAAGAAAAGTTGTTGGCTAGCACACCTGCCATTCAACCTATCAACAACAAAGATTTAAACAGGTTGTCATCCGGTTTTAGTTATAGGATTGACCCGATATACAAGACGGTAAAATTTCATGCGGGGCTAGATTTTTCTGCACCATCTGGCACGCCTATTTATGCTACGGCCCAAGGCGTAGTGAAAACGGCAGGAAATCTTGGAAACGGATATGGCAACCATGTTATTATTAATCATGGATATCAATACACGACTTTATATGGGCATATGTTCAGGATAAAAGTAAGGCCCGGTCAATCTGTAAAAAGAGGAGAAGTGATAGGGTATGTAGGAAATACGGGTAAGTCAACCGGTCCACATCTTCATTATGAAGTTATGAAAGGCGGCAAACATTTAGATCCAATTTACTTTTTCTACAACGATTTAACTCCTGAACAATATCAACAGATCCTTAAAATTGCATCTTCTAGGAATCAGTCGTTTGACTAACCTACCATTTGATTGACCCTAACAATTTCTGTTCTTTATATGATAAAACAACTCAATTTATTTGGAGAAGAACCTGTTGAAGCACCCAAAAAGGCTCCAGTAAAAGATATTGAGACAACAAAGCCTAAGGTTTATAGGCTGGTACCTCCTACAAATATCATTGAAGCAACATCCGATAGAGAAATCAAAAAAGATACCGCTAAAGCAGAAAAAGCAAAAAATCATAGCGTATTAAAGCCTAAACCTACAAAAGAAAAGAAAGAAGATAAACAGAAGATTGAATCTGCTGAAAAATCTTCAGAGATAGAATCAAATAAACCAACTACAGATGCAGACAAGCTAAAAGCCATTTCGCTTGATTTATTTGCAGGCCTAATTTCAGAGTCGTTCACTTCTTCCATTCCCGAAACAAAAGAATTTCTTCCAGCATTAGAAGAAAAAGAATTTTCAGTTGTTACTGTTGAATCAATTCAGGAGGAAGAGTTGCAGCATATCAACAATATACATCCTGAATCAAAACAGGAAATTGAAAATGTACAGATCCTTGAGTTAGTAGAGGAATCGATTTCTGAAGCTATACAGATGCCAGTAGAACCTCTTTTACCCGCAATTGAAGAAGATATTACGCTAGAGGTTAAATTGGATGATAATTCAGAAGATATTCATGAACCTAAACAAGTTATAGAGAAGAGTCAGAAAGGCAAACAGCCCAATAGTCAATTTCAATCGGAGGTTTTACTCATCAATCTCATAGATGATGAAATTCTTTTCAGCAAACAATACTATCCTATAAGTGAGGTAGCGGCGATGTTCAATGTAAAAGTTTCTTTGCTTCGATTCTGGGAGAATGAGTTTGACATTTTAAAACCAAGGAAAAACAAAAAAGGCGACAGGCTGTTTAGACCTGAAGATGTTAAGAATTTAAAGCTCATCTATTTTCTGTTGAGAGAAAAAAAATACACCATTGAGGGGGCAAAAATATTCATCAAAAAAGGGAAAAATGTAAAAGAAAAATTTGCTGCTATTGAGAGCCTGAAAAAAATCAAGGGCATGCTGATGGAACTAAAATCATCTTTGTCATTCTAAGGATATAATCTTCCAGCAATTATCTTATCTTTTCCTGCCATTCCTATTTCTCTATTTTCCAATGATTGTAGAATTATCAAATTTATCTGCTGTTTTAAGGCATTGAATTCAGCCAATGTTAACATCTCGGTAAAATATTCAATGGTTATTACATAAGCATCCGAGCGTATGTCTGCCATAAAAACTGAAACATTTTCAGTTTTAAATTGTGCTATTTTAATCTGCAACTCTTCAATCAACGATTTTAATTCAGTAGATTTTACCTTTAGCTCAATCTGAAGTTGAATTTCATGCCTCCTTTTTGTGCCTTGTGAAATATTATCAACAATGCTGTCAACCATCTGCTTGTTTGGGATGGTAACATAAGTTTTCTCAATTGTCCTAATCCTTGTGCTGCGAAGTCCAATTTTTTCAACAGTTCCAACAACTTGATTGACCCTTAAAATATCCCCAACACCAAATGGCTTGTCAAAAAATATGATGAATGATGCTATTAGGTTCTCTAGACTTTCTTTGGCAGCAAGGGCTATAGCGGCACCGGCAAGGCTTAGTCCAGCTAACAACTTGGTTATGTCTTGGTGAAATACATATCGTATGATAACCAATAGGCAAATAATTATAACCAATACTTTGAGAAACTCTCGAAAAAAGATGATGAGTTGGTTGTCTGAAAAATCTTGAGCCTGATTCGCCTTTTTTTCCATTACAATCGACATATAGTCGATTACACGAAGGATGGTATGGAAGAAAAAGAAGATGACCAGTCCAGTGGCAATGCCCTCAATTATTTGAGCTGAGCTTATTTTCAGCACAGTGAACTTAAATACATTGGGGAAAGTAAGGCTACTGAAGGCGAGTTCTATTGTTAGAAAAACAATAAAATTTTCCAATGGTGCCAGTACTAATTCAAAAAACTCTTTTTCATTTATATTTCTGCCCAGTTTTCGAAAAATAAAAAATACAAGCCTGGTGATATTCTTACTAGCCCTTTTCTTAAACAAAAAAATCAGCATCAAGATGCCGGCTACGATTAGATAGTCAACTATGGGGTTGTTTAAAATTATTTTATTCATAAATTTTTGACCTGATGTTTTTTATTTGATCCACTGATATGAATGAATACTGTTCTCAAATAAAGCCATGCAACCTTGGGAGGAATATTGTAAACTTTTTGCACGGGTTAATTCTTCAGGTATTTTCATCTCTTTTATATTTGGTGAGCCGGGTGTATAAATGAGCAGATTACTTCCTTTAGTTCCTAAAAAGGCATTGCCTATAAATTGTACATTGGTCCACCCTAACAAAGCAATTTTGTTTTTTAGTGCTCCATAATAATCAAATATGAACAATCCCTTTGAAGGATCGTATAAATATACAAAACCGCTTTGGTCAAATATTGAAATAGGTTGGATCACATCTGATATAGCGAGTCTTAAGTCGGCCGACTCAAAAATCAATTTACCAGTCTCGCTGATTTTTTTTAACTTGCTTTCCTGCTCATCGAATACCCAAATATTATTATCATAACTCTGTGCTACGGCTTGCACTTGAAACACCTGTAATTTGCTCAAATTTATCTTGTTCACCACCTGCATCAATCGGTCTAGGATCAGGATAATTCTAAATTGTTTGGAGAAAAGCAATGTTCGCAATGAATTATTTGACGCTATGTAATCGACTGAACCGAAACTTCGGATGTCATTAAAAACACCCATAGAATCAAGGTTGGCATTGTACTTCTTTAGTTGCCCCGCATTAGTAATGGCAAAAAAATTCCCGCTTTCATCTCGTTTAAAATATGAAAATGGGCCATCAATTTTTTTTATAAGCTTGGGTTGAATATAATCCTGACATAAAGCAGCATGTGCAGTAATAAAAAAAATCACCAAAAAAATGATGTTTTTATTCATGATTATGGTACTTTAAAAGAAGTTCATTGCCATCGAAAACAGCATAAGAATCGTACTTCAACCAATCTCCTAAATTTATGTAGCGACATTCATTATCCAAGTTAAAATCAATAGGAAGATGCCTATGACCAAATATAAAATAATCATATTTAGCGGTTGTCATTATTTCTTTGCAATAGGTGATTAACCATTCACCATTTTCGCCCATGAATTTTTCATCTTTGGAACCTGTGGCAGAACGACTTGTTCTGCTAAGATAGCTTGCTAATCCTGTTCCTAAATGAGGAGGAATCAAACCGAATATGAACTTACAAAATGGATTGCTAAAAATTTTTTTCATGAATTTATATCCATGATCACCTGGACCCAAACCATCGCCGTGCCCAATGTAAAAAGATTTGTTGTTAAAGGAAAACACTTTGGGTTTATGATAAACAGGAACGTTCAGTTCCTTTTCAAAATAGCCAGACATCCACATGTCGTGATTGCCTGTAAAAAAATGAACAGGAATACCATTGTCAGTTAATTCAGCAATCTTTCCGAGGATCCGAACATAACCTTTGGGCACCACACTTCTGTACTCGAACCAAAAATCAAATAAGTCACCTACAATGAAAATTTCAGCGGCATCAACTGAGATTTTTTTCAGAAATGATACAACTTTTTTTTCACGTGCCAAGCTATCCTTGTGATTAGGAGCACCAAGGTGGAAGTCAGACAAAAAATATATTTTTTTCCCAGCTGGAATTTGCATAATCAAATATACTCAGTAAATGTAATTGAATATTTTAGACGGTTAGTTATCAAGCAAAAAGCAATAAACTTCTTTTGGACCATGAACCCCAACAACCAATGTTTTTTCTATATCAGCAGTTCTGCTGGGACCGGTAGCAAAGGAAATTTGTGAGGGCAGTTTATCTCGGTATTTTTTTTGAAGAAAGACCAATGCATCTTTCACGTCATAAACCAGTTGTGATGTTGAGGCGATGCAAATATGAACTGGCGAATACACACTGGTTGTTCTCCCAGAAGATATTGTACTGCTTAGCACTATAGATCCAGTTCTAGCTACTAAGAGTTCACAATTGGTAATAGACGCATCTGAATCTGCTAATGATTTTTCTGAAAATAAAATTGAACTGTTTTCGGAAAGGGTTGCTTTGATATTTTCATCAACGCAGTAAATTTCTTTCCATTGGAGGGCGTTGATCAAATTAGTTAATTGAAAACGAAGATCCTGTTCATTTTCGCAAAATGAAAACCGGCCTAACAAAGAGGTAAACTTTTCAGCAAAAAGTATAGCGAGGTCTTCCTCGGGTTGTTTAAACGAAAAATCAGCCTTTTCAACAAATTGAAAAGGCTGAGGCGTAGGCTGTGTTAGAGCCATTCTGATATTCTTAAGTATGCTTTCTTTGGCCGAGGAGGCATTCATTGCTATTCTGGTTTAGGGTCTTCTGAAGTGCCAACTTCGCTGCTTGCATTTATTTCTGTCGCTGGCAATTCCTTTGGTGAATCAGTTACCACATCTGTACCTTCAACTTCATTACTTGCAAATATTTTCTTTTCTTCGTAAGGTCTTTTGCCAATAAGGTCTTCTACGTCTTGTTGATGTAAAACTTCGCGCTCTAATAGGGCGAGTGCAATTTTTTCTACTTCCTCTTTTCTTTCAATGAGAAGAGCTTTTGTTCTTTGATAAGCTTTGTCCACCAAGTCCCTAACTTCTTGATCTATTATCTTTCCAGTTTCTTCACTGTAGGGTTTGGTGAATGTTGCTTCTTGTTGAGGATCGTAAAAACTCACATTTCCAACTTTCTCGCTCATGCCATAAACGGTAATCATGGCGTAAGAAATCTTTGTTACTTGTTGAAGATCATTTTGAGCGCCTGTGGAAATTTTTCCAAAAAAGATATCTTCACTGGCTCTTCCACCAAGTGTCATGCACATTTGGTCAGTAAGCTGCTCAACATTGTATAAGTACTGTTCCTTAGGCGTGTATTGTGCATAACCAAGTGCAGCAACGCCACGGGGAACAATTGTTACTTTTAACAAAGGATATGCATGTTCAAGGTACCAACCACAAACGGCATGACCTGCTTCGTGGTAAGCAATGATTTTTTTCTCTTCAGGAAGGATAATCTTGTTTTTCTTTTCCAAACCACCAATAACGCGGTCAATGGCATCTTGGAAGTCATCCATTTCTACCTGTGATTTTCCTTTGCGTGCGGCAATCAATGCAGCCTCATTACAAACATTGGCAATATCTGCTCCGGCAAAGCCTGGGGTTTGTTCAGCCAACTTGTGTATAGCCAACTTATCAGAATGCTTAATGGGTTTAAGATGCACATGAAATATCTCTTCCCTACCCTTGACATCAGGTTTGTCTATGCTAATTTGACGATCGAAACGTCCTGGTCGCAACAAGGCACTATCCAATACATCAGGGCGGTTTGTAGCCGCTAAAATGATAATACCGCTGTCGCCGCCAAAACCATCCATCTCAACAAGCAATTGGTTGAGTGTATTTTCACGCTCGTCATTGCTCATCATCATATTTTTACCACGTGCGCGTCCAATCGCATCAATCTCATCAATAAATATGATACATGGTGCTTTTTCCCTGGCTTGTTTGAATAGGTCACGAACACGACTGGCTCCTACTCCTACAAAAAGCTCCACAAAATCAGATCCAGACATAGAAAAGAATGGAACCTGAGCTTCTCCAGCCATGGCTTTTGCCAACAATGTTTTTCCGGTACCTGGAGGTCCAACCAACAATGCACCTTTGGGTATTTTGCCACCAAGTGCTGTGTATTTTTTTGGATTTTTAAGAAAATCAACAATCTCCATTACTTCCTGCTTCGCTTCTTCCAATCCGGCTACATCATTGAAATTGATGTTAACTTTTGTTCCTTTATCAAACAACTGAGCTTTTGACTTTCCGATATTGAATATACCGCCACCGCCGCCACCGCCGCCAGCTCCGCCCCCCATCTTTCTCATCATGAGAACGAATAGTAAACCGAACATCAAGAGGGGAAATAAGAAGTTAACGAGTGGACCAAAGAATTCTGGGTCGCTGATTGGATCTACCGGAACTGGCTGAACTGTAGGGTTTGCAGCAAAGTATTTATCCAAGTTTTCTTGATAATCATCTACTTTGGAGTAATTAAACTGAAAATGTGGACCCTTTGACTTCTGTGAAAAAATCAATTTGTCGCCCAGCAATTCTTTGTAAGCGGGTTTCGCCAAGCTGTCTTTGATGATGTAAACACGGATAACACCCTTATTTTTAACAGGTTCCAACTTTAAAACATCGTTGTTAATGAGCATTTTCTGCTTGAATTCCAACTCTGTTATATTTTTAGCATCGGGAGTAACTCCTTTTAAAACCTGATATCCTATTAGCATGATTACAGCTGCAACATAAATCCAGTAAAAACTAAATTTAGGTGCTTTGCCTGTGGGCTTACCGCCTTTGTCTAATTTCCGCTTAAATCCTTGAAATAGACTTGACTTCTTTTCATTGGTTTGATCTTCCTGATTCATGTTGGCCTCTTTGTTATTATAATGCTTTTGATTTCTTTTTGTTCGCTGGCAACGCTTTTGGTTCCTTTTTCTGTTTTGCCGGTTCTTTTTCTGTTCCTGCCTCTAATTCTTCTTGAGAAATTCCATCATTCCACATTTCTTCTAATTTATAAAACTTACGGGTTTCTGAAAGAAAAATATGAACCACAACATTCACGTAATCTACAAGTACCCATTGTGAAACGCCGGTTCCTTCTCTTTTATAAGGGTATTCTCCACATTCTTCTTTCACCTGCATTTCTATCCAATCGGCAATAGCTCGTACTTGAACGGTAGAGGGAGCTTCACAAACAATCAAAAAATCAGACACCGCTTCAGAGACCTTTCTTAGGTCTATTGAAACAACGTGCTCCCCCTTTTTGTCGTGTATGGATTTGATGATAACCTTAAGTAATTTGCTGTTTCGGGTTAATCTGCTAATTTTCTTTTGCGGTTCAGCTGCTGCGGATGTTAATGCCAAATGAATATTTTTAATTTAATAAGTGTTCTAAAAGAATTTTTACTTTTTGCGGATAGACAGTTAAATAAAGTCTCTAATTAAGAAATATTTCTTGTATATCTTGCTCAAAAATACGGATTAATTTCAATCCTAATCTCATGTACAAGATAGGACAACCATTTATTGTATTACCGATGATAGATAGTACCAATAATTATGCCATGAAAGAGGCAAAAATGGGTAATCTATCATTTGGGACTGTTTTTTTTGCAATTGATCAAACTCATGGAAAGGGACAACGGTCAAAAACATGGGAAAGCAAGCCTGGAGAAAACATCATGATGAGCATTTACGCTGACCCAATGGGGTTGAATATCTCCCAACAAGTGCTAATCTCCTTTGCCACATCCATTGCTTGTTATAAATTCTTAAAAAAATATGCTGGTGAAGAAACAAGCATAAAATGGCCAAATGACATTTATTGGCGTGACAGAAAGGCAGGGGGAATACTAATTGAGAATATCATCCAAGGAAATAAGTGGGTTGCAGCTATTATTGGAATAGGAATAAACATCAACCAAACAACTTTCGGAAATATGGAAAGACAGCCTGTATCCCTTAAGCAAATCACTGGAAAAACCTTGAACACTATAGAAATAGCCAAAGAATTATGTGATGAAGTTGAATTTCAATTGGGCAAAGCACACGAACTTTCAATAGATTCGATTATTCAACAATACAACGATGCTTTGTATAAAAAAAATCAAATCATCAAACTTAAAAAAAACAATGTTGTTTTTGAAGCATTGATTAAAGAAGTAAATAAAAAAGGAAACCTTGTTGTAGAACAAGGTTTCGAAAGAGAATATGTTTTTGGAGAAATAGAATGGATTGGCTAGCTGTTTAGTCCGAAACCAGCTGCAATTTCATCTGCATGTTCCTTTACTTTGGGCTTATCAATAATCTTAACAATAATGCCATTTTCATCAATCAAAAAAGTTTTTCTAATCACTCCCATGTATTTTTTACCATACATTGATTTTTCAGCCCAAACGCCATAGCTTTCTACTACTTCCTTCTTTGTATCGGCTATAATCCGAAATGGCAGCTCATGTTTGGCTATGAATTTTAAGTGCGATTTTTCATCGTCCGGACTCACTCCAACAACGATTATGCCTTTTTTTTCTAACTCATTGAACCCATCTCTTAAGTTACAAGCCTGAACTGTACAAGTGCTAGTGTTGTCTTTGGGATAAAAATACAAAGCCAATTTTTGTCCCTTGAAATCTGATAATTGAATTGATTCACCATGTTGATCAACACCTGCGAATTCAGGTGCTTTCATGCCTTGCATAATTTCTTCCATAAATTTTTATTTTTTTAAAATCCAATCTTTTGAA
>Ga0164294_10002007_pt1 | contig 18600 bp, 22 predicted proteins | sample GEODES005metaG_FD_111479 | JGI IMG/M metagenome (GOLD analysis project Ga0164294, IMG submission 111479) | Oligotrophic lake water microbial communities from Sparkling Lake, Wisconsin, USA - GEODES005 metaG | ecosystem: Environmental > Aquatic > Freshwater > Lake | place: USA: Sparkling Lake...
ACCAGATCAAAAAGGTAGCTGAAAAACTAGTATGAGTACTAAAGACGGTATAGGCACATTAAATAATATACTAGCTTTAAAAGCCCAAGCTAGTATAATAGAAGTACATTAAAAATTTATGATAAAAAAACAACCAAAAAATAAGCAAAAACTTTTAATGACAAAGAAAGAAGAAGCAGAGCTACCTGTTAGCTTAGCCATAGTTAGCTCTGTTGTAGCAACTCTTACTGGTGAGGGTGATGCTAAAGGAAAAAAACGAAAACTAAAGCCTTCTGAAAAGCCGCACTATGTAAATAGCAAGCAATTTGAAGAAGAAATTAGACAGTTTTATAAAACAGATAATATGACCGAATACCTGGCTGATGCTATAAAGCGAATAGCGTATGGGTTGTCCTTTGCACCCAATTTTATCAATTATAGCTATCGCGATGAGATGATGGGTGATGCCATAGTTAAGATGTACCAAGCTTTAAAATATAAGAAATTTAAATTGGATCATGGGTTTAGCCCATTTAGCTATTTTACAACAATTGCTTTTCATGCGTTTATTAGTCGCATTAAGAAAGAAAAGAAACATCATCAACTAATTACAGATTTTCGTGAACGCAATTACGATAGTCTTATTAATAAAGACGAAGATGAAACTGGAATCCGAGTTTGTACTAAAGATCATGGAGTTCTAGATAACAGTCTTTATAATCAAAGTAACGCTTAAGCGTTATAGATGAGTCAGAATAAGCAAGTAGCTATAATATCCGATCTTCACCTGGGTGTTCATTTGAACAGTCCAGCGTGGCATGATATATCTTTAGAGTGGGCTAAATGGTTAGTAAACGAATTGACTGAAAAGGATATTACTCAGATAATTTTTTGTGGTGATTTTTTTCATAGTCGTAGCGAGATAACAGTAAATACACTTCATCACGCAAGTACTATTCTTAGCATTTTTAAGGACTTTAATATAACCATGATTACAGGCAATCATGATTCGTTCTATAAGAACGATAGCCGTGTTAATAGTATTAGTATCCTGGATGGACGACCCAACATTACAATTCTAGACAAACCTACACTCAAACAAATACATGGTAAAGAGGTATTCTTTGCCCCCTGGGGTACGGGGTTAAACGATCTACAGAACTGCGATATTATGTTTGGTCATTTTGAAATTGAGAGCTTCAAGATGAATACCTTTAAGGTATGTGATGAGGGGTTCAAGTCTGCGGATTTATTTAAATATGCCCCCGTTGTAGTCTCAGGTCATTTTCATTTAAGAGAAGAGAGAGTATATGAGAAAGGTACAATTCTATATGTTGGGTCGCCTTTTGAACTTGATTTTGGTGATACCGGTTCAACAAAAGGTTATTACATAATGGATTTCAATAATTTAAAGTATGAGTTTTTCCCCAATACAATATCACCACAACATATAAAGGTGTCTTTGTCTGATCTTATAAAACTTAAAGATTTTAAATCGGAAGCTAAGAAGCTTTTTAGCAACAATATTGTTAAATTATCTATTGATAAGACCATTGATAGTAGCGATCTTGAGAAGATTACTACCAAGATCAATACAGTAACTCCGTTGAGCTTAGTAGTAGACCATATAGCTACATTTGATCAACTCGGTAAAGCATGTCAGAGTGAAGTTGACTTAAGTGGTGTAGATATTGGTCAAGCAATTTCTGATTTTGTTAATTTGCTAGATATTCAAAATAAGAAGGAGGTTATAGAGTATACAGTATCACTCTATAACAGTTGTAAATGAAAAAGGTTATTTTTGATAAATTGATTATAAAGAACTTTCTCAGTGTAGGTAATACACCAGTTATTATATCCTTTAAGCCCGGGTTACATGGTATTACTGGTATTAACCGTGACCAGATTGATAGGCGCAATGGCGTAGGCAAAAGTACTGTGCCTGATGCTGTACATTTTGCTTTATTTGGTACTACTATCCGTGAGCTTAAAAAAGAATTTATTATTAATAATATAACAGGTAAAACATGTGAAGTCGCTTTATCATTTAGCATTATAAATGGTGAGAGTGTAGAGGGCTATGAGATTGTCCGTACACTAGAACCTAGCAAGTGTTTCCTATACCATAATCAGCGAGACATAACTCGAGATAGTATTGTTAATACAACGGAGTATATTTCCCAGCTTATAGAATGTAATTCAGAATTATTTCAAAACTGTGTTATAATGACTGTTAATAATACTGTTCCTTTCATGGCTAAAAAGAAAAACGAGAAGCGTAAATTCATTGAAGGTATTTTTAACCTAGAAATTTTCAGTAAGATGCTCAATGAGCTTCGAGAAGAGCAATCAGATGTTAAGAAAGACTTAGATACTGAATCAGCTCGAGAAGAAGAGGTCCGCCGGGTAGTTGATGGGCTAAAAGAACAACAAGTTAAAGCACACACCGATTATACAAACCGAAAAGCTTTACTTGAAAAAAGACGTGTAGATAATACAAAAGAACTGGCTGTCTTGACAAAGAAGCTCGAGAATATTAAGTCTATCGATGTAGATGATGTGACTAAAAATATAACTTTGCTTACTAAAAAAATAGCTGAATGTGATGATCAAATACAAGAGTTAGGTAAGCAAGTTGCTTCACTAGAAACAACAAATGAGTTTTGCTTCACAACAATGAGTAAGATTGGCACTGATAAGGATACATGCCCAACTTGTTTGAAATCTATTACTGAGCACGATACAAAACATATTAAAGAAAGTAAGGAGAATTACAAGAAACAAATTAAATCGCAGGAAACCGAAATTAAGGCGCTGGAATCAAAGATAAGTGAGATCAATACTCTTAAAACGAAAGTAAATGATGCGATTAAGAAGGGTCAAAATAATATCAATCAAAGTAAACTCCAAACACAACAAAAGGTACACGATGAGAAGCGTGTCAAGCAGTTGGAGGATTATAACAAACAGGTAGATCAAGACTTGCAACATCTTACCGACACAAGCACAGGTCTCACAACTATGATTGAGGAAGCAACACAAAAATTAGGGGCCTTGCAGGAAAAGGTAGAGGGATTTAAGAGAGTACTAAATTTGATGGATACGGTAAAATTTGTAGTAAGTGAAGAGGGGGTAAAGAGTTTTATTGTAAGGCGTATATTAGACCTGTTTAATAGTAAACTTACCTATTATCTTAGTAAGCTTAATTCTACATCTATTATTTCTTTCAATGAGTACTTTGAGGATCAAATTATTAACGATAAAGGTAAACTCACAAGTTACTTTAATTTTAGTGGAGCAGAGCGTAAAGCTATAGACTTAGCTATTATGTTTGCTTTTATTGATATGTTAAGACTGCAAGGTAATATTTTTTATAATATTCAATTTTACGATGAATTGCTAGATACTAGCTTAGACGAGACGGGCGTTGAGTTAGTTCTTAGTCTTTTGAATGAATTTGTAAGTAAGAATAATTTTGGAGTGTATGTTATATCACATAGAAAAGAGTGTGCCCGTTTTGTTACTGGTGATTTAATCTTTCTTGAGAAGAGAAACGGCATCACAACTCTCTCCGCACAAACTACTTGATTTTCCGCTAGAATAATATAGATATAGTATATGTTTAATACTGGTGAGTTTGCTTCCCCCTTCTTAAGAAATATACCTCAAATTGTACCACTCGCAGGATCTCTAGGTGCACCAATGCCTGGTCAAGCGCCTATGTTACAAGCAGACAACACACCACCTGCTGATGTAAATCTACCACGAGTAGTTCAGTATTATGCAGATTATTCGGGATGTGGTTTCTGGCGTATGCTTTGGCCAGAACAGCTTTTAAATGCTTTTGGTAGTATGACTGTGCACGGTAGTACAGTTATGGTTTTAGATCCTCGCTGGTATACAAATGTCAAGGTTGTTCGGGTGCAGCGACAAGCCACATCTTCGCAACTACAATTTGTTAAATTCCTAAAAGACGTATCCAAGATACATGGATTTAGAATTGTATATGAAATTGATGATCTTGTCTTTAGCGAGGATATTCCTGATTATAACAAATTCAAGACCGCTTTCGTAGACCCAGAGATTCGTAAGAATGCACAAGAGATTATGTCTCTATGTGATGAGATAACTGTGACTTGTGACTTCATGAAGGACTATTACAAGGAAAAAACGGGTCATAAATGTGTAACAGTTATACCTAACTTCCCACCCAAGTTTTGGCTCGGTAGACTTTATGATGAGAAGACAATAAGCAGTAACTATGACGCTCATAAAAGCAAGCCTAGAATCCTTTATGCAGGGTCCGGAGCACACTTTGATGTGGAAAATCGAGTAAACCAGAATGACGATTTTGCCCATGTTATTAAAGCCATATACGAAACTCATAGGGAATTCCAATGGGTGTTTCTTGGAGCGTTTCCTCTGCCTCTTCGACCTTTGGTTGAACAAGGGTTGGTCGAATTTCATCCTTGGATAAACCTTTATCATTACGGTGAAAAGCTTAAAAATCTCAGAATTAATATGCTGGTTGCTCCTTTGCAAGATAATACTTTCAATAAGAGCAAATCAGATCTAAAATGGATTGAGGCCAATTGCTTAGGATTGCCGATCGCGTGTCAAGACTTGTGCACATACAAAGATGCAGACTTCAAATTTAAGACAGGCGAAGAAATGATTAAGATTATTCGTGATGTTTTGAGCAAAAAAGGCAGATATATGAATTTGTGTGCAGCCGCATATAAGAAAGCTGAAGCACGGTGGATGGAGAGTAACATAGATTGTTACGAGGAATTGTTTAAATACCCATACGGCAGCCCAGAGCGTAAAAAATTAAATGCAATAAATGGTATTAAATGATCAACATTGCTAAATGGTTCTATAGATTTATTCTTAAAATAAGGTTTAAGAGAAGTCTCAAAAATATATCCCAGGGTATATACCCGTTTTTTTAATATGCTGCTGGTTGTTGCAGGTGACAGTAATTCTTTTGGATCTGAGTCGCTAGGGGACTATGACTATACAAGTGCCTATAATCCCTATTATGCATATGGCGGGTGGCTCAGCAGGGCTCATAGTTGGGAATATAAAAACATCGCGAGAGCAGGTAGCTCTAATATAGATATAGCAGAAAGTGTATTTAAGTTTATAAATGAAGGGATTCCTGATTTAAAAGAAACTGTTTTTATAATTGGATGGACAGAGGCTGGCAGACTCAATATAGGTAAGCGTGAGGAAAAGGGACCAATACTAACACCCGCTATATGTAAGTCTTATTTTTTCGACTCACCATTGCCAGACTCAGTACAAACTTCTGTTGAAATCCTCAAAAAAATTGATCCAACTAAAGAATTCTCTAGAATATACCTCGAAAGAATATCAATTAACAATCAAGGTATCCTGAACAATTTTTTTATTAGACTACTAGTAGACCTTTATCTGACTAAGATAAATGCAAAATATTTTACGTTTCCAACGTTGCCCTCTATTCTACCAGCCTATAATATACAATTTAAACATCTTCTTAGTAGTAAGAATAATATCATCGAGAATAACTCAATAGAAATATTAAACAAAAAATATAGTTCGTTTAATTTTATAGATGTTTTTGAAGAATACGGCAAATCTGCAGGTAATCATCTCAAGGCATCAGCACATAGGCAAATTGCAAGATGGCTTTATGGTGAGTTATTATGTAGAGAGGTTATATAATTAATTGTTTACTGAAATTAACTTCTGTAATTTTAATATAAACTCATTTTTAATCTTATTCTCTGTGCACGCACCGCAGCCACCCTGCCGCCGCAAATTGTTAAGATTATCCGTATACTCCACTCGCAATCTTTCACATTCCGGTATTTCATTTGGACAAGGTAATTCAAAATTAAAGAACTGCATAATTTTTTCCATATGATAATTTATTTGCCAAATACAGAAGTTCCATTATAATAAAAAGATGATAGGCTATAGAAATATTGCATACGACCCTAGACAGGAGCTTATTCGGCTGTTTACCTGGGATGCATCAGGCAATAGAATTGCTATTGATTCTACATTTAAACCCTATATTTACCTAGAATCTAACAATGCAAAGGATGCAATTAGTATCTTTAATACTAATCTTAAGAAAAAGGTTTTTAAGAATCAATTTGAAAAGTCAAAATATTTAAAGGAAACGGATACAGTTAGAGTATTTGAAAATCTCTCGCCAGGTCAGCAGTTTTTAATTGATAATTTCTGGGAACATAATGAATCAACAGAGTTTTCAAAGTTCCCTCTCAAGTTATTTTTTCTTGATATCGAGACATACTCTGTTGATGACTTTCCTAATGTAGAGACGGCCAATCATTCTGTAAATGTTATCACAATTTACGATAGTTTGAGTAAAAAATACATAACATGGGGTACAAAACCTTATACCAAGACTGCAGCGGATCATAAATTTTACTTTTGTAAAACCGAAAAAGAAATGTTTTTAAAGTTTATTACATATATAGAGAGTGACTACCCAGATGTACTCTTGGGTTGGAATTCTATTTTGTTTGACTTGCCGTACCTGATTAACCGTATTAGAGTTTTATTTGATGATGATACTGTGCGTCGCCTGAGTCCAATGGGTAGAGTGCATAGTAGAACCTTGAAGGGACAATTCGGTAGGGAGCAAGTTCGATGGTATATAGACGGTATCTCTTGTCTGGATTATCTAGACATTTACAAGAGATTTTGCATGGTTTTGCGAGAAAACTATAAGCTCAATAATATTGCCATAATTGAGTTAGGGGAATCTAAAATAGATTTTGGTAATACCAACTTAAGTACTCTAGCTGATACAGATTGGGATACTTTTGTTGAATATAACGTACAAGACGTTCGGCTTTTGATTAAGCTTGAGGAAAAGCTGCAATACTTTGAGCTACTCCGAATGCTAAGTTATACCGGGCTAACGACCATGGAAGCCGCAATGGGCAGTATGAGTGTAATTATTGGTGCATGTGCTATTCGAGCACGCTATAGAAATAAGAAAATACCTACCTTTATTCGTGGGGCTGATGACGGTAAGCAGAATGAAGGCGCGTATGTCGGTGATCCGAAGCGCGGGTTTCAAAAGTATATAGTGAGTTTTGATGCTAACAGTCTATATCCATCCGTTATGATTACTCTCAATCTTTCACCTGAAACAAAGATGGGCGTTATAGAATCACAAACAGATAAAGATGTCACTATTCGTGATGTTAATAGTAGAACGGTAGTTGTACCTATAGCTAAGTTTGCAAAGCTCGTTCAAGAGGAAAAGTTAGCTATCAGTAAAGCAAAAGTACTCTTTAGTCAGAAGCATAAGGGCATTATACCGGAAATGGTTGACCAGTACTATAAGCTTCGTGTGCAGGTGAGAAAGGAGCATAAGAAAATTAAGAGACAATTATCAGAGCTAGATAAAAAGGACCCTAGGTATCAAGAACTGAAAGACAAACTCTCTGTTTTGAATATTAAACAACATACAATCAAGATTTTTATTAATACGGTCTACGGTGCGTTAGGCAATAAGGTTTTCCCTCTAGGCGATGATGATTTGGCCAGAAGCATTACACTGACCGGCCAAGCGGTTATTAAGCAGGGCAATAAGATTTTAACAGATTATATCCAACAAAAGGCTGGATTAAGTGCAGAAGAGATTGAAAAAAATACGCCAATTATCTATAATGATACGGATTCTAGTTATATTTCTCTAGAGAGCTTAGTCAAGACCCTCAATATTAACGCGATAGACAGTAAGTCTAAAATTACACCAGAATTTCATAATTTAGTAAATGGTATTGAAACGCATCTCAATCAGCAAATACAAGTATGGTGTGAAAAAAATCTCAACAGTCTTGATAGTAGAATTACTTTTAAGCGTGAGGTAATTTGTGATGTTGGTTTATTTTTACAGAAAAAACGCTATGTTATTCGTGTGCTAGATGAAGAGGGCATACCATGTAATAAGTTCAAGTATACTGGTGTAGAGATTGCCCGTACTACTATGCCTGCTCCAATCAAGCCGCTAGCTAAAAAAATTGTAGAGACTATGCTACTCACACAAGATCAACAAAAGACTAATGAAGTAATTACTGAGGCTTACGACGTGTTTCAGAAGTTGCCTATTAGTGATTTCTCTTTCGTAACAGGATTGAAAGGGTATGAGAAGTATTCTAGTAAATGTGATGGGTTTAGGACGGTCAAGTCAATGCCCATACACGTAAAAGCAGCATATCACCATAATATGCTTCTGAAGACCCTTAACGTAGATAAAAAATATGAATCTATTGGTAGTGGTGATAAGATTAGATATTTTTATGTAAAACAGCCGAATAGATACGGTATCAATGCAATTGCTTACAAATATTATTATCCTGAAGAGTTTGAGAAGATCTTCCAGCCAGATACAGAGCTAATGTTTGAAAAAATTATCTATAGTGCTGTAGAAAGATTTTATGAATGTGTTAGTTGGTCGCCAAGAAAACCCGGTGAGGCCACACAATGTGATCTTTTTGAGCTACTTGGTGCTTGATTTTTTCAAAAGAGCCATTATATTAATCTTATGAGCAATATAACAGTATTCATTAATCATGTCGGTCAAACAGTCCTAGCTGAGAAAGTATCTGAAGATGCAGCTGGTCTTTCTGTAAAGAATCCAGCAGTACTTCATGTTAGTCCTAATCAGAGCGGACAATTACAAGTTCAATTGATTCCGTTATTTTTTAAGGAATTTATTGAGGAGAAGTCGAGAAATGAAGGAGCAGTATTTAATTTCTCGAAAAATAGCATTGTCACGTCTGCTGTCAAGCTAGATCCAAAGATCGGCGAACAGTATACAAGAATCTTTGCCGCTGCAAAGCCGGTTAACGAAGGCAAAGGCAAAGACGCGCCAGTAATTAAGCTATTTGACGAATAATGAACCAAGACGAAATACTCTCAAGAGCATTTAAATCGTTAGACGCGCTTAACCCAGAAGCAACATTTCTCTCGGAGAATGCGCTTTGTAACGTGGATACTTGGTATGATACCGGGTGCTATGCATTAAACGCAATTGTGTCTGGTAAGTTGAAGGACGGTGGTGTCCCGAAGGGCCGTTTAGTTATCTTTGCTGGCCCCTCGCAAACAGGTAAAACTCTGTTGGTCAATAAAATTCTTGGTATTGCCCAGAAGAAGGGCATAACTCCAGTTATTTTTGATACAGAGTTTGCCATTGATAAGAATACCACTGCAGGGGTTGGTCTAGACCCCGATAAAACCAAATATGTACCGGTATATACAGTAGAAAATGCACGAAATCAGATTAGCACATTCCTTGATAGTATTGTTGAGCACAACATGCAAGGTAAATTTATTATCAGCTTGGATAGCTTGGGCAATCTTGCAAGTAGTAAAGAAGTATCTGATGCTGAGAAAGACAAGGGAGCTTCTGACATGGGCACAAGAGCGAAGGGGCTAAAGAGTTTGTTACGTCTTTTGACCTATAAAGCGGGCCGTGCTGGTGTTACTATCTTAATGACCAACCACACTTACAGTGATCCTGCTTCATTGTATCCTTCTTTAGTACAAAGTCAGAGTGGTGGCAGTGGTCCATTGTATATGGCTAGTGTCATTGTACAGTTGGCCAAGAGAAATGAAAAGCAAGATGCAAATAATGAAGATGATACTATTCTTCCAGAGGCAAAAAACTACAGCGGTGCAACATTGCGAGCATTAACTGTGAAAAATCGTTTTGTTCCACCATTTCTAGAAGCAAGTATTCAGTTAAATTACTTAACTGGATTGGACAAGTATAGTGGTTTGCTTGAGATGGCAGTCAATCATGGCCTCATTATTCAAACTGGTGCCACATACCAAAAACCTGATGGTACTAAGTTAGGGTATGCAAAGAACTTTACTAAAGATTCAAAATTCTATGAAGAGTTGATCCCGCTTCTTGATAAAAAGTTGGAAGCTGCTTACAAGTATGGTAATGCTACTGGGGATGTTGCTGTAGAGTCCCCTAAGACTACAAAAGCTGCTAAATCTTCAAAAGAAGACGTGTGAAAATAGGGTTTAACTGTAGTTCCTTTGACTTGTTGCATGCTGGTCATGTAACGATGTTAAAGATGGAAAAGCAGCATTGCGATCATTTGATTGCTGCTTTACAGATAGACCCAACAATTGATAGACCTGGTATAAAAAATAGACCTGTACAAAGTTCTTATGAACGATTTGTACAATTACAAGCATGTCGATATGTTGATGAAATAATTGTTTATGAAACGGAGTTTGATTTGCTCCAACTTCTTAAAACACAAACAATACACATTCGCTTCTTAAGTGAGGAATATAAAGATCGGGATTTTACTGGCAAACAGTATTGTATTGAAAATGGTATTGAGCTTTTTTACCATAAAAGACAGCATGTATACTCCTCGAGCGAGCTAAGAGCACGTACAGCAAAATTTGAGAATATAAAAGATGCACAAGATGGTGTAATAATTCCACAATATTCACCTGAGCTAACAAGAATATCACATGAACCAAAATAAAATTGTAATTCCAATAAGTGGTGGAATGGATAGCACGGTTCTGTTATACAAAGCATGTGAAGAGGTGGGACCGGAAAATGTATTTGCACTTGCATTTAATTATGGTCAACGTCATTCGCGTGAACTAGAGCTAGCAGCATACCATGCTAATGAAAAAAGGTGCGGGGAGTTTAAGACCATTGATGTACGATTTATAAGGGATATAGCTCCAACAAGCAGTCTTACAAACAATGATATTGATACCCCTGATATAAGGGAAGTTGCCGGTGAGGCGCAACCCAAGTCGTATGTGCCTAACCGTAATATGATGTTTTTAAGTGTTGCTGCCGCCTATGCTGAAGCAGTGGGAGCGGTTAAAGTATATCATGGTGCGACAGGTGTTGACAGTTTGGCCGGTTATTGGGATGCAAGTCCAGAATTCTTACCTACGATTAACGATGTGCTTGCGCTAAATCGTGAAGTTCAAATTAAAATAGAAGCACCATTAATTAAGATGGATAAGGCTGATATTATTAAAGAGGGTGTGAGGTTGAGAGTTAAATTTAGCAAGACATATACTTGTTATTCGGGGGAAACTGAAGCGGATGCTAATTCTGCGAGTAGTGCTTTGCGTATTAAAGGTTTTGCCAATGCGGGGTTTATTGACCCACAACCATACAAACAGGACTTATCTCATGTGTGGCAGAAGTATAATTGTAGAAAAATCGAATATGATGACTATAATACTTAAATGTGCGGTATTTTTGGCGCTGTTAAACAAGAACAATTCTTAGATCTTTATGATTTGAACCGTAAGCGCGGTACTTTTTCTACATCCTTAGCTATTTTAACTACAAACAGCAATGTTATTGTGCATCGCTGGAGTGGAACTGTTGCTGTTAAAGATATAGACAAGGAAATTAAAAAAAGCTTAGAAGATGCTGAAATGTCCCCGCTTTATTTACTAGGACATACACAAGCACCAACCTCCTCGAAGAGAAAGTACTCCCGGGAAACGTCTCACCCCTTTAATACAGAGAATTGGATAGTAGCGCATAATGGAGTGTTAACAAATTTTGATGAAATTAAGCAACAGTTTGATTCAAAGTGGAAGAACCCTGTGGACTCGAGCACCATTCCACTTATGCTATACAAGATTCAACAAGCTGTTAATTCACAAGGTCATTCAGTTGAGATAATTTCAACTGCTCTCTCACACCTTGAAGGCACTTTTGGCTTATGGATTATAAACACTGACTACAGAGGTGTATATATAGCTAGGTGTGGCAGTACTTTATTTGCAAACAAAATCGATAATACCTTTAGTAGTGTAAAGTTTAAGGGGAGTGAAGCAGTTGAAGAAGGTGTTGTGTATGAGGTAACACCGGAAGGACTAACTTCAGTAGCAAATTTTGATTTTAATAGCCCGTTTTTTTCTTAGTCGCCAAAACTAAAGCCACCTGCGTCAAAGCCTCTACCTCTTCCAGTAGCCCCCATGGAACGTAATTCTGAAGATACATCATCACCCTCAGGAAAGTCTTCAACAGTTTCCACTTCACCAGAGCCTTCACCTTCAGCTTGAGCTTTTTCAATTTGTTTTGTTTTAAGAACACCATATTCCGTTAATTTGTCTACAACTTCAAGAGATCTCATCTTAATTGCATCTTCTTTTGACAAGCCAGGCGTTTCATTATACTCTTGCAAAGCTGTTTTTACAACTGACAGAATTTCACGCTCCGGAACATCTTCATCAGGTAAGCTGAGTACGAGAGCTCTTAAATTTTTCTCAGGAATACGTACAGCCTTATCAATCTCATATACAGTCTCTGTTTTTGGTTCAGCTTTCGTGGCGGCTTTTATTTCTTTTGCAGCTTTTACTTTTTCTGCATCCATTTTCAATCCACCTGAAGTCTTTTTTGCATTTAATAGATATATTAAGACATAATTCACAGTGAATCCGGCCATGGAAGCAGGAATGCCAAACTTATCTTTAAAAACTGGTGTTAGTTCGTTGATGAATGTCTTTGGATCACCAGGAAAGTAGTAAACCTCTTTACCATCAACCATCTTTTTCTCTTTGGTATAATCTAAAACCGTTCTTGCCATCTCTGTTGCAACATCTTCTTCAGACTTGCCTTGCGCTGCTGCAATTTTAGTAATGGCTCCGGCACCATACCCCTTGCCTTGACCAGGTAAAGTCTTTTTTGTTACAGGCTCAACATTAATATCCCCACCCATTTCAATTGGAGCTTCAGTTAAAATCTGTTGTTTACTAGTGATATACGCTTCAAACATTAGTTTGCTATCTAAATTCATAATACTTGATTATTTATATCTATCTATTAATATTTATTCGTGAGTAAAATAGGTATTTTCGCTATAAGTCCGCTTGATTCTGACTGTTTACTCGAGCGTAGCTGTAAGGATTTAAAAGATATAGATCTACACATCCTTTATAATAACAAAACTATAGGTCTACCAGAATATTACAATAGTGTTATAACAAATAAAGAGAATTCTATATACGATATTATCATTTTATGTCATCATGACATAAGTCTAGAGTATTGTAATCTACAAACATTGAAGACAGCCTTGAAGCGCTTTGATATTGTCGGGGTTGCTGGTGGTTTAAACCCAACAATTAAAGAAAAGAATCTATGGCATTGGATGATTTCAAAGGAATACTATAGAGGCTTTGCAGCTCACCCAGTTTCAGAGGAGAGTATGGCCATTACAACATTCGGACCATCTCCTGCACGGGTTGCTGTACTTGATGGTGTCTTTTTAGCTTTAGATAACAGAAAAATACGTGGTGCCAGAGCTAGATTTGATGAACAATTCATGTGGCACCATTATGACATTGATTTTAGCTTGACTTGCAATGCAAACCGGCTTAAACTAGGTGTATGGCCTATATTAATCTATCATCAGAGCCCAGGATTAAGGGATTTAAACGATAAGGAGTGGAATAAGAGTAATGAAGCCTTCATTCGAAAATGGAATAACGAGCCCATCTAAGAAAACTCTCGATCTAGATTTTTACGAGCACATTATTGCATATAATTGCTTGGTCGACCCTGTGTTTCTTTCTTCGGTGATAGATCATCTAGATGTAAAGTTCTTTAAAAATATTGATACAAAGAATATTGTACGTATTATTGTAAACTTTTTTAAAGAGCATGGTACTGTGCCTACTCATACCGAGTTAAAAGCGTACCTAACCACAGATGAATTAAAGGAAAACTTTAAAAAGCTCGTAACATCTTTTACTGATATAGATAAAAAGTTCAATAGAAGTGAGTTGGTAGAAAATACAGAGATTTTTCTCAAGGAAAAGGGTGTTTATAATGCACTGCTTGAAGCAGCCGAAAAGTTAGACAGTAAGCAGCTTAATACAGCAGAACTTTTAGAGAAATTTGAAAAGGCTGTAGGTGTAAACTTAACTCAAAATATGGGATTGGAGTTGTTTGGTGAGGTGGATCGGTTTGTTTCTGATTTACACAGAGAAGAGCCATGTGTAAAGACGGGCTGGAGGTGGTTAGATAACAAATTAGGTGGGGGGTTTCTTGAAAATGGTAGGTCGTTGTACGTTTTTGCCGGTGAAACTAACGTCGGTAAGAGTATTTTCCTTGGTAACGTTGCAACAAATGTCGCAATGCAGGGCAAAAACGTATTGCTTGTAACACTAGAGATGAGTGAAATGATGTATGCAAGAAGACTTTCATCAGCTATTACGAGTATCCCGCTTAGCCATCTCAAAGAAGAGTCGGAATCTCTTAAACAACAGATAAAAGACATAGCTAAAGGTAAAAAATCTAAAATTATTATTAAAGAATTTCCGCCATCCACATTAACACCGTTTCAGCTCAAAGGCTTTATTAAAAAATTAATGCAAAAAGGTATTAAGATTGATTTGATTGTGCTTGATTACCTTAATTTGCTACATAGCCCTTTAGGTAATAATAGTTATGAACGAATTTTGTATTGTGCACAGCAAGTCAGAGCAATTAGTTATGATATTATGTGTCCAATTGTTTCGGCGACACAGTTAAATCGGTCTGGGTATAATGTAGATAATCCTGGATTAGAAACTATCTCTGAAAGTATCGGTCTAGCTACAACGTCCGATGCAATTATATCTATTTGGCAGAAAGATGAGGATAAAGAACTTGGTCTTATTAATATTGGCATGTCAAAAAATCGTTTTGGACCTAATTTCGGTAGTATTGCTCTTAAGATTGATTATAATACACTGGTGATTACAGAAGATGATACAATAAATGAGAGTGAAGAAGCTATACAGTTTACAAAAACGCTAACGTCCATGAGTGAGAGCCCCTAGACTAGCTTTTGATTAAACACGTTATAAATCTCAGTAAGTCATTGAAATTGTATGAATTTTAGTAATTTACACCGCGAAGAAGTGGATCATCTCTTTAGATGCTTTTGCAGCTACATTTGCATATGTTTTAATAAAAAATACAATCTTGCAAACATTTTGCTTCTTTATCTTCAAGATCTTAGAGTAAAAAACCTATTTAAAAGTATTATGGATGTTGAAGATGATGTATCAGCGGTTAGAATATTCTTAGAGTTTGATCCTACCTTGTGTAAGAGCAAATATATAATGAAATATCTTAATCACCGCAAAAAATGACACTAGATAAGCTAATTTACAATACATATTTAAAGATTTCTAGAACCCAAAGCGGTTTACCTTTCAGATTCAGAAAGCAATGGGAGGGGTTTGAAGAGTCAATTGTATACCCACATGTGTTACGTCTCAAAAACTTCTTTACACGGAATAAAAATGTTGATGTAACAGAATTTTTTAATGCACCGTACACAATCTATCCTGGTGAGAGCGGTTTTGATTTAAATTTCTACTCATCACCAAAGGCTATAAAGGTTTATACACTGTCACTAAAAAAGAAGCTGCTGTTACCACCAGATGATAGCTACCATCTTAAAAATATTGTTAAAGGGCTAAAGTTCATACAGCAGTTTTGTGAGGAAAAGGCAATTACCGTTGATGATTACCCTAACTACAAGGATGGCATCCAAAATGCCTTTATTACACATCTTAAAAACCATAATGTTAGCATCTATAATCTGTTTGTATTTACTAATTTTGAAAAACAATTGCAATTACATGACCCTGATTTGCTTAGATTCACTTTAGGAGATATTTACGACAACATTTCTGTCTTCCGAACTAAATTTTTAGGCAGTACGTCCGCTAAACAGCTGGCTATTGCCGGTTTGCGGAAAATTAAAAAAAATCTTGCTTGATTTTAAAAACTAATCATATATTATAAACAATATGAGTACAATTACCAATTCGATGTTCGAGAGCATTAAAGGTGCTCTTGCTAAAAATAACCCCGTATCCCGTAATAAGGATATTTTGAAACTTGAAGTAGGCAATACATATACTGTTCGCTTGCTTCCTAATGTTGGTAACCCAACTAAGACCTTTTTTCATTACTATACCTTTGGCTGGACTAGTTTTTGTACTGGTCAGTATGTTTATACGGTAAGCCCGACGTCTTTCGGTGCTCGTGATCCTATTGCTGAGGTTCGCTACAAAGCTCTTAAGACCGGTACAGAGGATGAGAAGGCTAAAGCTCGTGCCATCATGCGATCTGAAAAGTGGTTAGTAAATGCCTATGTTGTAAACGATCCTGTTAATTCAGAAAATAATGGCAAGGTAATGATTGTACGTTACGGCAAGCAGCTTCATAAGATTATTATGGATGCTATTGAAGGTGAGGGGTCTGAAGATCTCGGTGCTCGTATTTTTGATCTTAGCGACAAGGGTTGTAATTTAAAGATTAAAGTAGAGCAGCAAGGCGACTACCCAACTTATGTTAGTAGTAAGTTTATGATGCCTAAGGCTGTCGAAGGACTAGACAAGGGTAAGATTGATGATATATATAAAAATATTATCGATCTTGAGTCGGTCTTTACAGTGAAGAGTTATGAAGAGTTGAAATCGATGCTTGATGAGCATTACTATTGCTCATCGGAGGCGTCTGATACCGATACTAAGCCGGTTAAAGCAAATAAATCTGAAGCTTCAGCCTCCTCAGCAACCGATTCAACAGATGTTCTCGAAGATGATACTGTTAAAAAGTTGCTTGAGGGGCTTGATTAATGTCTGACGGTCTTGTTGCAGTTGATCCTAATAGTGTAGAAGGCAAGAATGCCATCATGGCATTACTTGGTACTACGTTAGCTGAGCTCAAGCAAATCGACCGCCAAAGTGTTGGGTCTTCTAAGAACATTTCTGGTGTTAAAACGGATTTGCAGAATGTTTTCCGAATAACTACAGATCAGACAACGCCTCAGCAGTCTCAACAGCCTAACCTTCAACCAACAATTGAATTTAATCCTATTCAGGTTGTACAACAGCCTGTAATACAGTCACAACAAGCGCCACCAGTTGCAGTTGTAGTACAGCAGCCTGCTGAAGATCCAAATCAATTAGTTTTTGATTTTAATAAGCCGATAACACCCACCACTATCAATGATAAGTTAGATCGTATTCTTGATAGGTTAGACCGTATTGTTGACTTATTTAAAACAACCTGATTGCTTTTCGTTTTTGTAGTATATAATAATCTTTGTGAATGTAAATATTCCTGATAAAAAACTCTTTATAAATGGCTTTCTACAGCCATTAGGCAAGCTAAATGATAGCTGTGTTGTAACTTTGGATGGGGAAGGCTTTTCAAGCCTAGTTTGTACTTCTGATACCTCAGTAATACTTCATTCACAGTACAAAGTTGATACTAATGTTGATGTTCCTATTCATTTAAATATTTCAGACATTAAAAAAGTTATTAAGGCATTTGAGTGTATCAGTACAGATAGCTTTACGATTACTGTAGATAAAAATAATATTAACTATAGTGGCCCCGAGATACGCTTTAAATATCACTTACTTGAAGATGGTATCATTACTGCACCCAAAGTAAATGTATCGAAAATAGCTAGTCTAAATTTTCCAATTGAGTTTGTTATCCAATATAAATCACTAATCGAGTTGCTCAGAGGCTCTACCTTTGCTTCAGAAAGTAACAAATTATATCTATACTCAAAGGAAGGGAAGATTTTTGGAGATCTTACAGATCGAGCCCGGCAAAATGTAGATAGTATTTCAATACCTCTTAGCGAATACAAAGGAGAGGAATTAACAAATTTATGCTTGAACTTCGAATTAATAAGAATAATTAGTAGTGTGAGAGTAAAGCAGTTAGAGTGTAAAATTAATCAAAAATTAGGTGTCGTGCTATTTCAATTACTCGACGGCCCTGTAAAAACTCGCTATATAGCGTCATCTTTAATCAAATGAGCTCAAAAAATAAAATAACAACCCCAGGTTACTTCATGAAGCGGTTACGCGATAATGGTTTTATTGCGTTAAAATTATTTAATGGTTTCGGTGAACACGACCCGCGTCGTTGGACTGTGCTTGTCAACCCAGGTACTACTAGCGTGTTTATTACATGCTTTCATAATAAACATTTCATGAATGAAATTATGTTTGAATTGAATGATGGTGGGTTAGCAATTCCTCGTAATTTTAGTATTAAAACTGATAGTATTGAAGTTATTATCTCCTATTTGATTAGCAAAGGGGTTACAAATATACCTCAAAATTCTCCTTATTATGTTAAGCGCCCTAAATATAGTAGTGAAGCATCCCAAAAAGAACAATAAGGGAGACTCCAAAAATATGAAGCCGACAGATCCAAATCTTCATAAGAATAAAGGTCAGGTAGACGACCTTATTCGCTCCGTTATACAAGACTATATGATGCAGCATGGTCAACTCAAGAATGAAAAATCTAAAAATCTTCAGAACTTAACCGGTTTAATCTCTGAGTATTTGAGCGCGTTTATTGTTTTAGGATATGATATTAATGGTATGCCAGTTAATATAATTCATGCAAAAAATCAAATGGATGCAGATGCTTTATCAGCAGCTATAAACCGTTTTATTTTCAATGTGGCGGGTAACCCGGGTAGTGCTGACGAAAAATGAAGTCAATCTTATTGCTGGGTAGAGGCTACATTGGTACGAGTTTAG
>Ga0164294_10002009_pt1 | contig 18589 bp, 15 predicted proteins | sample GEODES005metaG_FD_111479 | JGI IMG/M metagenome (GOLD analysis project Ga0164294, IMG submission 111479) | Oligotrophic lake water microbial communities from Sparkling Lake, Wisconsin, USA - GEODES005 metaG | ecosystem: Environmental > Aquatic > Freshwater > Lake | place: USA: Sparkling Lake...
GCAACCGGGTCTTCGAAACCGTTGAAGAATTGAGGGATGCGACGATCCCGGCCTTGAAGCGCTACTGGGATGATGCCGCAGCGGTACTGCGGTTAGTAGGTCGAAGCTGGATGCTCGATCAAGTAAACGCTTCGAACAAAACAGCGGTGTCACATTAATTTAGCGATTTGGTATTATACCCGCGTTGGTGCTGCTCAAATCGCTCTTCGACACTGCAGGTGGTCATGCCAACATAATAACATGCCATTCCTGTAACATGGCAGGGATTGGCTCCCTGAAACCGTTTCACTTGAAGCACAGCTTCATCCAGACGAATCACATAGACCCTAGCACAGGGCCGATCTCCACTGCTCCGAATCCGCTCACGGAAGGATCCAATCGTGACCTCGCGGCCATCGACGCAAGCGACAACACTCAATCGGTCCCCAACAATGTGGAAAACTGCGTTCTGCTGGAACTCACGGCCCAATTCTAACAAAGCATCTTTCGCAATGCCGCTAACTCCATAAGACTTTTCCTCGTGTTGCCAATCAGCAGAAATCCCCTTGATCCGAAACTTTGGGTAACCATTTTTGTTAAGATGCCTTCGTAGCCTTCGATCGGCATCTTGATCGCCATCTAACATTCCAGACGAGTATGGATTGCAGGCCGTGATGATCCAGAACTCGTCTGGCCACTCGCCGCCCTTGTCCTTGGGAATAAACCTAGCTTGAAGATATTCGGGTAAAATCGGATCGCTCACATTCATCGGTAATTGGGCGTAAGTCTCACCGCTTCTAGGCTGGCGATCTTAAGAGATCAAGTCCCTCGAATCGCAAGGCAGATCATTCTCACGACGAATCCGCCTTCCCTCTGTTCGCGGCGGCAGTGCGATCGCCTGGAATTTTGCAAACCTCACGGTCGTACGTCATCAATCCATTGCACTCGGTCTCCATATCGGTAAGCAGGGTGTAAATGATCGCAGAAAGCCCAGCATTGGCATTCAACCCCCATGCATTTTTGAGCAAGCCTTCGTAGGCAATACACCAGCGATTCCCTCATCGAAACTACCCTCTCCCACGATATCTTGCTGCTTATCCGCATGGACTTCCGATCATCTTGAGAAAATAGAACAATTGAACCACCATGTATCCGCATCGGCCTTCAATACATTAATAATGCACGCAGCAGGTGAGTCAGCCCCACCACCGCCATTGCACATTAAATCGTGCAATTCCCTCGCCCCAACGCCAGTCGGACACTTGAAAGGCTTGCGCTTACTGCCTGACATCTTAGCATCTAGAGGTTTCCAAAGCTCTGTCGCTCGCCTCTCTCATGAATCGCATTTTTGTCGAAAAAAAGCCCGGCCACCAAGCCGACGCCGCACACCTCTTCCAGGAACTTCAAGCCTCTCTGGTGATTCCCGCTCTTTCGGGGGTCCGCATTTTGCAACGCTACGATTGCCAAGGTCTTACGGACGTCGAGTTTGAATCCGCCACCCGCCTGATCCTCTCGGAGCCCCAGGTGGATGCCATTTCCCCCACCCTTGCGCTTGAGGATCATGAAATCGCCTTCGGAGTCGAGTTTCTACCCGGCCAATTTGATCAACGTGCCGACTCGGCCGCCCAATGCGTCCAGATCCTCACTGGCAAGGAACGCCCACTGATCACATCCGCAAAAATCATCGTTCTTCAAGGCGGTCTCACCCCAGAAGAAATTCGAAGCATCAAAGCGTTTGTGATCAATGCGGTGGATTCGCATGAGGTGCCCGTCTCAAAGTTTATCGAACGCAGCGCGCCATCGGCACCCGAAGACGTGGCCACTCTCAAGGACTTCGCCAGCCAAGAGCCTTCGTCGATTCGCAAGACGCTCGGCCTTGCGATGTCGGCTGAAGATGTCGCGTTTTGCCAAACCTATTTCCGGAACGAGGAACAGCGTGACCCAAGCATCACCGAGTTACGGATGTTAGACACCTACTGGTCTGACCATTGCAGACACACGACATTTCTGACAAAGATCGACGCCGTCACCTTCAGCGATGGAACAGAACCGGTGCAACGCGCATGGGAAATCTATCAGCAAACCCGCAAAAATCTTGGCCGTGAGGACAAGCCGATCACCCTCATGGACATCGCCCTCATCGGCATGCGTGAGTTGAAAAAATCCGGTGAGCTCGACAACCTTGAAGTCTCCGAGGAAGTCAATGCAGCGTCGATCGTCGTGCCTGTCTCGGTCGATGGCGCCCCTGAGGAGGAATGGTTGGTAATGTTTAAAAACGAAACGCACAACCACCCCACCGAAATCGAACCATTCGGCGGTGCCGCAACGTGCTTGGGCGGGTGCATCCGCGATCCCCTTTCAGGCCGATCCTATGTCTATCAGGCGATGCGGGTCACCGGAGCTGCCGATCCCCGGACCGCATTTGCCGAGACGCTTCCCGGAAAGTTGCCTCAGAAAAAAATCTGCCAAGTGGCCGCTCGCGGCTATTCGTCGTATGGCAACCAGATTGGGCTCGCCACGGGACAAGTTGCGGAGGTCTACCACCCAGGCTACGTCGCGAAGCGCTTGGAAATTGGTGCGGTGGTCGCCGCAGCACCGCGCGCGCAGGTTTTCCGTGGTAGCCCTTCGCCGGGTGATGTGATTCTTCTCATCGGCGGACGCACCGGTCGCGATGGCGTGGGGGGGGCCACTGGTTCCTCAAAGGAACACACCGACACCGCACTCGAAAATTCGGCAGAAGTCCAAAAAGGCGACGCGCCGACGGAACGCAAGATCCAGCGGCTCTTCCGCAATCCTGAGCTGACTCGTAAAATCAAGATCTGCAATGATTTCGGAGCTGGCGGGATTTCGGTGGCCATCGGTGAAATCGCCCCATCGCTTGAGATCAACCTCGATGCGGTATCAAAGAAATACGACGGCCTAGACGGCACGGAACTCGCGATTTCAGAGTCCCAAGAGCGCATGGCCATCTGTGTCGATCACTCAGAGATCGCTTACTTCATCGCGGAATCCGCGCGCGAAAACCTCGAGTGCAATCACGTCGCAAACGTGACCGATACCGGCCGGCTCATAATGACATGGCGCGGAAAAACCATCGTCAATCTCTCCCGCGCCTTCCTCGATACCAACGGTGTCCAACAATCGACCGCAATCCATGTGGCGTCACCATCTGGCACCACTCCATTGGCACCGAAGGAAGCGGATCGTCGACCCATTTCAAATGAGGCCTCACGGCTCCATCAAACCCTCGCCTCACTCAATGTGTGTTCCCAAAAAGGCCTTGGCGAAATGTTCGACGGTTCGGTGGGTGCTGGTACCGTGCTCTGGCCTTTTGGCGGAGATCGGCAGCTCACTCCACCCGACGCGATGGTCGCAAAAATCCCTCTGTTAGAAGGCAACACCGATGCTTGCACCTACATGAGCTGGAGCTTCAATCCGGAGATTTCTTCATGGTCACCGTTCCATGGCGCGCTATACGCAGTGACCGAGTCGGTGTGCAAAGCAGTAGCTGCAGGTGCAAAACTCTCGGACATTCGCCTCACGCTTCAGGAATATTTTCCAAAACTTGGTAATGATCCATCGCGTTGGGGGCTGCCACTTTCTGCACTCCTCGGCGCCTACCAAGCACAACATTCACTCCGCCTCGCGGCCATCGGTGGCAAGGACTCGATGTCCGGCTCATTCAACGATCTCGATGTACCTCCCACTTTGGTCTCCTTCGCCCTCGCGCCCGGAAATGCGAGCCTCGCGCTGTCCCCGGAATTTAAACAAACGGCATCCAAAATCTCTCTAGTAGAAATTTCACGCGACGTGAATCATTTGCCAGATTTCGATCAACTCCGGAAAATCGCGGCCATTCTCCATGATCTAAATTCCGATCGGAAAATCCTCGCACTTCATCACATCGGACAAGCAGGGATAGCGGCAGCGATCGCGAAAATGAGCTTTGGAAATCATATCGGCGCAGAAATCACGACCGCGCTCGATGTGAACCATGAACGCTATTTTGCCTTCATCATCGAGCACAGCGTGACACTCCCTGACACACTCGGTGCGATTGAGATCGGGCAAACGACCGACTCCGCTTCATTTGCGATCAACGGCCAATCCTACGACTTAACAGAACTACAATCGGTTTGGACCGAGCCACTTGAGGCGGTGTATCCCACGAGGCCGATGCATGGTGAACCAGCGGGTGCAGCTCAGGCATTTCCCATGTTTCATTCGAGCAAAACCCTCCGGCGTAAATCGATGGGTACCGTGCCGAAGGTCGTCATCCCCAGTTTCCCCGGAACGAACAGCGAGTATGATTCTGCCAAGGCCTTCGGAGAAGCAGGCGCGGATGCAGAGATTCTTGTGTTCCGTAATCGATCCGCCAGCGACATCGAGGAATCTCTCCTTGCTCTCGCTGACCGAATCCGTGAGTCGCAGATTCTGATGTTTCCGGGTGGCTTCAGCGCCGGCGACGAACCCGATGGCTCGGCCAAGTTCATCGCAACCATCATTCGCAGCCCTCGCATCGCAGATGCCATCATGGATCTAATTCAAAATCGCGACGGGCTCATCCTCGGCATCTGCAACGGCTTTCAAGCCCTCGTGAAAACGGGCCTCGTGCCTTACGGGGAAATTCGGGATGCCAGCGCGGATGCCCCAACTCTCGTCCATAACCAGATCGGCCGCCACATTTCCTGCTACGCTCGCACCCGTGTGATCAGCAATCTCTCCCCGTGGCTTGCCGAAAGCACGGTCGGTGACATCCACCGCATTCCCGTTTCGCATGGCGAAGGGAAGTTCTACGCATCCCCCACCCTCATCACTGAACTCGCGAGCAAAGGTCAAATCGCCACGCAATACTGCGATGCAGACGGTCAATCCGCCATGGACATCACGGTCAACCCGAACGGCTCACTCGCCGCCATCGAGGGCATTACCAGCCCCTGCGGACGTGTTTTCGGAAAAATGGCTCATTCCGAACGCGCAGGTTCTCGCGTGGCGACGAACATTCCCGGTAACAAAATTCAACCCCTCTTCACCGCTGGGGTCACCTACTTCCGCTAAGGTTCACCTATTGTTTATTTAGGCCCACGCTCCGAGCTTTGCCACAGTGCTTTCGGTAAATCGCTGTCAAATATAGCCGCTGCGTGCTGGCATAAAGGCTTGTTCTGATTTAAGTTTTCAGAATGGCACGTTTTTTGCTTCACTAGCTCCGTTGGGTAAATTATCGTGGCTCCGCACCCAAGTGCCGGCCATGCCAGACACATTCCTCTACCAGTCGCTCTCCCAGCAGCAAACGCTCGCACCTCAAATGCGCAAGAGCTTGGAGATTCTCCAAGCAGGTACCTTAGAGCTTTCTCAATTGGTGCGCCAAGCGCTCGAGACCAACCCAGTGCTGGAAGATCTAACAGAAATCCAGTCACTCGATGATGAGGTAGATGCTGAAGACTTGGATTCGCTGGAGTATCTAAACACGACGGATGACGACTGGCGCGAGCGATCGATCCTTGAGGGGAAATCATCCCCATGGACTCAAGATGATGAAGAAAGGCGCCAGCGCGTTTATGATTCGATCGTTGCACCCGAGACTCTTCAGCAACACCTCCAGCATCAACTCGACCTTTCGATGGTGGATCCAAACGTTCGCGAGGCCGCCAGAGCGATCTTGGGCAATCTCGATGAGCGTGGGTTTCTTGACCAGCCCCTCAAAACGCTCGGCGTCCAGTTGGCTCTGAGACCAAAAGATCTGCAAGCAGCACTGTCCCTTGTCCAATCCTTCGAACCTGCTGGCATCGGTGCCTCTGGAATCCAAGAATCGCTCTTACTTCAGTTGGCGCGATCGGACGGCGAGGAAACGATCGAGTATAAGATTGTCAGGGACCACTTGGGGGACCTTGCCCGCAAGCGCCACCCCCAGATCGCTCGCATATTAGGAACCACCGTCGAACGCATCGCCGAAGCTGCATCACGGATCGGACGCTTGACGCCAAATCCAGGCGGTGAGTTTGATCCAACAGGAAATCCATACGTACTGCCAGATGCGATTATCGAGCGCGATGAGGACTTGAATTGGAGCGCGCGCCTTACTGGAGAGCACTTGCCGACGCTGCGCATTAATGATTTCTACAAGGACATGATCGGGAAAAACGGCACCGACAGCAAGGCCAGGCAGTTTTTACGCGACCAAATCCGCGACGGACGGAGTCTCATCCATGCGATTTCCCTCCGCCAAGAAACCATCCTTGCCATCGCTCACAAGCTCATCGAGCACCAACCATTGTTCCTCAAAAAGGGCCATCGCCACCTTTGCCCCCTGACGATGAGTGACATTGCGGACGAACTCAGCCTGCACGCGACGACCATCTCGCGGGCAGTCGCTGGCAAGTACGTATTGACCCCCCACGGCCTAATGGAAATGCGCGCATTCTTTGCCACTGGTTACCAAACCAGCGATGGCGCTGAGATATCAAACGCAGGCGTCCGCGAAGCCATTCAACAACTTGTCAGTTCGGAAAATCCCGAAAAACCCTTATCCGATGAGGTCATCATGAAGGCTCTCGACAAACAGGGCATCAAAGTTGCCCGCCGAACCGTCGCGAAATATCGTGAACAGCTAAATATTCTGCCATCGCATTTACGCAAGACATTCTAATACTTTCTAGTAGATACTATGACCGCTCAAATGGGTTTGCGAAATCGGTAGTGGGACACAATCCATTCTTCGCCATTCCGGTAGCCCCACAGTTCAGCACACGCCATGAAGAAAATCCGCCAGTAGGCCCACCAACGCGTTTGCTGGTCAGCACCATAGGTCTCTCCGATCAATGGCAAAAGCTCGTCACGTGCGGCATCCATGCGTGCTAGCCACGCCTCTGATGTCTTTTGGTAGTGTGCACCGTTGACATGCCAGTGCCCTTCGATCTTCAGGTGGTCCTGAAAGTAGAGCAACAAGTCATCGGAGGGCATTTGACCTCCCGTGAAAAAGTAGCGCGCCATCCAGTCGTCCTCATTCTCCGCTTCGTAGTGGTACGCGTATTCCCGATGAGTGAAAATATGCACGAATAAAGCCCCACCAGGCTTCAGCCATGTTGAAATTCGCTCAAGCAGCATCTGATAATTTTTCATATGCTCGAACATCTCCACTGAAACCACTCGGTCAAAAACCGCTTCACCCTCACCCGCGTAGTGAATCATGTTGGCCGTACGAACCTCGACATTGTTCAAGCCACGAGCAGCCAGTTGGGCTTCGATGTGGATCTTCTGCGTCCGCGAATTGGAAACTGCGGTGATTTTGGAATTTGGATAGTGGGCCGCCATCCACAGGGTGAGCGACCCCCATCCACATCCGAGTTCGAGGATCCGCTGCCCATCTTGCAATTGCGCCCGCTCGCAACTGATCCCAAGCATCCGAGCCTCCGACTCGTCGATATTGGTAATGCCGTCATCCCAGTAGCCCGAGCTATACTTCAGGTGTTTACCTAACACGCGTTCAAAAAACCGCGTCGGCAATTCATAGTGCTGTTCGTTCGCCTCATCCGTAGCAATGGCGATCGGGCTATCAAGCAACTCAGCCACATGTTTCATTACCAATGCTTGGCGTTGCTCACACTGCAGCTTTTCGAAAGGCACGAGCGTGCTGGCAAGTCTACTGCGGATTCCGATCCGGAGCAAGGCGTCCGGAATGATGTCTTTCGCGATGATATCGTTAATATGGATCATGTTCGTTTGCTACAATGTTAGAGGAAATGAGTTGCTTGGGTGGCCACGGAATGAATGCACTCGTGGTTTGCTGATAGACTCGGTAGGCTTGCCCCTTCCGACGAACGGCAGCCACCTCAGTCGGAGGAATACCTGTCACTTTAAGAAGAAGAAAAATAATCATGACCGGAGCATGCAAAGTTGTCCACCCCCACTCGGAGCCACATGCATAAATATAAAAACCAACCCAGATCACTGCCTCAAAAAAATAGTTAGGATGACGCGAGTAACGCCATAACCCCTCCGCACAAACCGCACTCGATCCAACACCACGCGCCTTGAATCGAGACATTTGCCAATCAGCGATTCCCTCGCCAACAACCCCTAACAAGGCAACGGATAAACCAATGGACTCCCAACCACTCCATGAACGATCTTGATCCACGGCGATGCACCAAAAGGGCAAGGCCAACAAGATCACTGAAACCGCCTGTGCTTCAAAGAACCAGAAAAACGCCGAAGCCTCACGCCCTGACCAAACTTCACGAAGGGCAACATAGCGCGCATCCTCCTCTGGGTGAATCCTTCGGATCCGCCGTTGCAGATGCCAGCCAAGTCTGAGACTCCAAAACCCAAGGATCACCCCTGCCCCAATCTGCTTCACCCCGAATCCATCACCGAAGCCAAGCCAAAACAAACCAAGCATGCCCACGCCAAACGCCCAAATGGCATCGACACAGGAGAAGTTGTTCACGCGATGTGCAAACGCCCAAGCGAGCGCAAAAACTCCCATCATCGCACCACTACCCAACAAGAATGACACCCACTCATTCAATTTGCTGCCTCCTTGCTCTTGCTAATCACCAGAGAAAACCGATTCAAAATTGGCAAAGTGATCCATTGAATGATGAGTACCGCGAATGGTGCGATTAAAATCCATGCACTGACACCATGCAAAGCACGGACCCCAAAATCGATGCCGAATTGCAATGGATCGATCCAAAACCGATTTAACAGCTCCCGCAGCGAATATGAAATGGGGGCGACCCCATAAAGGCGATCGCCCACATGGATAAAAACGAGGATCATCGAGAGGTGAACCGGATAGACCAACACCTTAGACATCTGAAGCAACGGCTGATTGAGGTGAAAAATCCAGCCCACGAACAGGCAAAGCACGGTCGTCGTTCCCATCACAGGGAAAACCCCAAGGACCGCGCCAACAGCAATTGCCCAAGAAATCTGGCGGGGCGAAATTCCCCGCGTGAGCTGATCCACCAAGGGGGCGACAAACAAACGTCTCCACCAAGTCGAGCGGTCGTGAATCGTCAATTCATCCATAGGCATTAACCCCGCCCCTCCTCGAATCGGTGATGCAAATCCGCATTGTTCGGCCGGGTGTAAATCGCCTGAACCACCGAGATATTTCGCGTCGCGAAGCCCGCTTCACAGTATTTCAAGTAATAATTCCATGTCCGGATGAAAGGTACGTCGAACCCAAGGGAAAGCACTCGGTCAGAGGCTGCATTGAATTGATCATACCAAGTCGAAAGCGTTCGTGCATAATCCGCCCCAAGATCTTCAAGATCGTGCATGAATAAATCGCCAGTTTTCATCAGGACCTGGTTGATCCTTCCGACACTCAAAAGCAAAGATCCTGGAAAAATGTGTCGCTGAATCCAATCAACTCCTTTCGTTAAGCTGTCATAGCGGCAATCTGGAACGGTGATCATTTGGACACCTAACAGACCATTCGGCGTCAGAACCTCGGCGCACTTGGCGAAGAACGATTCATGATACTTATCCCCAACCGCCTCGAGCATCTCGATCGAGGCGATCTTGTCGAAACGGCCAGTGATGTGACGGTAATCTTGGATGCAAATCTCTATCTGATCTTGCAATCCTGCATCTACGATTCGCTTGCGGGCGTAGGCCGCTTGCGCTTCAGAAATTGTCACTCCCGTCACACGGCAGCCGTAGGTTTTCGCCGCATGCACTGCGAACCCACCCCAGCCGCATCCAATTTCTAACACATGATCACTCTGCCTCAACTTTAGTTTGCGGCACAACGCATCATATTTCCCTTGTTGTGCGGCTTCGAGTGACTGCTCCACACTCTCGAACCGTGCACACGAGTAAGTCATGCTTGGATCCAGCCAGAGCTGATAGAACTCATTTCCGAGGTCGTAGTGTTCGGCGATGTTGCGACGGCTGGTCTCAACGGTGTTCTCACGGCGAAGATGGCGAAACCAATTGACGATCTTCAGCAAGTTCACTCCGGGCAAGCTGCCAGATGAAGTGTCCGAACCTTGAAGCACATTCATGTTTTCGATGAACCAAGAAATGACCGCAGCAATATCATCGGTATCCCAAAGCCCGTCCGTGTATGCCTCGCCCATGCCGATGTTGCCGTAGAAGGCGCAGCGCTTGAAGAAACCTTCATCATTACGTAAAATCACCCGCGCGGTCACAGGTGCAGCAGGCTTTCCAAAGTAGCAGACTCGGCCATCAGCATATTCCAAACGCAGTCCCCCTGCAGGCATCATCCGCAGTAACCGAATGACCATCCGTTCCGCAAATCCTGCCGCTGCATGGGCGACGAATTCAGTCGGCACGCGCTCAGCTATCAGCTCTTTCGGTGAGTCAATGGTCATGATTTTTTCAGAGTGGAATGGGGCCGCATTACGTCAAGTTGCACCTCGGTGCGATCTGACTTCCGCACGAAGGGCACTCGGCGCAGCCATAAAAGGAATGCGTGCCAATGGATAAGGGCAATGATTTTCAGCGAAAGCAGCGGATATTTGAAAGAATACCCCAACAACCTTGCACTTGTAAGGGCGCGCCGATCGCCACGGATGGAACTCAGTAACGTTTCTTCGCCATTCGCGAAGATGTCGATGTTCACCTCCCAAGTCGCTGCGGGGTTGCCCAGTCTGAAGTCAAACTCCATGCTTGGGTCGGAAAATGGAGAAACGTAGAAGTTTTTTGCCACCCGCCGATGCCACCGTCCATCGTCGCCAACCTTGCCGACCCAGTAGAGCTTCATTTCTCGAAATGTGTTCACCACTTCTGCAATGGCAGCGAGAGGCTCACCGGTCTTGTCGGTTACATAATAAAAAGATACCGGATTGAATCCATACCCAAGCACCCTCGGGAAAGTCACTAACCGAATCCGAGCCTCCGCGGGGCAGTCGAAGCCCTCGCCCGCGAGCCAATGGACCAGGTTCCCCCGGATGCCTCCCTCCTGCTCCAAATCGATGTGGTCTCGGTCATCGATCGAAAACCAGTTGAATCGATTATGGCTAAATCCAAAAATCCGTTTTGCCAAGTTTGGGAGATCGTCAAGATCCACGGAGAACATGAACACCTGATAGATAAACGAATGCTTCTTGGGCAGCAGCCTAGAATGAGCAACGGTGCATTCGTAGAGGGAATTCATCACCATGGGTCCCTCCCAAGGATTTGCCTGCAAACATTCACCGCTGACCACAAGCCGTCTTCATGAAATCCATAGCGCTGCCATGCCCCGCAGAAATACCTGCGTGTTTTATCGCCCGCTGCATGAAGCACGGGCAAGCGGTCTTGCGCCGCGATCGCCCTAAGGTCGAACAAAGGATGCTCATATGACAACCGACGTTTGACCGATTCCTCTGCAGGCGATGAGGGTGGGTTGATGGTGACAAAATACTGCTCACGCTCTGATACACCCTGCAACTCGTTCATCCAATAGTGTGTTGAGTAGCGATTGCCCTGTCCTGGAACACGATCAATGCGATAATTCCATGATGCCCAACAACGGCGAGTCTTCGGCATGAATCGAGGATCCGTGTGAAGTACGGCTTCATTTTGCTGATAGTGGAAACATTCTAGCACCTCGCTCTCCAATGGAGTCGGGTCACCTAGCAGCCTCAAGGCCTGGTCACCGTGAGCCGCAATCACCACTCGATCAAATGCCAACTGGGTGCCATCGCTCAATACAAGATCAACTCCATTTCCCGTTAGAATAACGGACTTCACTCTTGCTCCGACGTGGATGCAAGACTCAAACGGACGAATCAACTTTTCGACATAACACCGCGACGCACCACTAACCGTGCGCCACGGGTGTTGGGTATTGAGCCCCAAAAAGCCATGGTTGTGCCAGAACCGCATGAGCGTCCTCGCAGGAAACTCTTCAATCCTCTCCGGAGGGCTGGACCACACCGCTGCCGCCATCGGCGAAAGATACCAATGCAGAAAGTCCTGACCATAGCCGCGGGCTCTGACATAATCCCGCAAGGACATGTCACCGAACTTTGGGTTTTCTAACTCTTCGACGGTTTCCTCATTGAAGCGGTTGATCTGCGTGAGCATCTTCCAATAGCGCAAACTGAAGAGGTTGCGGCGCTGGCCAAACAACAGGTTGAGACTCCCGCCATTGAACTCAAGACCCTCCCCGACGTGTTGCACGCTAAACGACATTGAAGTCGGTTTGGTCACCACTTCCAACTCCTGGAACAACCTAGTGAGGAATGGGTAGGTCACCTCATTGTACACCATGAACCCCGTATCGATGGGGATTTCGGAAGCCCCTTCGTCCACCATCACGGTATTAGAGTGACCACCTAACCGGTCATCTTTTTCGAATACGGTAACATCATGCTCCCTGCTCAAAAAACGGGCCGACGCCAAACCTGAGATCCCCGTTCCGATGATGGCAATCCGCTGTCGACTCATGCGCTTTGTTTTTGCGGCACACGACCGATCGCTCCTTCTTGGATCACTGCCTTAGGGACTGGCCTTAAATCCCAGATGATCCCAAACAGAGAGAGCGTTTTCAATCCATAGTAAGTCAGATCCAACTCCCACCAGCGAAAGCCCTGCCTCACCGAGTGCGGGTAGCGATGGTGATTGTTGTGCCACCCTTCCCCAAGGGTGATCAGCGTCAATAGCCAGCTATTGCGACTATCGTCGTCGGTCTCATAACGCCGACGGCCCCAAACGTGAGCGAGCGAGTTGATGAACAACGTGCCATGCAGAAGAACCGTGGTGCTCACAAAAAACGTCCAAACAAAAAACTGAGCCATGGTCACGCCAAGCTCAGGCGCGAAGAACTCAAGTGCCCAGCCAATTCCTAACATCAAAAAACCATAAGCAAATGGAACCGTCTGATCATAGCGATTGAGAAATACCAATTCAGGATACTTGCTCAAATCAGGGATGCTCTTGTATGCAGTCGGGAAATTTTTCATCGAGGTAAGCCATCCGATGTGCGACCAAACAAACCCGCTAACAACGGGTGAATGCACATCCTCCTCATGATCCGAGTGCTTGTGATGATGCCGATGGGTCGCCGCCCACCACAATGGCCCCCGCTGCATTGAGCTATTGCCAATCACCGCAAACACAAATTGTGCCGCGCGGGAGGTCTTGAAGGTGCGGTGGGAAAAATACCGATGATAGAAACCGGTAATGGCAAACATCCGGACGACATAAAGGAACGCAGCCGCCAACAATGACACCTTGCTAAATCCCACCCAGATCACCGCAAAGCACCCTGCATGCAAAAAAATGAATGGCAAGGTCCGCTGCCAATTGACCACTGCCGGAAGCTCTGCTGGATCCGGCAAATCCTCACGCCGATAGTCCGAGTCAAGCCACCGACAAAAGGTTAAAACAAAAACCTGCCATACGTGGACTATTCTAGCAAACAATGACATTCGAATGGATTTCATAGGCGGTAACCGGAGTTAGTTCGATTCCAAGCGCTTTCGGACGAATCCCACCGCCCCCCCAATGACCGGCAGATGCGCGAAGAAGTTTTTCCCAGAGTCCCAGAAGTCCTGGTGAAAGGCAACTTTGCCGTCACGATTGAAACGTACCTGGCTGATCCCCACCGAGTGCAATGGCTGGCCCCGACTCAGTGCGGGAGCCGCAAAAACCATGGTCCACCGCACATAGTAATCATCCCCAGACCGCGCGATGTTTTCAACCTCCACTTCATAGTGGGTCATCGTCTCGCTGGTCTTTGCGAAATACGCTTCGATCTCAGCTGCCCCGTGGTGAACCACTAAGGTGTCATCCAAAAAAGCATCTGCAGCGTAAACCTTTAGGGTATTTTCCCTAACGGAATTGATGTCACCAATCCCCCGAAGAAACGACGAAAAACGCTCCAATGCCGCCTTCTCGCCCGGACTACCAGCAACTAGGCCGCTGGGTGCGACCTTTTGCATCTGTGCCCGATAGGCTGCAACACTGGCAGCACTCTGGTTAGGAGCCTGACTGGCATTGAGCAGCAAGAGAACTACTACCAATGCTACCGCCATGCCCACAACGAAGGCTGAAAGTGGGTGGGTCCAAATCGAAGCTGTCATCGTCAGGAGTTTTCACCCCGCAAATGGCTATGCGCAAGCGGAAATCACAATCCCACCGGATATGTTTCCGGGGCCTCGTCTTTCGCCCACTCGGCGGTCCGCTCGAGCGGCTCAACGGCCCGTGTCAGGTCGAAGTGTAAAATCGCATCGAACTGCGCAACCAAATCGGCCTTGAAATAGTGGCTCTGACGCTCGGATTCGGGCAAATAAACGACGCCAATGGCCCGCTCCAATCTCGCACTTCTCAATGCCTCTACCGCTGAGTTTTCTCGGCTAAAATCGAGCCAAAAGTTGGGAATCCCAACCTGATGGAACAATTTCTCGTAGCTCCCTTCGATGCCCGGTGGCACGTTCTTCCTCTCAGCCGGTAAATGCCAACCCGAGGCCGCAGTCACGGTGCCCGTGTAACTGGTAAAGCCGATCAGCTTGCTCTGATAGGGAAACGCCTGCCGAACCAACTGGCCGATATTCAATTCGCCCCGCTGTGACATCTCCGTCGCACGGGCGTCGCCCAAATGGCTATTGTGCGCCCAGACCACCACTTTGGCAGATCCTTGCTGCGATTGGAGATGCGCCACCAGCTCCACCAAGGTTTCCATCATGTGCTCGTCACGCTGGTTCCATGAAGACGCATTCGATCGGAACATCTTCCGATAGTACTGCTCGGCATTCTTCACCAATCGAGCATTTTGCTCCGCAAAGAAAAATTCATCCGCCGCAGCTGGCCCATGATCCGCGAGGTATTCCACTTCCTTCGCTCTCAGGTCCGTCAACTGCTGAATCACCTCGGCTCGGCAACTGTCACTCACACCAGAACCCACCATGAGCCCATAATTTTGCGGATCGCTGCCGAAGCGATCCATGCACCCATAGAGGGTCCTCGCCTTGGCCGCTTCCTCAGGATCCTTGCGCTCGAGATACGCGATGACCTCGTTCATGGATTTGTGAAGACTATACAAATCAAGGCCGTAAAACCCAGCCTGATGCCCAAGCGAAAAGACGTGATCGTTGTGATCCCGCAGCCATCCGATGAAATCAAGCACGTCAGCATTGCGCCACATCCATGCGGGAAATCGATCAAACCCGCCGAGCGCCTCAACGCTGTCGTGGTCACCCGCTTCGCCTCGCACGTATCGATTCACACGGTAAGCATCGGGCCAGTCACCCTCAACGGCCACGGCGGTGAAGCCTTTCTCAAGAATCAACCGCTTGGTGATCTCCGCCCGCTCGCGGTAAAACTCATGCGTCCCATGCGACGCCTCTCCTAACAAAACCACGCTCGCATCGCCGATCATCTCGACCAGTTCATCGTAATCTGTTGCGGCACCCGTTAGAGGCTTTGCGTGTTCACGAATCTGATGGAGGACGTGCTTGCCTTCGACAAACTCGCCCGTCTCTACCCGAGGCAACTCGATCTCCGGATGATGCTCTTTCAAAAGCGCTCGAACCTCATCGTCGCTGGTCTGCGCAAACTGATCATACCATTGTCCAACGGAAAGGAATGGCTCCGGCTCGATTAGAGTCACCACCTCATCCGCCTCTTCACGCAGACGCTCCGCGGTCGAAGGAGGTGCGACGGGCACTGCAATCACGATCTTTTTTGCACCCTCGTAGCGTAGCAGCTCGATGGCTGCAGAAACGGTCGACCCAGTGGCGATGCCATCATCCACCATGATCACCGTACGCCCTGCCACCGATGGCACCGCGCGGTTACCCCGATAGAGCTTTTCTCGGCGAACAATTTCAGCAGTCTCGCGCTGCACGACCTCGTCGATCTCGGCCTGGGTTAGCCCAAGCATGGAGCAAATCTCATCACTCATCACCCGGAAGCCGCCGCTCGCGATGGCACCCATGGCGACTTCTTCATGCCCCGGAACCCCAAGTTTTCTCACAATCAGAATATCGAATGGCTTGCCGAGTGCCTTAGAAATTTCGGCGGCGACCGGAACTCCCCCACGCGGCAACGCAAGAATGATGAGGTTTTCATCAACAGCAAACTTCGACAGCGACTCAGCAAGTTGACGACCGGCGTCCCGGCGATTGGAAAAGGTACGGATGATAGATGTAGCATTCATGATAGTGAACTTTCTTGTTTTATGTTTTTTATGAGATAGGTATCGAACCAATCGGCAGCCAAGACAGCCACCTCTCCCAAAGCATGTGGTTCGCCGAAAAGATGGGTGGCCCCCTTGATGAGAGTGAGCCGCTTAGCTCCTCGTAAACGCGCAAGCGACTCCTCGTTCCAGCGAATCACCGGAAAGTCTAACTCCCCAGCAATGAGTAAGGTGGGTACCGCCACCTGGGCGATGGCATCCCCTGCCAAGTCAGTCCTTCCCCCACGAGAAACGACGGCTTTGACTTCAGGGGACTTCGACGCGGCCACGAGAGCTGCGGCCGCACCCGTACTTGCGCCACAGTAGCCCAACGCCATTTTCCCGACATGCTCGTCTTGCTTCGCCCAATGGGTCGCCGCCAGCAGCCGCTCGGTGAGCAGTGGAATGTTGAACCTCAACGCACCAGAGCGAGCCTCCGACATGGACTCTTCGGGCGTCAGAAAATCAAAGCACAACGTCGCAAGATTTCGTCGGTGCATTTCACCTGCAACCAAACGGTTCCGCGGACTTAGGCGACTGCTACCACTACCTTGTGCGAAAACGACCAGCGCAGTGGCGCCAGCCGGAATGCTCACATCGCCATGAAGGACCGCCCCAGCGTAGGGGATTCGAACCTCGTGTTCACTTAAGGTCGATAGGTAGGCATTCATGGTGGGCAAGATTTTTTTTGGGGGGCGCTCGCTCCTAGCCTTCTAGGTTACTCCAATTTGGAAACGAGCGATTCAGCCTACCACAGCTCCACCTCAATCGCAACTCATCGAAAATCAAAGTTGCACTCCACGCCGATCAGACAAAAAAAGCGGCCCTCGGAAAAACCGGGACCGCTTAGGTTTTCAATGGTTCCGGACGAGCCGCAAACCCTTGACGATTTAGACTGCCATATCCTTGAGAGCCTTCAAAGGACGCACTTTGACAGCCGTGGAGGCTGGCTTGGCCTTGAAGGTCACTTCTTCCTTGGTGAAAGGATTGATGCCCTTGCGCGCCTTCACTGCTGGCTTGCGGACCGTGCTGATCTTGAGCATGCCTGGAAGAACGAACTCACCAACGGCATTCTTGCTGATGTGCGACTTGATCACGCCTGCCAACCCGTCGAGGACGGATGCCACTTGCTTGCGGCTGAGCGAGGTTTCCGATGCGATTGCATCGAGGATTTGGGTTTTGTTGAATCTATCTTTAACGGGTGCTGATTTCTTAGCCATGGGGACAACTCATCAAAACGCCGCGCGATGTCAAGCCTGCCAAGCGCAAAAAATCGACACTCTGCTGAAAAAACCGCCTAAAACCCGCTGCTAACCAAAATGAAGTGAGCAGCCTATCCCAAATTTAGCGGGATTGCCGATTTTGAGTTTGCCAAGCCAGCCTGAGGTGGTATCAAAACACCGCTTCCATGACGGTTGGGATTTCCCTACCAAATCGGCAAGCAACCACGGGAGGTAAAACCTTTCCAAGGCCGCTGTAGCTCAGGGGTAGAGCAATTCATTCGTAATGAATAGGTCGTCGGTTCAATTCCGACCAGCGGCTCCACTTCCCCCACCATCCCGGGTCCACACCAATGTTTGGCGAAGATGTGTTTTTTGAGGTATTTGGGCAGTCAATGATTCACTCGTTTCATCCGCACCGGCCATGTTACGCGGTCTGCGCCCTCTCCCACCCCCAAGCGCGGTCATGACAGCCCTGCCCAAGGTGAGTGCAGCCTGTTAGAAGGTGATGGTAGCGGGCCTTAAGGTGCTTGCAGAACATGCCAAGGTGCATGCGAAAAAGCCTCAAGGTGCGTGCGAGTCCTCCCCTAGGTCGTGGCAGCCCCGCCCCAAGTGAGTGCAGAACCGCTCTACCTCCGTGCTGAACGGCCCAAGGTCCGTGCGAGTTGATGCCAAGGTTCGTGCAGAACGGCCCAAGGTGCGTGTAAATGGACCTCTAGGTTTGCACAAAACGGCCCTAGGTAAGTGTAAATTCACCCCAGGTGCCTGCGAAACTGCACGCCGCCCCGGCATAAATCAGCTACCTCCAGCCACTTGTGGAAATTGATCTTCCGTCAGCTTTGTGGCTTCCCCTTCCGCCGCGCCCCTGAGAAGCTCCGTGCCTGGCAAAGCGCCTCCCACATCGAGCGCGCCCCCGTCCGTGAGGCCAAGGAAAAAGACCCGAAAAAATCCGCAGACAGCCCCCTGACCCCACCCGCCTGATCCCTGTAATGAGAAGAGGGGACATTCTTGTCCCCTCTTCCCTATGGAGCAGCGGAATCCGTCCGCTGTGCCGTTAGAAAGCCGATTGAAGAGGCGAGGATTGAATCGAAACGCAGAGACGGGGAGGCCGCAGAGATCCGCAGAGGTGTTTTGATCTCCAATCTCAAATCCTCAAATCCTCAAATCCTCAAATCCTCAAATCCTCAAATCCTCAAATCCTCAAATCCTCAAATCCTCAAATCCTCAAATCCTCAAATCCTCAAATCCTCAA
>Ga0164294_10002010_pt1 | contig 18588 bp, 17 predicted proteins | sample GEODES005metaG_FD_111479 | JGI IMG/M metagenome (GOLD analysis project Ga0164294, IMG submission 111479) | Oligotrophic lake water microbial communities from Sparkling Lake, Wisconsin, USA - GEODES005 metaG | ecosystem: Environmental > Aquatic > Freshwater > Lake | place: USA: Sparkling Lake...
ATTTTAGACATTAAAAATATATTTATTGGCGGTGGATTATCCGCATCCTTTGATTTTATTGTTCCAAGCATGGAAAAACAATTAAACTATTGGCTTACCCCAGCTTACCTAGAAAAATTGACTATAAAGAAAGCATTATTAGGAAATGATGCGGGATTATTAGGTGCGGCTTCCTTGTGTTTTTAAGAATAAATAGGCTTAAAATTCATTATTTCAATAATTTAAACACCTATCGTTCTATTATTTATATATAATATTTATAAAATCATATTTAGAATAAAAATTGTTTGATAATCCAATTAAAAATTCTAATATTTGCATCGTTTTTCAACCCCAAAATATTTAATAAAATGTCAGATATTGCAGAAAAAGTAAAAAGCATCATCGTAGAGAAATTAGGTGTAGAAGCGTCAGAGGTTACTCCTGAGGCATCCTTCACAAATGATTTAGGAGCTGACTCCTTGGATACGGTTGAATTGATCATGGAATTTGAAAAAGAATTTAGTGTATCGATTCCAGATGACCAAGCTGAAAATATCCAAACAGTAGGTCAAGCAATTGCCTATTTGGAAAACGCGAAGTAATCGAATCAAGATAATTAAATATGTCAATTAGTACTAGACAATGAATGAGGGATTTATCCTACATGATTTCTAGGACTAATTGACTTTTTTTTTGAACGATTAAAAAAAAATCACATGGAATTAAAACGAGTTGTAGTCACAGGGCTAGGTGCCCTTACTCCCATTGGAAATACCGTTGCCGACTTTTGGGATGGTTTATCTAAGGGTAAAAATGGTTGTGGTCCCATAACGAAATTTGACGCCGAAAAATTTAGAACTCGTTTTGCGTGTGAATTAAAAGATTTTAAGGTTGAAGACTTTATCAATCCCAAAGAGGCCCGCAAAATGGATCCATTTACCCAATATGCGGTAGTGGCCGCAGATGAGGCCATTGCTGATGCAGGTTTTGATATGGAGACTTTGAACAAAAATAAGGTAGGTGTCATTTGGGGTTCTGGAATAGGTGGATTAAAGACCTTTGAGGACGAAATGATTTATTTTGGCCAAGGAGATGGAACGCCTAAAATCAATCCTTTCTTTATTCCTAAAATGATTGCTGATTCAAGTTCAGGACAAATTTCCATTCGTAATGGATTTAGAGGTCCTAATTACGTGACCGTTTCAGCATGCTCATCAGCAAACAATGCGATCATTGACGCATTCAATTATATTCGAACAGGTAGAATTCATGTATGTGTGACAGGTGGTTCAGAAGCGCCGGTGACTATTGCTTCGGTCGGTGGTTTCACAGCGATGCACGCAATGTCAACTCGGAACGACGATCCTGCTACGGCATGTCGGCCCTATGACGTAGACCGTGATGGTTTTATTGTAGGTGAAGGTGCGGGGGCTTTAATTTTAGAAGAATATGAACATGCAAAAGCAAGAGGTGCCAAAATATACGCAGAATTAATTGGCGGTGGCTTCTCTTCCGATGCACATCACATCACTGCACCACACCCAGAAGGTTATGGCGCCTTATTGTCCATGCTTGACGCATTGGAAGATGCGGGAATTAAACCCGAAGAAGTCGACTATATCAATACCCACGGAACATCAACCCCGATTGGAGATCCTCAAGAGATTAAAGCCATTGTTGATTGTTTTGGTGAACATGCTTACAAGATGTCTATCTCGTCAACCAAATCCATGACAGGTCATTTGTTGGGCGGCGCAGGCGCCGTGGAAGCCGTGGCATCTGTGTTAGCGATCCAACATCAATTTGTGCCTCCTACCATCAATATATTCAATCGCGATCCTGAAATAAACCAGCGCATTGATTTGACAGAAAACGTAGGGAAGTCTAGAAAAATCGATATCGCATTAAGTAATGGATTTGGATTTGGAGGCCATAACGCAACAGTCATATTTAGAAAATTATAATTTATGCCCCTAAAAACTCTTTTAAGTTGGATTAACCCAAATACCATAGACCTAAGAGAGAAATTTCTAAAAAAATCAGTGACGCATTTGTTAGGCTCATCACCTAATAATCTTAATTTATATCGATTAGCTTTTTTACACGCCTCAGCATCCAAGGATAGCGTGGCTAAATCATACAAAGAGTCCAACGAAAGACTCGAATTTTTAGGTGATTCTGTATTAGGAATGATAACCGCTGCCTATTTATTTAAAAAGTTTCCATTTAAAGACGAAGGATTTTTGACAGAGATTAGGTCAAGAATGGTCAGCAGAGAATCCCTCAATGTCCTAGGTCGGAAATTAGGACTTGATGAAGTGATCGAATACGAAAATCAGAAAAAAACAATTTTATCTCGCTCCAGTATGTATGGAGATGCGCTAGAGGCTTTTATTGGCGCCGTATACTTAGACAAAGGCTTTGCCTTCACACAGAATTTCATCATTAGTAAGATATTAACCCAATATTTTGATTTAGAAATTGTCGTTCAAAATAACCCCAATTTCAAATCTTTGCTCATTGAATGGGCGCAAAAAGAAGGCAAAAAAGTACTATTTACACTTGACGAAGAAGGATTGCATCACAATAAAGAATTTACCGCTTTCGTCCTTCTTGACGGAGAAAAAATCTCAGAAGGAAAAGGATATTCAAAAAAGAAAGCCGAACAAACTGCAGCGATGAAAGCTTGTGAAGAGTTGGGCATAAAATAAACTCCCATGAAAACACCTAGTTTATTTGCACACTATTGGTCCGAAAATGAAACATTGACCACATTCCAAGAGGTCATGAATTGGGATATTAATCCCATCATCATTGAAATTATTCAAACCGAAATTACGCATCAGCTCCATTCAGAATTTATTCAAAATACATTACCTAATTTTAATTGGGAATCCAATAGGTTTACTGAAAAATGGTCTTCAGCCATGCAAAGCCTGTTGACCAATGTAACCCTTCCTGAAAAAATTTGGCTAGATTGGATTCAAGATTTAACCAACAAAACCATCAGCACGACAGAACAAGCTGAACCAACCAATTTAGAAGAAATCTACCCCACTTTCGACGAGTTATTAAACGCGGAAGTGTATTACAGCTCCCCCGCTGATTCATTAGAAGAGATGCCAGAAGACACGGTAACTGAAGATGTCGTTGAGATCAATGAAGAAGTCACGATTACCTTTGAAGAAGAAGAAGAGCCAACTAGCATCATTGAAAATGAAGTTGCAGAGGTAGAAGAACTAATTACACAGCCCACCAAAGATTTTAGTCACTCATCAATTGATCAAGACTCAAACCAAGAAAATACCTCTGAAATTATTGTGGAGGAAGAACAAAAAACAGAGGCGCCCATTGAACACATCGACATTGAATTTTCGGTATTAAATTTAGAAATTGGGTCCAAGGCTCCTTCTGAGATAAAAATATTGGATATGTTGGGGGATTCTCCTGAGGAAAAGGTTTTTGAAACACTTCAAGTAAATCAAGACAACTCCCTAAAAGATCGAATTCATACCGAAATGACTTCGTCCTTAGCCGAAACCCTACCGCTATTTCAAAAGATCAATTTCATTCAAAATTTATTTGACGGAGAATCCACATACTTGGACCAAGTCATTCAATTCATAGATCATGAGGCCAATAAATCCACCGATTGGAAATCAATTCTGCAAACAAAATACGCTGCATTCCAACGAGTCGACAATCAAGAATTATGGAATGAACTCTATGAACTCATCGAAAGGAAATTCAGTTAATTGATCTAAATGATCAGTTTTTGACCCTAATTTTAGAACTAATTAAAGTAGTTTCATCTAACCATGAAACTACTTTTTGTTTTTATTTTAATGCATGTTTTTCAAGCCATTTTAGCCCAACAATCAGACGTGGTTGCCGATGAGGAAAAACAATCCAATTATAATTATTTTCTACAAAATCCTCTTCAAATTAATCAAGTAACGGATGATGAGCTTTCGGCTTTGGGAATCCTGACTTCGGCCCAAATAGCAAACTTTATAGCACATAGGACTCAGATTAATTACTTTGAATCCATCTACGAACTTCAAACCATTCATGGCTGGGAATTGGCACTTTTAAAAAAGATAAAACCATTTTTAAGGTGCGATAAAATAAGCAAAAAATGGCATGACCTTCAAGGAGCAAAACATCAATTTCTCATCAGAAACGAAACTACCCTTGAAGAAAAAAAAGGATTTAGCCCTATAGATTCCAGAAGTAAAACGAGGTATTTGGGTAACTCTTGGGGCCAATTAGCTCGATATCGAGGCCAATTAAATACCTACTTGCGCATCGGTGCTTTAATCCAAAAAGATGCGGGAGAAGCTAACTACCTTGATTTCAAAAGCGTTTTTATCGAAATTAAGCCAAACCGTTGGGTCGATAAAATAATCATTGGAGATTTCATCAATCAATGGGGGCAAGGCCTGGTCCAATCAGGTGGTTTTTCATTAGGCAAAAGTTTTGAAAGCATCAAAGCCACACAAAAATTTCATTTGGGCGCGATTCCATATACATCTAGCGGGGAAACCGTCTTTTATCGTGGATTCAATATCCAATTTCATGTGGGTTCATTCAATTTTCAAGCCTTTAGCTCCTCAAGGCATTTGGACGCAAGCCTGAGTTCGGACAGCACAGGCAATTCAAAACAAATTAATTCCTGGATAGAAGATGGATATCATAGAACAACCACCGAATTATCGCATCAATCAAATGTTCAAGAAACCGCTTGGGGTGGAAGTATGCAATGGATTCACAAACCCACCCATTTGGCTATTCAATTTAATCTATCCAATACGCTATTTTCTCTAGAAAAATCAAAATCACTTTTGGCCTACAAGGCGAATGCTTGGTCAGGAAATCAAGTTAAAAATTACTCCATGAGCTTTCAGGCCCCCTTGCACAATATTCATTTCACTGGTGAGTTTGCCTGGATGCCTGAAAATCACTTCTCCCTGATCCAAGGAGGAGCCTTAGCCGTTTCTAAAAAAACTGATTTGTCCTATTTGTACAGGTATTACGCACCCTCCTATTTTAGCCCTAAAGCTCAAGGGATTGGAGAAAGTGCAGAAACAACCAATGAAATGGGTTTATTTGTTGGGAATCAAATCACTTTTAACAAAAGAAATAAACTATCGACTTACCTAGATGTGTTTAAATTCCCAGGGTTAAAGTATGAAGTATCCCAACTAAATTCTTGGGGATGGGAATGTCTGACCCGGTACCAATGGGAAAAAAGAGGTAAATACACGTTTTTTGGCCAACTAAAATGGACGTCTAAACAAAATGATATTAGTCGGAGTAACAAGGCCCTCACTCGAAATCATTTAATTCAAACAAGTCTTGACTTACACCAATTTAGGGCGAAGAAATTAGATTTTCACACGCGAATCATGACTTGCTTATTGATAGGTGCAAATACCAAGGAAACGGGCTTGCTAATCCTACAAGATGTCAAATACCAAATACATTCTTTAGGAGTTCAATTAAGGATCGGGTTTGTAAGTTCCTCCTCTTATGATTCAAGACTATATGCTTATGAAGTGGGTGTGCCGCTATCATTTTCACTCCCCGCTTATTATGGGCATGGTTTCCGAAATTGCATGGTTCTAGATTATAAATGGACCAAAAATTCAACGTTTTCCCTAAAAATCGGAAGGACAAACTATATAGATCGGGATGAAATTGGTTCCAGTCTAGACCTGATTAGGGGATCACATAAAACAGATGTGACATTTCAGTGCCAACTAACTATGTAGGTCAATAAATATTAACTTCGGTTTCAAGCAAAATTCCAAATTTCTCAAAGACGGAAACTTTGATTTTTTCTGCAATTTGTTGGATTTGGCTACCAGTCGCATGCCCATAATTAACCAATACCAATGCTTGATTTACATGAACACCTGCATCTCCATCGCGATAACCTTTCCAACCTGCCTGCTCAATGAACCAGCCAGCAGGAAATTTAATGTCAGTACTCCCCTCGACAGGATAATTAGGTATCCCAGGATACGCATTTAACAAGCGATCAGCTTCTTGAAAGTTAACCGTCGGATTCTTAAAAAAACTTCCAGAATTCCCAATCTCTTTAGGGTCTGGCAATTTACTTTTCCGAATTTCAATGACCACGTTAGAAATATCACTGATCGTAGGGTTGATGATCCCTTTTGCATTCAAAACTGTTTGAATGGCCCCATACGAAGTTTTAATATTGGGCTTTTTACTTAATTTAAAACAGACCGACGAAATCAGGTATTTACCCTTCCCTGCATGTTTAAAATAACTTTCCCGATAGCCAAAATGGCATTGAGATTTTTCAAATCGTTCCACCACCAAAGTCTCCAAATTCAAAGCCTCTAGATGATCAAAAGTATCTTTGATTTCAACTCCATAAGCACCTATGTTTTGCATGGGGGCGGCGCCAACGGTCCCTGGGATAAGGGCTAGATTCTCAATTCCTGACCAATTATGCTGTACGGCATAGCTCACCAATTCATCCCAAGATTCCCCCGCACCACTGCGTAAAATGACGTAATCTTCATCTTCTTGAATAACTTCAAAACCTTTGATTTCATTCTTGACAACTAGCGCATCTATATTCTTGGTACATAAAATATTACTTCCTCCACCTAAAAATAGATGGGGGACATGCGTGTATTGGCCTGCTTTCAATAAGGCCACATAAGATTCCAAACTCGAAATGATCGTGAAATATTGAGCCTTGACATCAATCCCAAAGGTATTGTATTCTTTTAGAGAATAGTTTTCAAACACCTGTGGAACTGAATTAGATTTAGGCATTTTAAATTAGTTTGGTCGATAAAAATTCTTGCAATTCGGGTACCGTATTTGACATCATATTGGTCGAATTCCCCTCCCACATCTTTTTTCCATCCTTCAAAAACATAATATATTGCCCCATTCGCATCACAGAATTCATATCATGAGAAATCACAATAGTCGTAATTCCATATTCAACCGTTATTTCCTGAATCAAAAGGTCAATTTTAACAGCTGTCAAAGGGTCTAACCCGGAGTTAGGTTCATCGCAAAAAAGATATTTAGGATTCATCACAATGGCTCTTGCTATCCCCACCCGTTTTTTCATTCCACCTGAAATTTCAGAGGGCATTTGGTTCGCAGCAGCCTCTAATCCTACCCTTTTTAAACATAACATGGCCTGCTCTGTTTTTTCTTCTAAACCTTGCGTAGTCAGTGTATCTAAAGGAAATCGAACGTTTTCCAACACCGTTTTTGAATCGAAAAGAGCTCCACCTTGAAAAAGCACCCCCATCTCCCTACGAATGGCCTTAACAGTTTCCTGATCAGCATTCACAAAGTCTCTTCCATCGTAAAGCACTTTGCCTTTTTCGGGTGACAAAATCCCAATCATACATTTCAATAAAACACTTTTTCCCGTGCCACTACCTCCGATCACCATGTTCGTCATTCCTTGTTTGAATACACCACTCACGCCATCAAGAATGACCCTCCCCTCAAATTCCTTGTGTATGTCTTTAATTTCAATCATGCTCAAAATTAGGTATATTTTATCAAAAATAAACACAATTCACCTTGACTAATTAGATGGTGTGATTCAAAAAAATGTGTAAATTGGTTTATTATATTTGCTCAACTCATTAAACCCAATCACTATGTTTTTAATTATTGTCGGAATCGTCCTTTTTTTAGCAGGACAAGGTATTGGTAGCCCCAATCTCGTATTTTCAAAATATAGCCCAACATTCAAAATTGTCGGTATTGTATTTGCCCTCATTGGCTTATTAACTTCTGCTATTAAGCAAATAGACGCGGGAGAAGTGGGTGTACAAAGTGTATTTGGAAAAGTAGTTCCAGAAACATTATCCAGTGGATTGAATTTTGTGAACCCCATTGCCAATGTGTATATTTTCGACGCAAAAACTCAAAATTATACGATGTCGGCCGTTCATGATGAAGGAGACAAATCAGGTGATGATGCTATTCGGGTTCTAACGGCAGACGGTTTAGAAGTGGTGGTCGACCTAACAGTTTTGTTCAGAATTCTACCATCTGAAGCACCTAAAATTTTAAAGGAAATAGGCGAAGATTACAAAAACAAAGTGGTTCGCCCCATTACAAGAACCATGATTCGTGACAATGCCGTTTATTACGATGCAGTGGCATTGTACTCATTAAAGAGAAATGAATTTCAAACGCGTATTTACAATGACATTGAGAAGAACTTTAAGAAACGTGGCTTAGTATTAGAACAGCTTTTAATCAGAAACATTAATTTACCTAATTCAGTAAAACAAACGATTGAATCTAAAATTAATGCGGAACAAGATGCTCAAAAAATGCAATTTGTCCTTCAAAAAGAAAAGCAAGAAGCCGAAAGAAAACGCGTTGAAGCACAAGGTATCGCAGATTATCAAAAAATATTATCTACGGGATTGAGCGACAAACAATTGCAATATGAGTCGATTATCGCACAGAAAGAATTAGCTAAATCGCCTAATGCCAAAGTGATTATCATGGGAAGTTCTAAAGGCACTCCGATCATATTGGGCAACAATTAAAATCAGTAAAATCATTCGAATTTTATTGACACAGATTTATAAAAAAGGCCGAAGAATTAATATACTTCGGCCTTTTCTCTGTTTTAAAGCTTTTATTTGCTTAAAATCGAATGCCCCATCTTATCCCGTTTCGTCTCCAAGTACTTTTCATTGTGTTTATTGGGCGCAATTTCAATCGGAATCGAGTCAACGATTTCAAGGCCATAGCCTAATAGACCAGCCCGTTTTTTAGGATTATTAGAAATCAACCTGATTTTATGTGCCCCCAAATCACGTAGAATTTGTGCCCCTACTCCGTAATCACGCTCATCCATGGAAAAGCCTAACTCCAAATTCGCCTCAACCGTATCTCGACCAAGTTCTTGCAACTTATAAGCCTTTAACTTATTCAATAATCCAATGCCTCGACCCTCTTGGAACATATATAAAATTACCCCTTTCCCTTCTTTCTCTACCATTCCCATGGCGGCGTGCAACTGATCACCGCAATCGCAACGACAACTACCAAAAATATCTCCGGTCACACAAGAACTATGCACGCGCACCATCACCGGCTCATTTACCTCCCATTCCCCCTTAACTAAGGCCAAATGCGTATCTCCTGTATTTTTTTGTTTAAAGGCAATCAATTCAAATTGACCCCATTCCGTTGGCATATTCACACCAATCTCCCGAGTAATTAATGATTCCGTATTTAACCTATATTCAATTAAATCTTTGATGGTAACTAATTTAAGATCAAACTTATCGGCTATCTTTCTAAGATCAGGCAATCGAGCCATACTACCATTATCATTCAAGACTTCAATCAAAACACCTGAAGGCTGAAATCCAGCTAACTTAGCAAAATCCATCGATGCCTCCGTGTGACCTGTCCTCCTTAAAACTCCCTCCGATTTACTCTTCAAAGGGAAAATATGACCGGGGCGACCCAAGTCAGTTGGCTTAGTATTAAAATCCACCAATGCTTTGATGGTTTTCGAACGATCTCCTGCAGAAATTCCGGTGGTACAACCATTGCCTAATAGATCAACTGACACAGTAAATGGAGTTTCATGCGAAGTCGTATTTTGATCAACCATCATCTCCAATCCCAAGGCTAAACAACGCTCCTCAGTTAAAGAAACGCACATGAGACCCCTCGCCTCTTTGATCATAAAATTGACCAACTCAGGAGTAATTGCCTCTGAAGCACATATCATATCACCCTCATTCTCACGATCTTCATCATCGGCAACAATAATAATTTTACCCAATTTAATATCCTGAATGGCGTCTTCAATACGGTCCAATCGAATAGGTAATTCCTTCATATTTTAAGCAATAATTTAACGAAAACACAAAGGTACGCAGATTTCGTTCCTATTTTACCTAAATTGCAACATAAATAAATGGAAATTTATGTCGATTGAAGTCCTACATCTCAGCAAATCTTTTGGGCAATCACTGGCGATCAGTGACCTTAGTTTTGACTTAAAAATGGGCCAAATAACGGGATTTTTAGGCCCCAATGGAGCGGGAAAATCCACCACATTAAAAATACTCATGGGGCTGGAAATTCCTAGTAGCGGGGAAGCTAGAATTTTGGGAATGGATGTGCAGAAACAAGATGTTAAAATCAAAAAACAAATCGGGTATTTGGCAGAAAACAATCCCTTGTATCCCGAAATGTACATTAAAGAATTCTTAAGCTTTATCGGCAAAATTCATGGTTTAAGTTCGACTGTATTATCAAGAAGAATTACAGAAGTCATCGAATTAGTAGGCCTAGAAAGAGAACAAAAAAAGAAAATAAAAGAAATTTCGAAGGGGTACCAACAGCGAGTTGGCCTAGCCCAAGCGATCCTTCATGATCCCAAAATATTAATTTTAGATGAGCCCACTAGTGGTTTAGATCCGAATCAAATGGAAGAGATTAGATCCTTAATTGTCTCATTAAAAAAAGATAAAACGATTTTATTTTCGAGTCATTTACTGGGGGAAGTCAATGCCATCTGTGATCATGTGCTGTTAATCAACAAAGGCCAATTGAAAGCAAATTGTAGTATAGAGGAAGCAAAAAATTACCCTGGAGGCCTAGAAGCTTTCTTTAAGAATAAGACTAATTGACGAATGTAAAATGATCGGCATCCAAATCCGTAGGGAATTTTGCCCTAAATTCAATCAATTCAGGTTTTGAAATGGAATAGGTTTTAATCGAATCTTCATTGGACAAATTCAACAAATCATCACCTAAATACGAAATAAGCGCAGAATCACCTTGGTATTGAATTTCATTTCCATCCTGGCCTATTCGATTTACTCCAACCACATAAGCTAAGTTTTCAATGGCACGTGCCCGCAAAAGTGTATTCCATGCATGTGAACGAACAGCTGGCCAATTGGCCACATAAATAGCTAGGTCATAAGCTAATTCTACATTCCTTGACCACACGGGAAAGCGTAAATCGTAACAAACAAAGGCCGCGATATTCCAATTTTTATAAGAAATAATACGTTTTTCATTTCCAGCCGTATAAAACTGGTCCTCGCCCCCCATCCTAAATAAATGCTTCTTATCGTAACTGAGCATTTTACCTTCAGGGTCGACAGCCACAAATCGATTGAAATATTGATTATTTTCTTTGCATTTAATACTCCCCACGACTAAAGCATTTAGTCGATTCGACATCACTTTGAGCCATTTGATGACCGGGCCATGACCTATTTCAGCTCCTTGATCATTCATGCTAAATCCAGTGCTGAACATTTCAGGTAGAACTACCACATCGGTTTGATTGGCTAAATGCTGAAGCTTTTCCTCTAATAAGGCACAATTTGCAAGAGGATCTTCCCAGGCAATTTCGAATTGAACTAAACTTACCCTCAAAGGATTATTGGGGCCTGACATGTACTGATGGATTATTTTGCTTTGGCAATATAGGAATAATATATTTTCAACTTAGCTTTCAATGCATTAAGAGGAATAAATCGAACACTCTCGCTCGATATTTTAGCATTTCCTGAAGCATCCGCTGAAATGGCAGGAGTCAGTAAAAAACCTAAATTAGCTTTATTACCAGTCAATAATGCTTGCATAATCGTCGTAACATTAAAAGAATATGTATTGGTAAACGAATTATAAGTAGCCGTTTGAACTCCTGCAGCACCTTCAGCCACAAAGTATTTAAGCCCATACGTATTTCTTATAGGTCTATTAGAACCATCCGACTCGATTAAGGATAATTGGCCTATCGTCTGACCCAAATCCAAATTATCTACCCCTTGGAAAACTAATTCAGCCTTATTAACCGCTACGTTATTGTTTCCTTTCAACTTAGTTAAATAAGGTAAATCGATTTTCGTCACAATGCCCGTTCCCGATTGAACATACGTAGTGTTATTCGTTTTGAGTGAAGATATTTTATCCCCAGACTTCACTAAGTTAGCTAACAACCCTACTTTTTTAGACCTAATCTGGTTGAAACGCGCGTTGAACTCAGGCGTATACGTATTCGATAAGCTGAAATAATAGTTTAAATAATACTTTAAAGTATCCCCTGGGTTGTGCCAATGCAAAGTCATTTTGGAATAAGCAGGTGAGAAATTTAATAATGCCGCTTTCTTCGTTTCGGCTGTCTGAATATAAAAACCTTTAAAAAAATCTCTAAATGAAGACCCTCCTCCAGAAATAGCTTTATCCTTATACTTCGATATTAATTCCTTGCCTAAAGCCAATCCCATATGAAATTTTAATGTATCATATTGAACTGAATCACCATTGACCGATTTAGCATAAAGTGGTTTAGGAGTAAAAGTATGAGTCTTTAATACCTCAGGAAAATAAGCAACGGTAGAATTAGTAAAATAATTTAAAGTTCTACTCAAACTATCCTTCAAACGATAAACATTTATGCTCTGCGGCTGAGTTATATCACCCTGAAAATTAGTATAAACCAAAGACATTTTCAATGAATCCAAAATAGAATTCTCTTTGGAATTCAAAGTGTCTGCATTAGCTATCTGTGCGAAAACATCAGACGTTACATAACCCAGTTCAGGATGGAAATAAGAACCCAACAACAAGGAATTATTGGCCCCAGTGTAAATGGAATCAATCAAAACCGTGGATGAATTAACAGTTAATGTATCCGTGTAATTTAGTCCCACCTCCACACTAAAAAGGTCGGAACCTATTTCTTTAGGATCATCACAGGAGGACAGGAAAAGGGAAATAATCCCCAACCATTTAAGCGCCGGCCATCTCAATGTAAGCTTTTTCAAAGAAATCGAGGTCATTTTCGGCAATATTTTGGTGGGTTTTTTCTTTATGTTCATCAATAATTGATTGAATGCGGGTGTTATCCACATTTTCTAAGGATACTACTTTATCGGCAAATTCCGCACCTATTTTAATAAATGCATGATAATCAGAGGTAGCTAAGCTACCCAAATGTGCTTCATCTAAATCTCCAATTTTAACTTTTTCCAACAAGTCGTCATTTGAAAACGTAAAATCAAACGCAGAATTGTGTGGAGAAAAAATAGTTTTGGAATCTTTATAAATAGGGTGATTGCGGTAATGCGTTGAAATATATAAAGGCACCAAACTCGACATCCAATCATTGCAATGAATGACATCTGGCGCCCAGCCTAATTTAATAACAGTTTCTAAAGCTCCTTTGCAGAAAAATATAGCCCTTTCATGATTATCAGGATAAAAATCCCCCTCTTTATCATTTAAAATATATTTTCTTTGATAATAATCCTCATTATCGATAAAGTAAACTTGTAATTTAGCTGCCGGAATACTGGCCACCTTTATGGTTAAAGGTTTCTCCTCATCGCCCATCGGAATTGTAATTCCTGAGAGTCGGACTACCTCATGCAATCGATTTTTTCGTTCGTTTATAGAACCAAACCTTGGAACCAATATTCTGATCTCCATTCCTCTCTCCTGCATAGCAGTAGGAAGATTGCGAACAAAACTGGCAATTTGTGATGTGTTTAGAAAGGGATCAACCTCGCTCGAAACGTAAAGAATACGTAATTTGGCCATTCTAAAATTATTTATGGGGAAAAATTATCCCAAAAAAACAATGCAAAAGTACAAAAAATTTATCGCATTTCCTCACCATTATTAGTCTAAAGGTCTTTATTTTGCTAATTGATTTATTATCTAACCAAATTTCATGCTAAAATCGATCATAAAGTATCTTTTCTCTACTGCATTAGCCCTAGGCTTGTTGTATTGGGCATTCTCGTCAAGTAACATACAGTGGCAAGATATATTTGATACGTTCGCGGTGGCCAACTACCAATGGATTCTGTTATCCATCTTCATTTCTATTTTTTCACACGTTTTACGTGCATGGCGCTGGGAAGCTTTGCTCGGCGCAATGAATTTTTACCCAGGGACACTGAGAACCTTTTCAGCAGTCATGATTGGCTACTTTGCCAATTTCATCGTTCCAAGAATGGGTGAGGTTTCTAGGTGTGGGTCGCTTACCAAAACCGCTAGCATTCCATTCACACAATCATTTGGGACAGTCATCACGGAGAGGATTGTCGATTTGCTCGGTTTACTAATTATCGTTTTCATCGCCTTTTTTATTGCCTGGGAGCCGATGCAACAATATTTATTCCCAAATGCTACGATTCCGTCAACTTACTTGATCGTGTCAACGGTATTGGTTTTAGGTGCTTTAATTATTTTGCTAGTATTATTTAAAAATAAAATTGAAAAACTTTGGGTATCCTTTACGTCAAATAATAAATTGGGCAAAATTTTAGCAGGCTGGATCGTCGGTATTTTAAGCATCAAAGATGTCAAAAACCCTCAAAAATTCATTTTCTACTCAGTGCTAATTTGGGTTTGCTATTACCTTAACGCCTATGTGCTATTGTTAGCCTTCCCCGTAAGTCAATCCCTCAGCCTTTCAGCCGGATTAATGGTTTTAGTCATGGGGACTTTTGGTATGGCCACACCCACACAAGGCGGAATTGGCGCCTACCATAAATTGGTTTCCGCCACATTGGTCTTTTATTTAATACCAGTGAAGGACGCAACTGTACTAGCGACCTTTTTTCATGGAACCCAAATGGTCACCATTTTGTTATTGGGCGGATTAAGTTTTATCTTAACCTTATTTTTAACACAAATCGATGCAAAACCCATTGAGTCAAAGTAAAATCTTAGATCTTATTTCGGCCATAGACCAAAGAAATAAGTGGAAGTCTGATGAAAATGAACGCGTTGTTTTCACAAATGGATGCTTTGACATTTTGCATTTAGGCCATGTCGATTACCTTGAAAAATCGAGTATGAGCGGCACGAAACTGATCGTAGGAGTCAACTCAGACCGTTCCGTCAAAGAATTAAAGGGACCCGAAAGACCTGTCAATACGGAATATGCCCGAGCAAGATTAATTGCAGCTTTGGGTTTTGTTTCTATGGTCATTATCTTTGATGAAGATACGCCTTTGGATCTCATCAAAATATTAAAACCGGATGTGTTAATGAAGGGAAACGATTATAATTTAGAAACCATCGTGGGAGCCAAAGAGGTTCTGGAATACGGTGGCGAAGTACTAACCATACCATTGGTTCCTGATTATTCAACCACTGGAATTATTCAAAAACTAAAAAACTAAAATTATGTACATTATCGCTATTTTATTTGGAGTGGCCGGAATGTTAATTTCCTGGAGATTGAAATCAAAATTTCAAAAATATGCCCAAGAGCCTTTGCAAAGTAATTTTTCTGGCCAAGAAATTGCCGAAAAAATGCTAGCCGATCATGGAATTTCGGATGTTCGTGTCATATCGGTTGAGGGCCAATTAACCGACCATTACAATCCTGCTGACAAAACTGTGAACTTATCTAATGATGTTTTTCACGGTCGAAATGCCGCTGCCGCCGCAGTTTCAGCGCACGAATGTGGTCACGCAGTCCAGCATGCCCGAGCTTATTCTTTTTTAGAATTCAGAAGTGCTATGGTTCCCATGTTAAATATAGCTAATGGATTTATGCCCATCTTATTGATGATCGGCATGTTTGTACTTTATTCCACGGGAAGTGTGCTTCTCTTGACCATTGGCGTTGCGCTTTTTGCCCTTGCCACGCTCTTTAGCTTTGTTACTTTGCCTGTGGAATTTGACGCTTCAAATCGCGCTTTAGCTTGGATAAAAGAAAAAGGAATTGTTACGCCGACTGAATATGAAATGTCAAAAGATGCACTTTGGTGGGCAGCTATGACGTATGTGGTCGCCGCATTAGGCATGTTAGCCCAATTGCTTTACTACTTAAACTTATTAGGTGGACGTAGGAATGATTAATGTCAATGATTATAATTATAAAAAAAATGCCTCAAGATCTTTGAGGCATTTTTTTATACATTCAATTTACTTTTCCGATAACTATATCCGAAGTAGATCAATAATCCGGCCAAGCACCAATACAAAAAGCGCTCCCAATTCATTGCTCCCATTTGAGTCATTAAATACAGGTTCACCAAAAGGCCCAATACAGGTATTAATGAAAGATTATGCGTCACACTGAAAAAGGCTATAATAACCCAAATCAAGAAAAAACAAGTCATAATCACATGATCTGCCTTTTCCGCACCACTCCATATCCCTGTAAACCATTGTTGCCACGCACTTAACGTCGGCAATGAGAGATATAAAGCAAGCACTAAAGAAAGTCCAACATAATATTTAGCATTGATATACGGAATTTTAAACTTTGATTTTTTCTGATTTTCAGGGTCTAAATCTAAAATTAACACGCCCCCACAAACCAGCACAAAAGCAAATAAGGTTCCTATACTGCTCAAATTTATCACTTCTTCTAAATTGGCAAATAAGGCAGGAATTCCCACCAAAACACCCGTCATGATGGTTGAAAATGATGGAGTCCTATACTTGGGATGAATGCGAGAAAATGCCTTTGGCAACAAACCATCGCGAGACATCGTCATCCAAATACGGGGTTGGCCCATTTGATAAACCAAAAGTGCACTTGTCAAAGCAATCACAGCACTCGCTGCCACCACCCCAGCCACGCCGGGTAAATTAACCTTCATAAACATAAAAGCTAACGGATCCTGAATTCCAGCTAATTCTCCCGAAGGAACAATACCCGTCAGTACTAGCGTAACCATCACATATAAAACAGTGCAAATGATTAACGCCCACATCATGGCTTTGGGAATATCTCTTTGGGGATTTTTACATTCCTCCGCGGTCGTTGATATAGAATCAAATCCAATATAAGCAAAGCAAACAGCTGCCACACTTTTTAATACTCCACTAATGCCATTGGGTGCAAATGGAGTCCAATTTTCCACTTGGACATAAAATGCTCCCACACCGACCACAATAGCAATGACCGCTAATTTAAGTACCACCAAAACATTATTCATGTTTTTGGTTTCCTTGATGCCAATGTAAACTAAATAGGTAATCGCAGCTGTGATGAGCAAAGCGGGAATGTTAGCGACAAAATGCCAACCGAAAAAAACGGGGGCTGAATTAAACGCGACAAATCCTTCGCGCACATTGACAGACATTTGCTCTAATTTCTGGCCGCCTTCTATCGCTTGTAAGGCAGCCACATGGGCTCTTTGGGCCGATAAATAATCCATGGTTAAAAATTCAGGCATATGAAATCCTAAACCCTCTAATAAATCCACAAAATATTTGGACCAAGAAATAGCAACGGCCACATTGGATATCGCATATTCAAGCAATAAATTCCAGCCCAAAATCCAGGCCATCATTTCTCCTAAGCTTGTATATGCATAGGTGTAGGCACTTCCAGAAATAGGAACTGTCGCCGCAAACCGAGCATAACAAAATGCGGTAAACATACAGGCCAAAGCTGTAAAAACGAACAATAATGAAACGGCTGGACCTCCATTCGCCGAAGCCTGGCCAATAGCAGAAAAAATACTTGCACCTATAATGGCCGCAACACCCATAAAGGTTAAATCCCGAACACCCAAATTACGGATCATGGAATGACCCGCTAATTTTTCCATTTCTACCTGATCTGAGATGATTTTATCAATGGTTTTTTTTCGAAAAAGGGATGCCCACATAATTGGATTGTTGAATGAATTTACGCCAACAAAAATACATCTTTCTTCAAGAAATTCTAATTATGTCGATTTGTCTTACCTTTGCATTATGTCAGTCGCAATTGTCATCTTAAATTTTAATGGCCGAGGTTTTCTAGAAAAATTCCTGCCAGATGTTATTTTAAATACACCGGAAGGTAAAATTTATGTGGCCGATAACGGATCCACTGACGATTCTGTTAAACTAGTTAAAGAAAAATTTCCGGAGGTTACAATCATCCAATGGGCCAACAACCTAGGCTATGCGGGTGGATATAATTTTGCCCTCAAACAAATTGAAGCAGCGTATTTTGTACTCATGAATTCAGATATTAAACCTCAAAAAGACTGGCTAAAGCCTCTTTTGAGCTTCTTTGAGATGAATCCTGCTTGTGCCGCGGTACAACCCTACCTATTGGATTTCAAGCAACCCGAATATTTTGAATATGCAGGTGCCGCTGGTGGATATTGGGATCAATTAGGTTATCCATTTAGTCGAGGTAGAATCTTTGATCATTTGGAAAAAAATGAAAATCAATATCCCACCTCATTTGTCAATTGGGCTTCGGGGGCATGTCTAATGATCAAATCAGAGCTTTTTTGGAAAGTCGGCGGTTTAGATGATTACTTTTTTGCTCACATGGAAGAAATTGATCTTTGCTGGCGCCTCCAAAGAGCCGGATATCAAATTGCTGCCGTAGCAGAAAGCCAAGTCTTACATGTAGGAGGTGGGACATTGGCCCAAGGAACCCCCTTTAAAACCTATCTGAATTTCCGCAACAACTTAATCTTACTTTACAAAAACGTAGACCCAACTCTAAAATTCAATACGATTTTCAAACGGATGATTTTAGATGGAATCGCTGGATTACGTTTTTTAATGAATCGACAATGGATGCAATTCTTAGCTGTGGTGCATGCACATTTC
>Ga0164294_10002012_pt1 | contig 18581 bp, 16 predicted proteins | sample GEODES005metaG_FD_111479 | JGI IMG/M metagenome (GOLD analysis project Ga0164294, IMG submission 111479) | Oligotrophic lake water microbial communities from Sparkling Lake, Wisconsin, USA - GEODES005 metaG | ecosystem: Environmental > Aquatic > Freshwater > Lake | place: USA: Sparkling Lake...
CTGAACATCGTGGCCATGCACCAACACACGACCGCTGCTGGCACGTGACAAACCCGCCAAGATACTGATCAGCGTTGTTTTACCTGCGCCATTAGGGCCCAGCAAACCAAAAAATTCGCCCTCTTCAATGTCAAAACTGACGCAGTCAAGCGCCTTCAATGAAACCCCAACCTGCGATTTGACAGGGTAGATTTTGGAGACGGATTGGAAAGATAAGGCGGGCATGGAAAAACGGCTATTTTACGTGCTGCCGGGCACAGATTAAGAAAACGCAAAAATCAATCTGCGCCTTCAGCGCTTTGCAGCAAGTCAGACACACCGTAGACGTGCGCCAGCTGCCGCAATTGATCAGGCATCTGGAACACGACAAAAGTCTTGTTTTTAGACAAAGCCTCTCGCCGGCAGGCCAGTAATACGGCCAAGGCTGACGAGTCAAAACGCGTCAAACGAGATGCATCGACCGTGATTTGACGCCCGCCTTCCTGGCGCTGTGCAATGATCAAACTTTTAAGCCAATCCCGCGCACGCGCATGGGTCAACTCCATTGGCAATTGCAAATGCGCCATGGCTTTCATGCTTATTTTTTGGCTGTGGACTTGTTGCGCTCAGCGAGGCTGCTGATAAGACCATCGATACCTCCGGTATTGATTTCCTTTGCAAATTGGGATTTGTAGTTTTCAATCAGCCAAATACCCATCACATTCAAATCGTAAATCATCCATCCTGCTCCCTCACCAGGTGTTTTTTCCAGGCGGTAATCCAACTGAATAGGGTCCCCACGTCCTTTGACTTCAGTCTTGATGATCAAATTTTTATCGTCTATTTCCCCCCGCATGGGTTTGAGCTCGATCGTTTGATCACTGACTTGACTCAGTGCCCCCGAATACGTTCGGACCAAAAGCAACTTGAACTCATCTTGCAGACGTTTTTGTTGCTCAGGCGTGGCTTTACGCCAATGAGGTCCAGTTGCCAAAGCAGTCATGCGCCGAAAGTTGATATGCTGAACGAGTTTGGTGTCCACCAATTGCATGATTTTTCCGACATCGCCGCCCTTGAGGCTCTTGTCAGCCTTGACTGCGTCTAAGGTCTCTACAGCAACGCGTTTGATGAAGGCGTCTGGCGCTTCATCGGCAGCCAAACCCGTAGTCGGTGCTACAAGGCATAAGGCGCACAAGACACCCACCAAGTGAAATACAAAGTTTTTTCGATTCATAAGGGCAACTCAAAATAAAGGCAATTCCACTGTAGCCAGTCCAAGTGACTTTTCAGTTTATTTTTGTAACACACTCTGCTTGTTCTCGAGGCCATCTGAGGGTTCATTTGGCAGGCACAGGACCGCCGTCATGGGCTTCATCAGGGTCGTCAAAATCGCCTTGCATGGGAGGATTCCCATCGAACTGATCATTGCGGCGCTTTTGCAAATACGCATCGCGGGTAAAAGTGTAAGGATCTAAAGAAGCCTCTTTCAAAGCATCAAGAATTTTCAACAAGCTTTCACGTGTGTCAACCAACTTCAACGACAGAGCCAAATCACGCTTGGCAGGACTCGCGGACTGACGGGATAAATCTGCCTGTCGGTCGATCGTTAAAGCAACAGCATCGCGAACGGTTGACGGCCCCAATAAAGGCAACACGATGTAGGGACCGGTGTGCACGCCCCAATGACCCAGAGTGAGCCCGAAATCTGACCGCTGTCGCTCAACACCCAAATCACTGGCAATGTCCAAAAGGCCGCCAAAGCCGACAAAGGTGTTGACGCCCACACGCAAAGCGGTGTCTCCCGCAGCCTTGAATTTCAATTGAGCTGCATTATTGGCCAATGACCAGACATCACTCAAATTGCCAAAGAAGTTACGCACACCGGTTCGCACAAATCCAGGAACGATTTGCGCATAGGTCTGCGCGACAGGTTTGAGCACAGCAGCGTCCACAACATCGTTGAAACCTGTGACCTTGCGGTTCATATTTTCAAAGGGATCACGAGGGTCGGAGGTGGCTACAGGCACAGCAGTAGCGCAAGCCTGCAAGAGGGCAATAACCGTGCAAATCCCAAGCCAACGCCAATACTGATTCAGTTTGAATGTCGACCCCATGGCATTGAATAACTTCATTTTGGCGCAGTCCCTGAAGTCGAAGGCTCAGCAGCTTTATTGTACAAAAACTGACTGATTAAATTTTCTAAAACAACCGCAGATTGGGTGCTTCCGATCTTGTCTCCGGGCGCAAGAAAATTGTCATCTGCTCCGGCTTCAATGCCTATATATTGCTCGCCCAATAATCCGCTGGTCAAGATTTTAAGGGAACTGTCTTTGGGGAAAGCATAACGCTTGTCCAATGCCAAATAGACTCGCGCCTGGTAAGCACCGTCATCAAAGACGATGGAGTCCACACGGCCCACCACCACACCCGCGCTTTTCACGGCTGCGCCACTTTTCAAGCCCCCAATATTGTCAAATTTGGCACTGACTTTGTAAGCGGCCGACCAGCTGATTTGCAATAAATTGGCAGACTTGAGCGCCAAAAATAATACGGCTACGAAACCGAGCATGACAAACAAGCCAACCCAGACATCATTTTTTGAACGTTGCATGGTGAATTCCTTAAATGCTGAACATCATCACCGTAAGGATGAAGTCCAAACCCAAAACAGATAACGATGAAACCACCACGCTGCGCGTGGTGGCGTTGGCCACACCCTCAGGTGTGGGCTGAGCCACATAGCCTTGCAATAATGCAATGAAAGTCACGGCGACTGCAAAGACCAGGCTTTTGATCATGCCATTGCCAACGTCTTTGAAAACATCAACGCCCCCTTGCATTTGGCTCCAAAAGGCACCCGAATCAACGCCGATCAGCAACACACCAACGGTATAGCCCCCCAAAATACCAACAGCACTGAAGACGGCCGTCAGCACGGGCAAAGCCAAAATACCACCCCACAGACGAGGCGCCAAAATGCGCAATTCAGGATCAACGGCCATCATCTCCAAGGCTGTCAGTTGCTCGCCTGCACGCATTAAACCGATTTCGGCCGTGATCGAAGCGCCGGCGCGCCCGGCAAACAACAGCGCCGCAACCACGGGTCCTAATTCACGCACCAAGCTCAGCGCCACCAGCAAACCCAAAGCTTCGGCCGATCCATAACGCTGCAAAGTGTAGTACCCCTGCAAGCCCAGCACAAAACCCACAAACAAGCCTGACACTGTAATGATGGCCAAGGAGTAATTGCCCAAAAAATGCACCTGATCCCGCACCAGATCAAATCGCCGCAAACAGCGGCCAGACAGCTTCATCAAGCGCCAAAGCAGTCGCGCACCAAAACCCCAGCCGGCCAGAATTTGCCTGGCCGCAAAACCCACCTCGGCAGGGTGATACCACTTCATGGCTGCACCCCGAAGTCGTCTTGGGCACTGACGCCAGGATAATGAAACGGCACGGGGCCCTCACTCAAGGCGTTCACAAACTGGTGAATCAAGGGATCGGCGCAGGCCCTGAGCTCCGCAGGCGTGCCTTGGGCGGCCACTTTGCCATTGGCGAGCATGATCACATGGTCAGCAATCGCAAAGGTTTCGTCTACATCATGAGACACCACGATGCTCGTGATTCCCAGACTGTCGTTCAATCGCCGAATCAAACGCGCGGCCGTACCCAAGGAAATAGGGTCCAAACCCGCAAAAGGCTCGTCATACATGATCAGGTCGGGGTCCAGAGCAATCGCACGGGCCAAAGCGACACGGCGACTCATGCCCCCCGAAATTTCAGACGGCATTAAATCTCGCGCCCCCCGCAAACCCACCGCATCCAGCTTCATCAGAACAATGTCGCGAATCAACTCTTCAGACAAGGGCGTGTGTTCGCGCAAGGGAAAGGCCACATTGTCAAACACAGACATGTCGGTGAACAAGGCGCCAAACTGGAACAGCATGCCCATGCGCCTGCGTGCCGCGTACAACGCCGGTTGTCGCATTTGAGAGACGTCTTGTCCATCAAACAGGACTTCGCCTTGATGTGCTCGGTATTGCCCGCCAATGAGCCTCAGCACGGTGGTCTTGCCACCCCCTGATACCCCCATCAATGCAGTCACTTTCCCCTTGGGCACTTGCAAAGACAAGCCCTCCAAAATGAGGCGCTCTCCATACCCGAAGGTCAGATCTCGCAATTCAACAAGGGGTTCAGTTGGGGCCATTTTTAAAAAAACAAAAGCCAGCGCAGGCCGGCTTTTGTGATGGTAAAGGATTCAAGTTAACGGTTAGAAAAGCGCGAGAGAATGCATTTTAACGGCCCGCGCTAAACAGTGCCGCAAAAAGGAGACTCAGTTTAACGCGGCAAACTACTCTGTCCCATCAAGAACTCGTCCACAGCGCGGGCCGCTTGTCGGCCTTCTCGAATCGCCCAGACCACCAAAGACTGCCCGCGACGCATGTCGCCGGCGGCAAACACACTGGCCACATTGGTGGCATAGCCACCCGTCAAATCGGTGCTCGCTTTGGCATTCCCGCGAGCGTCTTTGTCCACGCCAAAAGCCTCCAAAACAGTCGCCACAGGGTTGACAAAGCCCATGGCCAACAACACGAGGTCGGCTTTGTATTCTTTTTCGGTGCCTGCAATCTCAACCAACTTGCCGTCTTTGGATTCGACATGGACCGTGGTCAGACCCGTGAGCTTGCCCTTTTCGCCCTTGAAGGCCTTGGTGGACACCGCAAATTCGCGGTTACAGCCCTCTTCGTGAGAAGAGGAAGTGCGCAACTTCATGGGCCAGTAAGGCCAAGTCAAGGGCCGGTTCTCTTCCTTGGGAGGCTCGGGCATCACTTCAAACTGCGTCACACTCACGGCGCCATGGCGGTTAGAGGTTCCCACGCAGTCCGAACCCGTATCTCCTCCACCAATCACAATGACGTTCTTGCCATCGGCACGCAATTGCGACTTGAGCTTGTCGCCTGCATTGACCTTGTTTTGCTGAGGCAAGAACTCCATTGCGAAGTGAATGCCCTCCAAATCACGGCCTGGCACGGGCAAGTCACGGGACTGCTCAGAACCGCCCGTGAGCAACACCGCATCGAAATCTTTTTTGAGCTGTTCGGCTGAAATGGTTTCGTTCGACCAGTTGGTGACTTTGGAGCCTTCTGGCCAGTTGCCCACCAGCACACTGGTACGGATTTTCACACCCTCGGCTTCAAGTTGTTGGACGCGCCGGTCAATGTGCGTTTTTTCCATCTTGAAGTCGGGGATGCCGTAACGCAACAGACCACCAACCCGGTCGTTCTTTTCAAACAGGGTCACATCATGGCCCACCCTAGCCAGCTGCTGGGCTGCTGCCAAACCAGCAGGGCCAGCACCAACCACGGCCACCGTTTTACCTGTCTTGATCTTGGCGGGACGCGGTGTCACCCAACCTTCGGCCCATGCGCGGTCAATGATCGCGTGTTCAATCGACTTGATACCCACCGCATCGTCATTCACGTTGACTACGCATGCAGCTTCGCAAGGTGCGGGGCAGATACGGCCGGTGAATTCAGGGAAATTATTGGTACTGTGCAGGACTTCGATTGCATTCTTCCAATCATCTCGGAAAACCAACTCATTGAAATCAGGAATGATGTTGTTGACTGGGCAACCGCTGTTGCAAAACGGCGTGCCGCAGTCCATGCAACGTGCCGCCTGTGTTTTGGACTCCACAGGGGTCAGTCCGATCACAAATTCTTTGTGATGCTTTAAGCGATCAGACACAGGTTTGTAAGCCTCTTCGATGCGCTCAAACTCCATGAATCCGGTAATTTTTCCCATGCTAATTTTCCTTCAATTTTGACGTTCGACTCAGACGGTGAGGGGCTTTTCAGCTTTGGCCGCTTTGCGTGCATTGATTTCTCCCAAGGCGCGCTTGTATTCGTTGGGAAAAACTTTCACAAACTTGGCACGGGCGGTTGCCCAGTTGTCCAGCAACTCGCGGGCGCGCTGGCTGCCGGTCCACTTATTGTGGTCTTCCAGCAGTTTCTTCAATTGCGCTTCATCTGCCAAATCACGGTGCCACACGTTGCGGTCTAACTGAGCTTCTTGCTCGGCTGCTGTTAATACTTTTTCCATGCTGACCATGGCGGTATTGCAACGTGTTGCGAACTGCCCGTCTTCGTCGTACACATACGCAACGCCACCACTCATGCCAGCACCGAAATTTCGGCCGGTTTTTCCCAGCACAGCCACGGTCCCACCGGTCATGTATTCACACCCATGGTCGCCTGTGCCTTCGACCACGGCCGTAGCACCTGACAAACGCACGGCGAATCTCTCGCCTGCCACACCGGCAAAAAAGGCCTCACCCGTGGTCGCGCCGTACATGACGGTATTTCCCACGATGATGTTGTGAACTGCCACGCCACGGAAGTCCAAGCTCGGTCGCACCACGACTCGGCCACCCGATAAACCTTTGCCTGTGTAGTCGTTGGCTTCACCGATCAAATACAAAGTGATGCCTTTGGCCAGGAAGGCGCCGAAAGATTGACCACCCGTGCCTTCCAGTTGAATTCGGATCGTGTCATCGGGCAGTCCTTCCGGGTGCACCTTGGTCACGGCACCAGACAACATGGCACCGACAGAGCGGTTCACGTTGCGGGCGCTTTCCATGAATTGCACCTTTTCGCCCTTGTCGATGGCAGCCCGGCTCTTGGCGATCAACACATTGTCCAAGGCCTTTTCCAAACCGTGGTCTTGTGTGGCCACATGGCGCACAGGCACATCGGCAGGCACTTGCGGTATGGCCAGCAAGCGGGAAAAGTCCAAGCCCTTGGCCTTCCAGTGGTCCACGCCCGCTTTCATGTCGAGCAGATCGGCACGGCCCACCAGATCGTCGAATTTCGCAATGCCCAGTTGGGCCATGATGTGTCGAACTTCTTCGGCGATGAAGAAAAAGAAATTCACCACATGTTCTGGCTTGCCTGAGAATTTTTTACGCAAGACAGGGTCTTGCGTTGCCACCCCGACGGGGCAGGTATTCAAGTGGCACTTGCGCATCATGATGCAGCCTTCGACCACCAGCGGAGCGGTCGCAAAACCGAATTCATCTGCACCCAACAGCGCACCAATGGCCACGTCACGACCGGTCTTCATCTGACCGTCAGCCTGCACACGGATACGGCCGCGCAAGCGGTTGAGCACCAAGGTCTGCTGGGTTTCAGCCAAACCGATTTCCCAGGGTGAACCGGCATGTTTGACCGAAGACCACGGCGACGCGCCCGTGCCCCCATCGTGGCCGGCAATCACCACGTGATCGCTCTTGCATTTGGCCACACCAGCGGCGATGGTGCCAACGCCGATTTCGGACACCAGCTTGACGCTGATGTCGCTGTGCGGTGCCACGTTCTTCAAGTCGTGGATCAGCTGAGCCAAGTCCTCGATCGAGTAAATGTCGTGGTGCGGTGGTGGCGAAATCAAGCCCACGCCAGGCACTGAGTGGCGCAGCTTGCCGATGTAGTCGGACACCTTGCCGCCCGGCAACTGGCCGCCCTCACCGGGCTTGGCGCCCTGGGCCATCTTGATCTGAATCTGATCGGCACTCGACAAGTATTCGGCGGTCACACCAAAGCGGCCAGAGGCCACCTGTTTGATCTTAGAACGAAGACTGTCACCCGCCAGCAAAGGCAAATCGACTTCGACGTTCTCCTCGCCGATCACACTTTTCAAAGAATCGCCTAATTTGATCGGAATACCTTTGAGTTCGTTGCGGTAACGCGCCGAGTCTTCGCCGCCTTCACCGGTGTTGCTCTTGCCGCCAATGCGGTTCATCGCGACAGCCAAGGTAGCGTGGGCTTCGGTGCTGATAGAGCCTAAGGACATCGCACCGGTTGCGAAACGTTTGACGATCTCAGCCGCTGGCTCGACCTGGTCCAGAGGAATGGCCTTGGACGGGTCAATCTTGAACTCGAACAAGCCGCGCAGCGTCATGTGGCGCTTGCTCTGGTCGTTGATGATCTGCGCGTACTCTTTGTAGGTGCTGAAGTTGTTGGCACGGGTGGAGTGTTGCAACTTGGCGATCGCATCTGGCGTCCACATGTGCTCTTCGCCACGTGCACGCCAAGCGTATTCGCCGCCAGCGTCGAGCATGGTGGCGAGAACCGGGTCGTCTCCAAAGGCAGCCGAGTGCATGCGGAAGGCTTCTTCGGCGATTTCGAACACACCAATGCCGCCCACGCGACTGGCCGTGCCGGTGAAGTACTTGTTGATGGTTTCGGTGTTGATGCCGATGGCTTCAAACAACTGCGCACCGCAGTAAGACATGTAGGTCGACACGCCCATCTTGGACATGATCTTGGACAGGCCCTTGCCGATGGCCTTGACGTAGTTGTAAAGGGCTTTCTCGGCGGACAAGTCACCCGGCAATTCTTTGTGCAGATCGGCCAAGGTTTCCATGGCCAAGTAAGGGTGAACCGCTTCAGCGCCATAGCCCGCCAGTACAGCAAAGTGATGCACTTCTCGAGCAGTCCCGGTTTCCACCACCAAACCAGCGGTGGTACGCAGGCCTTCTGCGACCAGGTGTTGGTGGATGGCCGACAAGGCCAGCAGAGCAGGAATAGCCACTTGGGTGGGGTTCACACCACGATCGCTGATGATCAGTATGTTGTGACCGCCTTTGATCGCATCGACAGCTTCGGCACACAAAGAAGCCAACTTGGCCTCCACACCTTCGCGGCCCCACAAGGCGGGGTAAGTGATGTCCAGCGTGGCACTCTTGAATTTGCCCTTGGTGGCTTTGTCAATGTGACGCAACTTGGCCATGTCGGCAAAGTCCAAAATCGGCTGGCCCACTTCAAGGCGCATAGGCGGATTGACCTGGTTGATATCCAACAGGTTCGGCTTGGGGCCAATGAAGGACACCAAGGACATCACGATCGCTTCACGGATCGGGTCTATCGGGGGATTGGTCACTTGCGCGAACAACTGCTTGAAGTAGTTGTAGAGCGGCTTGTTCTTGTCAGACAGCACGGCCAGCGGACTGTCATTGCCCATGGAGCCAATGGCCTCTTCTCCGGCAGACGCCATTGGGGCCAGCAGGAATTTGATGTCTTCTTGGGTGGTGCCAAAGGCTTGCTGCAGATCGAGCAAAGGCACATCCGAAGCGCCCACTGTCTGCGCCTCAGCGACATCGTCGAGTTTGATACGCAGATTTTCAATCCATTGCTTGTAAGGCTTGCTGCTGGCGAGACTGGACTTGAGTTCGTCGTCGTCGATCATGCGACCTTGTTCCAGATCGATCAAGAACATCTTGCCGGGTTGCAAGCGCCACTTGCGCACGATCTTGCTTTCGGGAATGGGCAGCACGCCAGTTTCGGAACCCATGATCACCATGTCATCGTCGGTAATGCAATAGCGCGAAGGGCGCAAACCATTGCGGTCCAATGTGGCGCCAATTTGGCGGCCGTCAGTGAACACGATCGACGCAGGGCCATCCCAAGGCTCCAACATCGCGGCGTGGTATTCATAGAAGGCTTTGCGGCGCTCGTCCATGGTGGTGTGCTGCTCCCAGGGTTCGGGGATCATCATCATCATGGCCTGGCTGATGGGATAACCCGCCATCGTTAACAGTTCTAGGCAGTTGTCAAAAGTCGCGGTATCGGACTGACCGGCAAAGCTGATGGGGTAGAGCTTTTGCAGATCATTGGCCAGCACTGGCGAGGACATAACGCCTTCTCGGGCCTTCATCCAGTTGTAGTTGCCCTTGACGGTGTTGATCTCTCCGTTGTGCGCTACATAGCGGTAAGGGTGAGCCAAGGGCCATTCGGGGAAAGTGTTGGTCGAAAAACGCTGATGCACCAGGCCCAACGCAGAGACGCAACGCTCGTCTTGCAAATCAAGATAGTAGGTGCCCACTTGGTCGGCCAGCAGCAAGCCTTTGTAAACCGCAGTGCGGCTCGACATGCTGGGAATGTAGTATTCATTGCCATGTGTCAGGTTCAGTGCCTGAATGGCCGCGCTGGCGGTCTTGCGGATCACATACAGTTTGCGCTCCAGAGCATCTTGCACGATCACATCAGCGCCACGGCCAATGAAAATCTGGCGCATGATCGGCTCTTTTTCACGCACAGTCGGTGACATGGGCATCTCGCGGTTGACAGGGATGTCGCGCCAACCAAGCACCACCTGACCTTCGGCCTTGACAGCGCGCTCGAGTTCTTGCTCACACGCCATGCGTGAAGCATGCTCTTTGGGCAGGAACACCATGCCCACGCCATATTCGCCGAAAGGCGGCAAAGCCACACCTTGTTTGACCATCTCTTCGCGGTAAAGGGCATCTGGCAATTGAATCAGAATACCGGCACCGTCACCCATTAGCGCATCGGCACCCACAGCCCCACGGTGGTCGAGGTTCTCCAGAATCTTGAGTGCCTGCGTGACAATGGCGTGGCTTTTATGCCCCTTGATATGGGCCACAAAGCCCACACCACAAGCATCGTGTTCATGAGCCGGGTCATAAAGACCGTTGAGTTGAATGTGTTCTTTTTCAGCTGCCGTGGTCATGGCGCACTCCTAAGGGTTTTTACGCAGATCGAAGAGTGTAGTGCACAGCAACAACAATGCCAATATTTTTAAATCGGGGTCAGATCCCAATTAAAGAATAGTCATCACTTTTACTAAATTAATCAGGGACAGATTAAAGATGGCTGTCTGCATTATTTTTGACAGGCCGACCCGCTCGACCCGGCAAAAGGCGGCGGGTTGTCAGTTGACGGAGTTCAGAAACGAAATTTGAAGAGCCCAAAGCCCAACCCGACAGAGCGCTTTGCGTCAATTTCTCTTTTTCTGAGTGGCCCATTCCTGCTTGGACCAGTTCTCGATAGGCCGCTTCACGCGCAAATGGCGTGTTGCCCAGGCCCCAAAACAGTGCATGCGGCGTCACCAATCTGTCGCTCACCTGCCCAATACAGTGCCTGTGACTGGACCATTTGAAATCAGCCGACTGCTCAACCATGTTCGCCCGAACGGGGTTCAAATCGATATAAACCATGCAGGCTAATAAATACCGCTCGCTCTCAATCAAGTTACTTCTGTAGCGTCCTTCCCACAGCGTTCCGGTTCGGTGATGACGCGCATTGAAATAGCGCACATAACTTCGCCCCACTGCTTGCATCCACTTAGGCAAACCACCGTCCGTTTCCGGCGTGGCCAAAAAGTGGACGTGGTTGTCCATGATGACATATGCGTGAACAGCAACTTTGAAGTTTGCAGCGTGTTCTGCTACCAAAGACAACAGCCTCTCTCTGTCCGCATCGTCCCGAACAATGGCTTGGCGGTCATTGCCGCGTTGAATAACATGGTGGGGATACCCCGTCACTGTGAGTCTTGGAAGTCTTGCCATGGACCCTGCCTAGAAAAGTTGACATCATTTTAATTGGGATCTGACCCCAATTAAATCAATTGGTTAAATAAGTGGGCATCACTCTTTCTTGTAAACCCTGATCGAAAAGGCATCGGGGGCCACGTCACAAGACATTACGTTGTAAAGAAGTTTCTGGTCTAAAAAGAAATAATCCGAGCAGTCGGTCGTACCCTGCTGGTCATCGGCTGCCACAGTTTTGACGACGCGGAAAACATTACCGGGCATGCCTTCCATGGCTTGTCGGTTGCGCTTGAAGTCGTCTCTGATGCTTTGCAAGTCTGCTGCTGGGAGTGATTTACGCTGTGCCATGTCCAATGCTGCTTTTTCTGATTGTTGCAATTGGCTTGCCAATTGTGCTTTGGAGATCGAACCTTCATAAAAGGCCACGCATGCGCTGGATTTGTTGGGGCGTGTGCCCACCCATTTGCATTTTTCAGACCCAGGGTTGAACTGCTGCTCGCTCACGCCGAGTCGCTGTTTGGTGTCTGAATACCAAACGCCAACCCAACGTGGATTGATGGCCTCGGCCGCAGCATTGAATGAAAAAACCAGCGCCAAAATCATGCCCATACCCCTCAAGGCACAAGCCCCCATGCCAAAACAAAAACGAATTTGCATTGAAATCTCCAAAAGCCGAGTACCGCTACACGTGCAAGCCATTCTAGGACCTTGCAAGCGGGGATAAACCCACAAAACGACTCTGAGCCAAAGTCTCCAGACCGAATTCACGGAGTAAGGCCAAAAGCCTTTCAGCAGCGCTCTGCTTTTTGTGACCCGTGTAGTGGGCAAGAATCAGCTCATTTTTCAGACTGTGCTCCCACCCGACCAGTTCGGTTACGGTGACTTGATAGCCATGCGCCTCCAAGTAAAGACAACGCAAAACATTGGTCAGTTGGCTGCCCATTTCACGGGTGTGTAAGGGATGACGCCACAACTCGGCTAAGGGGGTTCGGTTCAGGTTCAAAGCCTTGTTTTGGCGCAAATGTGCGGCCAATTCGGCCTGACAGCAAGGCACCAAGACCATGTATTTGGCCTTCTTTTGCAAGCCAAAAGCGATCGCATCGTCGGTGGCCGTGTCGCAGGCATGCAAGGCGGTCACCACATCGATGTGCGCTGGCAGCAGATCCGAATGCGCCGCTTGGGCCACAGTCAAGTTAAAAAACTGCATGCGATCGAACCCGAGTCGCATCGCCAATGCGCGGGACGATTCGACCAACTCCGGGCGCGTTTCAATCCCGAAAATCGTTCCTTGGCCCAAAGCCTTGAAATACAAGTCGTAAATGATAAAGCCCAAATACGACTTGCCTGCGCCGTGATCGGCCAAAGTCGGCTGGGCGGCATCCTGGCTGGCAGGCAACTCTTTGAGTAACTTTTCAATGAATTGGAAGAGGTGATAGACCTGCTTGAGCTTTCGTCTTGAATCTTGGTTAAGTTTGCCCTCGCGGGTCAGGATATGCAGCGCTTTGAGCAATTCAATGGACTGGCCCGAGCGCACTTCGGGCGGTAGCGCCTGCGTCGCATCGGGTGACTTCAAGGGTCCTGTTTTATTTTTCATGACGGTTTACGGGTGTCGGTGTGGGACCGACATCCAGAGCCGCCCAACCTTTGATACCCAAATTTTCAAGCGTTTGCATGTTGGTTTCAAAAATCGCTTCTGGGTCCGGAAAGGCCTCTACCGCACGGTCGATGCTGGCCTCTCTGATCAAATGCAATGTCGGGTAGGGCGATCGGTTGGTGAAATTGGTGATGTCTTCTGCACGGGTACCGGCAAACTGGTAATCCGGGTGGAAACTCGCAATCTGAATCACACCCTCTAAATCCAAAGCCGTTATCACCTCTTCGGCTTCAGTCAAAAAATCGTTGAAGTCCAAAAAATCACGCAACACCGTGGGCACGATCAGCAAGGTGGTCTCTCGCACATCCGCATTGAGTTTGATCAATTCATGCAATTGCGTAGCCAACTCATCGCGCAATTCACTCACACCTCGCGCCTGGCTCAGAGCGTAATGTATTTGCTGCTTGACATGCACCGCCTTGGCAAATGGGCACAGGTTCAAACCGATCACGGCACGCTCTAACCATCTGCGTGTGTCTCTTACGTAAAAAGATTCGAATGGGTTCATGGTGTAGCAGAATAAGAGGCCGTCAGTTTGTTTGGCCGATGGGATTCAGATCGCCGTATGACCCAAGCCATACGCCATGACAACAGCATGCCGACAACACAAAAAGCTCCAGTGATCGTCCATGTCCAATGCCAGGCTCCGACTTGCGCAGCCAGCCAAGCCACCGCGGGTGGACCCACAAACTGACCAGCCGAAGACCATTGCTGCATCCACCCCACCGTCGCGGCCACTGTACCCTCGGAAGGCGCCAAACGCAGTGCAAGAGAAAACAAGGTGCCTGGCACCAAACCGCCACACATCGAGAACAACAACACCCCGGCATAACGCCAAATGGGAAAATCAGATGTCCATGCCCCAAAGGCCAGCGCACCGCCCAATGCCATCGCCAAAAAACCACAGTACAACAGCACGCCGGCCGAAACACCTTTTTGCAACAACCGTCCGGAGGCCACATTGCCCACCATGTTCACGGCGGCGGCCAGTGCAGTCAAAACGCCTAACAAAGCACCACTCAAACCAGCTTGCGCATAAATAGATGGCAAAAAACCCACCACAGCCAACCATTGGCCTGAGTACATGGCAAAAGTCAATGCCACCAGCCAAGGGCCGGGCGCGCGCAATGTTTCCTGTACACGTTGCCCCAAACTGTATGCAAGATCTGAACTTGCATCAGAACGCTCGGGCGGTGCCGATGAGCGACGAAGTGAGTCCGCAGGAACCGCGACCAGCAAGCCCACGGCCATCAATGCAGAAAGCCCTGCAAACAACCACCACCAACTCGGCCAGCCCCATGCCGGTATCCACAAAGGTCCCACCAGCAGAGCCAAGGCCGTGCCTGCAGGCATATAGGCAGCCCAAAGGCCCATCATGGCGTTGAGTTTGTCTGGAGCCACCAATTGTCGAATCAATGCAGGCGCTGGTAAAGAGGCCAACAAGAAACCAAAACCTTCCATCCCCCTCAGCCAAAGCAAGGTCTCAGGGGTGCTTGCCAGACCGCCCAAGAGACTGGCCACGGACAAGGTCAACAGGCCACTGAGCATGCACAGCCGCAAACCCCAGCGGTCTGCAAACAAACCCACCACCAGCCCCAAAGACAAGCCCGCAAATTGAACCATGGACAGCAAAAAACCGGCTTGCAACCAAGTCACGCCCATTTGGGTTTGCAAGTCGGGCAAGGCGGGCGGCAACTTGCCAATCTGCAAAGCCACCACCACGCCTGACAAGATGACGGTCCAGGCGCCGAGCAAAGGGCTTTTCACGGAAGCCATTTTTGCCCCGTCAATCGTTCATGTTCTCGGGCCGCAAATCGATCGGTCATGCCGGCAATGTAATCGGCCACAGCACGTTGCGTATCCTCGCGCATGGCAAAGTCTGTCGGCATTTCGGCCGGACGAGAGGCATAGGCCACATACAAATCTCGCACCACATTCTGTGCCTGGACGGTGGTTTCCATGACCTTCGGGTGACGGTACAACTGACTGAATAAAAATTGTTGAAGTGGCGTTGACAGGGCATTCATCTCCGCGCTGAAACCCACCAAAGGACCCGCCAAACGCACCTCTTCCACGTTTTGTGGCTTCGCCATTTGTATGCCTTGTCTCGTGGTTGCTATCACGTCATACACCTGTTCGCTGAGCATCCGTCTTATGGTCTCGTAAAGCAAGCGCCGGGCGCGCGCTGCCTGGACCAAATCGGGGTGTTCGGCCAAGGCCTCTAATCTGTAGCGTTCAAACAGTTCAATCGATTGCAGCTGCGACATGGTGATCAAGCCCGAGCGAACACCGTCATCAATGTCATGAGCGTTGTAGGCAATCGAATCGGCGAGGTTGCACAACTGTGCTTCCAGACTCGGCTGCGTGCGGTCCAAAAACCGACGCGCCACACCACCAGGTTCTTGGGCTTCAATCAAGGCTGCATTTTTGTGCGAACAATGCTTAAGGACGCCCTCCCGGGTCTCAAAAGTGAGGTTCAAACCCTCAAACGCCGGATAGCGTTCTTCCAGATGATCCACCACACGCAGACTCTGCAAATTATGCTCAAAGCCACCGTACGCAGCCATGCACTCGTTCAATGTGTCCTGTCCTGCGTGACCAAATGGGGTGTGCCCCAAATCGTGCGCCAGCGCAATCGCTTCAACCAAGTCCTCATTCAGTCCGAGCGCACGGGCAATCGACCGCGCCAATTGCGCCACCTCCAAGGAATGGGTCAGGCGGGTTCGAAACAAATCACCTTCGTGGTTAAGGAAAACCTGGGTTTTGTAGACCAAGCGGCGAAAAGCCGTGGAATGCACAATCCGGTCCCGGTCTCGCTGAAAATCACTGCGCGTGGGCGCTGCAACTTCAGTATGGCGCCGTCCCCGTGACTGGGCAGGATCGCAGGCATAACTTGCGCCGTAGGCTGCGCTCATGGGTTGGCGCAGCAATGCGCAATCACCTCACGCACCATGGCATCGGGAGCGCTTTGCACAGCGGCTTGGCCGGGACTTTGAATCACCACAAATTTGATGTCACCACCTTCGGCTTTTTTATCCAAGCGCATATGGCCCAGATAATGATCAACGTTATGGTCCTTATCGATCACAGGCGCTTGTGTGGCCAAACCTGCCCGCGCAATCAAAGCCGTCAGTCGTTCGACAAAAGCCATCTCAACCAGTCCTAATCGTTGCGACAAATGCGCAGCCATGACCATGCCACAGCCCACGGCTTCACCATGCAACCAAACCCCAAAACCCAGACCCGCTTCAATAGCGTGCCCAAAGGTATGCCCAAAATTCAAGATGGCGCGAATACCCGACTCACGCTCATCTTGCCCCACCACCTCGGCTTTGATCTGACAACTGCGTTGAACGGCATACGCCAAGGCGGCAGGGTCTCGGGCTGACAGCGCGTCGATATGTTGCTCTGTCCAATCCAAAAATGCCATGTCTGCAATTGGACCGTACTTGATCACTTCGGCCAGCCCAGCACTCAACTCCCTGGGGGGCAAGGTTTGCAAAGTCGCCAGATCACACACAACCAATCGGGGCTGGTAAAAAGCACCAATCATGTTCTTGCCCAAGGGGTGGTTGATGGCGGTTTTACCGCCCACCGAAGAATCCACCTGGGCCAGCAATGTGGTGGGAATTTGCACAAAAGGCACGCCGCGCATGTAACTTGCAGCAGCAAAACCCGTCATGTCCCCGACCACGCCGCCACCCAAAGCGAACAACACCGTTTTACGGTCCGCCCCCTGGCCTAGCAAGGTGTCAAAAATTTGGTTGAGCGTGGCCCAATCTTTGTAGGCCTCGCCATCAGGCAATCTCACCGTGTGAATCTGCTTATAACGACCCGTCAGTGCCTGGCGTAAATGCGCTTCGTAAAGAGGTGCGACCGTGGTGTTGGTCACAATCAAGGCTGTCGCGGCAGTTGGCAGGGCTGCATACGTTGTGGCATGCCCCAGCAAGCCGGCGCCAATGACTATCGGGTAACTGCGCTCACCGAGTGCAATCTGAACGGTGGTGGGTGGGGTCTGGTCTTTCATAGCCGTTAAGTTTAGAGCAGAGCCGCTCATTCAGGCCGTGCTGGAGGGGGTTGAACCTGAAGCTGTTTTGATTTTCAAAGGTAAATCTCCGGCTACTTCTAATTGCATGATGATCATGTTGAGCAAGCTCGCCACACTGGGGCGACCAGTTTCCACCACAAAGTGCGCTGTTTCGCGGTACAAAGGATCGCGGGCCTCATACAGGCTACGCAAGCGTTGCAAAGGGTCATTGACTTGCAGCAAAGGACGGTTCACATCATGGCGAAGACGTCGGTACACCTCTTCCGGCAAAGAGCGCAGATACACGACACGTCCACGCTCTTTTAATCGCTCGCGATTGATGGCTCGCAGCACCGAACCGCCGCCCGTGGACAGCACGCCTTGGTGGCGCAAAGTCAAATCGTCCAGGATGCCCTCTTCGATGTCACGAAACCGCTCTTCACCCTCTCGGTTAAAAAACTCACGAATGGCGCATCCCAATCGCTGCTCAATCACGTGATCCGAGTCGACAAATGGCAGACCCAAGCGGCGGCCCAGCTGTCTGCCAATCGTCGATTTGCCTGAACCAGGCAGGCCTACTAGGATGATGCTCAAGGTGAAAAATCAAAGGAATCAAAAAAATGTCCATGCCAAAGCCTTGTTGTTAGGCTTGCGACAGACGCGTCCAAGTGTACAAAGTGTATGCGAGGCGAGGACCTGCTCTAGCGATCCGATGCGTCACTGATCAACCTGGGGGTAATGAATACCAGCAATTCTGTTTTGCGCGTGACACGTTGCTGATTTTTAAACAACCAGCCCAACACCGGCACATCACCGAGACCTGGCACACGGGCTTCGTCATCTTTATCAGCCTGCTCAAAAATCCCGCCAATCACCACCGTCCCCCCATTTTCCACCAGCACCTGCGTTTTCACATGCTTGGTATTGATGGCATAGCCGGCCGGCGTGATTTGGCCCACACTGTCTTTGTTGACATCGACGTCCAAAATGATGCTCCCATCGGGTGTGATTTGCGGCGTGACCTCCAACTTCAAGTTAGCTTTACGGAAAGACACCGCCGTGGCCCCACTGGCGGTGGCCAGTTGGTAAGGCAGTTCAGTGCCCTGCTCAATCAAGGCCTTGGTCTGGTCGGCCGTGACAACCCTGGGACTGGAGACGATTTTTCCTTTTCCATCAGCCTCCAACGCTGAAATTTCGAGATTCAAGAATTTATCGGCTGCAGCGTTGAACAAGGACACCGCCATACTGGCCGGAAAATGGAGCGTTTGACCAGCTTGACCGGCAGGCAAATTGACCATATTTCCACCTGTTACCCCTGCAGCCGTGGGGTTGACCACTGCACCTGCTGCGGCATTCAGCTGCCGTCCTTGTAAGGAAAGAGGGGTGGCAAATCCCCCGCCCAAGCGCACCCCCAGGGATTTGCCGAATTGGTCGTCCGCCTCCACGATCCTCGCCTCGATCAAAACTTGGCGCACAGGAATGTCCAGCTTCGCGATCACGGCCTGAATTTTGTTGGTATGCGCCGGCACATCGGAGATGAACAACTGGTTGGTGCGCGGCTCCGCCAACAAAGA
>Ga0164294_10002013_pt1 | contig 18568 bp, 14 predicted proteins | sample GEODES005metaG_FD_111479 | JGI IMG/M metagenome (GOLD analysis project Ga0164294, IMG submission 111479) | Oligotrophic lake water microbial communities from Sparkling Lake, Wisconsin, USA - GEODES005 metaG | ecosystem: Environmental > Aquatic > Freshwater > Lake | place: USA: Sparkling Lake...
AGCTGTCGACTGGCCGTCTGTGGCATGGGGTCGATTTTGAACAAGCCAGTGGTGAACAGTGGCACCGGTGAAAGGACGACTAGCACAATGGTCAGCGCAGTGCGCCGCGGTTGCCGCAACACAGTGGCTAGTGCGCGCGCATAGCGCTCCTGCAAGGCACGGACCCAGCCGGTAGCTTCACTTTCGCGTGGTGCCTGCAGTCGCGAAGCCATCATTGGGATGAGCGTCTGGGCAATGAGCAAAGAGGTGACCATGGCGACCACGATGGGGATAGCCACATGCTTGAGGAAAATACTGACCTGATTCGTTTCGCCGAATAGCAGCGGCAGGAAGACGACGACCGTGGCAAAGGTACCTGCCAAGGTGGCAACCCCCACTTCCTTTACCGCCTGCAAGGTGGCTGCTGCCGGGTCGCCTGGGTTGCGCAAGCGGTGGCGGAAAATGCTTTCTGTTACCACTACAGCGTTGTCAACGAGCATGCCGACGGACAGCATCATGCCCATCATGGTCAGCACGTTGAGCGTCAGTCCCGTGAAGTACATGGCCGCCAGCGTCACGACCAACGAGGCAGGCACGGCCAGGCTGACGAGCAGCGTAGTAGGGAGGTCGCGCAAGAATACGAACAGCACCAATAAAGCGAGTCCAGCGCCAATCAGTCCAGCCGAACGCAGTTCCGAGAGCGAGGAGGTGATGGACTCCGCTTGATTGCCTACCACTAGAAATTGCACGCCACGTAGTTGCGGTACGGTCTTTATTTTTTCTAGTTCTGCTAAGACGCGGTCGGCAACGTCGATGACGTTCGCCTGAGTGGTCTTGTAGACGTCCAGTCCCACCGCGGGTCGTCCATCCACACGGCGTCCAACGGTGGGCTTAGGCGAGTCGAGCGTCACCTCCGCGATATCGCCGAGCCGCACATTCCCACGGACTAGCAGTGCACGCACATCTTCAAGCGTGGTGAATTCGCCTACCGGCCTGACGCTGAACCGCTGTCCGCCTTGGGTAATCGCGCCAGCGGAGACGGAGAAATTACTCTGCTGCAGCAGTGTTCGCAGGTCGGTCAGAGAAACGCCATGGGCGGCTGCGCGGTCAGCGTTCACCAGCACGCGCACTTCGAGGGGGTCCACTCCCGCCAAGTCGACGCGAGCCACACCGGGTAGACGTTCCAGCGGTTTCTTCAGGTAGCGCTCTAGTGCTTGGTATTGGTTCGACAGGTTCTCGTCAGCGGACAACCTGATGGTCACGATGGCATTATCGCTGGTTGACCCGGAGCCGATGACCATGCGTTCGGCACCCGCTGGTAGGTCGGGCCGGATGGTATCCAGCTTGGTGCGCACTTCGAAGGTACGCGCCTCCACATCGCCACCCCAACTCATCGAGACTTGCACTTCCGCACGGTCAGCCGTAGAAGTGGAGCGAATCTCTTCGATACCGGGCAGGGTCGCCAAGGCTTCTTCGATGGGGCGGGTGATGAGACGCTCCACTTCCTCGGGCGTTGAGCCCGGATAGGGGACGTTGATGAACACCCCAGGAAAAGTGATGTCCGGCAGATCCTCGAGGGGCAACTGGCGGGCGCTGATGAGGCCGATGACCGCCAGCGCCGCAAAGGCCATCCAGGTGGTGATGGGGCGGGCGAGTGCCGCCCGGGTGTGCCACATGGCCTCAGCTCCCTTCGGCCGGTCGACGATCCATCACGTCGTACACCACCGGAATGACCAGCAAGGTGAGGAACGTGGTGAGCAGTACGCCACCGATGACGGTGATGGCCATGGGGGCACGAACTTCGGCGCCTTCACCAAGGCCGAGCGCCATGGGGAGTAAGCCGAGGATGGTGGTCAACTTGGTGATGAGGATGGGGCGTAGGCGAACCCGTCCCGCTTCGAGGATGGCGGCATGTCGCGAAAGACCGCGATCGCGCGCTTGATTCACAGCGTCAATGAGTACGATGGATTGGTTCACCACGATACCGGCCAACATGATGAGACCAATATAGGCCACCACATTGACTGTGGTGCCAGTGAGCAGCAGTGCCCAAACCGCACCGATGGCCGATAGTGGAATAGTGAACAGGATGACCAATGGATGGATGAGGCTCTCGAACTGGGAAGCCATGACCAAGTACACCAGGAAGATGGCAAGGATGAGGGTGAACTGCAAGCTATCGAAGGAGTCCTGGAGTTCACTGCTCTGGCCGCCGACATAAGCTGCGATGCCTGGCGGCAGTGGTTGGCGCGCCAGCAACTCGTTCAGACCAGCGATGGCACCGCCCAAGTCACCGCTACCAAGATTGGCACTAACCACCGCGACGCGCTCTTGGTTGGCGCGGCGAATCTCGGAAGGGCCAGTGGCGAGTTCCACCGACGCGACCGCATAGAGCGGTACTGGGCGGTCGCTGCCTGGGTTCACGATGAGGTTACGAACCTCTTCCACGCTGGAGGCGCGTGTATCGACACTGCGGACTAATACGTCAATCTTCTTGTCCAGCAGGGTATAGCGGGTGGCCACCTCGCCGCGGACGGCGTTTACCACACGGTCGGCAATGTCACGCACTGGTAACCCGAGCTGCGCCGCGCGCTCCTGATGGAACACGATACGAATTTCCGGGTTGCCGGCTTCCATCGTGCTCTTCACGTCAGCGTAGCGGTCATCTGCCTGCAGGGCTGTGCGCAACTGGTCGGCGGCGCCTTTCAGGCGGTCGAGGTCGTACCCGGTGAGAACTAGTTCCAGTGGTGCGGCGAAGCTGAACAAACTCGGGCGTGAGTATCGGTAATCCGTTCCCGCCAGATTGGCCAACTGCTTGCGCAGGGTGTTGATAGCCGTGTCTTCGTCCTCGCGGCTGGAACCCGCAAGGAGGGTGATGGCCAAGCGTCCGGTGTTTTCGCCGGCGTCTACCGGGTTGGCATCCAAACGGTTGCCGGTGCCGGCGACCGCATAGGCAGTCTTGAGGTTGGGCAGGCTCATCGCCGCGCGCGTTGCGGCCACCATGGCCTGGTCCGTCGCCTCTAGCGGCGAGCCGGAAGCGAGTTTCACATCGACGTTGAACTCTCCCTGCGACATTTGCGGGATGAGTTCGGTACCCAGCAGGGGAACCAGTGCCATTGTGCCGAGGAAGACGGCAGCTGCGCCGCCGAGTACCGTACGGCGGTGCTGCAGCGCCCAGGTGACTGCTTTGGGGTAGACACCTTCGGCCCACTGGTAGAGCGACTGCATCAACCAGACGCCCGGCGAAAGTAGCTTCGCCATGAAGGCGGAGACGGCGGCACTCATGCGGCGAAACTTGCCCGTCATCTTTACAAGAGCAGTGTCCAGTCGACCACTTAGCGGCGCCGCCTCGGCCGCTTCGTTGACGCCGTGGTGCGGCGCGGATTGCCCTGCGGAAAGCATCGGTACGAGCGTTAGTGCGACCAGCAACGAGAGCAGCAACGAGAAAGTGACGGTAAGTGCCTGGTCGCGGAATAGTTGCCCGGCAATGCCCGAGATGAACACCATGGGAAAAAATACGGCGACAGAGGTTAGGGTGGCGGCGGTGACTGCCATCGCTACCTCCGACGTCCCCTCGCGGGCCGCTTCTGCTGCTGGCATGCCCTGCTCGCGACGGCGCACGATGGCTTCCAGTACCACCACGGCGTTGTCTACCAGCATGCCCACGGCCAAGGCAATACCGCCGAGAGACATGATGTTGAGTGACACCTTCGCCCAGTACATAAGCATGAAGGTACCGATGACGGAGACCGGAATGGCGATGCTGGTGACTAAGGTGGCCCGCGCATCACGCAAAAAGAAGTAAAGGACCAGAATGGCTAGCACACCGCCGATGAGCGCGGACTCCTTGACCTCGCTAATGGCCGCGTTGATGAAGTGCGCTTGATCGTAAACCAGTTCAAGGCGTGAGCCTGCCGGTAGCGACTTGCCGAGCAATTCGACTTCTTTGCGAATGCCCGCCGCCAGTGCCACGGTATTCGCGTCGCCTTCCTTGTAGATGGCCAGTTCTACGGATTCGCTGCCATTCACGCGGGTGATGGCTTCGCGGTCCTTATGCCCTTGGACAACCGTGGCGACGTCGCGCAGCTTCACGGGTTGTCCCTCGTGGGTCGCGATGATGGCATTCGCCATCTCGTCTACTGAACCGAATTCGTTCAGCGTTCGCACCAGAAACCGTTGCGTTCCCTGCTCGAGTCGCCCACCGGAGAGATTGACGTTTTCGGCGCGCAGACGGTTGGTAATAATCTCGATGCCGAGGTTGCGTTGTGCCAGACGCTGCTCGTCGACCTGTACCTGGATCTCCTCTTCGAGGCCACCACTCACCTTGACCGCCGCCGACCCTTCCACGGATTCCAGATCAGGTTTCAAACGATCTTCGGCAAAGCGTCGGAGAGACTTCAATCGTTCATTGACTCGGGGCAAGGCGTTCGCGAGGTTGCTGGCACGGGCGGTTTTGTTGGTGACATCCAGCAGCGCGTAGCGCATGACGGGTTCGCTGGCGGGGTCGAAGCGTAGTAGCAGCGGGCGCTTTGCTTCCAGTGGCAACTGGAGCAGGTCCAGTTTCTCGCGCACATCGATGCCCGCCAGATCCATTTCGGTGCCCCAGGCGAACTCGAGCGTGACATCGCTCTGGCCTGACCGGGACACGGAACGCACCTGACGCACGTTGCGGATGATGCCGACGGCCTCTTCCACCGGACGGGTGATGAGGTTCTCAACTTCGAGAGGCGCGCTGCCCGGCAGTTCGACCCGCACTGTGAGTGTGGGGTAGGACAGGTCTGGCAGCAGGTTCACCTTCAGTCGCGAAAGCGATACGAAGCCGAACAACAGTACGGCCAGCGTGAACATCGTCACCGTGACACGGCGACGGGTGGCTATCTCGACGAGGCGCATGGGCTGGGGCTCAGCGCGCAGCAGTTGCGGGCGATGATGCGGGTGCGGGGCTGGTGCCGACCACCTGCGGCGCGGGTGCTGGCGTTGGTGTGCTGGTTACCACGCGTACTGGGCTGCCGTCCTTCAAAGTGCCTTGACCGACGACGACCACCGGGTCCCCCGCAGTAACACCACTCAGTACTTCGACCATTGGCCCATTCGTGAGTCCGAGCGTTACCGCGCGGGAGACTGCCTTGCCCGCTTGCACCACGAATACGCGTTGATTGCCATCGTCTTCGAGCAGGGCAGAGCGGGCTATACGCACCACGTCCTTGCGACGCTCATGGACAATATCGATACGTGCAAACATGCCTGGCTTCAGTCGGTTGTCCGGGTCGCGGAGTTCCAGCGTCACTTTGAAAGTGCCGGTATTGCTGTCCACGACCGGACTGATGCGCTGGATGATGCTTTGGAAAGCGCCGCCTGCCGCGTCGACTTGAACGCTGGCTACCTGCCCAGCGCGGAGTTTTCGCAGTTCGCTTTCCGGCACATGGACGTGGGCGACGAGGGGCGAGAGGTCGGCAATACGGAACAGCTTGTCGTTCGGGTTGAGGGTGTTACCAGCTTTAACGAAGCGCTCGGCTACCACGCCATCAAGGGGTGCGCGAATGTCGGTATAAGACAGTTGCAGGGCCGTGAGGTCGTATGCCGCGCGCGCGGCATCCACTTCATAGCGCAAGTTTTCGAACGCACTCACCGCCACCAAGCCGCGCTGCTGCAGTTCCACGTTGCGCTTGTAGTCGCGTTCCAGCTTGGACAACTGCGCCTTGGTTTGCGCGGCCTCCAGCCGGAGCCGTTCACCATCAAGCTTTGCTAACACCTGTCCCTTGCGGACATAGGCGCCTTCCTCGACCAACAGCTGGCGGAGTTCGCCGCCTACCTTGGCTACCACTACCGCTTCGCCATCCGCTTCGATGGGCGCTGTTCCGGAATAGACCGCGAGCATCTCGCCGCGTGCAGCCGACTGCACCTCGACGGGCGCCGGTGGGGCCACTGCAGGCTGGTCGTTGGCTTTGCTAAAGCACCCGCCGAGCGCGGCGAGACAAAGCACAGCCAAACCGCGCAGAGATGCCCGGTGGAGTGGGGGAAGGACGGGGTTCGCAAAGACCATGGTCGCGCCTAGTAAGCGTTCAGAGTGGCGCGATGGTATGGAAAAGTAGTGTTATAGTCAACTACAACACTACATATTTACAAAATGTTCACATCATCCGGCGTTGGCTTTACCACGCTGCTGCGCTTGGGAGTGAACCATCCGGGGTTTACCGGGTGTGGCCTGATTGGTGCCCGCACCACCCATTACTGCCCAATCCGCCGTAATCCTTACGGCTTCCTTCAGCACCGCATCGGGTGCTTCCGTAGCCGCCATGGCCTCGGCGTCTTTAAGCGAGGGCTCGCCATGGGCAGCACGTCGGGTGTTTTCCCGGGCGAGGCGTTCCGTCTCCAACCGGTCGCGCTCCAGCTTCCGCTTGGCGAGATTCAGCGACAGCGACTTCTCTTTGCGCAGTTCCGTTACCGCGGCGAGGTCGCCCTGCAAGGCCTTGAGGTCCGGGTCATTGGTCAGGCGGGCGGTATGGGCGACGTTCAGCGCTGTCGCCGCTGCCTGCAGCAGCGTTGCCGGTGGGCGGTAGGCGCTGGCTGCCGGGATGCGGTCCCAAGGCAGGGCGAAGTCCATGACGCTCTCACCCATGTCGGCCGGGTCGATGAACGAGGGCAGGGCGATATCCGGTGATACGCCGCGGTTCTGGGTGCTTTCGCCCGAGACGCGGTAGTACTTGCCGATAGTCACGGTGAGTTGACCGAAGCCCGCATCCGGACCGAGCGCCCAACGGTCTAACTGGAACATGTTTTGGACGGTGCCCTTGCCGAAGGTCTGCTGGCCGAGGATGAGCCCGCGCCCATAGTCTTGAATGGCGCCGGCGAAAATCTCGGAGGCCGAGGCACTGCTGCGATCTACGAGTACGGTGAGCGGGCCATCCCAGAGCACGCCCGGCTCCGGGTCGTCCAGCACTTCAGTACGGCCACCAGTCTCGCGGAGTTGCACCACGGGGCCTTCGGGGACGAACAAGCCAACGAGACCGGCAGCTTCCGTCAGCAAGCCGCCGCCATTACCGCGCAGGTCCAGCACGAGGGCTTGCATGCCCTCGGCGCGCAGTTCTTTGACCAAGCGTTCCACGTCGCGCGTGGTGCTGCGGTAATCCTGCTTGCCGGCGGCGCGGGCGTCGTAGTCCTGATAAAAACTCGGTACCTCGATGATGCCAACCTTCGTGACCTTGCCCGGGTCTTCAATAGTTCGCAGAGGTTTCTTCTGCGCTGCTTGGGCCTCCAAAGTCACGGTACCGCGCTGGTATTCCTGCACTACTTCCTTGCTGCCTGGGCTGGCACCGCCGGGAAGGATTGACAGGCGAACCATACTGTCGCCCGGGCCACGGATGAGTTGCACGACGTCATCGAGGCGCCAGCCGACCACGTCGACCATTTCTCCGGTCTTGCCTTGAGCCACGGCAGTGATGCGATCGTTGGCCTTCAATTGGCCGCTTTTCGCGGCCGGGCCGCCGGGAATGATGTTCATGATGGTGACGTAGTCGTCGACCGTTTGCAGCGAGGCGCCGATACCCTGATAAGACAGGCGCATGGCGATGTTGTATTCCTCGCTGGAACGCGGCGAGAAATAGTTGGAGTGCGGGTCATAGACGTGAGCGAGGGAGTTCATGAACCCTTCGAAGACATCGTCGGCCGACACCTGTTCGCTGCGCTTCTGCAAGCGCTCGTAACGCTTGCGCAGCAGTTCCTGCGCCTCGGTCCAGGTTTTGCCAGTCAGTTCGAGCGAAAGGGCGTCGTTCTTTACGCGCCGCCGCCATAGGTCGTCGAGTTCCGTCTGCGTGGTGGGCCAAGGCGATTTGGCGCGGTCGAAGGTGTAGCTTTCGTCCACAGTGAAATCTGGCTCGGTCGCCAAGGACTTCAGGGCGGAAGCGAGGGCCGAGCGGTTACGCTCGCGGTACCGCTGGAAGATGGCGAAGGCAGGCTCGATTCGCCCGGAGCGGATGGCATCGTCCAGTTGGGTACGCCAGGTGGCGAATTCGGCGATATCGCTGGCGAGAAAGTAGCTACGGTTGCGGTCGAGTAGGTCGAAGTAGCGGTCGAGCATCTCGGCTGATAGTTTGTCGTCCAGCTTCACCTGACTGAAATGACTGCGTTCGATGACCTGGGCGGACAAACGCGCTATGCGACGATGCCGCTCGGCCGGCGCCAACGCGCCGGCGGGCAGGGCGGCGGCTACGGTTTCTGCAGCGGCCTGTGCGGCGGGCGGTGGCGCTGAGCCTGCGAACAGCAGCACAACGGCGGCTGCCGCCGGGGCTACGATGGCAAGGCGCAGGAAGTTTCGGGTGCGCCGGGAACCGGCGACGGGCTTTCGGGTCTCCATAACAGCTAAACTACGGGTACACGGCGCGGCATTCAAGCACCATCGGCCCGGAATCTCGCAGCCACCCACCCCATCACGGAATCTCAGTTACCGCATGTCGCCACTCGCTGCCCTCACCGCCATCCTCATGGGTTCGGCGGTCGCCATCACCACGGGTCTGCTCATGGTGCTCGCCGTTTACGGCATTTTGGGCAGCGATTACCCGCGCTTGATGGCGGAAACACCCTCCCTCTTGCGCAGTCTCGGGCTGTTCTGCGTCCTCACGACAGTCTCGGTGGCTGCCTTCGTTGGGGTGATGCGGCACCGGCCTTGGCGCTGGTATGCCCAAGCGGGTACCTACGGCTGGATTGCGATCATTGTCTGGGCTTACTGGCCTACCCGTTATTGATGCCGGGTTTCCCGGTTTACCCTTGGTCTGGAGCCGCCATGCACCATTACCTGCGTCACTTTCCCGTCGCCGTCGCCTTTGCTGGCCTGTTGGGGGCGGCGTCTGCGTTCGCTGCACCGCAGGCCAATGCTCCGGCCAGTGCTCCGGCGCAGGCCATTGCTCCGGCCAGTGCTCCGGCCATTGCACCGGCCATTGCTCCGGCCACGGCTCCAGCCAGTGGGCCCGCCACAGGCGCTACCACTGCTGTCCGCGGGTTCCATGTGGCGGAGTCCGATTATCGTCGCCACATTGAAACCCTCGCCAGCGACGCGTTCGAAGGGCGCAAGCCCGGTTCCGCCGGCGAAGCCCGCACGCTCGACTACATCGAAGGGGAGTTCCGTCGTTTGGGCCTCAAGCCCGCCAATGGCGACAGTTACCGCCAGCCGGTGCCCTTGGTAGAAATTACGGCCGCTACGGATGCCAAGCTGACCATCAGCGGCGCGGGTGCCAGCGCCGGGCAATCCCTCGAGTTGGCCTACGGGCCGGATATACTCCTGTGGACCAAGCGCGTGCAGATGCAGTCCGCGGTGACCGGCTCCGAACTGGTATTCGTGGGGCATGGCGTGGTGGCGCCTGAATACGGCTGGAACGATTACGCCGGTGTGGACATGAAGGGCAAGACGGCCCTCATCCTCATCAACGACCCGGGGTTCGCCACCGCGGATGCCACGCTCTTCAAGGGTCGTTCGCTAACGTACTACGGCCGCTGGACCTACAAGTTCGAGGAGGCCGCCCGTCAAGGCGCGGCGGGCGCCATCATCATTCACGACACCGCAGGTGCGGCCTACGGCTGGGACGTGGTGCAAACTAGCTGGAGCGGGCCGCAGTTGGATGCGGCTTCTCCTGATGGCAATGCCGGCCGAGCGGCCCTGGAAGGCTGGATGGCCGGCGAGAACGGCACGAAGGTGCTGGCCATGGCCGGGCAAGACCTCGCTAAGTTGCGTATTCAGGCCTCGCAGCGTGGCTTCAAGGCGCTGCCGCTCGGCATCAATGCGACGGGCGGGGTGCGCAATCTCATTCGCCGTGCCAACAGCGCCAACTTGGCTGCCGTGTTGCCGGGCACTGAGCGTCCCGGCGAATACGTCGTCTTCATGGCGCACTGGGACCATCTCGGCAAGGCCATGTCCTTTGCTGGCGGCGGTGGCGATACCATCTTCAATGGTGCGGTGGACAACGCCACGGGCGTGGCCGGCATTCTTGCTATCGCGGCGGCACTGAAAGACACCAAGCCCGAACGGTCGGTGCTGTTCCTCGCCGTGACGGCCGAGGAGAGTGGGCTGCTGGGCAGCTACTACTACGGCAATAACCCCTTGGTGTCACACGCACGCACAGCGGCCGCGTTCAACATCGATGCCTTGCACCCACTGGGGCGCACGCGCGATGTGACGGTGGTCGGTTACGGCGCTTCATCACTGGAAGACGAACTGCAGGTGTTCGCCACTCAGCAGGGCCGGGTGCTCAGGCCGGACCCGGTGCCGGAGCGCGGCTACTTCTTCCGCTCGGACCACTTCAATCTGGCCAAGCATGGTGTGCCGGCGCTGTACATCAAGGAAGGCGCCGACCTGTTGGAGGGTGGCGTGGAGCGGGCCGAGGCTATCGACCGAGAGTTCAACGCAACCAGGTACCACAAGCCCGGCGACGAATACTCACCGACGTGGGACGTGAAGGGTTCCATCGAAGACTTGGAACTGCTGTACCTGATGGGGCTCCAGCAGGCCAACTCTGCAGCGTGGCCGCAGTGGTACGCAGGCAGCGAATTCCGCGCTATTCGTGAGCGGAGTGCGGCCGAGCGCGTGCGCTGACGCGGTAGGCGCTCCATGTAGGGCACTCCGCGGACTGGAGTGCCCTTAGCGTGCTTGGCGGTTGCGCTGCTAGCGACGGCGTGCGGGCAGTCGCCCCGCGAGGCGCCGCAGCGGACGGCTCGTAAAGCGCACTCCCTGAAACAGCAGCCATGGCCCGAGCACCAGCCCCCAAGCAGTGAACTTAAGCTTGAGCAGGTCGAAGTAGAGGTTGCCGAGGAAACTGAATAGCCCGCTGCCCTCGTAGGCGCCCAGCGTGGCACGGCCGGCCACAAAGACGCACAGGGGCAGCCCCAGTAGCCCGAAACCGGCGAGCAGGCGGAACCAGCGCCATTCGCGTTCGCGACGGGAACCGGCATTCAATCGGGACAACCAAGATGAGGCAAGCATGGGCGACAAGGGTACCGCAACGAAGCGCGGCATATAATCCCCGTATGGACAATACCGCTACCCTCCGCGCCGCCGTTGTCGGCGTTGGTTATCTCGGCCGCTTTCATGCGCAGAAGTACGCCGCCATTGAAGGCGTCCAGTTGGTCGCCGTGGCCGACCCTGGTGAAGCCGCGCGCCAGAATGTGGCCCGGGAGACGGGTTGCCGCGCTGAGGCTGACTGGCGAGCTTTGCTGGGCGAGGTGGACCTCGTGTCTATCGCTACGCCCACCCCCTACCACTATGAAGTAGCGAAAGCCTTCCTAGAGGCAGGCGCCCATGTGCTGGTGGAAAAGCCCATCACCACGACGGTAGCCGAAGCGAAAGACCTGATCGCGGTGGCCGCCGCGAACGGCCGACTGCTGCAAGTGGGGCATTTGGAACGCTTCAATCCAGCTGTGCTGGCGCTGGATGGTCTGCTGACGCGTCCGCGCTTTCTCGAAAGCCATCGTCTGGCCCCGTTCAAGGCGCGTGGTACGGACGTTAGCGTCGTGCTGGACCTGATGATCCATGACATCGACCTCGTGCAGCATCTCGTGGGGCAGCCATTGGTGGAGGTAAGTGCCGTGGGTGCGCAAGTATTCTCGGACGATCTCGATATTGCTAACGCCCGTCTCACCTTCGCGGACGGTTGCGTGGCGAACGTCACCGCTAGCCGGGTAAGCATGAAGATGGAGCGCAAGTTACGGCTATTCCAAGACGACGCGTACATCTCTCTCGACTTGCAGCAGAAGATTCTGACCTGCATCCGCAAGGGCGCGCCGCAGGGTAGTGGTATTGCACTGGATGCCCAGGGCGTGCCGCAGGTGAGTATCGACGAACGGAACTTCGAGCAAGGCGATGCCCTGCGTCTGGAAATCGAAGCGTTCCTGAGCAGCATTCGTCAGGAGAAACCCGCGGTCGTCAGCGGCGAAGATGGCTTGCGGGCGCTGGAGACGGCGACGCGGATTGCGGAACTGGTGCGGGGCTCGCCTGCTGCCTGAGTTCGGCGGCGAACGAGGCTTGTTCGCCACCCGCGACGCCGGTGTTGGCCAATATATCCAGAGCGAGCGCGGCTTCACCGCGGTGAAGCGCGGCGGCAGCGCGGCAGAGCCCGTCCATGGGGTTTTCTGCGTCTTGAGCCGCGGCGAGTAGCTGGCAGTACTGCTCGCCCTTGGCGTGCTCGCCGCTCAACCACGCGGTGCTACCTGCCAGCAAGTAAAGCGCTAATTGTTCGTCGACCACGCCACCATCCGCGGCCTGCCGCGGGCGATGCTGCTGGTCTAGCCAGAGCGGTAGCTCTGCCAACGCGGCAGTGTATTCCTGCAGCGCGGCACGGCTGTCGCCTCGCAGCCATGCTGCGGCGGCCAAGTCTTGTCTGGCTTCTGGGTTGCCGTCGGTAAGACGTTCTCTGCCCTGCGCCTCCAGTTCAGTGGCATCGCGCAGCGTCCATAGCAATTCGTGGCGTTCGCGCCAAGCTGAGGCTTGCCCGAGTCGAGCCGCTTTCAGGAAGGCATCGCTAGCCGCAAGCCGTTGGCCACTGGCCGCAGACACGTTGCCTACGGCTGCCCAAGCTTGTGCTTCTGTCGGAAAGTCGCGCCGCATCAGGAAGGGTTGGATGGCGTCCCGATAGCCTAGTGCGAAGACACGCAATTCCTTCGCGGCCAGCGGTAGACGCCCAGTGCGCCACGCCTCGCGGCCATCACGCCAGTGGGCAAGGAAGGCGAACTGGCTCTCGTTCAGGAGGTAAAGCCCGCAGGCTCCTAAGTGCAGCGCCAACAGCCCGGCGAGTGCGCACCTGGCGAAGCGGCGGCGCGCCTCGCGGTTCACTCAGGCGTCCAAATTGCCGGTGGCGATGGCGGCAGAGAAATGGCGTCGGCACAGCGAGATGTAGCGCTCGTTGCCCCCTATTTCCACTTGCGCACCCTGACGTTCCACGGTGCCATCGCCGCCGACGCGCACCACCATGGTGGCCTTGCGACCGCAATGGCAAATGGTTTTCAGTTCCACGAGGTTATCCGCCCAAGCCAGCAGGGCAGCACTCCCGGGAAACAACTCACCGCGAAAATCCGTGCGCAGCCCATAACAAAGTACCGGCAGATTCAGTTCATCGGCCACGCGCCCCAGTTGCCGGACTTGATCGCGGCTGAGGAACTGCGATTCGTCCAAGAGCACGCAGCCCAGTGGCGCTTCGGTCTGTTCGGTAGCCACTTCCGTGAACAAGTCGGTGGTGGGGGAAAAGTGGCGTGCCTCACCGCTAATGCCGATACGGGAGTGCACTCGGCCACCACCACGGTCGTCCAGTTGCGCCGTGTAGACGAGCGTGCGCATGCCTCGCTCCCCGTAGTTGTGGCTCGCCTGCAGCAAGGCCGTGCTCTTACCTGCGTTCATGGTCGAGTAGTAGAAGTAGAGCTTGGCCACCGTGTTACTAGCCTCTTCAGTAGGCGACGATACCGACGATGGCGCCGGTCATGCAGGAAGCCAGTGTTGCCGCGAGCAGGGCCCGTAGTGCGAGGTCGGACAAATCGCCGCGTCGTTCGGGTGCCATGGCGCCGATACCGCTGATTTGAATACCAATGCTGGCGAAGTTCGCGAAACCGCAGAGGGCATAGATGGTGATGAGCCGGCTGCGGTCCGAGAGTTCGCTGGCTGGCACTTGTGCCAGATTGAGGTAGGCAATGAACTCGTTCAGCACGGTCTTTACCCCAAGCAGGCTGCCGGCGACGGTGGCCTCTGCCCAAGGAATGCCCATCAACCACGCCATGGGCGCAAAAATCCAGCCGGCTACGCGTTCGAGCGACAGTGGCGCTCCGGCCACTTCCGGCAGCATACCGACTGCGCCATTCACCAGCGCTACGAAGGCGATGAGCACGATGAGAATAGCCAGAATGTTCAGGTAGATGTTTAAGCCATCGGCAGTGCCGCGGCTGATGGCGTCCATGGTGCCCTCGTAGATGCGCGGCGCCTTGCCACCGTCGAGTTCAGAGGAGGTGGTCTCAGGAAGCAGCACGTGGGCGAAGAGAATGGACGCAGGCACTGACATGATCGATTTGATTAGCAGGTGGGAAAGCATATTCTGGAACTGTGCGCCCAGCATGGCGGCATAGATGACCATGACCGAACCGGCGATGGTGGCCATGCCAGCGGTCATCAGGATGAGCAGTTCATAGCGCGTCATGGTGGCAATGTACGGGCGCACCAGCAGCGGAGCTTCCACTTGGCCCATGAAAATGTTTGCGGTGGCGCCGAGCCCGGCAGGGCCGCGGGTAGCCAATACGCGTTCGAACACGAAAGAAATGGCTTTCACCACGACCGGCAGGATGCGCCAGTACCAAAGCACTGCGGACAGTGCGCTCATCACGATGACGAGCGGTAGTACCTGAAAGGCGAAGGTGACCACGGCGTTCGGGTTAGTCACCTCGAAGGGCTTGTCGCCACCCCCCAGATAGCCGAAGACGAAGCTGGTGCCCTTGCGCGTGGCATCGCTGAGCGCACTGACGGCGTCGTTGACGTACGCGAAGCCTTCGCTGATGACGGGCACTTTTAGTAAAAGGATGCAGATGACGAACTGCAGTGCGACAGCACCCGCCACCAACTTCCAGCGAATACCACTCCGGTTGGAGCTGAATGGCAAGGCGAGTCCGATGAAAACCGCTATGCCCAATAGGGCCTGAAGATAAAGCGTCCAGTTCATCGTGGTTTCCCCTCGTACTAGTTCGTGTTCATGCCCGGTTCAGAGCAACTTGATTTCGCGCAGGCGTTCCTGCAAGTACTCATCGGCAGTGATGGGCTCCCGATAACGGTCCGGGTGGGCTGCATCCACGCACGACGGCAGCGTGCGAATGGTGAAGTCCGGGTTGAAGTGCAGGAAGTAGGGCAGCGACCAACGCGCGCGACTGGCGCGCTCGCTTGTTGGATTGATGACGCGGTGCGTGGTGGAGGGTAGGCGATGATTGGTCAAGCGCTGCAGCATGTCGCCGATGTTGACTACTACGCAATGCGGTGGCGGATTGATCTCCAACCACTCACCGTCGCGGTCCTGTATTTGCAGGCCCGCTTCCTCGGCGCCCAGCAACAGCGTAATGACGTTGATGTCTTCATGGGCCCCAGCACGCACCCCGACGGCACCGGCTGGCACGGGCGGGTAATGCAAAACCCGCAGGACACTGTTACCGAGTTGCACTTTGTCCGAAAAGTAATCCAGTGGTAGTTCCAGAAAACAGGCGATGGACCGCAGAAGGCGAGCCCCCAAGGCATCAAATGCCTCGAACAGGCCATAGGCGTGTTCCTGAAAGCCAGGGACTTCTTCTACCCACAGATTGTCGGGCATGAACTGGCGGTAGGCATGCTCTGCCGGCAATTCGCGACCGAGATGCCAGAACTCTTTCAGGTCGCGATGGGTGGCACCCTTGGCCGTTTCGATACCGAAGGGCGTATAGCCGCGCGCGCCGCCTTGCCCTTGGACGTGGTAGCGACGCTTGACGGCTTCCGGTAGCGCGAAGAACTGTTGGAAGCGTTCCAGCGTGCCGTCGACCAATGCCGCTGGGAGCCCGTGGTTGGCGATGACGGCGAACCCGTAGCGCGCATAGGACGCGCCCATCGCAGCAGCGAAGCCGTTGAAGTCGGTCTCGTATTGCGCGAGGTCAAGCGGCTGGATGGCGGAGAGATTCGCTGTCATGAGCTGGGACTGTAGTCGATTTCCACGGTCGCATGGACCAGCGCGGGAAAGTGGGCGAGGTGTCCGCGGACGTCCCGGGCGGTGAGGGTGGGCGCGGTGGTGGCCAAGCGCAGCACGCAGGCGAACTGGTGGTGCCCGGTGCGACCCAGAATCCAGGCACACACCAAGTTCACGAGCAGGCCGACGCTAGCCACCCCTAGTGCTTGTTGGTAGTGGATTTCCACAGGAAACAGTAAACGTTCAAGACTCGCCAAGACCATCATTGCCAGAGTAATCCACAACACCAGCCGCGTGTTCCGTTCGGCGGCGCGGTTACCGTGGTCGAAATCGTGCGAGTGGGCGGGGTCGTGTTGCATGGGTCAAGGAGCTTTAGAGACCGAAGGACTTGGCGGCGCCGAGCAGCGTGGCCACGCCCAGCAGGGCGAACAGGGCGGCGGCAATACGGTGTACCAGCTGCACCGGCATCCGTCCGGCGAGACGGTCGCCCAACACCACCGCCGGCACGTTGGCGAGGAGCATGCCGAGCGTGGTGCCCGCCACTACTTGGAAGTAGGCGTGGTACTTCGCCGCCAGCGCCACGGTGGCTATCTGGGTCTTGTCGCCCATCTCGGCCAGGAAGAAGGCCACGAGTGTGGTCCCGAACACGCCGAAACGCGTCAGGCTGGCCTCTTCGTCGTCAATCTTGTCGGGCACCAAAATCCAAGCGCCCATGGCAATGAACGACACGCCAAGGACCCAGCGGAGAGTTTCGGGGCTCATCCAAGTGGTAAGTAGCGTGCCGATGGCGCCAGCAAAGCCGTGATTGGCGATGGTTGCCAGCAGGATGCCAAGGATGATGGGGCCGGGCTTGCGGAACTTGGCCGCGAGCAGAAAGGCCAGCAGTTGGGTTTTGTCACCGATTTCGGCGAGGGCGACCACGCCGGTCGAGAAAAGGAATGCTTCCATGGTGCGCGGGGAGGATATAGGACCCCCCAAGGGGCGGCAATGACATTGCAGGTTGAAACCGCGCTCGAAGGGGCTGAAAATGGGGTATGAACTCTGAAACGTCCCACGGTGTGACTGGCCCGACTGACTCTGCTGGTGCGAGCGGTGCTGGCGAAACTCCCGCTGCCGCCCCGCGTCGCTTGCCGGCCACGGCGGAATGCTCCAGCGAAGCGACGGCGGCCCGTCTGGCCCGGCTACGGCTCGACGGCCATGCCGTCGACCACTTGGCCGGAATCGCCCCAGACCTCGACCCCGCCCAGTTGGCGGGGTCCATCGAGGGACACATCGGGTACGCCCGCGTCCCCATTGGCGTAGCCGGGCCGTTGAAGGTGCAAGGGGTTCAGGCCAAGGGAGACTTCTTCGTGCCTTTCGCCACCAGCGAAGGCACATTGGTGGCGTCATTCCAGCACGCTTTCAACGCCATTAACCGTTCGGGCGGTGTCCGCACCGCGGTCACCGACGAACGCGTTGGTCGCGCGCCGTGCTTCGAGTTTGCCGACCTGCCGACCGCCGCGGCATTCGTCGGTGAGGTTCATCGGCTGCGTGCTCAACTGGAAGAAGCGGTGCGTAGCACTTCCCGTTTCTGTCGCTTGCGCGAGGTGCACCCGGCTGTCATCGGCAATACCGTCTACGTGATGTTGGAGTTTGCTACGGGAGACGCCGCTGGCCAAAACATGGTAACCGCGGGTGCTCAGGCGGTTTGCGAGTGTCTGCTGGCCAACGCGGCACAGAAGCCACTTACTTGGCTCGTGGAGTCTGCGCTGTCCGGCGATAAGCGCGCCACCGCTATGGCGTTCCGCGGTGCTCGCGGTCGCAATGCCAGCGCGGAGATTGTGCTGTCTGCCAAGGTGCTGCGTGGTTACTGGCGTGCGGACCCGTCCGCTATGGTGCGTTGTTGGCAGCAAGCCGTGGCCGGTATGGCGCAGAGTGGGGCCACAGGGCTGCAAGGCAACGCCGCCAATGCCGTGGCAGCGCTGTTCATTGCCTGCGGTCAGGATGTTGCTTGCGTGTGCGAAGCCAGCACGGCGCTCACGCGCGTCGAATTGACCCGGGACGGGAACGTGTATCTTTCCGTGACCTTGCCCAACCTCATCGTGGGGACGGTGGGGGGCGGTACGTACCTGCCGACAGCGCAGGAGTGTCTGGCCATGCTGGGTTGTCGTGGAACTGGCAATGCCGCGAAGTTCGCCGAAATCATTGCCGCTGTGGTGCTGGCGGGTGAACTGTCTGTCGTCGGTGCAATGGCAGGCGGTGCGTTTGCTGGTGCCCATGCCAGCGGTGGGCGCAAGGCGCTCGGCACGGCAGCGGTCTGAAGATGGCTGTTACGCCGGAAGTGAAGCTGCGCCGCCGCAAGCCTGTGCGCGCCTTCCTAATGAAGCACGTGGTGCCGCCGGCGGCGTTGGCTTACTACCGTGCGTTGGCCGGTTCCTGGCGCTATGAAACGCGTAATCCTGAAGTGTTGGCTGAACTACTTCGTGGGGACCAACCCGTGGTCGGAGCTTTCCTGCATGCGCGTACCTTCCAGTTGTTGCACTACTTCAGTTCGCCCGAGCGCGGGCGCTGGATCTTGATGTGCTCGCAGAGCCGCGATGGCGATGCCATGACGCGCGTCGAGGAAGGGCTGGGTTTCCGCGTGGCCCGTGGTTCCTCGGGCAAGGGTGGCGCACGCGCACTGGTAGAAATGATCAAGGCGCAGCGCGAGGACCGGGCTCTGAACTCCTGTCTGGCCATCGACGGCTCGCGCGGCCCACGTGGCGTAGCGCAGTTGGGCATCATTACGCTGGCGCAGAAGGCCGGTGGCATTATTCTGCCAGTGGCCGCTTCCAGTGCCGGTGCCCGCATTTGGCAGAAGAGTTGGGACCGTACCGTGTTTCCGCGTTGGGGCGCTACGGTGCATGTCGCCATGGGCGAGCCGCTCGAGGTGCCAGCCAAGCTCGATGCCG
>Ga0164294_10002014_pt1 | contig 18564 bp, 5 predicted proteins | sample GEODES005metaG_FD_111479 | JGI IMG/M metagenome (GOLD analysis project Ga0164294, IMG submission 111479) | Oligotrophic lake water microbial communities from Sparkling Lake, Wisconsin, USA - GEODES005 metaG | ecosystem: Environmental > Aquatic > Freshwater > Lake | place: USA: Sparkling Lake...
AGATAGCGGTTTCGATTTTTCTTGATCTTTAAGTATGCCTATCTTTGTTTGGACATTTTCCCTCTTTGTTAGTACCACTCAGCCATCGTGATATAATTGGCATCCAACTTGTCAAAAAGTACTTTTATCGAGCATGCGAGTTTTTAGTGAAGACAATTTTTAGTATGGCTATTTTCTCCGTGTTGGAACAAGTCATGGCGATGCTTGATCAGCCAATAACAGCACCCTCCCGCTGGAGCAAAGATGGGAAGCATGCCCCGGTCGGAGTTGCCGGAAAGGAATACTCTGAGCGACTACTGCCACTGTGTTAATAAACTCTTCTTCTCTCAAAAAAAACTATTGGCGAACTACTACAACCGAAAAAATTGGTCAGGTAACCTTCTAACCCTCGAAAAACTTCATCCAAGACAATAAGCCCAGCAGCTCACTGCCCAATATCACTGCCAACGCACCCAAAAATATTGAAGCCCAATTCGCCACCTCGAACACAAAGCCAACTAAAAGCACGTTGGGAGTCATTAATAAGACCAACCAGACGAAATCAATGAGGACCAACACCTGGATGACTATGGACTAGACAGGGCGCACCCACGCAGCACCACAGGAACCCCTGGCAAATTAGAAAACCAGCGAAACACCCACCAAAGATGAAACTGAAACGTTCCCAAGAAACAGAAGCTTTTTCAACAAAGATATAATTCGACCGTGTCAAACTAGACACCACTTTTGAAGACCGCTCTTCAGTAATTAAAATAGTCTTTGAAGCAACCGTCATTAACACAAGCGTAATAAGGAACTGCGTGTAGTCAGGTTCCTCATGGAAACACCGTCCATGCAGGGAAGAATACCAAAATATAACAAATATTCAATTAAAAACGCAAAACAAAAAATCTAAAACGGCATCAAACGCAGGGTACCATACTAATAGAGGGTTGAAAGAAATGATTCGAGCCCCAAGAAACAGAACGGGAACGCGGAAAGATGTTAGCTCAAAGGATATGCACCTCATCCACTTAACCACCCGGCAAAGACTAACTGAAGTCGAAGCCGAAAACGAAATCAGAGCCCAGAAATTGGATACCGACAACCCTGACTCAAACATCGAACCGGCACCAAAGTGCTGGATAATCTTAAACCCACAGACAATCAGGACAGAAACCGGAGGCACTTAAAAAGGCGATCTGAAACTGAAAACTTCTTATAGCCCAGGCAACACATATATACCAAGGCAACGACGAAAAGGAGCACATCGCTAGAGCAATGCTAGAAACACCCCCTCCCATGTGTTACGGCTTGGCTTAACTAGTATCGAATAGCAGGGTTTCAGGCAAGGATGCCAAGTCAGAGTAATACATAATCAAATTGAACGGGTCATGTATATATTACCGTTTTTGAACAGCTATCAGAACACTTGGTTACCGGGATCATCAAGTCTGGGTAATAAACTGTGGGCAACTAATCATGTGGGGCAGCTGAGCCCAAGCGCCCGACCAGCGAATAAACATTGTGTCGCATCCATACTACTTTGTACCTCTGATACAGTGGTTGAAGTAAAGAAATTTTATTTTGTTCGAACCTTTCGTTCAAACAAGAGGAAATCAAGTTATTGTTTTCATTGTTTTGGGTTGACTGGAATAAAGTCGATTAGTGCAAGCAGAGTTTATAAGGTGCAAATGGCTGGTGGTCATAACCGCCAAAATTCGATTAATTGATTCAAGAATGCCTTGAATCATGTTAGATATGATTGCATATTTGAATAAATAATTCTGTGCTTCGATTATAGGGCTAAGGATGAATAGAAATCCCGTATCATTTTACGTAAGACATGGGTGTTTACGGTTATCAATTCTTGTGATGTTCCAAGACTGGAATCGGGTTCGGGAGTAGGAGATATTTGACATTCTTCATCATTTAAAAATTGATAAATGGGCTCAAGAATGCTTTTTAAATTTTCCGATGATAAAATTTTTTCGAAGCGAATAGCGGGCTCAATTTTTCCAGTGCAAGGGAAAATGGTAAACTCTGCACCCAAAACCACAACATAGTCAAAGACATGTGTCGCACAATGTTCCAATAGTTTTTCCGATTCCAAAATCTTTCTCCCGACTTTTCTGACCGTTTGGACATGTTTTGATTTGATATTCTCAGAAACATCGTTCACATTTGATTCAAATGTGCAAATGGACTGTTCTAATGCGCCTTTGAATATTTCTTCATTGACGGCCAATTCGTAACAATGAACTTTGGCCGTAAAATTAGGGTTCGTATCATTGTATTTGAAAGCTATTTCGTTGTAGCGTTGGTGCGTAATCCTATTGATTGCCGATCTAAATAGCGGAAAAAACGGCGCTTTATCATTCTCTCTAATGTTTTGAATTGTTTCTAGATCATAACCTAATTGTTCAAGTACGGAGTGCGGGCTAGGTACCTCTGAACACAATCTTTCTTCTTCGACAATCTTTGCATAGTTTGATATCAGGGCACCCATTGTGAAAAAATCGTTTTCCTGCTGTCCAACTGTCATAAGTACAGCCACGTTTTTACCAGGATGTGATGGGCTCCGTCGATTCTCCCAAAGTTTGTCGATGTCACCGGTAATGAGATAGCCATCTTGAACTAGTTCCGGTTGAATATATATTTCAGATTCATTCGTTTGCCCTGGATTGCTTGGAATTACAGTGTAGAACAATTTTTCTGACCCAACTTGAGCATACAATTATTGCCATCCAATTTCAATTAGTTGTTCGGTCGAGTAGTGGTCTTGGCCGTGGCCGTATTTTTTGGCCAATGCCCTCTGAAACTCAAGTGCCTCGTGTGTCGACCGGATTTGGCGTGTATAGGCTGTTCCGCCAAACAGTAAAAGTTTTTGAAACGGTTATGATTCAAATTTGTAGTAATCAAACCATCTTTTTGTCAGTACCAGATCTACAATGTGAGCTATTGAGGAGCCCGCTGAGGCGCCAGAAATAATCACCTTATTTTGATCTCCTCCGAATTTGCTGATGTATCTTTGAACCCACAGCAGGGAAACGATGGCTTCATGAATAAGTTGATTGGAGAAACGGGATGATTTTTGACCATTTTTGTTAGGACTATAATCGGTGCCATCCATATGCGGGATTTCATCGAAATGCCAAAGACCGAGAGGACCAAGAGAATAGCGTACATTGACAATGATAGTTTCATTGTCTCTAAGAATCATAGAGGAGAGCATCTGAGCAGGTTTACGCCCTGAAAAAGAATCAGATCCCGACACTAAATTACCAGGGTGAAAATTAACCAAAACTTTTTTGTTGGTGGTTTGTTTTTCTTCACAAAGTCCAGGATTCACGGGAACATAGACACTAAGCTGTGTCACATTCTGGGGAGTGTATATCTCCGGATTGAATTTATCACTGCTCATTTTGTTTTTAAAAGACAGGCTCCATTCGGGTGAAAAACTTTCAGTTTCGTTCACTTTAATAGGATCAATCTCGGCCATACAGTGCTCACTATTTGTGTATTCCATTGGAATCGGGTTATCCCACATTTGAGATCGAGTTGCGTAAGGGATATTCGGAAAGTATTTACATTTTCGGCACGGTGTCTGGTTTAGTGGACGATCAGTGAATTCAATAGAGCAAATTTTACCCATGGCAATGTGAGACTCATTAAGGGCGACTCGAACCTCATCGACTTTGGACGAAGAAGTAAATGATAGGAAGACGAGCGATAGCGTGTAATGTATAAGTTTCATATCGGTGTTGATAATATAAAGTATCTGCTTAGTATGGAGAAATACAGTTTGATAAGCAACAACAGTTTTTTTCGGCTAATTGTAGATACAAAAGGGTACGTACGGTGCTTTTGGCAAAGTTGCACCGGGATTTTTGCCCGCCAACCGGTCCGCTCAAAGAAGTGGGTTGGTTTCGCGTGCGGTTTACCGCATTGGCCTACTCGTTCACCAATAGGAACTAAGCTACTCCTCAAGGTCAGGCGCTTGGGATTACCTGCCGCCTATTATTGGTTGCTTGATGTCTGGCGCTTGGGACTGCCTGACCACATGATTAGTTGCCAACGGTTTATTACCCAGAGTCGAGTATTCTAATAGCTGTTCTCCTCATTAATAAATACTTGACATGTTTTGTCCTGCCCCGACTGGGGAACCCTGTCCGTCATATCTGCATTCGATACCAGTTACGCCTCGTCGTAACACTTGATGCTGATTACCCCGATTATGAACGCTGGTTGTCAAGTGGTCTAATTGCCACTCTCCAAAGTGCTGATAATTCAACCCTAGGGCCCCGAAGTGGATCCTTGTCTTTGATTAGCAATCAATTACTTAAACAACAAACATAACGATAATTCAACCAGCCTTTCTTCGCGATCGCCGGAGCAAGCTTGTTCAAATCATTCCTGATTAGTTTATGTGCGCCAAGGTTATTCTTTTCCATCACTTTTATATGGTTTATCTAATCAAAGATTTCGATTCAAAGACTTGATTCTCCTATTAGAACCTTTGGGACAGTATTGAAGCACTTTGGAAATGGTGAGCGATATCGAGGGCGCAGGAGAAGCTAAGATATAGTATTAAATCCCAGAGCAAAGGTCGAGTTTAATGAGCACCCCAAAATTGTCTTTGAAAACACAATTTGTGACTGCAAGGGTCAATCGGCTGGAGACTGAACAAGCGTATGCTCGGTATCTGACCGATGAAGAAGCCATGAGACCTCACGAGGACTGCATTTCACTTTGAGTGCATCTCTTACGAATGTATTTCAATTGGAATAGAACAGGCAAACCTTCGTCCTCTCTCTTTACCGAGGCTCTTCAATGTCCTTTGAAGGACATTTTTCGTTACCATTCGGAAGTTATGCGACTATTCCTAGTTTACATGGGATGGTTTGAAAATTTAACGGGGTCCGATGCCGTAAAGTGTCTTTTTTTTGTTTAGAAATTCAATAGGTCATTTAGTCCACTGCATAGGAAGTAGTTTATATAGAGAGATATCACTTTAAAACTTGACCGATTCTATGGGGCCCTGATCGCGAAGCGACCATATTCCTGATTAAATGAGGATACGTTCTCGATTAAAACGGGGACGAAAAAGAATAGCCTAGGCTGATTTTATTCCGTTTCATTATCAAACGATACATATAAACGATGTTGATGCACTGAATTAATCAGATTTTAGCAAGGAGGTTTGATATGTGATTTTGTTAATCTGAGATTTGCGAATCATAATCACGACCCGGCATCAATCCAACCATTTAAATAGCCAAATGCAATCTAGTTGTACTATTAATAATAAAAATTGACATATTATAGAGTATATTTATGAATTTAATCAGACAGCCATCGGAATCTGCCGGTTGAGATTAAGGTCGGCGACCCGACTTTAACCACTTAAAGGGTCGCTTGTCGTTGCCGAAAGAGCCGCAAATAACACATGTCTAATAATCGGATAGGTCGCTTAATATTTGGGATACGGTAACTTTATCAAGGTTTGGCCCCTGATCTGGTGTTCTCAAGGGGTCACTGGGCCATATTTATTGATGACTGGTTTCATATCAGGAATGCGAATGAGATATTTGTTTGACGGAATCAGTCTGCTTCACATACAATTAAAGAGAAATTAATTTACAGGCCTGACAATTCTTTCAAAGTGGTTAGCGGCTGACAGGAAATGTATTTTGTTTTGCCCCAATCTGTTGGTAATCACGAGGTAATTTGGTAGGTGTGGCCATGTTTGCGATTGATTAGTAAGAGGTTCGTTGTAGAATCGAAAGCAAATCAATTGCGAATGGCCTGTAATAATCATATGAAAGATCCCATTACTCTGTTAAAGTAATTTTTGAATCTATTAACGGGTGACAGCATAATTGTATAAGAGCGTTGGTATTTTGACTTAGGACATGAGGATTGGTACGACTGGCTTACCAACCGCCCACGGTCGACTTTGGGCCTCGTTGAAGAGAAATATAGGGTGTATATTAAGTAATTTTAATACAAAATAAACACTCTTGTCGACAAGGGCAACACGAGTGTTTATTCATATCAGTATTTAACAAATCACCTGAGGGGCTGATCGACATTAAAAGGGATTTCCGACTGAAGGCCCTTGGGGCCTTAACACTTCGGGGACAGGGTGTTTCTTTTCGAAAGTGTTTTGGAGGGTCATTGTGTCTGCGATTCGTTTTCAGCCCGAGTTTACCATTGCATTAGATAATCTCGTCTAAACTTAAGACTAGTGTTTTGGTAGCAGCTATTGGTATTTGGTTTCCCATTCGCTCATTTATTAGACACTGAAGGATGTGCTTCGTGCCAGCTATATTTCAACCGCAGGCTTTCTGATAAATCTAACTGTAGTGGGCGGAAACTTTTAAAGAGCAAACTGTAACATGATACAGGGCCCGTATATGCATACAGATATGCTTGGTGCGCTTCATTAATGAAAAATTAATGTTTACCTAGTTGTGTGTCTTATGTAGCCAGCGTCGGTCTAGCTTGGAATTTACATTAGTGAACATCAATTGAATTTTTGGATACAGCATCATGGTTATGATCACTCTGTTCTTGAATAAAAAACGAAATAATACTATGCTTTGTAACTTTCATCGGTATGTTTATTGTTTAAGTAATTGATTGCTAATCAAAGACAAGGATCCACTTCGGGGCCCTAGAACCTGGGGCGCGTGACGATGATGGCTAGCTAGGCCGGAATGCGCAGAACGGGAGGGATGTAACATGGGCGATTTGAGGACGCGTCGATCCCCAGTGGGTCTTCGCGGGTGTAACTTTCATCAGGTTTGAAATTAAATAAGCCACCTAATACTCGGAGCTTGTATAGTAAATGTTTTATTTTACCGAAGATCGTTTGTGGGCAATCGTTGTTGAAATGGTTTAATTATCTTTGATTTTCAACACATATAACCGGCTGCAATTCAATAGAAAATATATGTGCTGGTGCTATTCTGTTGAGCATTATGGGACATATAAAGTCCATAATCGTCTTATTTTTATGCTAACTAACTTTATGTGTTGATGAACATAGAGACATAGACTCGGTGTGAAGCCTTTTTGGGTAATTCATTTTTGTATGGCATTATACTCAAATTTTTTTCCCAGATTTAATTAGATTAATTCATTGGCCGGTTTATGACTTGATCGGAGGGACACTCATAATTGTGGGACCGAACATTTGCCCTTGGTTTTATCTAAAATAAATCGAAATGTGAGGATTCAATTCATATATGAATAAAAGAATACTGCATTTGACGATTCATGTTTTATATACGGTTAACATCGGTTGCTTTGGCTTAGGATGGATGTAGCCACTTATTTCATCTACCTTGCTGTTAATGAGTCCGGATAGAAAATGCATTTTTAGATTAGTGATATACTTTAATATACAATGTGATTGTGATGATTCCGACTTGATTATGTTCAGATTGTCGACTTTGGCTCGGAATTTTTTCATCTTGCCGGCATACCAGTGTCTTTCGTCGAGGTTTTTTTGTATTCAAGTGTTCCTCTTGAACGATACGCTTAATGCAGGTTTATGGGTCCATGACTGAATCATCGATATTACTATTTGTTCTTTGCTAAATGAGGTATATTCTATTAGTACTTATAAATTATAATGGTTGCTGTTTGACGGATTTCACTTTGTTAATGGTGCATATTTCCTTAATAACCTACTGCTCGAACCCGGTTGAAGTCGGGTCGTCTGTAACAGAATACATTATTGTCTAATTGATGGGGATCCATATGAAAAAATATTTATTATGAGATCATAATTTCACATGTCCACTAACTTATGGGTCACTAGCCTGATATTGCTAAAAATATTCATTTGCGGGCTCAGAAGGGCGTAATGACCACTGTAAAGATACCATGTTTGAGATTAAGTACGATAATAATTCTAACTCACATTCCCAATAGATTTTTACAAATCGTTCAATCCGTCAACCTAGTTTGTCGAAAATCTGTGTTAAGCAATGATAACATATTTCATATCATGAGGGCGACCTCTAAGGGCTTTGATTGAGAGAGACAACCACGACTTGTATCTTCCGTCTGAGTAGACGCAAATGCTAAAGATACTGTACCATGAGAATAGCACAGTCCTCGTGAGGTCTCGTGACGTGGTCTTCGATGAGATGGTGAGGCCGTGGGTATTCGGGTTCCAGCCGATAGACCCATGCGGTCAGTTTTTTTCTTCAAAAACAAGGCTAGTATGCCTTTTAAATTGCGACGGTTTGTCAGGATTCAGTACTGCATCTTAATTTGTCTCGTGGCACTCGGTCTTGCTGGCCGCCTCCCAACGCGCCCGGTCAATGTTCCAATGGTTTCATTGGGAGAATCCTTTCCTTTAATAGCTATCGTTGATGTATTAAGCTATATAACGATACCGTATGTCAAATTTCCTGTTTGACTAGTTCGAGTCATACCCGTGAGGCTCAGAAAGTCATATTGGCTATGGTAGAGTTTCAAAGTATTTTTAATTACTTGGAAAATTCGTACCAAACTTTGATTTTAATACTATGAGTGTAGTGGCTATATTTTAAAATTATCTTGGAGGCAGATAGACTACTCATGAATGAATATTTGTTTTGCACCTTCCTGTATAGCATGCGTGGATGTTTGGTATTTAAAATCAGCATTTTGAAGGCGCCTATTATCTCGAAGACTAGTGTGGGTCCCTCGATGACTATTGGTTGTTGACTTGACCAGGTAGGAATGCCATCGACTCGAGTGACATAACTGGTGCGCGAGCATGTTTAATCTTTGATTATTTGATTTAGGTGTCATCTGGGTGCTCGCTCATTTTTATAAATATACCAATAAGTATACATATTAGGACTGTATTTTTTGACAGCGGGTAGTTAACCGTACTATTCAATCGATTCAAACAGTATTTATGAAATCAGTCATGAATCGCATATGATCTCTATATTCTAGATTAGTATTCACATGACAAAGAAAACTTTGGGGCCAGTGCTATGAATAGAACGTATGGATAAATGTTTGTGTAGTGAACAAGCAGTTAGGGAGGGTTTTCTGTTGAAAATCTATGATTCCTTGATGATTAATGAGTTCGTTTTTACAAAATTTTTACTGGATCATAATCGACTAGGAGAAGTATACAGCTGCTCGTCCATAGAGATTTATGAGACTATCGGAGACATGCCGCTCATCGATTCGTGATATGTCCTGCATATCTTGTTTTGGCATGGAACAATCGGAATTATTGGTCATTGATGTGTATATATGACAGTTAGAAGTTGTTGTTTTGATGGATTAATGTCATCAGTTTAAATCGAATTCGGACATCGTAGTGGCGTGGCAATTTGAACGACTCGAGAATTGTCTTATTTATCTACCGAGGGTCTATGGAATATATCGAATTACCGAATACTTTGTATAGTAAAAATATCTATTTAGAAGTCGTGTTGTCAGTCCTAGAGGTGGTTTTCGTTTTCATGAAGAGTTCATATGAGAGTATAAATCTTGGGGATGATAGGATATCATGAATGAGGCGATGCTTATTGAGGGTGTATATTTGGCGATGGTAGTATTACAAAGAGCTTTATATTCCCTCAGTTTTTTTTGCAATCCTGAATGCGTTTGACTAATCGAATATATTTTTTAGTATCTTCAGTCATTTTAGTGTGAACCTTGCACAAACGTTTCTCATGCATGTCCGTTTTAATTGAATAAGGGCCATATTGGCGAATTAGATCTCATTGGTTCCATTTCCTTAAAATATATCAGTTATGAATGTGCTTGGTTTGATCTATTTAAGCTTTAAAGAATTAATAATGTGCATATAAATGATGCATTTTTATTTTTAAATGATTTTGGTTCGATATGGGCATATTTAGTAATTCACAGAGAGTGAAATCCTATCTTTTCAAATGGTATATTGACACTAGGATACAGTACACATTGTTTTTATCATATTTTATGTTTTCTCTTGTTGTGTTGGAACAAGTCCTGGCGATGCTTGATCAGCCAATCACAAGTCCCTCCCGCTGGAACAAAGATGGGAAGTATGCCCCGGTCAGATGAGTCGGAAAGGAATACTGTGAGCGGCTACTGCCACTGTGTTAATAAACTCTTCTCTTAACATGTTGTAATATGTGTCATTTTTCGAGTCGCTCACTTCGATCATTCCATTCGATGTGGGTAGTGAATGGATACGAGTTTAACTTTGGTACAATAATATAAGTGCTTTCCTTATTTGGTGGCCCGGGGGGCGGCCCATCGCTCATGGCGTCGGCGGCGCTGAAGCTCTGGGGCACTCAGGCTTTTTTTTCTTTAGTGTCCCATATCATTATAAAATAAATATTTTATGAACTGATCATCAAACTACAGATCGATGTTAGGTCGATGAAGGAAATTACACGAGATCTGAAGCGTACGCGGCATGGTACGGGTACTACGCAGCGGCCGAATACGACGAAGATGCGAATAGTTGGCTGAGGGCTCTGGTCGGCTTGGGCTGCGGTCACTGGTTGACGAAATGCGTTGTTTAATTCGGATGAACAGTAAACGGAACCCGGAGCGATCGTTTTTGTCAATGTCACGTGTTGTGGTTAATAAAAAACTTTTGCATCGAGATATTCATCTCAAGTTCTAGGGCCCCGAAGTGGATCCTTGTTTTTGATTAGCAATCAATTACTTAAACAATAAACATGATGATATTTTTACAATAAGAAAATTTAGCACTTTTTGGATTTAACTTTTCAATGATTTCGTGTTTTTAAAGGTTCCCCATTGTTGTCTCGTTTGTCAAATCAATTATAATAAACTTGTAAGAACGATGAAGAGTAGACTATAATAAGGGGTGTATTATACCCTGGCTGTCAGGCGCTTGAGACCGCCGGACCACATGATCGGTTGCCAGCGGTATATTAACCAGGCTTGGGTGTTCTGATTGCTGTCATCCACAGTAATGAATATGTTGGAACAAGTCATGGCGATGCTTGATCAGCCAATCAGAAGTCCCTCCGGCTGGAGCAAAGATGGGAAGCATGCCCCGGTCAGAGCTGTCGAAAAGCAACAGTCTGAGACTCCCGCCACAGCTTCCAATAAACTCTTCTTAATTTACAGTGCTTATTGGAAAGTGTAGCAGTAGTTGTCTAGACAATTCGTTTTCGACGCCGATGACCGGAGCATGCTTCCCATCTTTGCTCCAGCCGGAGGGACTTCTAATTGGCTGATCAAGCATCGCCATGACTTGTTCCAACATGTTCTAATTAACGATTCGGGCTTTAAAAAGAATACTGCAAGAGCTTGTATCCCTATCGTACCATTACCGATTGGGATGATCAGCATAGTTACATTAATTGTCATGGCCAGGAATCTTAAATAAACACAAAGTCTATTCTATGCCATTGTTCATGTAACAATTAAACGGCCCGGCTTATTTAACCGAAATCATCATACTCGCGGGTCGTTTCCTAAAAAAGTTCTTTTTTGCCAAGATATACGTTCATGCTGTTGATGAGCGACCTATCGGAGGCGTTAACAGTTTCGTCGACTAGGAGGAGTAGCTCAATGCCTATTGGTTGACGACTCAGCCCTATTAGGAATGCCAGCCACTCAAGTGAGGTACTTAGTTCGCGGGTAGTTTGATTTATAGATTATTTGGTGTAACTCTCATTGGGCTGCTCTATTAGTTTAATACTTTAATACTTTAATAGTTATAATTAAACTGTTCACCAAATGTGCGTCTGGATTATACAGTCTTGAAGACACTATCTTATACAGACGGTCTTATTTCGTCTTCCTCCCATATCCCCTACATATACGATATTATGTTTATATTTAGTATTTATTATGATCCTTAACATTTCGCACAAGGTGTATTGGCTATCAAGCGTAATATTTATCGGTCAGGGACAAATAGTTAATAAGCTAACGCGAAGCTGTGGGAATGAATGGGAACAATGAGTGTATCATTAATATAGTACTGTAATCCATTTTTGTCAAAACCAGTCGATCGCCAAGCTTGAAGAGTATATCGATCATTTAGGTGCATAAGCTCTCATAGCTCGATTAAGTGGTGGAAACAAGCATCATAGTTTCGAAAATTGGATTACAATAGAGGTTTTTGTTTTAGAACTATTTGCTTTTACTCATTCATGTTACAAGGTTTTCCAGCGAGAATCATATATTTTGAGAGTTAGAAGCAGGTTAAATAAGACAAAATTTTTATTAACCAGCGCAAGTGACCTTAAGAAAGACTCGCAGCTTTGACATGACATAGTTTGTTAATTTCTATAGATTTTATTAGTGTTACGGCGCTTTATGTTTTGAATCAGTGTTTATGGTATATCGGGGTAGCATGGCCACTACGAACTACTCGTCGTATATCGATCAAAAAGATAAACAAAATAATCTAATATATGTGTCCTTGTTTCCTACTGAAGGCTTCCAAATGTTTTCATCTGGTAAAGTGCAGCGGGCCAGCCCACTGTGCTTTTCATCTGGTGTAATATTTATACTACGTTTTTATGAATCCCGATGTTAACCAATTATTCGTATTGATTAGGCGCCTATCTTGATGATTTTGATTATAACCTACGATGTTGAGCTTGATATATAATTTTCATTGACTTCAACCCCATCATTAATATAGTTTGACGTGAAAGACCAGGTCCAGGCATACAGTACGTATCAATTAGATAAGGGTGTAAAATTTATTATTTGAAACTTATCGGACCGATACAACTAATTGATCATGCTGTTTGTTTGTGATATTGATTTGTTTTTTCGAAGTTTGACCTCGATTACTGGCTGTGGATACGATATCAAATAGCGTAGACCCGATCACGGCATGCACAGCTGATATTAATTTATTGTCGTATCTCGTAATCGAATCTGAGATTCCGTCCCATTATAACTGCGTTTGTATTTGTTAAAATTAGAAATTACCGTCGTGTTTTTAGTGGGACCCCGAGTCCTAAAACGGAAAGAAAATTTATGTGGCAAGCGTGCGCTCGTGCAGGATGCTTTATGTCAGCCAGGGGATCACTGTCAAACAGGTATGCTTCCTGCTCTTAGGTATTTTTTTTTAATGAACACTCTTCAACATCGAAGTTTCTCGATGTTACATAATCGACCCAGCTTCTAAGGCCTAGTCTAAGAAATATGGGTGGTAATTTAACCAGGGATTGCTTTCGGTATCAATTCCTGGCGTCGTAAAATGTGTAATTAGCTAATATGAATATACAGATATTGATAGTATCATTCTTCTACTCAAAGCCTTCACCGAAATCTTATCAATTTCATTTCGAATTTTCTTGGTCTTCGAACGGCAAAAAGTGGCCAATGCTAATTTCGGGTTTAATAAACAAATTCGTAAACAAAAGGCGCTGACACTGCGAGTCTCTCATACAATTGGTGGCCTGGCACGATAAATATAGGGAATTATTACCGGGGTTATGTCGACACCGAACGTAGACGCACCGTCTCTCACTCTTTACTCGAGCTCGAGCACCACCAGCTATCATGCTCACAGCAGACATGAGAATTCCTAATAATACGCTTGTGAAGTCATTTCGATTCATAACAGCCTTGGGTCTCTTGTGGAATCTGATTCAGTCCACATCCACAGTCGGATGTCTCCCAATTCACGATGCGTGTGAACATGGAGATATCGAACGGGTTACCACTTTGCTCGCAAGAGATCCGTCTCAGTTGAACGTTCAGGATCCCAAGGGCTGGACTCCACTTCATCATGCATGTGAGCACGGCCAGTCTGTCATTGTCACTCAACTCTTGGAAACTCCAGGTGTCAGTTTAAAGGCTACAAGTAATTGCGGGAAAACCCCACTTCATTTGGCATGCGAACGCGGTCATCTGGAGGTGGTGAATCGACTTTTAGAAAGTGGTGTCGATTAAAATGCCAAAGATCATCGTGGAGAGATCCCACTTTATTCGGCTTGCGAAAAGGGTTGTTTGCAGGTGGTGAATCGGCTGGTGGAAAGTGGTGTCGATTCTAACGTAAAAAGTGATATTGGATGGACACCACTTCATTCGGCATGCTACAATGGTCATCTGGAGGTAGTAAATCGAATGATGGAAAGTAGTGTCGATTTAAACGTAAAAGCTTATTATGGGGACACCCCACTCCATTTTGCATGCCGAAGCGGTCATCTGAAGGTGGTGAATCGACTGGTGGAAAGTGGTGTCAATTTAAACGCCAAAGATCATCGTGAACAGACTCCACTTCACTATGCATGCGGAAAGGGTTGTTTGCAGGTGATGAATCGATTGGTGGAAGGTGGTGTCGATTTAAACGCTGAAGATAATCGTGGACACACTCCACTTCATTTGGAATGCTACTTTGGTCATCTGGAGGTAGTAAATCGAATGGTGGAAATTGGTGTCGATTTAAACGTAAGAACATATTATGGAGACAGCCCACTTCATTTTGAATGCAAAGGAGGTCATTTGGAGATAGTCTATAGATTGGTTGAAAGTGGTGTCAACTTAAACGTAAAAAATGATGGTGGACGGACACCACTTCATTTCGCATGCCGAAGCGGCCATTTGGAGGTGGTACGTCGACTTGTGGCAGCCGATGGTGTTGATTTCAATGCTCAAGATAAGGATGGAGAAACACCACTTGATTACGCTCTCTGTCGTGATTATCTGGATATTGTCAAAATACTTTTACCAAAGACCGAACTCGCCAAGGCATGGAAGGGTAAAGATTTCGTGTTGGTTAGAACACTAATAGAAGAAACCATTAGGGTCGCTGGCGAAAGTGTTCAAACGATTTGTGAAGACAAAGATACGAAATCAAAATTATTCGGAGTGGATCGTCCGTTAGTAACCAAGTTCTGTCGTATTCAGGGAAACTTTTGTGATATCGATTCGGGATTCGAAAATGAAGATTTTTTATGCTGCTTCTGTATGAGTGATGACCCCGAAAATGTAGTTTACATACGAGGACATGATGAAAGACATCGATTTCATGAGAATTGCCTTGCTGAATGGTTTTATAAACCAGAAACAACGTGTCCATTGTGCAAAGCCGAATTCAATTTCTGATCGAATGACGTTTGATAGTTTAACCAATAGAAGTGATAACCATTATATTTATTCCAGTCGAATTCTTTCCCTTCCCCAGAGGCGACTCGTTTATTGATTTGCAATAAAATCCGTTGGAACAAGCCCTGGTGATACTTAATCAGCCAATCACAAGTCCCTCCTTCTGGAACATATATGGGAAGTAGGCCCCGATCAGAGTTGTCGGAAAGAAATTGTCTGAGAGACTCCCGCCATAGCTTCCAATAAGCACCTTTTCGCTTAGTGATCAACAATCGAATCGCGTTACAAACATTGACGTGGAGCAAAAGCAGACAGGACTCAAACAAAGAGCACGTCTTTGATGGCTCTCATTATTCCTTTCGGCTAACTAGCACGATGTTGGTTCTAGCTGACCACGAGCCAGTAGATGTTGTAATTAAGAGGCTGAACCACTCAACTGAGGAGGAAATCCTGGCTGACAAGAGACAACATGAAGCTGCTCGTAGACTTTGGCGACTCATCAGCTCGGATGTTTTGGTGGACTTTGCCGACTGGTACTGAGCGAGGTCACTATGGCAGGCCTTGGTAGATGGGTATGCCCCCGATCCCGTCACATAATCACACGTTGAATTGCGGAGAAACGGCGTATTACAATGTGGTCTTTGGCCTATGCTGAGACTCTTATCAGCGCTTTGAATGCCCACTTCTATCGCGTCGAGGAGGCATGCGCTCCCTGCTCTGAGGAATAGAAGATCTGCGCTCTTCCGAATGGTCTCTCATCCTCTTCTGACAACTTTGGGTCTAAGTTGGCTGTTTTTTCTGACGAAAATAACACTTTTGCCGATGTTGTAGAGATTCTTCGCTGGTGCTTTGCACTAGATGGCACCAACCGCGAGACTCGTGGTTTTAAGCCAATAGCTCTGATCAGCTCATCCAAGGAGGCCGACATCTTTTGTAGCCTTTGCCGTGCCAAAATACACCGGGTCGCTTCTTGCCCCAAACTTAGTGGGTATCAGAAAGCACTGGGACCTGTAAGTTATACTAATGATACCGGAAATGGCCTACCTTGATACATAGACGGCGGAGGATCATTATCCATGACCCCTATCGGAATGACCACATTAACTTACAACTGAGGTTCAACGAATCAGTCACACCGGCCGACGGTTCTTCACTTCCGGTAGAGGGTCATGGACTGGCCTCGATACATTTTGATGATGAGTTTATCAAGTTGAAAAGTTTCAGTCTTTTGTTAGGATTAAGTCATCGAATCAAATTAAAAATTGCCTAACTAGATAAGGGTTGGTCTACTACCAAGTCTAACGACGGATTTACCGTCATGAATCCCAGTGGAACCCTCTTAGAGATTTAGCGGGGTCAACGAAACGGTCAACTGTTAACAGTGGCCAGTTTTCGATTTGCCTTAGTCGCTAGAAGGGTCGACTTGAATCACGTGCATAAGCAAGTTTGCGACTCGAGCCAGTCAAAAATATGTAGAACAATGCATATAGGGTCGGACAACCTACACATGGCCCCATGATCATTTGTTATTTGCAAGGACTGTCTGATGACGAAATCCGGGAAGGTCAGCAAACTCAAGTCCACATCCAATGATATATGGGCGATTGGACAATTCGCTCAAGCGGACCTGTTGGGACCAATGCGCATCGAATCAATTGGGAATATCAGACAGTTTTCTTGCCTGACGGATGCATTAAGTCAAGTCAGACACGCCAAGTTTTTAAAGGGGAAGACACCAGTCGAGGTGCTAGTACACCTTCAGGAATTGTATGCACTTATGAATACCGAGACAGGCTTTAAGATAAAGGGTCTTTGGTGTGATGGCGGGAAAAATTTTGAGAACTCGTCTATCATGGAGTGGCAGTCGCAACGTAGAATGTTGAGAACTCGTCTATCCTGGAGTGGCAGTCGCAACGTGGAATGAAACACGAACTTAGGGCCACTCTTTCTCCGTAACAAAAGGGAATTACCAAGCGCAAAAATCGGACCGTCACGGAGTCTGTACGTACAATCAGATTGGATCATAAAATCCCTAGACATCTGTTGGGTGAGGCCACTAAGCACGTAGTCTTTGTGCAAAACGATTGGGAGCATGGGCTCCTGAACGGGGACTGCCATCGGTGATATTTATCTGAGAAATCTTATGACGTGTCCAAGTTTCGGTTTTTTTTTGAGAAATAGAACTCACTCACAGAGGGGCATCTTGACAAACTTGAGGTCAAAACTGTCGAGGGATTTTTTGTCGGGTATGACAATCACTCAAGTATATACCGGGTATATACTGATACCTGTGGAATAAAAACCAGCCGCATCGTGCATTTTCCGGCATGTTCAACAGAAATTATCAAAGCTTTGGAGGAGCCCATTTTGTTGAGCGGTAATTAACCTCATGCCTTAGTAGCCGCGTTTAACATCGAATACCGTACCCACGCCCAAGCTCTCAGGAGTCCCGACAGAGATGTCTGGAAATCATCCATGTTGGATGAATGGCCCAATTTTGAGCGCATCAATAGCTGCAAGGTCGTAACAATCCCCACAGATGCCAATCTCATCGGTAGTTGATGGGTGTGCACCGTAAAAACGAACCTAAAGGATAAATACAAATGCTTCAAGTCGAGGTTAGTAGCACAGAGTTTCAGTCCAGTTAAAGGGCTCAACTACTAGGGCACATTTGCACCTGTGTTATCCAAGTTTTTGATGCTATCAATCGTTACCCTTGCGGCGAAAAAGGACTGGAAGGTTCATACCATGGACGTGCAATCTGCTTACCCGAACGCCAAGGTACACGAGGATATCTTCATGATGATTCCTCCAGACCCAAACATTGGCGATCCTCTGTGGCAATGTGTGAGGTTGAGAAAGTGGTTGTACGGGCTAAAATAGACGTGTCACGAGCGAAAAACTCAATCGGACGGATCCTTAAGGGGGATCGGTTGGGAACTATCCAAGTGGGAGCCATGTGTCTACAAGAGGACCTCAGGTTCCAAAGTTGAGTACCTATTAGTGTATGTATCTGACATACTCGTTGTTGTTTCGATGAGCCAGCGGATTGTGGAGATTAAAGGCGAAGTAACTTCCTTCTTCAAGATGACCGACGGCATTTAAGCGGATGGCCTCGTCGGATTCAAAATGAAAAGAGATCGTCCGAACACGATGATTTAGGCGAACCAGTGAAACGCCATTATGGCGGCTGTGGAGGTCGTATTCCAAACGACAAGAGATAATCCTAACAATATGATTTACTTGGACCAGTGAAACGCCGTCATGGCGGCTATGGAGGTCGTATAAAAAATCACAAGAGATGATCCTCCTAACCATATCATTTACCTGGACCAGTGAAACGCCATCATGGTGGCTATGGAGGTCTTATTCAAAATTACAAGAGATCATCCTAACAGGATCATTTACCTGGACCAGTGAAACGCCATCATGGCGGCTATGGAGGTCGTGTTCAAAATCACAAGAGATGATCCTAACAGAATCATTTACCTGGACCAGTCAATAGCCATCCTGGCG